>Ga0247808_10000788_pt1 | contig 15219 bp, 14 predicted proteins | sample UWRJL089202R1_FD_179914 | JGI IMG/M metagenome (GOLD analysis project Ga0247808, IMG submission 179914) | Plant litter microbial communities from Arlington Agricultural Research Station in Wisconsin, United States - UWRJ-L089-202R-1 | ecosystem: Environmental > Terrestrial > Plant litter >... | reverse complement strand
AAGTCTTTTTTCGGCCCCCTGTGGAGGAGAAGACGAAGCACTTATGAAGGAGTAGACGACACCTCTGCAAAGGAGAGAACGACCTCCCCGTGGACAGGGGGCATCCGTCCAGAGCACGGGCGAGGCGCGGAGGATCGGCCACGCGGCACGCGACTTCGCGGGATTAGGCGAGCTCGCATCGCCCGGCAGGATGAGTTAGATCGAAGCCTCAGCGAGGGGTGAATTCTGAGGATCCACATGGACCCCCGCCGGGCGATCCATCCTGACCTCGATGTGCCACTGCCCGCCACCCGAGAACCACGAACGGCCGGGTTCACCAGTATCAAACTCGAATTCATCAAGCTCGAGAGCGTGCGCCCATGCGAGGCAGACCCCTTCGGGATCATGGCTGTCCGCTGGAGGGAACCCTTCAATCGACGGATCGGTGGGCAAGCCCCACATTATCCACTCGATAGTTGGAAGACCGTGCTCGAGCCCCAACTGGTTCAAGCCGACTACAAGAGCTCGACTAACAATGGTGTCGAGAATTGTTCCGTCTCGAGATGTGCGGACCGACGTCACCTTTGACGCGGAAACCGGATTTGTGCGCATTGAACCCCTGCCGATCGAATCAGAACGAGGCCAGGGTCCGGGGCCATTCAATTCAAAATAGCCTCAAGGGGTATGGACATACAACACGCGTTCTCCCAGATTGATGCACGCTCCGCAAACGGGTCGACAATTAGCGATCAATACGCGAGGAACTCTATGGAAGTGGCTGAATGCCAGGTCAAGACCGCTTGACGTCCATTCCGAACACCACCGCGGCGTCGCGCACGGCGAAGCTCGCGAACGGTTTGTGGCCCGCGAGGTAGGCGAGGGGGCTCTCTGGCGAGAACGTCCATGTCGCTGACAGCGTCGTCATCCGCCCAATTAAGAAATTGTGCGACAGCACACGCCGGCCCGGCTCAGCCTGAACTATTGGCAAAGCCATCTTGCGCATACCGGGCACGCGGGTTCGTCCGAAGCGGGCGGTGAGGGTGGCGACCGGTTGATCGCCGGGGATCGTGGCAGTGGGATCGTTGAGCGTCATGGTGGTGAACACGCCGGAGGGCGAGACGGTGCGGTTGAAGGTGGCGAGCTGCTTGGGGATGGCCCAAAGGTCCCGTGCGCCCTGCCGGGATGCCGCGCTGTCAACCCAGATCTGAGGGATTGTGTAGCGCAGCCGGCCGGCACGCACGCTGGGGACGGCAACGAGAAACTCGTCGTAGTGGAGCGCACCGCCGTGTGAGTAGTTGGCAAACCCGACCCCAACGATGGCGCGCCCGCCGATAGTCACGGGGCTACGGCGCGGCGGGAGGGCAGCCGCGAAGCTCGGGGGCAGCTCCATGATGGGAACAAGAAAGGAGGAGACCAGAAGGGTTCCGCCGAGATACCAGGGCTCGGGCGGGTAGCTGGACTTTGATGGATGACGCGGCTCGGGCGAGTGGATGGAGTTGTCCGCAGAGCTGCTCTCACTGGCCATCCCTCATCGTATTCAAACTGAATCAAATTCATTGGCGCGGGGTGCCGTGTATTCGCTGGGAGACCGCACTGGTGCGCATAATCACCGCGGCACCCAGCGGACCGCGCAGCCGAAGCCACTAGGGTGAATCCATGAGCAGGATCGCCGTAGTTCCTGGGTCGTTTGACCCGGTCACACTTGGACATCTCGACGTCATCGGTCGCGCCGCCGGCCTCTTTGATGAATTGCACGTGCTGGTGGTGCACAACCCCGGTAAAACCGCGATGCTTCCCATCGCCCAACGTGTGTCCCTGATCCAGGCGTCGATCGCTGAGGCGGGGCTGCCGAGCAACATCCAGGTGACCAACTGGAGCATGGGCCTGCTTGTGGACTACTGCACCGACGTTGGCGCGAGCGTCATCGTCAAGGGCATCCGCTCACAGGTCGATGTTGCGTACGAAACGCCCATGGCACTGGTGAATCGAAACCTGGCCAATGTCGAGACCGTGTTTCTCCTCCCGAACCCCGAGCACTCGTATGTCTCGAGCTCGCTTGTGCGCCAGGTGGCCTCGCTTGGCGGAGACGTGTCGCCCTACGTGCCGACCGCGGTCGCGGAGTACCTGCAGTCGTCCTAGTCTTTTTAGAGGCGCCCTTCGTGCAGGAGTACTGACCTGCTGTATGTCGTTCTGAACTTCCGTCAGTCTCGAAAGGACCACCGTGCTCCCGCTCAAACTGGGTTACAAAGCTTCTGCCGAACAGTTCGCCCCGCGCGAGCTTGTTGAGATCGCCGTTGCCGCCGAACAGCATGGCTTCGAGAGCGTCGCGGTGAGCGACCACTTCCAGCCGTGGCGTCACACCGGCGGCCATGCACCGTTCTCGCTGGCATGGATGGCCGCGGTGGGGGAGCGCACATCCACAATCCAGATCGGTACGTCGGTGATGACCCCCACGTTCCGCTACAACCCCGCCGTGATCGCACAGGCGTTCGCGACGATGGGTGTTCTCTACCCGGGACGCATCATGCTCGGTGTCGGCACGGGCGAAGCTCTCAATGAGATTGCCACCGGTTTTCGTGGTGCGGGTGAGCAGGATTGGCCCGAGTTCAAGGAGCGGTACGCCCGACTCCGCGAGGCAGTATCGCTGATGCGTGCGCTATGGAGCGAAGATCGGGTCAACTTCGAGGGGGAGTACTACTCCACCCACGACGCCAGCATTTACGACCGGCCCGACGGCGGCATCCCCGTGTACATCGCCGCAGGCGGACCACTGGTCGCGGGATACGCCGGCCGCGCAGGCGACGGCTTCATCTGCACCTCGGGCAAGGGTATGGACCTCTACACAGAGAAGCTTTTGCCCGCCGTCGCCGCCGGTGCCGAAAAGGCTGGACGCGATGTCGAGACCATCGACCGGATGATCGAGATCAAGCTGTCCTACGACACCGATCCCGAGCTCGCGCTCGAGAACACCCGGTTCTGGGCACCGCTGTCGCTGAGCAAAGAACAGAAGCACGACATCACCGACCCGGCCGAGATGGAACGCGCCGCGGATGAGCTTCCGATCGAGACGGTTGCCTCGCGCTGGATCGTGGGTTCCGACCCCGACGAGACGGTGGCGAAGATCGCCGAGTACGTGGACGCCGGGTTCAACCACCTCGTGTTCCACGCTCCGGGGCACGACCAGGCGCGCTTCCTCACCGCATTCGAGAAGGATCTGGCACCACGACTGCGCGCCCTCGCGTAAGTCAACGCATCCTCGCATAACCCGCGCCGCCATTACGATTGGCGAATGAGCGAACTCTCGATCGGCTACGCCGCCATGCTCGAGCAGTTCCACCCCACCGAGGCTGTCGCGTTGAGCGCCTACGCCGAGAGTAGGGGCTTCTCGGGAGTGATGGCGAGCGACCATTTTCAGCCGTGGGTTCCCCAGCAGGGTGAAAGCTCGTTCGTCTGGAATGTGCTGACCGCGGTGGGCGAACGCACCGCGGGCGACATGGGAACGGGCGTCACAACACCAACGTTCCGCTGGCATCCCGCCATGGTCGCGCAGGCCAGCGCCACACTCGCTGCAATGTACCCGAGTCGCCACTGGCTGGGTCTCGGATCGGGCGAAGCACTTAACGAGCACATCGTTGGGCAATACTGGCCTGAAGCGCCGGAGCGCATCAACCGCCTGTTCGAGGCGATCGACATCATCAAAAAGCTGTTCAGCGCGTCACTCGCCGGTAAAGACACCAAATACTCCGGCCAGTTCTACAAACTCGAGTCCACGCGCCTGTGGACAATGCCCGCCGTGCCGCCCGAGATCCTCGTTGCGACGGCTGGCCCCGTCACCGCGAAGCGCGCGGGCAAAAACGCCGACGGCCTCATCACGGTCGCCGCGCCGATCGAGAAGATCAGCGGTCTCTTCACCAGGTTCGCCGAGGGTGCCCGCGAGGCCGGCAAGGATCCGTCACAGATGTCGAAGGTGCTGCAGCTTCATCTCAGCTGGGCGCCGACGGACGCCGAGGCGATGCGCAACGCCCTCGTGGAATGGCCCAACGGCGGCATGCGTTTCCCCAAGAGTGACATCCGTTCCCCTTACGAACTCGAGCAGATCGCAAAGCTCGTTCGCCCCGAAGATTTCGCCGGACGTCTCGTCGTCAGCTCCGATCCCGAGGTGCACCGCGAATACATCCAGCGGTACGTCGACCTCGGGTTCGACCGCATCTACCTGCACAACGTGGGTCGCAACCAGCGCGAGTGGATCGATGTCTTCTCCCGCGATGTTCTCCCGAAATTGAGGCGCTAGTGCTCACTGTTTTCGCGATTGAGGGTATTGGCGAGATCGCGCCGGAAGACGACCTGTCCGTCATCATCGGCGATGCTTTCGCCAGTGAGTCCACAAACGGTCAGCTGCAGGACGGCGACATTCTCGCCGTGACGTCGAAGATCGTCAGTAAGGCCGAGGGACGCATCATCCTCGCCGCCGATCGAGAGCAAGCCATCACCGACGAAACCGTGCGTGTGGTCGCCACCCGTGCGCACCCCGGCGGCATCACGCGCATTGTCGAAAATCGCCTTGGCATTGTGGCCGCGGCGGCGGGTGTTGATGCGAGCAATACTCCTGAGGGCACCGTTTTATTGTTGCCTGTTGATCCGGATGACTCGGCCGCACGTCTCCGCGGTGCGCTCGAGTCACGCTTTGGTGTGCGTATCGGCGTCATCATCACCGACACCCTGGGTCGGGCATGGCGTGAAGGACAGACGGATGCCGCCATCGGCGGTAGCGGAGTTCGCCTCATCGACGACCTCCGCGGGACGCACGATACCCAGGGTCGTGTGCTCGACGTGACCGCACCGGCCGTGGGCGACGAGATCGCTGCTGCTGCCGACCTCGTCAAGCGCAAAAGTACGGGACTTCCCGTGGCGGTCGTGCGCGGGCTCGGCCACCTCCTAGACCCCGACGCCCCCGGCGCGCGCATTCTCAATCGTCCGGGCGCGACGGACATGTTCCGCCTCGGCACGAGAGAGGCGTGGGACGAGGGGTACGCGGCCGCACGCGCCGAAGACGTTTCGCCGGCATCATGATGACGGCCGAGACCCACGCCAAGACCCACGCCAAGAACCCGGCCTGGACCGTTGTGATCCCCGTCAAGGGCACCGCGCTTGCGAAGTCCCGCCTGGGCATCGCCGAACCCGATCGCGGCGAGCTCGCGTTGGCCTTCGCCGTCGACACGGTGTCCGCGGCCCTCGCTGCCGTGCGAGTGGGCACGGTGATTGTTGTCACCGCCTCCGACGTGGTCGACCGCAGGATGCACAACCTCGGCGCGCTTACCGTGCGCGAAACGTCTCCGGCCGGCCTCAACCCCGCCATCGAGCTGGGACTCGACGCCGCCCGATCGCACACCCCGCATGCGCCCGTCGCCGTGCTGCTCGGTGACCTTCCGGCACTCGACCCGGCTGACCTCGACGCGGCGCTCGATCGTGCGCTCGACCACCCGATGGCGATGGTGGCGGATGCCGAGGGTGTCGGCACCGTGATGGTGACGGCGCTGCGCGTCATCCACCACCGCACTGCCTTTGGAAACGGCTCCCGGGCGGCGCACCTCGCCGCGGGATACATCGAACTCGATGTCGACGCGGGTTCTGGCTTGCGCCGGGACGTCGACACTCTTGCGGATCTGGATGACGCGAGGCAAGCCACGCGTGATGACAGCGTCACGCGCGATGACAGCGTCTCGCGCCATGACAGTGCCAGCGCGAGCAGGCTGGGAGCGGCCACGCGACGTGCGCTGGAGCGCTCAACGGGTGCGGCAGCGTCGCTGCCATAAAGCGTCCGGCGGCGCTGCCGTACAGTTTTAGGGTCACCCGCGTCCCGCGGCGACAGAGGAGGACACCGAGAATGACCAAGCGAACGCGACGTCGACGCAATTCGACCGATGTCACCGTGCAGCGCGTCTACTCGGGCGACATGTACGTGCGGGTCAACACACTCGGCACAACTGGGGTGCGTCCCTTTGTGCTGGTGCCCGGCATCGGCGTCTCGTCAACGTATTTTGAACGTCTCGCCCCGCGCCTCAACGAGTTCGGACCGGTGCACGCGCTCGACCTTCCCGGTTTTGGTGGCGTTCCGCACCCCGGGGACGCGCTGAGCATCCGGCGGTACGCCGACCTCGTGGGTACGGTCATTGATGAGCTCGGAATCGACGACCCCATCATCGTGGGCCACTCGATGGGCAGCCAGGTCGTGAGCGATCTGGCGTCGCGGCGTCCCGATCTGACTTCGCTTGTTCTCATCGGCCCGGTGGTGAACCCCGCCGAGCGCAAGGTTGTGACGCAGGCCCGCCGCTTTCTGCAGGCCGCATGGCACGAACCGCTCACTGTTAAGGTCATCGCGGTCAGCGCGTACCTGTTCTGCGGTGTGAAGTGGTTCTCGCGGATTCTGCCGAAAATGCTGTCGTTTCCCATCGAGGACCGCCTGCCGCTCATCCAGGCGCACACCCTTGTCATCCGTGGTGAGTTCGATGCCGTCGCCCCGCGCGAGTGGGTCGAGACGATCGGTGACCTCCTGCCGTCATCGCGCCTGTGGGAGATCCCGGGCGCCGCCCATTCGGTGATGCACGCGCACGCCGATGAGGTCGCGCGGCTTTGTGTTGAGCATGCGCGCCAGGATGCGACCCCGCACATCGACCCGTCACTGCAGATTGCGGAGGTGGGCGAACCCGAGGGTGAGGCGCAGCCGTCCGCCGGTCAGCTCGCGCGGGCGGTGGGCGGGCGCCTGGTTGAGACGGTGGGGATTCTTCGGGATGACGACGCGCTGATCGAAAAGGGTAAAACGCAGCACGCGCAAGAAATGGATACGGCCCGCACGGACGAGTAGAACGTTGAGAGACGCCGTAGCGCCACACCGCGCAATACTGCGCAGCACGGCGCTGCGTAGCAGCGGCCTGTCGCCGGAACATTAATTCCTATGCTCCGCTAGACGAATCCCATTATGATCAGTGTCGATGCAGAAGAATGGACAAACTCCCGAGGCGTTGTGGGCGACGTTGATGCCGAGCGAGACGCGTCAAGCTCCGCCGGATGATGTGCAGCAGACGCTTACCCGGGATCCGTGGCTCCTGACCACCCAATCCATTACCAGCTCGTCTCATGAGAGCTGGGCGGACGGGCTTCACAGTGAGCATGAGCTCATTTTTTCCGACAGCGGGGTTCTCACTGTGGAAGCTGAAGGCCGCTTGTGGGTTACCCCGCTGGGGCTGGGCATCTGGATACCGGCCGGGATCACCCATCACGTCACCGCAGAACCGGGCACAGTGACCTACGTCACCTATTTCTCGCCGGAGCGCGTGTCGATGCCGTGGACTGGCACCACCGGGATTGGTATCACGTCGCTCCTGCGCGAACTTCTTCTCACGAACAAGCTGGGCACCCTCGACCAGGACGTGCGGATGCGCATGCAACAACTCACCGTCGATCTCATCGCCCCCGTACGTTCCTCGTCGCTCGATGTGCAGATGCCCACCAATCCATCCCTGCGCCTCGTCGCGGAGGAGATTGTGCGCAATCCAGCCGATAGTGGGACGAGCGAGGATTGGGGACGAAAACTGGGTGTCAGTGGCCGGACGGTCAATCGCGGATTCGAGCGCGAGACGGGATTCAGCCTCACCCAGTGGCGCATCACGGTGCGGATGCGTCGCGCGCTTATCGACATAGCAGCGGGGCGGTCCGTGATCTCCGTGGCTCATGACGTCGGCTACACGAACGCGAGCACATTTATCCAACTCTTTCGCCAGGCCACCGGCCACACACCCGCCGCGTACTTTCGGTCGTTTGGTGTTTCCGGATTCGAGGCCGAGGCCGATCACCCCCTACAGGAGAACTGAACTATGGCATTTTGCGAACCCGCGGAGGTTGTCCACACCACTCGACTGACCCCCTCCATGATTCGCGTGCGGCTCCGAACTCTCGGCGAGTGGCGTTGGCACACGGATGGGCGGGGCGACGAGCGGGTCGATCTGGCTTTCCCTCGACCGGGCGAGACCGAAGCAGACGTCGCGTTCTTCAATGATCGCGACTACGGCACTGCTCGGACCGTCAAAGAACCTCCGTGGCGTCACTACACGGTGCGCGCTGTGCACAACAACGGTCACGAAATCGACATCGACTTTGTTATGCACGGCGGGGGAGTGGCTTCCAGCTGGGCGGAACAGGCGACCCCTGGGCAGGTGCTTGGCATTTTCCACGGCGGTAGTTCCCGGGCGTACTATTCGCCGCCTGTTGACGCCGAGTGGCAGCTCTTAGTTGCTGATGCAACTGGTCTACCAGGACTCGGACGCATCATTGAAGAACTGCCGACCGGCAGCAAAGTGCATGCCGTCGTCGAGGTCTCGCACGAGTCGGACCGGCAAGTCATCCCCACACGGGGGCATGTGTCGTGGACCTGGCTTGTGGGTCCCGGAGGGCTCCAAAGCGGAATTCCGGCAGCGGTCGAAGCGTTGACGCTGCCCAACAGCCCGGGATACGCCTGGGTGGCGTGCGAAGCCGTTGCTGCGCGAACGGTTCGCAAACATGTGCGGGACGTTCGCGGCCTGCCGCGTGACCGGCATCGAGCTGTTGGGTATTGGACTGCGGGGGCCGTCGGGCACGTAGAACAAGACCGCGACTGAACCTCGACGGCCTGCCGGTTATGGAGTGTCCATAAAACGGTATGAATTGTCAACATATCGCAATGGGGACGTCGCTACGATCGCTAAGGTAGGTATGCCTTACCTAACCTCGCCTCGAGAAAGACTTGTTCATGCCCCGTGTAGCCCCAATGCGCCCCCGACTCGCAGCGCCACTCACCGTTGCGTTGCTGCTCGTCAGTCTTACCGCCTGCTCCGCAGAAGTCGCCGAGACCGCTGCGGCAGAGGGAGCAGAGACCCGGTCCGTTGAGACTGCGTATGGCGAGGTGGACGTACCTGCCGAACCGCTCCGCATCGTCGCGGTTTCCTACGACACCCCGTGGCAGCTTGCCGCCGTCGGAGTCACCCCGGTTGCGATGCAGGACTACTCCGCATACGCCGACTCGTTCACCGCTGACCAGCAGGAGCTCATCGCCGACACGGACACCGTCGGCGCGTTTTTCGACCTCAACATCGAGGCTGTCATGGCTGCCAAGCCCGACTTGATCGTGGGTGACGTACTTGAAATCGACGAAGCGACGTTCGACGAACTTTCAAAGATCGCTCCCACGGTAATTTTCGAGGGTGAGTACCGCGGTGACTGGAGGGCAATCGGCGCAAGTGTTGCTGACGCTGTCGGAGAGGGCGACGCGTTCGAAAGCGCCGAGGCAAAGTACGACGACGAGCTCGCTCGAGTCCAAACGGAATACTCCGACGTGCTTGCTCGCCCCTGGGCCGCGATCGGCGACGGCGACGTCGAAGGCGGATTCTCGGTGCTCTACCCCGGTGGCTCGGTTGGAGCACTTTTCTACGACGACCTCGGTGCGACACTTGCGGCAAGTATTCCTGAGCAGGAAGACGGCGACAAGGGATGGATGTACATCTCGCCTGAGCTGACCACAACTGTTCTTGGTGGAGCTGAGATCATCGTGACGGGTGCAAACCCTGAAGGTGAGTTGTCAGACTCCCTCGCAGGCACCGTGGCAACCCCGCTTTTCGTTGAACTGCCCGCCAGCGCGTCGGGACAGGTGTACAGCGTGTGGTCAAGCGTGACCGACTACGGCACCGCTTTGGAATGGCTCGACTCGGTTGAGCAGACCGTCCTGATTCCTGCGACCGAGAGCTGAGGTTCTCCCAGGCCTTACCGATGAACGCGCGCGCGCCCATTGTTCCGGACCACGCACCTATCGTGCGGGGTACCGGGACACGGGTGATTATCTTGGTCGTCGCAATGGCGGCTCTCGTCGTGTGCGTTGTGGGAAGCCTCGCCGTTGGTGCCCGATATATCCCCCCGTCGGACGTTCTTCGTGCGTTGATGGATGCTGCGGAAGGACGAGGGTTCGGGGAAGTGCACGAAATCGTGGTGGGCCTTCGGCTCCCTCGCGCCTTCGTTGGTGCGGTCGTTGGTGCATCGCTTGGTGTCGCTGGAGCGCTCATCCAGGCCCTAACGCGTAATCCCCTTGCGGACCCCGGAATTCTCGGCGTCAACGCTGGTGCGGGATTTCTTGTCACCGTGGGAATCGGGTGGTTTGGCGTCAGCGATATCCAGGGATACGTATGGTTCTCGTTTGCTGGGGCTGCCGCCGCAACCTTGCTTGTTTTTGTGATCGGTGCTGCAGGCCCCGCGGGAGCAACGCCCGTGAGACTCACCCTGGTCGGGGTCGCATTGGGGGCACTGCTGAGCGGTATCTCAAGCATGATCTCGTTACTCAACCCAACGGTGTTCCGAGGAATGCGATTCTGGGGCGCCGGTACGCTGACGTCACGCGATGAGCATGTCCTATGGGCTGTCCTCCCCTTTATTATTCTTGGGCTGATTCTCGCCGCGACCGTGGCCGCCCCGCTAAACGCCATCGCTCTCGGCGAAGACCTTGCTCGGTCATTGGGCGCCGGGGTAGTTCGAACGCGCATCACGGTCATTATTGCCGTCACACTGTTGGCGGGCGCTGCCACCGCAGCCGCGGGACCGATCGGATTTGTGGGGCTGATGGTGCCTCATGTGGTGCGGTGGTTCGTCGGTCCTGACCAGCGATGGATTCTCGCTTTCACGGCTGTGTGTGCGCCAATTCTTCTGCTGGGTGCCGACATGATCGGCCGGGTCGTTGTGACACCGCAGGAAATGCAGGTCGGAATTGTGACCGCGTTCATCGGCGCGCCCGTGTTGGTGTTCCTCGCCCGTCGCAGAAAAATCACCGGGCTATGACGCGTACAGACAGTGCGGGGCGCCGGTCGTTTGTGATCCGATCCAGCCAGGGGCGCAGGCAACCCGTGTTCTCTGTTCGGGTCGACCTGCGTTTGCTCGTGGTGTGTGTCGGACTGATTGGGGCAACGATCGGTGTATTACTGGTTGCGCTAAGCGTGGGCGACTTCCACATTGCTGTCGGCGACGTTGTGGCCACGCTTGCCGGTGGCGGAACGCCGCAGGCCCAGCTAGTTGTCGGTGAATGGCGATTGCCGAGAGCGCTTTTGGGCATTGTGTTAGGGGCTGCGCTCGGAATGAGTGGGTCGATCTTCCAATCTCTCACCCGCAACCCCCTCGGAAGTCCCGACATCATCGGGTTTTCGACCGGGGCCTACACAGGTGGGCTCGTGGTGATACTTGTTTTTGGCGGTGGATACCTGCCAACCGCCCTCGGTGCGGTGGTCGGAGGGCTCCTCACCGCGGTCCTTGTGTATGCGTTGGCCTACCGCCACGGGATCCAGGGCTTCCGGCTCATCATCGTGGGGATCGGCGTATCCGCGACGCTGGCCTCCGTCAACAGCTGGCTTGTCACCCGTGCGAATCTTGACGACGCATTGCAAGCGGCGTTGTGGGGGAGCGGGTCGTTAAACGGTCTCGGGTACACACAACTCTGGCCAGTGCTTGGTTTGCTTGTGATCGTTTGTCCCGTTCTTCTCGCACACACGCCCGCCTTGCGACAGCTCGAACTCGGCGACGACTCCGCGCGAGCTCTGGGGGTGCGCGCCGAGGCGATTCGCCTCAGTTCCCTCCTGTGGGGAATCGTCCTCGTGGCGATCGCCACGGCAGCGGCGGGCCCCATCGCTTTTATTGCACTTGTTGCACCCCAGATCTCCCGGCGGCTAGTGGGAACGGCGGCTCTTGCGCCAATACCAGCTGCTTTCGCCGGAGGGCTTCTTTTACTCTCCTCCGACCTTGTGGCGCAACGTGCGTTTGCCCCAACTCAACTGCCCGTCGGTGTGATGACCGTCATCGTCGGTGGAGGATACTTCGTTTGGCTTCTCGTTCGTGAGGGACGACGACGATGACACATTGGCCCACTGACACGCGTCCTGTGGCACTTTTCCGTTTCGCCGTGACTCAGGGTGGACGAGGATGGCGCCTCAGTATCGGCGCACTTGGTTTTGCAGGACACCAACTTGCCGAGGTGATGGTGCCGGTTGTTGTCGGGCTGGTTATTGACCGCGCCATCGGGCCGGGGAGCAGCACTGAGCTGGTATCGACAGTGGTGATGCTGACGGCTGTATTTGTGCTGCTTATCGTCTCCTGGCAGTCGGCGGATCGACTGATCACTCGGGTACACGTCAGAGGAGAGCATGACCTTCGCCAGTGGACCATCGCGAGCGTTCTGCGCGGCAACCATATTCGAAGGGCTCCCGGAGAGGTGTTGACCATTTCGTCCGCGGACGCGGCTCAGGTCGCAGGGTTCTCCTGGGTTATCGGAGAGCAGGCAGGGGCGGTGGCCGCGCTGGTCGCCGCGGGAGTTGTGCTCGCATCGATCTCCTGGCTGCTGGTCGGCGGAGTGATCCTGTGCACACTTCTGCAGATCGCGGTTGTGCAGGTCATGAGTGGGCGTCTTCGTCATCGCAGTTATGAAGCTCAGCGACAGGCTGCTCGGATCGATGCGCTCGGGACAGATTTCGCGTTGGGGTTGCGGGCGTTAGAGGCCCTCGGCGCTGCGGACGAAGCAAACGAACGGTATCGCGCAGAAAGTGCGATCGCCGCGCGGGCGGCCTATCAGGCCGACCGCGCGAATACAGCTCTCTCGACGGTCAATGCTCTCGCGGCAGGGATCGCCTTCGCGGCCATTGCTGCCATCACTGGAGCGCTGGCCCTCAACAACCTCATCACTGTCGGCGCCTTCATCGTGGGGGTGGGCCTCGCACAGGCAGTCCGACGCCCCCTGCAGATCATCGGGTACCTTCCCGGATCCGTGGCTGCAAAACATGGCTCGGCGAGACGCGTCGGCGAGCTCATCGCGCAAACCGCGATGCCAGAGCGGGACACCGCGGGTCGGGGATCAGCGGTGCCGGACGTACCTCGCTTCTCGTCCGCCTCGTCAGTGACCGAACCATCTCTCGGAGATCGACGTGTCCTTGTCGAGCTTCGGTGGAGTGGACTTGATCTTAGTGTCGCGCGAGGGTCAATTGTCGGTGTTCAGGCAGACGACATGGCTGCAACACAACTCAGCGATCTGCTTGGTGCGCGACGAGCCGCACCGCATGGTGACCTTCGCATTGACGGGAGTGATTTGTTGGCGCCATCCGCAGCTGATGTGCGTCACGTATTTTTTGCGCAACCGCACAACGCTGCGTTGTTCAGCGGATCCATTCGAGACAACCTCGCCGTACAGGGTCAGCTCCTGGTTGACGACCACCACCCAGCTATTGCGGCGTCCGGGCTGGACGAGGTCGTGGCTCGTCTCCTCGAAGGACTTGACGAGAGTGTGGGAGAGAACGGCGGGCGACTTTCCGGAGGTCAGCGCCAGCGAGTTCTGCTTGCTCGCGCACTCCTCTCGCCTCACCCGGTGGTAGTCCTGCATGAGCCGACGACCGCGGTCGATCCGGTCACTGAGGCCCGCATCGCGCTGTCCGCTGTTGACTACATCCGCGCCACCCGGCGCGCTGCAATTTTGATCACAGCAAGCCCCGTGCTACTCAACCTGTGCGATGAGGTTCACGTCGTCACGACACTGCCTGGTCCCGTGCCCCCGCACCACTCGACGGAAAAACAGCGGTAACCGCAATGAACGAGCAGCTGCCGATTGCATCAACCGGGCAGACGTTTCGGAGCATGATGAAGCTGGCGACGGCGCGGCCGGTGCACGCGACGGCCACCATCGGAATGCTTGGGCTCGGGGTTGTGTGCGCTACGACCGTGCCGTGGCTTGTTGGAATGATGGTGGACAGCATCACGCAGGGCGGGCGGGGATTTTGGACTCTCACTCTCGTACTCGTCGCCGCCCTCATTCTCAGCGCCTTGGTCACCTGGGCCGGGCGGGTGATGCTGGCGGGTTTGGTGCAACGCGCGGTCAGGGACCTTCGCGAAACGGCGTTCAGCGCGGCACTCGCCCAGTCCTCGCATCGTCTCGAAACGGCAGGAACGGGCGATCTGGTCGCGCGACTTTCCGGGGACATCCATGCGATCAACGCCGTTGTCTCCGCCGCGCTGCCAGCATTTCTCACGGCGCTGATGACAACAGTTCTGAGTTTGGCCGGAATGGGACTACTCGACTACCGACTTGCTCTTGCCGCTCTCACCGCGGCTCCGTTGCAGTACTGGGCCCTCCATCGGTTTCTTCGTCAGTCCGGTCCGGTGTATCGCGCCCACAGGGCAGCTCAATCGATGCGGAGCCAGCGCCTCATCGAGACTATTCGTGGGGCCGATACGGTGAGATCCCTCCACAGTGAGCGAATCCATCTCGACGGGCTCGCATCGGCGTCGAATGACGTGATTGGTCACGAGCTTCGTGCCACTCACGTGCGCAACACTTTTTATGGACGGCTCAACGTCGCGGAGTTGATTGGTCTGGCTGCGGTGCTCGTCACTGGATTTCTGTTGGTGCGTGACGGAACGGTGACTTTGGGCGTTGCGACGGCCGCCACGCTGTACTTTCTCGGTTTGTTCGACCCGATCGGTACCCTTCTTGGCACCGTGGACGATCTGCAAGACGCCGGTGCGAGCCTGGCACGGTTGTTCGGTCTGTCCACACTGCCAACCCCGCAGGAACCTCGCGCGCCATTTGTTCGGGCATCCGGACAAATCGCGCTTCAACACGTCACCCACTCGTACCGCGCGGGAACCAACGATCTCGAGGACGTGAGTTTGACAATCTCACCCGGAGAACGGATTGCAATCGTGGGAGCATCTGGGGCGGGCAAAAGCACCCTGGCAAAAATTGTGGCCGGATTGTTGACGCCGAATGCCGGCTCTGTGGCACTCGATGGCGAACTCGTTGTGGACTGGCACCCGCGTCATCTGCGCAAGAACATCGCCATGATCAGTCAAGAGCCTCACGTTTTTTCCGGCACTGTGCGCGATGACCTTCGGCTCGTTGCGCCGTTCGTCACCGACGCGCAGCTCATCCAGGTGATCACACGCCTCGGGGACGACTGGACTCGAGCCCTCCCCGACGGCCTCGACACTGTCGTCGGCGCGGGCGGTGTGGCGATGACGCCGACCCAAATGCAACATCTCGCGCTGACCCGTCTCGCGCTGACGAACGCACCGGTGGTCATTCTCGACGAAGCGACTGCTGAAGCGGGGAGCGGCGACGCTGATCGTCTCGACGACGCAGTGCAGCGCGTTATCGACGGGCGGACGAGCATCGTCATTGCACACCGGCTAGTGCAC
>Ga0247808_10000782_pt1 | contig 15287 bp, 10 predicted proteins | sample UWRJL089202R1_FD_179914 | JGI IMG/M metagenome (GOLD analysis project Ga0247808, IMG submission 179914) | Plant litter microbial communities from Arlington Agricultural Research Station in Wisconsin, United States - UWRJ-L089-202R-1 | ecosystem: Environmental > Terrestrial > Plant litter >... | reverse complement strand
TATCTTCTTTGGTCAGTACATTGTATTTATAAAGTTCTCCACCGTGCTCGGAAACCCCTGTTCCTGCTTGTCCATCCAATCCATAGAAAAAAATATTACCGTCTAGTTCTACATAATTACCATCCCAATAACCATTTCCAAAATTAATTTTTTTTGCATTGGTAGCATTTTCATCAGATATCCAGATACCACTGTTATATTGCTCGGAAGATTTGAATATCAAATAATTTTTTTTACTTGATAAAGTCGCGAAATCCAAATCCAAATCTTTCGCTGTAAGGTTAGCCTCAACAGTATTCTCAGCATTACCATCTGTTTTCCAGATATTTAGATTGGTATCCAAATAAATTTTATCCTTGAATTTAAAAATTTTAGAAATAGTCTCTGTAAATGATTTTATAATCTTTGTATTGGCCTGTGTTCCGTCGCTGGACCACAGATTATTTTTGGAATCATAAAAAATCATTTTATCGTTTACTACATCCCCATTTAGAGAAGATATATCATTGATTGGCATAATACTTTTAGTCCCGGCTCCTGTCCCGTCTGTCTTCCATATTGATTTTATGCCGTTACTTTTAGCCAAAAAGAATAACTCATTCTGGAGTTTTATCATCCCAAAATTGAGACTGGTCAGAGAAGAATCAGTCGCTTCAAAAACCCTGAATGCTTTTGTTCCCTCAGCTGTTCCGTCGGATTCCATTATGACGTGTTGATTGTAATTATTCTCGGAATAGTAAAGCTTATTATTAAGGAAATAATATTGTGATTTATAATTCTTGCCTGTCAAAGCGATAGTTCCTGCAAATGTTCCGTCTGAAGACCACAATTGATAATCAGTTACCACAAATAGTTTTTCTCCGTTTGTGAAAATATCGATGTATACATAGGCGGCAGAAGAGTTGTATAATTGTTTTACAACTTTGGTTCCTTCATCTGTTCCATCTGTAACCCATAATTGGTTGTTGTTGTCATTCAAATTGGTACCTACAAAATAAATCTTGCCTTTGAAATTGATTAAAGGACTTTTGATTCGGCTGTAATAATTAGTATGGTTTTGTGCAAAATTTTTAAGAACTTTTGCTTTTCCAGAAGCTTCATTATACGACCAAAGCTCATTGCCTCCAAACTCGTAAGGTCTATTTCCAGAAAAAATAATTTCCCCCTCATATTCTGCGATATAACTGGGGCTTCCACTTCCAGAATAATTATGGGCTACTAATTTTGTATTGAGAATATTTTGTGCATTAGTCGTAATTGATAAAATCAAAACTAATAAAAGGTATATCATTTTCATAATTATTTCTTGATAACTTTTGAAGAATAAATTTTTGTATTTGTCTTGACTTGGATAAAGTATATTCCAGCTGAAAGTCCTTTAATATTTATAGTAGAATTTTTAGATTCCAGAATTTTCTTACCAGAAATATCTATAATTTCGATATGCTCAACTATTTCGTTGTTATCGAGTTTTACATTGACAATATCATCCGTTGGATTTGGATAAATGATGATTCTTCTTTCGGATTTTGAAGTTTGAGATTCATTTGTGTTTAGCTCTTCAACAACATCTGTGATAAATAATTCTTGCCCGGATTTTTTATAATCCATTGCAAAATAGAATCTATCATTATCGGTAAATATTTGTCTTAGGGAATAATTGCCAGATAATAATTCATTATCAACTCTTATGGGCACAGGAGTAAAATCTGTAGGATTCTGACCTTTTGTTTTACCAAAAATTCCTGCATTATTTTGGAAATATAATTCATCATTCAAGCAAGTTCCTGCTGTAAAAATGTTCGAGCTGTAGTTATTTAGTTTAAATGTCCCTGCAGATGTACCATCCGTTCTGTAGAAAGAAGGAGAATGTGTTGGATCATCAACAAAATATTGCAAGTTCCCACATTTGACTGTTGAGGCAACATCATATAATGACAAGTTTGCAATTAATGATGTTCCTGTTGTACTGCCATCGGTTACAAACAAACCACTATTAGAATATAAATAAATCTTACCGTTTAGTAAAAAACTTTCATCTGCTTTGTAATAGTTATTATTAGAAATAAGTTTTATCTGTGAAGTTATCTTATTTATAGATTTCAACTTATTTGTTCCCGAATAATTAGTTGGATTTTCTACAAAAAGAATTTCATTATCAATTGTCCCTAAGAAGGTTTTGTAAAAATAATTTGATTCCAAATCAGTTATTTTAATTGTATTGCTAGTAGTACCATCTGTTTTCCAAATTGATGTGGCACTATTATCTAACATTTTCAGATAAATTCCGGAATCTGTCTTTATAAAATCATTATTTGAACCAGAATAATAATTCGCTGGACTTTCTAATACTAATGATAAATTCGTAGATGTATTCTCCAAAGTCCAAAGCCTCATAAAACCGTGCAAAGAATTGTAAGATTTAATTAAAACCTTATCATCGTTAATAGAAATAATCTCTAATAATCTTTCATTAACTGGCAGATTAATTTTTTGGGTATTTTCTTTGTTACCAGCTGTTCTGTAAAAATAATTTCCTTCAAGTATATAATATAAATAATCTCCAGATTTTGCTGAATTATTAGTAGAGTAACCATAATTTCCTATACTAAAATCTGAAAAATTACTTATTTTAGAAATTTTACCGTTTACTTCTCTTTTAAAAATCTGAGCATGATAGCCATCTGAAGCAATAAATATAATTTCTCCTCTTAAATTTACAAAACTTGTGGGATAACTAGGTGCATTATAAAAAATTTCATTTTCTATTCCAGAAGATCTATCGCTGATATTATAATAGCAGAGTTCAGTATTTTTATAAACTGTATAAAAATCAACATAAGATTCTATATAACCAGAAAAATAAAGTTTGTTATTCCTTTCTACAAAGCTTTTCTCATCATTATACTTGATCGTTGTTTTAGTGATTTCGTTATCATCATAAATATATATAAAAGAATCTGTGTTATTATCGAGTTGTTTCAAAACAAGAAAGTTTTGGTTAGACGATGTAGAAACAGCTTCTAGTTTTATTCCAAAATTATTACTGAGAATACTGACTTGGTCATTCTCATCAACCACATAAGTTTCAGTTGTCGTATTGATATATAATTTATTTTTATAAGGAACTATTGTTTTAATATTATTAATTTGGCTATTAAGCGATGTTGTACCTCCTGTAGTTCCGTCCGTTATCCAAAGACTATTATTTGCATAGTATAGCAGTTTGTTCGTTATTACATTTTCATAATCAGGGAGCTGATAGCTATAGGAGATATTTTGTAAAAGAACAGTCCCATCAGAAGTTCCATCTGAAGTGTATAGCGCCGGTGTTTGATTGACGCCCGCAGAAAAGACAATCTTACCATTTACAGTATACAATTTATCATAATAGGTACCAACAGAAGAGCCACCTCCCGGGTTTAGATCTTTCACTATCTGCGTCCCGTTTTGAGTTCCATCCGAACTCCAAAGTTCTTGACCATATTGAGTAGAATTACCAAAAAAATAAACTTCACTATTCAGCGAAGTGAATTGATTATTCACCAATGTTACATTTGGAATTTTAATTGTTCCTTCAGATGTACCATCACTCACATAGAGATTACTTCGATATGAAAAAACAAGTTTATCGCCGATAGTTTTTCCGAATAAAGTATTTACATATGACGAATAAGTATCTTCGTTTAAGTCTTTTACCCGAAAAGTATTATTCGTACTCAAATCAGTGCACCACAGTTCGAGTTTACTGTAAGTACCCTCTGCAAAAAAATAAACCTTACCTTTCAAATTGTAAAATGAACTTTTGAATATGCGGCCAGGTAAATTATAGTTTTTTAAAATTTCTGATTTCTGAGTGTTGAAATTATATTTATAGATCTCTCTTCCAAAAGCATTTCCAATAGTTGTGAAAATTAGATCATTATCAAACAATTTAATTCCTCTTGGATCTGAACCTGGAAAACGGTTTAATTCATTTAATTTAGCATTAACGACATTTTGAGCATTGTAGAATAGCGAAAATAAAATAGACAAAAAAAGAATCGGTAAATGGTAGATTTTTTTCATTACTGGTTATTAGTTATAATTTTCACAAAAATAGCAATTTAGTTATTGATTGTAAATTAAATTTTATGAATTTTTAACAAAGTAACTATCTTTAAAATTTTTCGATTAAATCCTAAAACAATCGTTATCAATTTTCATCCGTTAATTATTATCTTTGCAACCTAAATTTCAAACATGAACAAATACATAAAATTTGTAATTGCAGCAATCATTATCGCTTTGGGCGTTTATCTAATGTTCAACCGAAATATTGGCTGGGGCGTAGTTGTGGTAATTCTTTCAGCTATTCCAATTGCACTTTTCTTCAAAAATGAAAATATCTTGTTGGCATTCTGGCAGCTTAGAAAACAAAATATGGAGAAAGCTTCGAAGTTTTTATCGAATATCACAGATTACAAATCTCAGTTACATAAAAGCCAATATGGTTACTTCCATTATCTTCAGGCTTTGACAACTGCTCAGGACAATCCTCAAAAGACTGAGGGATTGATGAGAAAAGCATTGGATTACGGATTGAATATGAAACACGACCGGGCGATGGCAAAGTTAAACCTTGCGGCATCGGCTCTCGCTAAAGGCAGAAAATCTGAAGCACAGAAACTTTTGGAAGAAGCAAAACAACTGGATTCTGCGGGGATGATGACAGATCAGATCAAGATGATCAAAGATCAGATGAAAATGCCAACCATGCAAAAACATATGCATAACCCGAATATGAGAATCCGAGGAAAATTCTAATATCTATGTCTTAAAAAAATAAAAAGGATCGAAGTTATTTTCGATCCTTTTTTGTTTGATATTTATTGATTATTGAACAATCAATTTTTCAGAATAAGCTTTGTTATCGATCTCATATTTAAGGATATAAACGCCTTTAGGGTATTTAGAAACATTAATTTGAAGTTTCTTATCTGCATTATTGTTGACTGTCTGCATCAATTTCCCTGTCGCATCGTAAAGCATTACTTTGGAAGGTTTTGAATTGTCCCAAGCCAAATTCACAACATCTTTTGCAGGAATTGGATAAACACTCACTCCAGATTTATTGAATGAAGTCACTCCCAAAGTTTTTAGAAGAATCGTGGACTGATATGGTTGAAAGTTTTGTTTTGTCACAGTTAATTTCAATGATTCTCCATCTGTCATTCCGCCAAGATCTATCACAACACTACCGTTTTTACTGAAAGCTGAGCCTACCAAATCACCATTGGTCTTAGTTACAGAAATGGCAGCGTCAGGCTCATTGCAAGTAACTGTAAGACTTGAAGCACTTGGATCCAACTGCATTGGATGCTGCACTTCAAATGTCTTTGTCGTATCGTACCTGAAAACCGTAGATGGATCACCAAAAAGAACCCAGGTCTGCATGACTTCTTTTGCAGTAGACGACTCATTGTAATCTTCCAACATTCCTATCTGTGAATTGTAAAACAGACCTCCAATTGTTTCCTTTTTGTTATTCGCATACATTTCTGTAAGGATATTCGTCATTTCATCCTGCGTTTCCATTGGCTCTGCCCAGGCCATCAGGATCGTAGATGCCACGCTTGCAATAGCTCCAGCCGGAGAGTTGTTGTAAGTTGCAGACAGAAAATCTTCTGCCAGACAGGTTTTGCCAACAAATGTCCCATTGTTACAAGCAACAGAAACCACAAACGGGTACATTCCGTTATTCTTGAGCTGTTTCACATAAGTGGAAGTATAATTTCCGGTAACCATAAGATTAAGATCACCATGACCTGTATAATTGAATAAACCTGTTCCCGAATTTATTGCATTATTTATCATTGTTGGCGTCGGTTCTCCGGTTGCATCATCTCCGCCTTGGGAGCCTTGATAAAACTCGTGAACGGTCTGATAGCCAAAACCTTGTAATTGCGTTCTGATTTTTCTTAAATGCACATAATCCGTTTCACCATCGTCACCATATCCGTTACCTTCATTTGAACCTATTCCTATGGCATTTTTCATCCAGTTCCCTGCGAAAGGATTTTTTTCATATTCCAGAATTCTGTCAGTCATTGTTTTGATTGCAGTACTGTTTCCTGAAAATCTTCCTACAAATGCTTCCGGATAAAAATCGGTTTCACCGGAAAGTTGTCCATAATAAGAATCACTCCAGAGCTGTTCACCATTGTTGCCATAAGTATGTGCAGGAACATCGCCGGAATCTCCAACCAAAAGAATATAAACCAAATTTGGATGTGTCAGGTAAAAATTTTTGATATAATTTTTGATAGTAACATCTGTTGTTCCTGCTGTTGTCGTGGTTACAACTGTAGTTTTGATGCCTTTTTCTCTTTTCCAGCTCACAAAAGGTTTCAGTTGATCTTCAAAAGCAGGAGACGTGATTATCAGTAATTCTCCGGCTTCCGGAGCTGGCGTATATTTATTATCAGAAGTATAATTCAGATAATGTTTGGAATAAATATCATTGAAGAAAGTATTGTCGGACTTTTTTACCGCAAGTTCGTTAATTCCTTTTTTATTATTGAAATCAACAACAACTCTCAGATTTTTATAAATTCTCAACTTATGCTGAACCGGATTATACTGATATGGATAAAGTGAAAACGTAACACCTCTTGTATTTCTAAGAATATGAGGCGAACCAAATCTCACCAAATTTCCCGGGAAGAAATCATCTTTTTTATACACTTCTCCAAAGACATAAGGAATATTTTCCGGATCTTCATTTCTTTTCAGATTCCCTTTTGATGGAACGATGTCTATATCATTGATGTCTTCATAACTGTCATAGACGATTTTGTAATCGTAATTTCCTTTCTCCGGCAATTGAATGGATTCTGAGAAATAAGGCATCGCAGGCAATCCTTTTTCTGACATCAAAACCGAATATTGCTTAGAAAATGCATGATAATCTTTCCCTTCTACAGATTTAAGATTTTTCTCTAATTTATTGATTTCAAAATCCACAGTTGCAGATTTGTTGTCAGAATTAATAAGTTTAAAAGTCTGCGCAGAAAATTGTGTGGACAAAAAAACCAGTGCAAAGGAACTGAGTAATATTTTTTTCATCTAATTTTATTTTTTTTCAAATATATGAAGTTTTATCAAATTCATTAAATAAAAAACAACAAATCAGAGTATTAAATATAATATCTACATTTCTCCATTACTTTCGTAACCATAAAATTTTGGAATTCTCCAATGGTATTTTACAGCTAAAGTTCGGATGGTAACGATCAGAAGGATGGTAAAAATTTGAACAAACGTATATGAAAGATTTGAAAATCTTGTTAACAATAAGAAAATCCCGCCGCCAATAATGCACGCTGTTGCATAGACTTCTTTTCTAAAAATTAATGGAATTCGGTTGAGCAGAATGTCACGAATGATGCCACCGAAACAACCTGTGATTGTTCCCAACGTGAGACAAATTAGCGGATGAAGATCATGATTAAGGCCTTTTTGAACGCCGATAATCGTAAACAATCCCAATCCGAAACTGTCAAATATAAAAAGGGTCACTTTGAAGTTTTTTTCAATCGATTTGAAGATCATCGAAAAAAGACATGTGATGAAAATCAATCCGCAAGTCAGCATATCTGTCATCCAGAAAACCGGAACATCTAATAACAAATCTCGTACTGTTCCGCCGCCAACAGAAGTTACGAACGCAATAATCAAAACCCCGAAAGGATCCAAACGCTTTTGCATCGCAGCAAAACTGCCCGACATTGCGAAGGAAATAGTTCCAAGGATTTCTATGATAAGATTGAATTGTTCGTGCATTGGATAATTAAGAATTAATAATGAAGAATTAATTGCTTCATCGATTAGATTATTACTTCTATTTTATAATTAGATGCAGATGCAGATGCAGATGAAAATTTAATTATTAATTTTTAATTAAATCGAAAGCTCCACCATTACAGGGCAATGATCGGAATGTTTGACTTCCGGTAGAATCACAGCTCTTGTCATTTTGTCTTTCAAAGGTTCGGATACGAAGTTGTAATCCAAACGCCAGCCTTTGTTTCTTGCTCGTGAACCCGCTCTGTAACTCCACCAACTATACTGATCCGGTTGGTCATTGAAATGTCGGAAACTGTCTGTCAAACTATTTTCATTCATAAACTTCGTCATCCATTCCCGTTCCATTGGTAGAAATCCGGAAGTATTTGCCAAACCAATTGGATTGTGAATATCAATCGCTTCGTGACAAATGTTGAAATCGCCACTAATAATGAGATTCGGGATGGTTTTCCTGAGTTCTTTGATGTATTCTAAAAAGTCGAAGCAGAATTGCATTTTGAATTCCAGTCTTTCGATATTTGATGCGGATGGAACGTAAACTGAAATAACTGAAAAGCCGTCGAAATCTGTGCGGATGATTCTGCCTTCGTTGTCATAGCTTTCGATTCCGCAGCCGGATTCTATATGATTTGGTTTTACTTTGGAAGCGATTCCAACACCGCTGTAACCTTTCTTCACCGCTGAATGCCAATAACTGTGGTAGCCGGCTTTTTCCAGACTTTCTATATCAATCTGGTCATTTCCTGCTTTGCTCTCCTGAATGCAGATGACATCCGGACTTGTGACATTGAGCCAGCCAAGAAAGTCTTTTGTAAATGCAGCGCGAATGCCGTTGACGTTGTAGGAAATGATTTTCATTGTTTATGAATTGGAATAAATGAGATAAATAATAATGATGGTTAATACTGCAGCCAAAAGTACGACTTTCCATTTTCCTGAACTTTTTTCCTCGATGAAAAGTGTGTTTTTCTGACTTTGAAATTTAGTCGGATTTTCTAAATATTCTTTTTCATAGGCTAAAAGTTCCGGCTTGTCTCCCATTACTTTTTTGACTTCTGCCCAATCCGGATCGGAAGGGAAAATAACTTTTTCAGATTGATTATTCAACTTTAATTTGACAGTAAGTTTTCCATTTTTGTTGAGTGTTTTAACTGACACATTGCTGTTGCCCGAAGAATTATCTTCAATAAAGTGTGTTTCTGTGTTTTGAATAGCTTCTACAAGGTCTTTGGAATTTTTGAGACCTAATCCTGTTTTATCGAATACCAATTTGATGGCATTTATCTTTTCATTCTGCTGGAGTAATTCTTCTATTTCCTGTCTGTTCAGATTGTGTTCCTGTAACAATGCGTCGATATCTTTCATAGTTTCAATTTTACTTTTCAAAATTTTTTATGATTAAGGATAAACTTCGATGATTTTTAGGAAATAATTTTCACTGAAGTTTCAAAGTTCGGAAATTTGAATTGAATGGTCAAAAGAAATACCAAACCTCAACATAGCCCCGATAGCAACGGCATCCTTTTTTGCTTTCTTCTGAAATTTTGTTTGGATGACAAAACGTTCTAAAGCAAAAAAGATATAGTGAATAGCGGGTTGGAATGGTGAAAAGAATGACCAACCTTCCTGCTCCTGAAAAGAAAAGGCGGAAAAAGCATTCGCTTCTTCCGCCCCGGTAAACCCAAATCAAATAAACTATGAAAAAACTATTTGGGTTCTAGTATGCTTATCGGAATGATGACCTCCTCGAGAGAAATCCCACCGTGCTGATAAGTGTCTTTGTAATAATTCACAAAGTGATTATAGTTTTTTGGGTATGCTAGGAAAATATTGTTCTTCGCAAATATATATTTTGAACTCAGATTTCCTTTTGGTAAAAAGAGTTTGCCCGGATCATTGATCGCCCAAACGTCTTTATCTTCGTAGGTTAAGCTTCGTCCGGTTTTGTATCTTATGTTGGTAGACGTTTCTCTGTCGCCAACTACCTTACTAGGTTTTTTAACATAAATTGTGCCGTGATCTGTAGTAATGACCAATTTGAATCCACTTTCTGCTGCGGCCTTGATAATTTTCAGCAAAGAAGAATTTTCGAACCAGTTGTAAGTGAGTGACCTGAATGTTTTATCATCTCTAATCAATTGATTTACAATATTATTATCAGTTTTTGCGTGTGACAAAATATCAATAAAATTATAAACGATAACCAATAGATCATTGTTCTTATGCTGATTGAAATCTTCTAAAATCTTTCTTTCAAAATCTGAATTCAGGATTTTCAAGTATTTCATTGATTTGCCGGATAATCCCAGACGTTTCATCTGATCTTCCAGGAAGTCTCTTTCGAATTCGTTTTTATTGCCTTCTTCGTTGTCGTTGAACCAATTGTTCGGGAATCTTTTTTCGATTTCTGACGGCATCAACCCTGCGAAAAAAGAATTTCTCGCATATTGTGTTGCGGTTGGCAAAATACTGAAATAATAATCCTCAGAAGTTTTGTTGTAGAACTTTGTAAAGAGAGGCTCTATCACTTTCCACTGGTCATATCTCAAATTATCTACCATTAGAAGAAGTACTTTCTCCTTCTCCAGTTCCGGTTTCACTTTGTCTTTGAAGAGTGTGTGGCTCATCATTGGTTTATCGTTTCCGTGAAGCCAGTCTTCATAGTTATTTTCTATGAATTTTGAGAATTGGATATTCGCTTCTTCTTTTTGATTCTGAAGCAGATCCGCAAATTCGTTATCAGAAACTTTATCGAATTTTACTTCCCAGTTCAGAATTTTCTTGTAATATTCTGCCCAATCCTGATAAGTTCTAAGGTAGGACAATTCCATACTCAGGTTTCTGAATTCCTGCTGATAATCTACAATTGTCTTTTGCTCTACTAGAGATTCGCTTTGCAATATTTTTTTAAGCGATAAAAGAACCTGGTTTGGATTAACCGGTTTAAGAATGTAATCTTCGATTTGTGAACCAATTGCCTGTTCCATAATGCTTTCTTCTTCACTTTTGGTAACCATTACGATCTTGATGGCATTATCTTTTTCTTTGATCATTGGAATCGCTTCCAGACCAGAAATCCCAGGCATATTTTCGTCAAGAAGTGTCAGCACGAATCTTTCTTTTTCTATCAATTCCAAAGCCTCATTTACGTTGTTTACTGGTGTTACACTGTAGCCTTTATTTTCCAAAAAGACAATATGAGGTTTGAGAAGATCTACTTCATCATCGATCCATAAAATTTTTCCTGACATATATTTTTATTTAAGTTTAAAGTATCAAAAGTATGACCAAAATATCACAATAATATTTAAATAACAGAAGATGGGCGTTAAATATTAGTTAAAGGAAAAAATAAAAAAAACTTTGCCGTTGCTAGCAAAGTTTTTTTTATTTTATTAATTAGAAAAGCTGATCAATTCCTTTTTCTCTGAATTATAGAGATGGAACTCCAGCATTTTGAAAGAATCTCTAGGAATGATTGTTACCCATTTTTTGTACTTCAGAAACCATTTGTTCTGGATGCTTGCGATACCTTTGGTCAGATAAGCTTCTACAAACGGATGCACATGAAGGAAAAGTTTTCCTTTCTCTGTCGCCATAATCGTTCTAATGGAATCTTCCATCTTTTCGATAATCACAATTGGCGCAATGATTTCGCCGCCTTTGTTTGGATTTTCTTCGTTGGTTTCGATGGTATTTTCTGAGCGAACACGCTGTCTTGTCATCTGGATAAGACCAAATTTGGAAGGCGGTAATATTTTGTGTCTTGCCTTGTCACGCTTCATTTCGTCACGGAAATGTTCGTACAATTCTTTTCTGTGTTCCGCATCTACCATATCAATGAAATCCACTACGATAATCCCGCCCATATCACGAAGACGAAGTTGTCTTGCAATTTCTGTGGCTGCCATTTTATTGACTGTCAAAGCGTGCATTTTGTTGGTAGAAGAAGAGGAAATATTATTTCCGGAATTCACATCTACCACGTGAAGTGCTTCTGTATGCTCGATTACGAGATATGCACCTTTGGATGCAGGAATATTCACATGTTTCCCGAAACTCTGTTTCAACTGTTTCTCAACATTGTAATATTCCAAAAGCGGAATGTGAGAATCGTAGAACTGAACGATATTTTTTCTTTCAGGAGCAATGACTTCGATGTAAGCTTTCATATCTTCCACCATTTTCTCGTCATCACAAATGATGCTTACGAAATCCTGATTGAAGTTGTCTCTCAGAATAGAAGAAGCTTTATCCTCTTCACTTAAGATTTTACTCGGTACTTTATTTTTCTGAATATTCTTGAAAGTCGTTTCCCACTTTTTCACGAGCTGATTCATATCATTATGAAGTTCAGCAACCTTTTTTCCTTCCGCCACAGTCCTGATAATCACACCAAAACCTTCCGGACGAATGCTTTCAATTAAAGTTTTGAGACGTTCTTTTTCAGCACCGTCGGCTACTTTTTTGGAAATCGAAATTTTATTATCGAATGGAATCAAGACCAAAAATCTTCCTGTGAGAGAGATTTGCGTAGAAATCCGCGGTCCTTTTGTAGAAATTGGTTCTTTTGTGATTTGAAGCAGTACAACATCTCCGGCAGTAAAGATTTTATCAATAGTCCCCATTTTGTCGATATCCTTGGAATGCTCGGCATTTTTGAGACTCGACGTCTGCTGTTTTTTGGAAAGAATATTTTTCAGGAATTTCTGATAGGAGAGAAATTGAGGTCCAAGATCCTGATAATGCAGAAACGCATCTTTGTCTGTGCCAATGCTTACGAAAGCAGCATTTAAGTTTGGAGCAAGTTTTTTTATTTTCCCTAAAAAAAGGTCTCCAACTACAAAATCGGATTTGGTTTTCTGCTCGTGAAGTTCAAAAAGGCGTCCATCTTCCAACAATGCGATCTTTGAAGCGTCTCCCTCATTGGAAATTATCAGTTCTTTCTTCATAACTTCATAAACTGGTTTTTTTACTAAAATTAGGTTGTAAATATAAAACAAAAATATAGTTGGCAATAGAACCAACTATATTTATATATGTAAGACGTTAAAATAATAAATTATTTCTTCTTGTGTCTGTTTGCTCTTCTTCTTTTCTTTCTTTTGTGAGTTGCAACCTTATGTCTCTTTCTTTTTTTTCCGCTTGGCATAATTTATATTTTTATACGTTTATATTCTATTGATTATTTAACTGCAACTTTAGTTTTTACTTTCTCTACGAAAGTTTTTGACGGTTTGAAAGCCGGAATATTGTGAGCAGGGATTTCAATTGCTGTGTTCTTAGAAATGTTTCTTCCTGTCTTAGCTGCTCTTGTTTTGATGATAAAAGAACCAAAGCCTCTTAAGTAAACATTATCTCCATTATACATAGAGGTTCTGATTTCTTGCATGAATGCTTCTATAACTTTCTGTGTATCATTCTTTTCTACTCCCAGCTTGTTCGAGATGGTATTTACCAATTCTGCCTTTGTCATTTTATAATTTTCTTTATATTTTTGGTGTGCAAATATAAGATATATTTTTGAAAACAAACAAACAAAATGCTGATTTTCTTCACATTGGGAAAAAGCTAATAAAGTGGTATGATACTAATGCCAGACAACTTCCTTGGAGAGAAAACCAGCATCCTTATAATATATGGATCTGCGAAATTCTTTTGCAGCAAACTCAGGTAAAACAAGGTCTCGGACATTACCTCAGATTCATAGAGAGATTCCCGGATGTGGAAGAACTTCACAAGGCTTCGGAAGATGAAGTTCTGCTTTACTGGAAGGGCTTGGGCTACTATTCCCGCGCCATCAATCTTCACAAGGCGGCGCATCAAATCATAGAAGAATTTGATGGAAAATTCCCGACTCATTATCAGGATATTCTAAAACTGAAAGGTGTTGGAAAATATACAGCTGCGGCAGTCGCAAGTATTTGTTTTGACGAAAAGATTCCGGCGATTGATGGAAATTTCTATCGTGTTTTATCACGGATTTTCGCGGATAGTTTTGATATGTCAAGCTCTAAGGCGTTTCAATATTTCATCGATTTGGCTTTATTAATAATGCCGGAAGACAAACCTGGCGATTTCAATCAAGCTATTATGGACATTGGTTCAGAAATCTGCAAACCGAAAAATCCATTGTGCCACGAATGTCCTGTAAATGATGATTGCATCGCTTATCAAACTGGTAGAATCTCGGAGTTTCCTGTGAAAACCAAGAAAGCAAAAGTCACAGACCTGAGTTTAAAATATTACTTTATCAAATTCAAAGACCAGTTTCTAATCAAACAGAGGGGAAATGATTTTATCTGGAAAAAGTTGTACGAATTTCCGACTTCCGTTCCTGCAGAATGGGAAGAATTGATAATCAATTCGAAAATCATCAATCATAAACTGACGCATAAGAATATGACGATAGAAATCAACACGATTGAAGTGGATTCTAAAAAAGCATTGGAAGATTTTGCGTTGGCAAATGATTACTTGATTGTAGATGAAAAGCAAGCGGACGAGAAATCATTCCCAAAACCTTTGGAAAATTTTTATAAAAAAAGAGAAACGCCTACAGTTGGAACATTTTTGTTTTAAAGATATATTTTCAAATATTGATTAAACTTCATTATCTTTGCCGCACTTTGGTTCCCGAATGTCTCGGGATTAAAAGGGAATGAAGCGCAAATCTTCAACTGTCCCCGCAACTGTAAATCGCAACAAAGTATTTTGCATTCTTTGCCATTGTCTGCCCAAAGCGGATGAGAAGGCGCAAAATCAGCGAAAGTCAGGAGACCTGCCAGAGAAAATTTAATAAATGCTTTCGGAGGAAAGGCAGGTCATTATGAAACGTATTTTTACATTTTTTTCTCTCGCCATCTTGCATCGATTTTCCGCTCAGGAATCTTTGATAGACACTGTATTTATTGATAATCAATTTAATAAAGTGGGGAAAACTGCAAAAATTTCCCGGATTAATTCTGATCAGATTTTAGAAAACTCTACTTCGTTATCAGATCTTCTCAGATTTCAAAGTAATATTTACATCAAGGAAAACGGACGTGGTGCCACTTCTTCGCCATCTTTCCGTGGAACAGGCGCATCGAAAACAGCTTTTGTCTGGAACGGCATCAATGTGAATTCTATCTTTTTGGGTCAAGGTGACATCAATAATCTGAATCTTCTGAGCTACGAAAATATCGGAATAAAATATGGTGGAGGAAGTGTGATCTACGGAAGTGGAGCCATTGGAGGATCAATTCACCTTAATAATACTTTGGATTTTAATAAAGGATTTCGCGGCACATTGTTTTCGGAATATGCTTCTTTTGGGACTATTAATTCTTTTATCAAAGCAAAATACAGCAATGAGAAATTGAGTTTCAGTTTTTCTGCAAACCATTCCCAAAGTGAAAATGACTATGAGGTTTCCGAAAAGAAATTCATCAATAGAA
>Ga0247808_10000780_pt1 | contig 15303 bp, 26 predicted proteins | sample UWRJL089202R1_FD_179914 | JGI IMG/M metagenome (GOLD analysis project Ga0247808, IMG submission 179914) | Plant litter microbial communities from Arlington Agricultural Research Station in Wisconsin, United States - UWRJ-L089-202R-1 | ecosystem: Environmental > Terrestrial > Plant litter >... | reverse complement strand
TCCCGATTACACTAGGAACCGGGACATTGTCGATATATTCCCCCGTACTGGGAAGGCTAGGTAATTTCACAGAGGCCGATATTACGGTGGTAGGCAACACATTCACGATAAATATTGCCCCGCTTGGTTTGGGGATTGGAAATTATTACGTAAATTTCACAGGTAAAACACCTACGTCGGATGGACTTTTCGTGAGTGTATTTGGACAAACGGTCGCATTGAGTGATAATACTACTTGGCCGTTTGAGATAAGTGAGGCGGATTACCTGAACGCAGATTATGCAGATAACGATTATTTTGATAGCTAATGAGTACTAAAGCAGAAATTACAACGGCAATAGCCGGAAGGGCAAATGGGGCGGAAAATCCGGTATCTACGGAAAGGGCATTGTGGACTCAGGTAACAGATGAACTGTTCCCGACCCTAATCGACATCCTTTCAAGCTCGACAACATACGCAACGCCGAACAACGCAACGCAATTCCCTTACCAACTGTTCATTTCAAAGAACGGCGGAAAGGCATCGATAAATGGGCTTATTCGAAATGCCGTCAATGTTGACCAGATTGGGACTGTGATATGCACCATAACAGACCCCGAAATGCTCGTTTCCGCGCATGAACAATTTACAGGCGTAAAGGGTAAATACAGGTGCACCGCATACAGCAACGTCAACGGAGCCACCATAAAACTTGTATTGCAGGACATCGGAGGCGCTACGGTGCTGAAGGTTGACGGGACATTCCCGGCAAATTTCGCCACGTCTTATTACGAGATACAGGAGCCGTTAATATATAACACAAAGAACTAATGACTACACTCACAGGAATCAGGGTTACGCCATTCGATTTGTCGAGGCAGTACGCACCAAATCTTTTGCCATATACATTGTCTTTCAACGACGGAACGGCAACCCCTAGCGTATCCAGTGGAACCGGAACCGCGCAGCTAAGCACGATACAGCCATTTGATGGTGCGAATTGCATGAAGATAACCAACGGCGTCCCTGCATCGAATATCGTCTGCAATGTTACGGGATCATTGCAGATTTGGACTTCATTGGCCGACGGGACATATCCCTTCCAATTCTCGATAAGAAATCCAGCCTTCAACGGGGTTCCGGCAACGGGAAAGATAACCGTTTTCGTCAACACCATCGCGCAGTACGAGATTACCTTCGATACCGAGGAAATATACGACAACTGGGTGACGTTCTACGCAAACATACCGTTCTTCGAGGAAGATGTCGCTACATTCACCTATACTTACAACGGGAATGCATCGGTATCGGCGTTCACAATCATATATGTCGACGGACTTGACCTCGCACTGAATGATAGGCTAATGGTTGTGGCCAGAACTTATAGCCCACCGAACAACATCCTGCGCCAGTTGGAATCATTGAATTTCCCATCAACCGCAGCGGGCGCTGAATCTCAAATAACAGTTATATTTCCGGGTTCGGTGGTCGGGGAATACGTAAGCATAGGCGTTCCTGCCGCGAACGTAACCGCAGGCGGGCGTTATGACGCGTATGTCGATACCCCCGGCACCGTAAAGGCGAGATTCTGGAACAATACAGGCAGTACCATCGACCCGCCGATTGGAAATTTCCCGATAACCATCATCAAGTAACAAATGGACGAGATTACACTACTAATCATTAAGAACCAAGGCGCGAACACTAACTTCTCGCACGAGTTCAGTATAGGGCTGAACTATATGAATTCCGATTTCGAGTTCAATATCCAAAACGGTGAGTTCCAGATTAAGGAACTTAACGGTTCGGCAATATTCGCCATATCGTACGAAAATGTTACGATGCGTGATGACAGCGGCGGAACAACCGGAACTCCTTACACGGCAACATCGCCAATAGATTTGTACAACAAGCTAGATGCTTTGGGCTATACGCCGTTGCTTGCCAACAGCGGCACCCCATTCATAACCGGACTTATCTCTGCCGGAATGAACGTGACCATCACCGGGAGCGGGACTTCAATAGACCCGTATGTCATCAATGCGTCGACCACAGGCTCGACCACATACATTGTAAACGGGACAAATACGACAGTTTCGGGTGACGGATCGGTGGGCAATCCATACATGATTAATGTAGGTTTCACCGGGTTCGGCTCGTTTCAGGAAATGTACGACGACAATCCCGAGAATACTACCCTTACCGACGGCAGCAGCAATACCGTAATGGAGCCCGGCAAGTATGAAATAACGGCCGGCTCGTCCAAAACAACCGTAGAGCTTGGAGGCGTTTCCATCGAGGCCAACGACAAACGGATGGGGATAAGCGAGGCAGGGTTCTCGTTGATTGAAACCAACGCTGGAACCAAATCGATTTCTGTTGATTTGGACACCACTTCTATTGTAATCACGGACGGCGCCAACTCCTCAGACTTGTCATCAAACTCCCTTCAAATGGAATCCGCAGGGACAGCCGTTATGGACTTGAACAATGCGCAGCTACAGATTTTGGATGATACCGGAGACGGCAACCTTACCCGCCTGCAAGCGGCAAGCACATCGGTAAGCCTCGTCCAGATAATCAACGACGGGGATGAGACGACGGACATGAATTATTCATCGGCGGGCTCGAAACTCGACTATATGAAAACGAGCGAGGGCATAAGTGCTACGGTGTTTGATGTTTATGAGACACCTGACGCATCGGAAACGCACACCCTTACCAAGCCTTTCAAGACGGGAACATACGCTATGCTCGATGACATTCCCGACACCGCAGATTTCGTTCCATATACGGGGGCTGCATCAGACGTTAATTTGGGTGACCATAACGTAACACTAACAGATGGTACTGATACGGCTTTGTTGGATAAAAACTCTATTGACTTTACAAACGACGGCGGTTCCTATGGCTTCTATCGAAATATGGCAGGCGACGTTATTTCGATAAACATAAATAACAATCTCGGTAATAGCGTTGACGCTACCGTAGATGGCCCGGCGAATGACGCAACTGTAAAGGTGCATTCCATAAACCAAACGGAAGCGAATTTAACAGCAAACGCCACAGAGTCAAAAGTTACATTAAACAGCAATACTTCCAATTCCGCACGCATAATTGAGGACAATGATTTCTCAATCGGCCACGGAAATTATACAGGAAACGAAACTACGACCCTTGAATGGCCTGCGCCAAGCGGAGCAGACTTCGTTCAGACATTGCAGGCGAGAAATGGCGTTGTAGCAAACCTTGACCAGATTCCAGCCACCTACACCGATGAACAGGCTCAGGATGCTGTTGGAACGATTCTGAACGACACGGCTACGATTGACCTTACATATACCGACGCAACACCGGAAATAAAAGCCGACGTAAAGGATGACTCAATAACCAATGCCAAACTTGCTAACGTAGCCACAGCCACAATCAAGGGGCGAACGACTGCCGGAGCAGGAGACCCTGAGGATTTGACCCCGGCACAGGCAAAAGGCGTGTTGGGATTACCTACGACCACTACAGACAACGCGATTGTCCGGTTCGACGGTACGTTAGGCAATCAGCAAAACTCAGGTGTCATCATAGACGACGACGGGGGCATAACATTTCCTGGACAGGCATCACCAACATATGGCGCGAAAAAGATTGTTTACGATACTTCGAACAATTGTTTCACGGCATACAATGATGATTCGGCGGTATCATTGCAAATAGGACAGGAGATTTGGATTCCCGTTCGAAATGTTTCCGGTTCCACTATACCGAACGGCTCGGCGGTTTATATCAATGGCGCCAATTCGGGCTTTCCAACTATTGCATTGGCTCAGGCCAATTCAGGAACAACCACAGTTTGCGCAGGATTGGCTACCGAGTCAATTGCGAACGGCGCTAATGGATTCGTTACTTCGCTCGGATTAGTCAGGGGATTGGATACCTCGCTCTTTTCAACTGGCGCGGTTTATCTTTCGTCAACCGTTGCGGGTGGAATTACGCAAACGGCTCCGATTGCCCCTAATTATCGTTACCGTATCGGATTCGTTACGGCGGTCAGTGCGTCAGTCGGAGCAATTTCTGTAACACCTTCAACGGCAGCTTTGGGCAATGGTACAGCGAACCAAGTGTTTGGAATGAACGCCGCAGGAACAGCGCAGGAGGTTAAGACCATTTCCGGTGTTGCACCAATAACCGTGACCAATGGCGCAAACAGTATCGCAATTGGATATACGTCGCCTAGGTCTTTTATGTCGTTGAATTCAAATTATACATTGACTTCACAAACGACTCTTCAAAAGGCCTTCAATGTCGGGGCATCATCAGGGGGTGCATTTTCGGCGGGCACAAGGCTTTACTATTTCGAAGGGTTTCTAAGTTTGTCAGGACTGTCCGCTTCATCAGGGAATGTCAGTTTTGGATTCTTGGGTACGGCCACAATCGCGTCGCTTAGATACACATCCACTGGGGCGAAAGCGTCCACACCAACTGCGGCATTACAAGGAAATGCAACAGCAACGGCCTCTTATGCGGTCACATCATCGACAACTGCGGTAACTGCGATTATAAAGGTGAGTGGGCTTATCCGCGTCACATCTGCGGGAACCATAATCCCATCGGTAGGGATGTCAGTTGCTTCGGCGGCAACGGTAGAGACCAATTCGTATTTCCTGTTTGAGGATTTGGGAAGTGGTACGGCTACTGCGTCTGCCGATATAAATTAGAAAATATTTATTAACCTTTAATGCATTTAACAGTGAAAAAAAATTACTTTTTATTCTTATTCTTCTCGGTTATAACGGCAAACGCCCAGAACATGAGCGTATTCAATATTTTGGATGGCGCAGTTTATTGGCTTATTGCCCCGAGTCAAAACCTTTCTTTGGAAGGCACCGACATGGGTGAGGGCTCGACAAGATACTACCTTTACAACACCGACCCCGACCAAAGCACGACCAACGAAATCGAACTGCCGTCGCAAGCATCGCAATCAGGAAAGTTCCTGACCACGAACGGCACAAGCCCGAGTTGGTCGGATATCTCAACTACAATAAGCGCGCCATCGACCGGAAACGCAATAACTTCAGGGACGGCGTTCCAGCCACGTTCAGGCGGTGCGTGCAACATCGTTATCAATTCGTCACTCGGTAGCGGATTGGCCGCTGTAACGGGCACGATTATAATTGCTATGAGTTCGACGCAGAGCGGAACCTACACGACGGTTACAACGGATGGACTGATTTTGTCGTTGCTCAATTCATCACTTGACCGATCGAGCGCGACTATTCCGGTTCCGTCCGGCTATTGGGTTAAGGTCACGAACTCAACGGTAGGCGTTGGAGCCAGTATTTCATCAACGTACACAAGATGGAACCTTTAAAAAAGTTCAAGATACAACGGCAGCATCTTTTATTTTGCTGCCTTTGTGCCTTTGGCATCGGCTACATGTCTTGTCTTGGCTCGTGGTCAACACCGCCCATAAAAGAAGCCCCAACGGAATGCACCATAAAAGTATATTGGGCTACCGGCGACCAAGCCCAATGCGACACCATGCTTCCGAACGGGAGATACTATATTAAACTGCCGAGAAACAAGGCAACAACCTTAACCATAAATCAATAAAACATGAGCTACTTTACAATTATCGACCACACCGCCACGATCAAGACCGTCCAGGGCGTATCGAACAACACCGCAATGTCCAAACAGGAGAAGGACGCAATACTTGCCGAGGCTGTAAGATTGGAAGGACTGGGCAATACGGTGTACACGCAGTCTGCCGATGCAATCGGTATCCCGCCAAGGGGCGTATTGCCGCAATAATGCAGAAGAACACCGAAATAAAGATAACCGTTGCCATATTGCTGTCGTACTTCGTGTTCGGGATGCTTATATGGCAACCCGTTATCGGCGACTATTTCTGGGTTTATGAACCAGTCCGGCAGACGCTCGCATGGGTTATCGTGTTTTCCGGCATAACGTGGGCGTACTACAACGGCGCGCGTGAATGGTACTACACAATCTGCCTGCATCTGGCGAACTATTTAATCTTCGTCATGTTCCTCGATTCTATAAACATTACGATGGCTTATATCGAATATTTCCCAAACGTCTTGAAGGCCAATGCAATCCTAAATGAAGGAAAAACGCATTTCGACTTGGCATTGTTCAGCGGAATCTATGCGGTGCTTAACTTCATCCTGTTCGTGTTGATACTTCCACGCGTTCCCGATTGGCTGAGTAAGGATAAAAAATAAATTTGCACGGGTTGGAATGATTTTGTAATATTGCCGTATGAAAACAATGATTCTACATACTGAACGCCTCCAACAACCGATATTATTTCGGGAGGTTTGTCGTATGGTATAGTTTCATCTATATAATATTGCTTAAAGCCTTCCGTAATTGGGAGGCTTTTTTATTTCTAGGTGTATATCAGTTGGTAGATTTCCTCATTTGGGATGAGGAGGCCGCAGGTTCGAGTCCTGCTACCTAGACCAAAATGCTGGTTTCGTCTAAATTGGAATAGGACACAACCCTTTCAAGGTTGGTAATGCGAGTTCGAGCCTCGTAGCCAGTACGAATATTGGAGTATGGTATAACGGTTATTACATCTGTTTTTGGCACAGACTATCTACGTTCGATTCGTGGTACTCCAACAGATTTACATGGTGTTTGTAGCTTAATGGTAAAGCACTTGCTTGTGGGGCAAGGAGATGTCGGTTCGACCCCGACTTTACACCCAAAAATGCTCCATTGGCGGAATGGTATACGCGCTAGTCTTAGGAACTAGATTCTGCAAGTTCGAGTCTTGCATGGAGTACAATAAAACGGGCTGTTAGTTTAGCGGAAAAACGGTTGGCTACGGACTAACTGACGGGGGTTCGAATCCCTCACGGCCTTCTAATTTGAATCAGGAATCGGAATTGAACCGATAAAAATGGGTTTGCAAGCCATTCGCTTCGCCGTCAGCAATCCTGATATTTGTGGAAACGGTCGGTAACGATCCGACTCCTACGGATTTTCAGTCCGCCGCAATAACCTTATCTGCCACATTTCCAATTTGCGCGCCTCCAAGTAATCGAAACTTGTCCTATGGATTTGGAGTCCATTTGGCTACCTTAGCCTGAAACGCATTTGCAGAAAGAGTAGCATTCGAAGCCAATCCATTATGGACGCATTCCTTAGCAGGGAAGCCCAACACCTCGTTGGTTCACTTTCTATTTTGAGGAAGGTAAAGTAATCGAAACCTATTCGCGAACGAATGCCTGGATTTCAAGTCCAGTTTACCACCTTGGCGCTACCTTCCGTTTTGTGGGCGTAATGGGAGTCGAACCCACAGTTGTACGGGGCTTAAACCCGATGCGTCTACCGTTCCGCCATACGCCTATTTTCGTGGGGCTGGATGGTATCGAACCATCTAGCAAGACTTTTACAGAGTCGGCTTCCGCCCGTTCAACCCCAAATAAAAAAATCCCGAACTTTCGAACGGGATTCTAGATCATAAATACAACTGTATTTTATAGCATAGCAAATCCCGTATCGTATTTAAACGACAACCAATAAGATAAGCAGAAACTAAATTTTTTCATTGTATTTTCTTTTGTAGCGTGTCGTGGATTCGAACCACCCCGTAGAGTTTATGAGACTCTCATGCAACCTTTACACTTTCACGCCCTGCAAAATTAAAATAATAATCTGAATAACCAAATTTATTTTGCGCTTGTGGGAAATTACGATATTCCGACCATCGACTTAACAGGTCGCCGCTCTGCCTCTGAGCTACACAAGCTTTTGTTGCCTATGCCGGAATCGAACCGACTACCTTCGCGTTATGAGCGCGCCGCTCTGACCGATTGAGCTAATAGGCATTTTTGTAGGCGTTGAGGGATTCAAACCCCCGACATACGGGATAGAAGCCCGCTATTCTATTCGCTGAATTAAACGCCTAATTGTACTCCGTGATGGAATCGAACCACCGCCTTAACCGTGTAAAAGTTTTACGCTACCATTACGCCAACAGAGCAATTGAGCTTTCGACAGGCATCGAACCTGCAACCATTCGCTTACAAGGCGAGCGCACTACCAATTGTGCTACGAAAGCATTTTGCGGCTCATGAGGGGTTCGAACCCTCTCCGTACCGAGCGACAGTCGGACATCTTAACCATTTGACCTATGAGCCTTTTATTTTGAGCGAAGTATCGGATTCGAACCGCATTTCTACATTGGAAGTGTAGCACTTTAGCCGTTAAGTTATACCTCGCATTTTTTGTTGGTGTGATAGGATTTGAACCTATGCATACAATCTTATCAGGATTGCTTTCTACCGGGCTGAATTACACACCAATTTATTTTGTTCCCCCGACGAGACTCGAACTCGCAACCTCGATATTAAAAGTATCTTGCGCTAGCCAATTGCGCCACGAGGGAATGTTGCCCCGTATTGCAGGAGCGTCTAGCGTTTATATTTTAATTTATTTGTCATAACATTTTTGTTGTGGAGATAGTGAGAATCGAACTCACCGCAGTCTGCTTGCAAAGCAATCTCGCCAGCCTTGGCACATGTACCCCCGAAAATAAAAAATCCTCTTATTGCTAAGAGGATTCGTTTATATTGATTTTGTTATTCAATTCATACCATAGCCTCTTTGTGTGGGAATCTATCCCCTACATTCATAATCGCTTTTATGGTATTCGTCGTTAACATTTTTTCGTTTTTGTATTTTGTTGAGGCAAATGTATTGATTTATTTTTAACCTGCAAATATTTCTCGATAAAAAAACCGCCCATAAAGAGCGGTTCCCTAAATACTAACTTGATTTCCCTGCCAGGGGATAAGAACGTGTAATATGTTGCAAGTTAGGAAATAATTGGTTATGTTTGCAGTACTTCTATATTTTGTAGTACAGAGGTTAGAGACTGCAATCTCGAAAAATGTCTACCAAGACAACTCCCTTTAAATCCCGTATCCATAGTGCGGGATTTTTTTATTCCCATTACGGAAAACCGCAACTCCACAAAAATAAATTTTCCTACATTTGAAAACCGAGAAGCCTGATGCGGACAAGTTCGGGCAATATATAAATACACACATATATGTACACATTAAGAAGAATTTTAGAAGATGGTTACGAGTACAATTTCCTTTTAGGGAATAGTTATACAGTAATCCAAAAAGACAGGGTTAAAATAAACGAGTGGGATGATGTCTCAAAAGATTATTGGGGCGAATCCTATGAGAAAAACAAAACCACTGTCGATTTAAAAGAAAAGTCTCCAGAGCACGCGGAACAAGCCTGTTATGGATTTATCAAGGCAGAATATGGGACAATGCACTTTCTTTTACCTTGGCAACAAAACTACATCATGACTAGCGGGGGTAAAACCTTTTCACATTTGTAATGACTTCCCCGCAATTATTTTTTTCAATCCCATTTCGCCAGAGGTGGGATTTTTTATGCAATAAAGTTATGGCGTTTCCGTTATAACCTAACTTTTAGTTAGTTATTGAAAATCTTATCGTTTACCTACGGCGGTAAGATTTTTTTATTTTATATTTGATAATCATTTAAAACAAAACATTATGGGAAAATCATGGAAAACACTATCGGCAGGAATCGCAATGGTTGCCGGGGGATTGGTTGGATTGTATTTTGCATTCCAAGCCAACAACGTTAACGAGGCCACACTTACCACCGCTATCGGTACGGTGTTGGGCGGGCTGGGGCTTATATTTGCCAAGGATGCGGACGTTACGGGCGCAGGGGACTCAGCTAGACGCATCAAGTGATGAGTGCCTACCCGCTTGAGGTTTACCGGAACTGGCGCGGCCAGTGGCGATGGAAGATAACGGCAACAAACGGTAAGCGCGTTGCCGCATCGACAGAGGGATTCTACAACCGTATGGACTGCGTGAACAACGCGCGTATTACAGGAGCGTCACTGGCCAATAACTTCGGATGCAATTCAATAAACTGCACCTTCACCCATGAAACGGGCGTATAGCATCATCTGCTTCATAGCGATGATTATCGGTGCCGTAATGACATACCAGACCAAAGGCGCGCTATCTTTCCTTATAGGCTGCTTCACGGCAATCATGTGCTGCGGGTGGATTATGTTCTGGGCGAGGCATTGGAGCGAGCCCATGTGAAGTTATAATATTCAGCCACTTTAATCGGTGGCTTTTTTGTGCCTAAATGTTAAAGTTTACATTTAATAGTATTTATATGAAAACTATTTATATATTTGTTTCAGATAACAACAAATTAAAAAATAGAAATTATGAATGCAATTATTAAAGAGATGATTTCAACGGGCGTTTACGATGAAAAAGCAATTGCAAAATTTCATGCAAAGCAAGTAAGATTAAACAAAGGAAATTTAGAATTGGCTGATGCGATGGTTAGAATTTATAAACATAATTTTTTAATCAGAATTGCATCATGAGTATAGATTTTACGCCCGAAAAAATCAGCTTGAATCTTAATAAGCAAAAGGCATGCTGTAATGGCACTTATTATAATTTCAAAAAAGGAACTGAATTCTGTGCAAAAAGAACCGAATGTATTTTTTTTAAGTCAAATGCGCTAAACGTTTTAGATGATAAAAGAATAGACCAAATCTTTAATAGGATTTATCAATTTAGGAACTGTGCGCTTTACAAAGAAAAAAAATGAAAAATAAACTAAAAGAAACATTTGAAAAGATTTCGCCCGTCAGCGATAAACCTCAATATATCGAAGCCTTATCGATATTTAAAGAAAATGAATGGTTTTCCCCCACAAATAAAAATGATGAACGTTATTCCAAATGTGAATATTTATATACTTGCGGATTAATAGCAAAGAAAATTTTACCCATTTGGAATAACGGATCGTTTATTGGCAACAAAATAATGTTTATGTACAACTTAAACCTAAAATATCTATCATTGCAATCGTAATAAAAATCCAATACGCAGGACAACCTTAAACTAAAATTAAAAAATGTCAAGACCACCACTACCACCAGATGAAGTAAAGAACATACCAATCGTCACCATGTGCAGCAAAAGGGACTTGGAGCGCCATAAAGGGAAATCTAAACTTCAAGCCCTGCTACGAAAAACACGCGACGGGCAATAATCCACCACATCCCACGTTACAACAATACCTTTTAGTAGATTAGCCCTTGAGTGGGCTTTTCTTTTATGTGGATATTTTAATACATTTAATGTTATATTTGTAAGACCAACACCTACGTTGGTTCGTACTTTTTGCCCCAAATAGAGAATGCCTAGATTCTGGATTGATTTCATAAAATGGTTCGCCGCCCAGAGAGGGATGGTTCAGGTAATCCTTCTGTTGTTGGGGCTTGCGGCATCGACCGCATTCACTACCCACCTGCTCATACAGAACTACCAACGCAATGCCGCCGAGGACGCGCAATCCATAAAAGACCTGAGCACCAGACTGGCGGTAAAGGATGCCGTTTACGAGGCCAATATCCGCAGGCAGGACAGCATGCACAAGATTGAGGTCAACAACGAGCGGATATTGCAGAAGACCTATATCGACCACGTCTTGAAAGACCAGGAGGAAATGAAGCGCATGCTACGTGAACAGATAGCAGAGAAAAAGGCAAAAAGATGATGAAAAACTACAAATACATATTACTGGGGATGGCGATACTCATCGGGTTCGCCGTGATGCCCGCAGAGCAGGAGGAAACCTACCAGTTGCAGACTGAGGTTCGAAGCCGTGTCGTAGAGATACCTCCGGCCGATTTGAGCAAGGTAGAGGAGAACAATCGGGAGCTGCATGAATTGTTCTGCGAGTGGCAGTGGGTTTCGGAATAAATGTTATATTTGAATCATGAAACTCACGAAAAACTTCTCCCTATCTGAATTCGACTGCAAGGATGGAACCAAAGTGCCTGCCCAGTTCATCCCAAACGCGCAAAAGGTGGCCAACAACCTGCAAGTGCTTCGGGATCATCTGAAAGTGCCTGTACGAATCACCGGAAGCGGATACCGAACCGTAGCGCACAATAAGAAGGCAGGTGGCGCGCCAAAGTCACAGCACCTTACCTGTTCCGCGGCAGATATCAACGCAAATGGGTACACGCCGAAGAAACTGGCCGCTGAAATAGAGAAGCTAATCTCGGCGAAGAAAATGACTCAGGGCGGTTTGGGAGTCTATGCAACGTTCGTGCATTACGATATTCGCGGCACAAAAGCAAGGTGGGCATTGTAAATATCTCACCCATTCTGTAAAACCAAAAAATTATTTCCTATATTTGTCCTTCGCGACAACTAACCTTTTATGCCTCTTTTCTTGTCGCGAGAATTGGGGCATTCTCTTTTTATTATGAAAGCACACCCAATCAAGAACAGAAAAATGTGGGGATATTTCTCTCCAGACGGATTTCTACAAGTCAGGACAATCTCAACGGACAAGAAAATAAGCCGTGAAATGTTACCAAAACATGGTTGGAAATGGACTTATAAGGATTACGAAAAAGAGGGATTCTTTTTACGCAGAATAACCTTGACTATGACGCCCGAACTCGAACTAAAAACCAAATAGGATGGAAGAAGCGCAGATTAAGGCAAGAGAATTAATTATAAAGTTCCAATTTAGGAATCCGCCGATGATGTTTGAGGACGCCAAATCATGCGCATTGATTTGCGTTGATGAGATAATTGACTTAGATAGCGGAGATTCAATAGATACCGATTGGTGGCTTGAAGTAAAACAACACTTAACTGAAATGTAACCACCGAAAGGTTTAATAAATAACATTATGGAAACAGAATTAGAACAGTTGCAGAAAAAGCAGCGAAAATACATCGCCAAAATAATATGGCAATGCATAAAATTAGGACTTACAATATGGCTACTGATTGAGCTATATATCAGGATGGACAATGAAAACGTTTCCGGAAAAACAATTACAATTATATTGGCTCTATATCTCCTGAGCAGGTTAAAGATTAAATTCAAGATATAATATTATGGAAAAAAACGAAATCAAGAAAGCGCTTTACAAAGAGAATCCGACAGCCGTAATGGAATATGTCGGTTCGGGGCATGTGAAATACGTGGCCTCACTAAACGAGTTGGGATTGGTCGGATTCACGGTTCCCTTCGAGGAGATAGCCGATACCGCATTTTACTCGCAGATGGAGGCAAAACTTCTAATACGCTGGCTGATATGATGCAACAAGAACGCCTCCCCCCGTACACCTTCTGGCTGCTAATCCTTCTGGCGGCATCGATAACGATAAACATTTTGCAATACCGCTCCTGATTGGGGCGTTTATCCACACACTGAGCCTCGTTAATAGCGGGGCTTTTTCGCATATATAAAATTTTTATCAAAATAAATCAAATTTAATTTTGATTATTCAAAACTATTCGTATATTTGTATGGTAATCAAACAACAAATAGGAATTATGATTTATCAAATAGAGTTAATTGCAAAAGGAATAAAAGTAACAAAATCAGTAACTACTGAGAAACAAGCCGATATTTTTGAACGCGATATGCCAGCGAAATACAATTTACTTTTTAGCGGCAAGCCTTATATGATAAAAAGAAAATACAAATGAAAAACGTATTTGACAAAATATTTACAAGCTGCTTTTACCAAAGTTCAGGGAACGACCCCGTAAGAGAATCGGCTATTGAAGCGTTGGAAGAGCTGTTTAAAATAATGATTGATATTGACGCAGAAATTGACAGCCTTAAAAGTAATTACAAGTCAACAGACAATCAAATCGTAAAAAGAATCTATTCAGAGAGAATACTTTATTTATTAAAAGCTAAAAAACAAATCAAATAATGAATGCATCAGTACAGGGGTGTTTAGAAAACATCGACTACAGCTACAAAGCCTTTGGAATGTCAAAAGGATTAGTGAAGTATATTTTGGAATGGGCCGTAAAACAAGGCTATGAAAATACAGGCGAAATATCCGAAGATGAGCTTCGGGACCTTAAAAATAAATATCTAACTATTAATAAGTAAATCATGCCAGCACCAAAGAAACCAGCAGGAAAGAAAAAAGGAACAGTATGCGCGTTGCCGCCACAAGAGCAGATTGATGCGCTAACCTACGCCAAATGTCGGGAACTTGCAGAGCGCGCAATAGACCTCGCCTACACCGAATTAAAGAACGCATTGTCTAACGCCCCGGATGCGGGTAAATTAAAATAAAGGATTATGAGAACATATAAATACGAAGTCTTTTTCTATGAAGGCGAATCGGTTTCGGTTAACACAAACGGGCCATACGCGGCAATCATGTTGGCATCTGCGGAACAAGTAAAAGCTGCAAAGAATTATAGGGCAAAGAAAGTGATTTGCTTAGAATTGAAGTCTGAATGGGTTGTAAATTCTGACAACTTCTTAAACTCAACTCGTTGATTGCCCAACCAAATAACAACAACAGCCATAAGGCACAATAATTAATAGAGATATGGAAAATAAGAACGAAATTAAAAAAGCATTGTATCAAGAAAAGCCGTTTGCAGAAAAGCTTTACAATGAAGACAACTATGAAATCTATGGATGCGATACTTCAAAAGGAAGGGCAATATTCAGGATTCCAATTACTGAGTCATCCGGACTCAACCGTTCGGAGCCTGCACAATTATTAATACGCTGGTTGGTTTAACCCCCGCCAAAATCGACAAATAACAACAATATGGAAACGAATGAAATTGACAAAATCGTAACGCTTGAATTAAGAAATAATTTTTTAAGTGAGGATGAAACAGATGTATTAACTGATGACGAAATTGCAGAAAGATTTTCCGATGAATGGGATTTAGGGATGTCTGTAGGCAGAAAGGTAGCGCAATCCTCCCTCTCCCAACTCGAAAAGATGAAGTGCGCGTTGGAGAGCATCGCAGAATCACCACAACCATACAACGAACGATAATATCAGGTATTTGTAGAGGTAGCAAAGAAAATCGCCTCCGAAGCCTTGAAATCACTTTAACCACCAATTATGAAAAAACAGAAAAATCATCCAGTATCAGATTGCGAATTATGCAACGTAGGGAAATCAACATTTAAATTTTGTTCGGGTAAATGCGGCGAGCATGACTCAGGCAACAATTTCGAAACAGACATAGGAAAAATAATAAACAATCACGTTTCCAAAGGACTGAAAAAAGAAGAATTGGTAAAAAAAATGGAATACATAACCGAATCCGTTAAAAAATCTTAGCAAAGGATATGTACGTAGTAATATTCAACTTTTCAAGTCAAGACAGCGTTTTGATGACAGACGATTCAGGACAGGCAGAAGCGTTTTGTGACTATCACGAAGCGTGTTATTGTG
>Ga0247808_10000778_pt1 | contig 15317 bp, 16 predicted proteins | sample UWRJL089202R1_FD_179914 | JGI IMG/M metagenome (GOLD analysis project Ga0247808, IMG submission 179914) | Plant litter microbial communities from Arlington Agricultural Research Station in Wisconsin, United States - UWRJ-L089-202R-1 | ecosystem: Environmental > Terrestrial > Plant litter >... | reverse complement strand
GATAAACTCATCCTGTACAATCTTTACACTAAATATTTATAAGCATAAAAAAGCCGGTTGAGCAATCAACCGGCTTTTTATTTATTTATTTCCCTTAGACCAGGCGTCCTTTAAAGAAACTGTTCTGTTAAATACCAGGTGTTCTGGTGTAGAGTCTGTATCTAATGTAAAGTATCCTTTTCTGATAAACTGGTAGCGGGTATCAAGCGTTGCAGCTGCCAGATAGGGCTCGATATAGGCTTCTTTGATCACCTCCATGCTGTTCGGGTTCAGATAGTCTTTAAAATCACCTTCTTCGCTATCAGGAGCTTCAACGGTGAACAGTCTGTCGTACATCCGTACCTCGGCAACCTTAGCATGCGCTTTGCTTACCCAATGGATTGTACCCTTAACGTTAATGCCGCTGGTATCTTCCCCGCTTTTAGATTCCGGGTAATAGCTGCAATGAATTTCTGTAACTGCGCCATTTTCGTCTTTGACGAAATCTTCACACTTAACGATGAAGGCATGCTTTAAGCGGACTGTAGCGCCTGGAGCTAGCCTGAACCATTTCTTGGCTGGGACTTCCATGAAATCTTCACGTTCAATCCACAATTCATTGCTGAAAGGTATCTCACGACTGCCGCCTTTATCTTCAGCTTCAGGGTTGTTTTCACCAATAAGTATTTCTGATTGTCCTTCAGGATAATTGGTGATGACCATTTTGATTGGATCCAAAACTGCCATCACACGGGTAGCTGTTTTATTCAAATCTTCCCGAACACAGAATTCAAGCAGGCTGAGTTCAATCAGGTTTTCCCTTTTGGCAATACCGATCCGCTCGCAAAACTCACGGATACTTTCAGGGGTATACCCACGTCTTCTCAGACCGCTGATTGTTGGCATCCGCGGATCATTCCATCCGCTTACCAAACCCTCATTTACCAATTGGAGTAACTTGCGTTTACTCATTACAGTATATGTAAGGTTCAAACGGGCGAATTCATATTGATGTGAAGGGAAAATATTCAGTTGGGCAATAAACCAGTCATATAATTCTCTGTGTGATACATACTCCAGCGTACATATAGAGTGTGTAATTTCTTCAATACTGTCGCTTTGTCCATGGGCAAAATCATACATCGGGTAAATGCACCAGGTACTTCCGGTCCGGTGATGGTCTGCATGTTTGATCCTGTAAACAATAGGATCACGCATCAGCATATTCGGGCTACTCATGTCGATTTTTGCACGCAGGGTATAGGCGCCATCAGGGAATTCACCGTTTTTCATACGGGTGAATAGGTCCAGATTTTCTTCGACACTGCGGTTTCTGTGCGGACTGTCTGTTCCAGGCTCTGTGGGCGTACCTTTCAGTCTGGCAATTTCATCAGCAGAGCTCTCATCCACATAGGCAAGGCCATTTTCAACAAGCTTTACCGCATAATCGTATAGTGTTCCGAAATAATCAGATGTATATAATTCATTTTCCCACTGAAAGCCAAGCCACTTGATGTCGGCCTGCTGACTGTCTACATATTCTGTTTTCTCCGTTACCGGGTTGGTATCATCAAAGCGCAGATTGGTATATCCGCCATACTTTTTTGTTAGTCCGAAATTCAGGCAAATCGCTTTGGCGTGTCCAATGTGTAAATAACCATTAGGTTCCGGGGGGAAGCGCGTAATTAAGGTTTTGTATTTTCCGCTTTTTAAATCGTTTTCAATGATCTCTTCAATAAAGTTCAATGATCTTTCCTCACTCATAAAAACTGTTAATTTACCTCAAAGCTAATGAAAAACCGCTAATTTAGTTACATTTACCATTGACTATTCTGATAATTTATGAGCAAAACGCTGAACAGACCCATCCGGGTTTTAGTAGCCAAGGTTGGCCTCGACGGTCATGACAGGGGTGCCAAAGTGATTGCAACCTCATTGCGGGATGCAGGGATGGAGGTGATCTATACCGGCTTGCGTCAGACCCCTGAAATGGTTGTCAATACGGCATTGCAGGAAGATGTGGATGCCATAGGAATTTCGATATTGTCTGGCGCGCACATGACCGTCTTTCCGAAGATTATAGCGATCATGAAAGAGAAGCAGGTTACAGACGTGCTCCTAACCGGTGGAGGAATAATTCCCGAAACGGATATGTTAAAATTAAAGGAAATAGGCGTTGGTGAATTGTTTGCACCTGGAACCAGCATGCAAAGCATCATCACTTATATACAGGATTGGGTTATAGCAAACAGAAACTTTTAAAATATGGATTATCAAAACATTTTATCAGTAGTAAAAGACAGTGTCTTATATCTGACCATCAACAGGCCGGAGAAACTAAATGCCCTCAACAAGGCGACACTGAATGAACTTGCAGATGCAGTTGTCGTGGCCGGCAGTAATCCCGAAATACGCGGCGTGCTTTTGACGGGTTCCGGAGAGAAGGCATTTGTAGCTGGAGCGGATATTACTGAATTTTCATCATATGATGCATCGGCTGGAGAAACGCTTGCACGTGAAGGTCAACACAAGGTGTTTGATGCGATAGAAAGTTCGCCGAAGCCTTTTCTTGCTGCTATTAATGGTTTCGCATTGGGCGGAGGATTGGAACTGGCCATGGCCTGTCATATCCGGGTAGCTTCCACAACAGCTAAGCTCGGTTTGCCGGAAGTAACACTCGGTCTGATCCCGGGATATGGCGGTACGCAGCGACTTACACAGCTTGTAGGAAAAGGAAGGGCACTGGAGATGATTGCAACCGCAGATATGATTACTGCTGAACGCGCTGAAGAAATAGGCCTGGTAAATCATGTTGTGGCGCCAGAAGAATTGTTAGCCAAAGCTGAAGAAATTCTGGGCAAGATTAAACTACGTGCGCCTCTTGCCGTGGCCAGCGCGATAAAGGCTACAAATGCGGTTCATCATGATCCGGCAAATGGCTATGAGATAGAAATCGGAGCGTTTGGGGCATGTTTTGATACGGCTGATTTTAAAGAGGGGGTAAGCGCGTTCACAGAAAAGAGAAAACCAGTCTTTACTGGTAAATAATTCAGTATATTTTCTCTAAGTAGTGAAAACTGTAGAAAATATTGCCCACTGAAAATTTTTTATATATATTTATCTCATTAACAATAATGCATCCCTTGCGTATGAGAAGAATATTAATTATTGACGATGAAGTCAATATAGGATTGTTGCTTTCTAAGTTTTTAACCAGGAACGGTTTTACTGTAGACACGGCCATTAACGGCGTATCTGCTTTGGACTATCTGGGTAAAGGCGTTTATGACCTTGTGCTTTGCGACTATCGTCTGGAGGATACAGACGGCAGGGAGTTATTGATTAAGATCAAAGAGAGTCACCCTAACACCGGAGTAATCATCATTACAGGCTATTCAGATATTAAGCTGGCTGTAGAATTAATCAAGCTTGGTGCTTATGATTATATTACTAAGCCTTTGTATCCGGATGAAATCCTAAATACAATTAATAAAGCCATAGACACACAGCAGGCTTTAAATACGCATATGAATGGATCCGCTGTTCAGGATCTCCAAAAAGGAAAGCCAGTCAAAACAGCCTATCATCAGGATGCTAATTTTGTTGCGGGCCAGAGCCCTGCCTCGAAGGAATTATTGAAACAGATACAGCTGGTAGCTCCAACAACGTACAGTGTCATATTAACAGGAGAAAGTGGCACAGGAAAAGAATCTGTGGCTAAGGCCATTCATGAAAATAGTCCGAGAAAGGATAATCCTTTTATTGCTATGGACTGTGGGTCGCTCACGAAGGAGCTGGCGGGAAGTGAATTTTTTGGGCATGAGAAGGGTTCCTTTACGGGCGCTTTGTATACCAAAATTGGTCATTTTGAAATGGCAAATGGAGGAACATTATTTTTAGATGAAGTAGGAAATCTTTCTTATGACATCCAGGCAGCTCTACTGCGTACAGTACAGGAACGCAAGATTAAGAGAATCGGAAGCACCAAGGAAATTGAGCTTGACGTTCGGATTATCGTAGCAACAAATGAAAACCTTGGTAATGCTATTCAAAAAGGAAAGTTCAGGGAAGATTTATACCATAGATTTAATGAGTTTTCCATCAGTCTGCCGCCTTTAAGTCAGCGGGGAAAGGATATTATGGTATTTGCGAATACTTTTCTGGAACTGGCAAACAAAGAGGTCAACAAAAGCGTTCTGAGTTTTTCATCAGAAGTTGAAGATTGTTTTTTGACCTATAACTGGCCGGGTAACGTGCGGGAACTTAAGAATGTAGTCAGAAGGGCAACATTGCTCACCGAGACGCAGGAAATTCAGCTGAAAGCACTTCCACTGGAAATTTCTACCTATGCTAAAAGTGCTGTCATGGAAAATTCTATACAGCGGACAGCAGAAAAGCCGAGGGATTTAAAGAATGCAGCGCTTGAAGCAGAATATGAAGCGATACTAAATGTATTGCGTGAAGTAAACTTCAACAAAACCAAAGCAGCTAAAATTTTAAATATAGACAGGAAAACATTATACAATAAAATGAAAGCCATCAATCTGGATACTTAATACTTTTTCATGTCTCTTCTTTCGTACAAACAGCGTAATAATATAATTCTGGTCATTATTGTTGCACTGGGATGCCTGATTGCCTGGTCTTTACTAGGCATTTTTAGTGCTATTCTGAGTACGCTGGTCTTATACACCATTCTTCGTCCTGCGTTTCTCTATCTGGTATCATACAGGGGCTGGAACAGACGACTTGCAGTGATTATACTCCTTTTGACGTCAATTATTCTGATCATCCTTCCTTTTTATGGACTGAGCAGTATGGTGATCACTAAGATCACAGAGTTACAGAGCGACCAGATTTATTATAAGAATTTGTTCTTTAAGCTCAAACACCTCATTCCTGTCGGTAGTAATGTACAAAGTTTGCTGGAAGACGGACTTCGTAAAGCAGGGACCTGGGCCACAGAGCTTTTTCCTTCAATCATTTCAGGTGCTTTTGATATTGTATTTGGCCTGATCCTGATGTATTTCATGCTCTACTTTATGCTGATTGAACATGAGACATTTGAATCTGCATTACTAAAATATGCGCCTTTCAGGGAGCAAAATGCTTTGCGTTTTGCCGAGGAGATGAAGAATACCACCTTTGCCAATGTAGTTGGGCAAGGACTAATCTGTGTGGTACAGGGGTCTATGGTAAGTCTATCCTTTTTTGTGCTTGGTTATAATGATCCCTTTTTCTGGGGAGTGATCACGACATTTATCTGTTTTATTCCTGTGCTGGGCCCACCAATAATTTTTGTGCCTGCAGCTCTGCTACAGATTGCTAACGGGCATAATTTTGCCGGTTGGGCAATGCTGATCTTCGGTTTTGTTGTGATCCTGAATATCGATAACGTGCTGCGCTTTATGATTGCAAAAAAGGTAGGTGACATCCACCCCATTATCACTGTCATTGGTGTGGTGATCGGTATCCCGCTTTTTGGCATATTGGGGTTAGTTTTCGGGCCTTTGTTACTATCTTATTTCATCCTTCTTATTAAAATATATGAGAGCAGTGCAAAGGCTTCCGACAGATTGGAAAGAATTAAAACAATTTCTGAAGAGGGGGAGTTATAATACTGAATAAACGAAATACAAAAATATAGTGTTATGAATGATGGTTCAAAAGTATTAGTAGGCCTTCTGGCCGGATTGGCAGCAGGAGCTGCATTAGGCTTATTGTTTGCCCCTGAAAAAGGTAGCGAAACCCGCGACAGGTTAAGTCAGTCATTGAAAGATCTTGGTGATTCTATTAAAGAAAGAGCTGCAGATGAAATTGACAATTTGACCAGTCTGAAAGACAAAGTAGTAAGTTCTGTAAAAAGCCGCCTGAGCGAAGCAGAAGATGAATTTGTTGATGATGCAGAACACGCTTAGTCAGCGCTTATTTAATATTTACTATGATGCAGGAAAATAAAGAAAAACATCTGGAGGATATTCTTTCAGAGGCTAAATCTTACCTAGAGACCCGGGTAGAATATACACGGCTATATCTGGTGGAGAAGGTTTCCAAGATCTTTGCTGATCTTGTTACAAATGCAGCCGTAATTATCTGTTTTGTACTTGCTTTCCTTTTTGGAACGTTTACATTAGCGCTATTTCTATCAGACGTACTTGGTAGTTATACCAGGGGTTTTGGATGCGTATCGCTGATTTACATAGCTCTGGCAATCATTGTTTATCTGACGAAGGATAAATTCATCGAAAAGGCAATCATTAACTTTGCCATTAGAAAATATTTCAACAAACTAGCCGATAAGGAGGAGGAATCTGATGAGGAAAAGATATAACATTCAGAATCTGGAACAACTGCAAGGCAGAATCGCTGAGCTTAAGGCTGTATACAATAGTCAGGGAAAACTGATTGTTGCAGACTCTAAAGTCTTTGTTAAACAATTTACATTGGGGAGTCTGATTAAGAAATATGCAACTCCATCCTCCTTTATGAAGGTTGATGATAAACTAAATATCAGTAGTAAGGTAATGTCGTTGGTTTTACCGGTCTTGATGAACAGCACTTTGTTTAGAGGATCAGGTTTTATTACTAAGACCCTTGTTGGGCTTGCGACAAGTAAAGTAGGAAAAACACTTGATGCAGAACATATTTCAGCGATCTTTAACTCTGTTAAATCCTGGTTCGGCGGTGCAAAAAAGAAGAAAGTGAAACCGGTTGGCTATGTGGATTATGGAATTCCACCAGATAGTGAGACCTATTAAAATCAAAAAGGAGCAATGTAAATTGCTCCTTTTCTGTTTATTTTAAATCTGTTTTGATCTGCAGCTCTTTAAGCTGTTTTTCATCTATTGTAGACGGACTATCAATCATGACATCTCTTCCTGAATTGTTTTTCGGGAAGGCAATCACATCACGGATACTGTCTAATCCTGCAAATATGGAGCAGAGACGGTCAAAGCCGAACGCAATACCACCATGTGGAGGAGCACCGAATTCGAAGGCATCCATTAGGAATCCAAATTGTTTCTGCGCTTCTTCTGTACTGAATCCAAGATGTTTGAACATCAGGGCCTGCAGTGCGCGGTCATGGATCCGGATAGAGCCCCCGCCAATCTCAGTACCGTTCACAACCATATCATAGGCATTGGCGCGTACTTCACCGGGTTTGGTATCCAATAGCGCAATATCTTCTGGTTTTGGAGATGTAAACGGATGGTGCATCGCATGGTAACGGCTACTTTCCTCATCCCATTCCAAAAGTGGGAAATCAAGTACCCAAAGTGCGCTGAATTTGTTTTTATCTCGCAGACCGAGTCTGGTTCCCATTTCAAGACGCAACTCGCTGAGTTGTTTGCGCACTTTATCAGTTCCGCCCGCCATAATCAATACAAGGTCACCAGGTTGAGACTGCATGGCTTCAGCCCATTTTTTCAGCTCTGTTTCATTATAAAATTTGTCAACTGATGATTTAATACTGCCGTCTTCATTATGTCTGTAGTAGATTAAGCCAGTTGCGCCGATTTGCGGGCGCTTAATAAAGTCCGTGAGCTCATCAATTTGCTTTCTGGAGTAATGTGCTGCTCCTTTAGCGTTAATGCCGATAACGAGCTCTGCCTGGTCAAATACAGGAAACTGATGTCCCTTAACGAGCTCGTTGAGGTCAACAAAAGCCATTTCAAAGCGTGTATCTGGTTTGTCAGATCCATAAAGGCGCATCGCGTCAGCATACTGCATTCTTGGTACTTCCGGAAGGTCAAAGTTTTTCAGGTCTTTGAAAAGTAAACGAATCAGTCCTTCAAAGGTATTCAGGATATCTTCCTGCTCTATGAAAGACATCTCACAGTCAATCTGCGTAAATTCAGGCTGTCTGTCAGCACGCAGATCCTCATCACGAAAACACTTTACAATCTGGAAGTAACGGTCGAAACCGGAAACCATCAGCAACTGCTTGAATGTTTGGGGCGATTGTGGTAACGCATAAAATTCACCTGCATTCATTCTGCTTGGTACAACGAAGTCTCTAGCTCCTTCAGGAGTAGATTTGATGAGCACTGGTGTTTCCACTTCAATAAAGTCCAGACCGTCAAGATAACGGCGTACACTTTGTGCCATTTTGTGGCGCAGAATCATATTGTTCCTGATCGGGTTTCTGCGCAGGTCAAGGTAACGGTATTTCATCCGCAGGTCGTCGCCACCATCAGTCTCATCGTCGATCATGAAGGGAGGTAACTTAGCTGCATTTAATATTTCAAGCGCGGTGATCTTGATTTCGATTTCACCGGTTGGCATTTTCAGGTTTTTATTTGAACGCTCTACAACAAGTCCGGATGCTTTGATCACGAATTCGCGGCCAAGGCTCCTTGCCGCTTCGCATAGTGCCTTGTTGTCATCCATATTAAACACGAGCTGGGTAATTCCATAGCGATCGCGGATATCAATAAATGTCATTCCTCCAAGGTCTCTGGATTTTTGTACCCATCCGCACAGGATCACACTTTCGCCTAAATTGGCTGTTGTAAGTGCTCCGCATGTAGTTGTTCTTAGCATGGTAAAAAGTATTAGGGCGCAAAAATATTCATTTTGACCCACATATTTCTGCCCTAATCTAATTTACAGCATGATATCATATTTTTTTTTCATATTAATGCAACGTTTGGCTTTTTTGCCTGTCCTTTATATCGAATAACAAAAACATTGGAAGCTGTATACATAGACAAAAACATAGACCTGGTCAACGAATGCAGAAAAGGCAGCCGAAGTGCACAATTTGAGATTTACAAATTGTACTCGAAGGCGATGTTCAATATTGCGCTCCGTATTGTAAACCATGAGGCTGAGGCCGAAGATGTTTTACAGGAAGCTTTTTTGGATGCTTTTGGCAGGATTAAGGACTTTAGGCAAGAAACGACTTTCGGGCTTTGGTTAAAGCAGATTGTGATTAATAAATCGATCAACTATCTGCGTAAACGTAAGGCAGAGTTTGTTTCTATTGATGATGTCGATGTTGCTGACGAGCAGGGAGGGGATGAGGAAGATCTGGAGTTAAAGATTGAAACCGTAAAAGCGGCAGTGGCTAAACTGGCAGATGGGTACAGGATCGTTCTCACATTATATTTATTTGAGGGTTATGACCATGAAGAAATTGCCCATATCTTAAAAATTTCAGAGAATACCTCAAGATCTCAATACATGCGGGCCAAACAAAAATTACACCGTTTACTGGAAAAGAAAGGAGCACAGGATGAGTAACAAAATTGAAGCGTACATCAAAACAAACAAAAAGGCTTTTGATACGGCACAGCCACCAGCAGGCTTATGGGATAAAATAGATGCCGAACTAAGTAAAAAAAAAATAAGTAAGCCATTCAGGCTGCAGCTATGGGTGGGTATTGCAGCGACTATACTGCTAATCTGTGGTCTGGGCTATTTCTACGTGGCTAAGACCAATACGGCAAGTGGGATTATTGCGGAGGTGAACCCAGGTTATGCGAAAAAGGAAATGCGCTTTGCAAGCCTTATTGAAGAAAAAAGGGACAGCCTTGAAGTATTTGCTAAAGATAATCCTGAACTCTACCAAAAATTCGCTGCAGATCTGGAAAAGCTGGATGGAAACTATAAGTCCCTTAAAAAGGAGCTGCCGGATAGTCCCAATCAGAAACTGGTTGTTAAAGCGATGGTTAAGAACCTGGAGCTACAACTGCAGCTGATATCACAACAACTCACAATCATTAACCAAGTTCAACAATTCAAAAAAGATAATCAGATATGAAGAAGTTAATTATGCCCCTTCTATTATGCTGCGGATTTTTCGTCAACGCACAACAGGCGGGGAGCGCCAGCCCGGTACTATATGCTGTGAACAGCAATACCTCCGTCAATGCAGACAGCAAACCCGCGGCAGATGTGTCTAAAGATCAGTCTGAAGATGGTGCGGCCACTAAAACATTCAGCAGGACTTACGCTATTGATCAGTCTGATAAAATTAGTGTGAATAATCAATACGGTTCTGTAACAATCAAAACATGGGACAAAAAGGAAGTTAAAGCCGAGATCAATATCCGCGCATTTAGCAGCAAAGATGCACAACAGTTGTTGGATCAGGTGAGCATTGAGGCTTCTAAAACTGGAGACGCCGTCAGTTTTAAGACCCGAATCGAGGATGAGAAAAGTAATTGGGGAATCTTCATACGTAACGGAACAAGGTCAAGACGCGAAATTAAGGTGGATTATGTACTTTACATGCCTGCGGCAAATGCCCTGACGGTTTCACAACAATATGGAAATGTGACGATGGGAGATTTCAACGGAGCATTGTCAGCTAAAGTTCAATACGGAAATTTTGTAGCTGGAAAGCTCAACAGCAGTAACAATTATATTTCTGTGCAATACGGAAAAACCAATATAGCAGAGGCGAGCAGGGCTACCATCAAACACCAGTATGGTGCTGGCGTAGTTCTTGGAACCATTGGGTCACTGAACCTGGATGCACAATATACCCAGGTAGATATCACCAGCGTTACGAATGATTTAATTGTGAGTCAGCAATATGGTAATGGTTTAACTATTGGCAGTGTGGGCTCGTTAAACCTGGATGCGCAGTATGTCAAAGTGAAAATCGGATCGGTCAAACGGAATGGTGCCATAGTTAATCAGCAGTATGGTAATCTGGATATTACCAGTGTGGGCAGTATTAAAGTAGATGCGCAGTATACAACTGTTAACATTGGTCAGCTGAACGGAGATGCCAGTTTCGACATGCAGTATAATAGCCTGTCGATAGGTTCAATTACGGAAGGTGTTAAACGATTAACGGCAGATTGCCAGTATGTGGGGATGTCATTCAACTTTTCAGATCGCTATAATGCCAATGTTGATGTGCACACCAACTATGCAGGTTTTAAATTTGGCCCTGGAGTATCGGCAAAGCTGACAGGTGATGATGATGACAGAGGTTCCAGGGAAAGAAATTATATTGGTAAGATCGGCATTGGCGGAACAAATGTGGTGAGGATCAAAGCGGAGTACGGGTCTGTTACCTTCAAATAGTCATTCAGAACAATATAAGCGAAAGCTTGTTGAGTAATCAGCAAGCTTTTTTTATCTTAGCAGGAACAAGACTAACTATGGAAATTTTAACCCAGCCCGAAACCTGGATCTCTTTAATTACCCTCACGCTCCTGGAGATCGTTTTGGGTATTGATAATATCATTTTTATCTCTATTCTGTCATCCAAATTACCGGAAGCGATACAAAAGAAAGCACGTCAATGGGGCTTAGGTCTGGCTATGATTACAAGGATATTGTTGCTGCTGTCTTTAAGCTGGGTAATGACGTTAACGGCAACCCTTTTCAATCTGGGGGAGTTCATTAATCTGGAGAATAAGGAATGGTTAGAAAAGTTAGCTATTTCGGGAAGGGATTTGATCCTGATTGTAGGAGGATTGTTCCTGATCTATAAAAGTACGCATGAGATTCACCTGAAACTGGAAGGGGAAGAAGAGGAGTCGGGTACCGCTAAGGTTTATACCTTTAGTGGCGTGCTTGTGCAGATTCTCCTATTGGATATCGTATTTTCGCTCGATTCCGTCATTACTGCCGTGGGTATGGCAGATCACGTGTCTATAATGATTGCAGCGGTCATTATTGCAGTATTGATCATGATGGTATCTGCAGGCGCTATCAGCAGATTTGTCAATAATCATCCTACGGTTAAGATGCTTGCACTGTCCTTTTTGCTTTTAATCGGCGTTTCGCTCCTTGCGGAAGGCCTGGATCAGCATATCCCAAAAGGCTATATTTATTTTGCCATGGCCTTCTCTGTACTGGTCGAAATGCTCAATTTAAAAATGAAAGGTAAATCCAAAGACGCGATAAAACTAAAGGACAGTCCAAAAAAGGATTAGGTTTAGTACTTTTGCGACATGATTTCTTTTTTTGAAGCCAGCCTGGCCGAGCTTTCTATCCACAGGATAGGCAATAAGGCACAGGATGAATTTTATGTCCTTTCTGATCAGTCTCTAAATATTCCGGATGAATCCCTAAAAAATATACTCATTAGTTATTTTCTGGGACCTTATCAGAAAACTAACGAGATTTACCGCTTTACCCATCCGAATGACGACCTGAACCTGAATGAGGTTTATCATTTTGTTCATGACATTTTCGAAAATGGTGAGCATTTTCATGAAAACAGTCAGCAATTGGCTAAATATCTGTATGATCTCTCCAACCATCCTAAAATTAAAGCGGGTGAACTATACGTTGCTTACTTTGAAAATGTTCAGATTGAAGGTGATCTGCATGATGCCATAGGGATATTCAAGTCAGAAACCAAGGAAACATACCTGAAGGTTTATCCTGAGCAAACAGGATTCAATATGAGCTATGAGGAGGAGGCGATCAACATCAGTAAACTGGATAAAGGTTGCCTGATCTTTAATACTGAGGCAGCTGAAGGGTATAAAGTTGCTGTGATCGACCAGACCAACAGAAGTGCCGAAGCGGTATACTGGAAGGATGATTTCCTAAAGCTGAAAGTAAGGAATGACAATTTCAATCAGACCAATAACATTCTTGGTGTCTATAAAAGCTTCGTAACTGAAAAGCTCGATGAGAACTTTGAAATATCCAAGGCAGATAAAATCGATCTCCTGAATAAATCAATGAAATATTTCAAGGAAAAGGAAAGCTTCGATCTGGATGAATTTTCTAATGAAGTGATTGCCAATGAAGAAGGCATCGCGTCATTTAAAAGCTATAAGAAGAGCTACGAAGAGGAATTCGATGCCGCGATAGCAGACAGCTTTGATATCTCCAGTGCAGCCGTTAAAAAGCAGGCAAGGATATTCAAAAGTGTGCTTAAGCTAGACAAGAACTTCCATATTTATATCCATGGCGATAAAGAGCTTATAGAAAAAGGTTTTGACGATGCTAAATCCATGAATTATTATAAGGTTTTCTTTAAGGAAGAGGAATAAACCAACTGAATTAAAAAATATTTTGATCATTGCGATTATATTGTAGCTTTATAAAACCCAAATATTAAAGCTCTTATGATCCCGGAACCTGGACAGAACAGTATTTTCAAAGTTATCGGTGCCTCTTCTCTAGGCACCCTGATCGAATGGTATGATTTTTACATTTTTGGCAGTTTAGCCACTATTATTGGAGCGCAATTGTTTCCTGCCGATGCAGGGGCTTCTGCACTGATCAATACCCTGGCTATTTTTGCAGCAGGATTTATTGTGCGTCCTTTTGGTGCCCTGGTATTTGGTCGTTTGGGCGACCTTATTGGCCGGAAATATACTTTCCTGCTGACTCTTGTGCTGATGGGAGGCTCTACATTTCTTATAGGACTGATTCCTTCATATTCCAGTATTGGTTATGCTGCACCCTTGCTGGTACTGCTCCTGCGGCTTATTCAAGGCCTGGCTTTGGGAGGAGAATATGGCGGGGCTGCCACTTACGTAGCAGAACATGCCCCGGTAAACAGAAGAGGTTATTTTACAAGCTGGATTCAGACTACCGCTACCGGTGGCTTGTTTTTGTCGCTGGGTGTCATCGTGCTTACCAAGAATTTAATTGGCGCCAGCGATTTCGCCGCCTGGGGCTGGCGGATTCCATTCCTGTTATCGATACTACTGGTGGGCGTTTCAATTTATATACGCATGAAGATGCATGAATCGCCGATGTTTACTAAGCTCAAAGCAGAAGGAAAAGTATCTAAAAATCCACTTAAAGAAAGCTTTAGCAAGAAAGCGAATTTTAAAATGGTTTTGCTTGCGCTTTTTGGTGCTACTATGGGGCAGGGTGTGATCTGGTACACCGGACAGTTCTACGCACAATCATTTTTGGAGAATACCTGTAAGGTTGATTTCAATGACTCGCGGTATATTCTGCTTTGGGGAATTGTTTTTGCGACACCATTTTTTGTAATCTTTGGCTCCTGGAGTGATCGGGTTGGAAGGAAATGGATCATGCTTTCTGGCATGCTGCTAGGCATAATCTTTTACCGGCCAATTTATCAGGTATTTTTGGACGATACTGACCTCAGTCACGTCACGCAGCAAGATATCAAGTCAATTTCTGCTCCTGTGATAACCAGCGTTATAAAAACAGGAACGCAGGACAGCCTGATTACTCAAAGCCGAATAGTTACTCTAGTGGACGGCACGATTTATACCAGTATTCAGGCATCGACGAAATATGAAGACCGAAATACGGCGGATCTGCAAGCTCCTGAATTATTAAAGGACAAGAAGCTTCCAACTGCGGTATTCTGGAAGTTTGTCGGATTGATTTTCTTTCAGATTCTGTTAGTGACTATGGTATATGGTCCGATAGCAGCGTTTCTGGTAGAGCTTTTCCCTACCAAGATCAGGTATACGTCGATGTCATTGCCTTACCATGTTGGGAATGGAGTTTTCGGTGGACTTGTCCCTTTCATTGCCACATTGATCGCAAGCTTCCCTGGTTCAACGCCATTAGCTGGACTATGGTACCCTATAGGTATTGCTGCGCTGAGCTTTATCATCGGTGCGATTTATTTATCCAACAAAAAGCCTGACCATGGCGAACATGCAGAACTTAACACTCCATTGAGATGAACAAATTAAAAAAGATGCTTGGCTTATGCTGGATCATACTGGGGCCGGCAGCAATCCTATTTCTGTTTATACAGGCGGTTGAAAAAACGAAACTGGCTGAACCTGGTGTTGCGCAAACAAACACCGCGCTGCAATGGGGAATCATTCTGTTTATATTTATCCCCATTAGTGCGGGACTAGTCATATTTGGCTATTACGCACTAACCGGGGCGTATGAACAGCTACCTGAAGAAGATTTATAGCACACGTAGCAGCAGACCTTTCAGATACTCTCCTTCCGGGAATGATATCCTTACAGGATGATCTTCCGGCTGGTTGAATTGCTTCACGATCTGAACTTCCCGCCCGGCGTCTAGTGCCGCCCAGGCAATAATTTGCTTGAAAGTTTCTATGTCTACAGCGCCAGAGCAAGAAAAGGTAGCTAGCAAGCCTCCGGGAGGCAATAATGCCATACCTAGTCTGTTGAGATCCTTATATGCTCTCGCGGCTCTGTCTAATGCAGACCTGGAGGGTGCATATTTTGGTGGATCGAGTACCACAACATCAAAGAGCTGTCCTTCTTCCTTAAATTTGCGTAACTGCTTATTAACATCTGCCTGTATACTGGTATTCTGATCAGAAGAAAACCCATTAAGTTGAAGATTGTGCTGAAGTGTCTCCAATGCTAATGCGGAGCTATCTACGCTCGTTACATGAGTAGCACCATGTCTCAGGCTGTTCAGAGAAAATCCTCCA
>Ga0247808_10000776_pt1 | contig 15337 bp, 16 predicted proteins | sample UWRJL089202R1_FD_179914 | JGI IMG/M metagenome (GOLD analysis project Ga0247808, IMG submission 179914) | Plant litter microbial communities from Arlington Agricultural Research Station in Wisconsin, United States - UWRJ-L089-202R-1 | ecosystem: Environmental > Terrestrial > Plant litter >... | reverse complement strand
AAAAAAGCCTTGGTCGGCCTAGAGCGCTGCGGCGCAGACTTTATCGCAATCCCGTGCAACACGGCGCACTACTGGCATGCCGCCTTGCAACAAGAAACAAAGCTTCCAATCCTGCATATCGTCGACGCGGTTGTGGACGAATTTGAATCCTCTGGGCGCAGTAAAGGCGTTGTTGGACTCCTTGCGACGACCGGAACGATACAAGCGGGTGTCTATCAAAAGAGACTGTCGAATCGTGGCTATGCCTTTCTAGCGCCTGACCCGCAATCGCAGTCAGATATAATGCACGCCATACGTTTGGTTAAGGCTGGCCAATTGGCTTACGCATCCAAAATACTTGATGCGCAGGCCCGTTTACTGATAAGTGCAGGCTGTACCGTCATTGCCATGGCCTGCACGGAAATACCATTAGCACTCGCAGACTTTACGAGCGACCTTGCTCCATTTCTTGTCGACCCCACGAACGCATTAGCACGGGCCTGCGTTCGGGCGGTGGGAATCGAACCGTCAAGCTCAGTGTGAATTAGGGACTTCCATGGCCGGCAGCGATATCTGAGGCGGGCATCTGAATGATGCATACGATGTGGCCGCCCGTTTAGGTCTGCACTTGGCGGTTGGATTATTCGTCAGAACTTGGGCAACCCTCCATCCATTCGAGTTCCATAAGTCATATTATGCAATCTAGGGTTGCTTTTAATCGCATACCATAATAAACGTCGAGGGGCTCTCGTGACCTGTTCCACCTGAACACCAAAACGGAGTAAGACAATGCAACACTGGCTGGACAAGCTCACCGATATCACCGCACTCCAGGGTGACGAGAGCATCATCAAGCAAGCCCTTGGTCACCTCGCCGACGAGGCCGGATTTGGCGGCTATGCTTACCTTTACATCCAGCCCGGCCATACGCTCGCGGTCTCGAACTATCATCCCGAGTGGCGCTCGATCTATTTTGACCGGAAACTCGCGGCCATTGACCCCGTTGTGAAGCGCGCCAAGTCCGTAAAGAAAGCTTTTGCCTGGGGCTACGAGCAGGACGGCACCCGACTTTCGAAAGCCGAGCGTGCGTTCTTTACACATGCCGCCGACTTCGGAATCCGTTCCGGCATTACCATCCCTGTGAAGGCAGCCAACGGATCGATGTCGATGTTCACCCTGGCCTCGGAAAGACCAGTGCTTGACCTTGATCGTGACATCGACGCCGTCGCGGCGGCAGCGGCCGTCGGACAACTCCATGCCCGCATGTCTCTCCTGCCACTGACACCCACCATACAGTACCCGGCGTGGCTCGATGCGAAGGAAGCCGCCTACCTTAAATGGATTGCCGTCGGCAAGACCATGGAAGAAGCGGCTGATCTGGAAGGGGTCAAATACAACTCGGTGAAGAGCAAGCTCTACGAGACCAGGAAACGTCTCGAGATTCACACGATGTATCATCTGCTCGCGCTGGCAATCCGCGCAAAACTCATCTGAAAAACCAAGTCTAGTTGACTGGGACCTTCGGTATATAGCCCAGAATATCGAGCAGCGTGTTGAGCGCGATCATCTGCGCATGCATTGCGATCATCGCCTCGATGTAGACGAGATGCTGGGCGCCGCCGGCAGCCGTTCCAGTTTTATAGTCGTCGGGCAGGGCCTGGAATAACTGATCCGCCTCCTCGACGAGTTGCCTATGGGTGCGGATCGCGTCGACCGTCAAAGTTTCAAGATCCGCCGCGGAAAGCCCACGCGTGAGGCCGATCACCGGGCGCAGTTCACATGTGTCCACTGTTGAATTTTCCGAATCCATTTGTGATCCAACCCAAAGTTTAGTCCGCGGTTCGCCCCCGCAGACGCTAATCCCTGATCCCAAGCCGGGGGTTGGAAACTGTACTCGGACAGTCCTGCGACCTTTAGCACCGGAGCACCTGGACATACGTCGCAGGCCCACCGGCCAATGGCCAGAGGATTCTGATGTCGAAACGGCCGACATCAACCACCGAGTAGAGGTTTCCACACCCCGGGACAGCGCGTACCGCCCTACCCGTGCTTATATCGGGCGAATGCTGTTTTCGCTATAGCGATGGATCAACAAACGTTTTGCAGATCTGCAGAGACTTTGATCATGATCTCCCTCCAATTCCCGATAGATCGATCCGAATCCCTGCCTTGTTCGCATCGGGTGCCACAGCGTCGGCCGGCTCTTCGGGTTTGGTTTCGCCTTCTGAAAGGCCAGCTTGTGTCTCGGCGCCATCGCGCCGGACCGGCTGCGGCTCGGCGAGCTTTACATCACCCGGATCCTCCGCCCGAAACACCGCCACTCCCTCGAAACACCCGGTCTGCCAGGCGACGATCGCGTCATCGAGCACCTGCGGTAGAACGTCTTTCGCTGTCGGGCTTCCATACCACTTGGTGACGATCCGATAGACCTTGGCGAACAGGGCGGTACCCATACGGATGTTGTCACAAGCGTCGATCAGGTCCGGCTTCAGTTGCCCTGCCTCAATGATGCCAAGCCCGGCAGGATATTGCGTGATCCCAACACGCACGGTATTGCGGCCGAGGTTGTCACGGATCAGTGCGAGGGCCTCGTCCGGCGTCGTCGGTTTCGGAACGAGCACGATACGGTTTCCAGAACGCAAGGTAATGGCCAGCGGATCCTGCGACCCTGCCCGCTCGATAAACATCTCGACGATCTCAGGCCTTAGAGCCGTGTCGGCGCATTGTTGAATAAGGGCCGCATCGATCATTTTGTCATTCCCCGAATACCTGAATTTGAGCTGTTCTGATTGAAAGCCATGACGATCGGCACGCCGAACAGCCGCGACCATGCGACAGCGCTCGCCTGCTGAATGGCAATGATCGACGTTCCGGAGGTCCACCAGCCATTGCCGGTCGCCACGATGATATCCGGAGATTGAAGCATCGACTGCAGGATCGGCCAGAGGACGAGCTGCTCGTAGCAGATCAGCGGCGCGATCTTGATGCCGGCAACCTCGACCACCGGATTGGCAGAAACGTGAGCGCGCGTCCCGCCGCTCTGGCCCATCCACGCCCGCCACGGCTGCCACATCGCCACGGGGACCGACATGCGTTGGCGATAAAGAATGCGCGCCTCAGTGGCTGAGATGGCCACCATGACATTGTCGTAACCGGCGGCATCAATGACTGCGGCGCCGGCGATGACGGTAATGCCGGACCCAAGCAAGCCTTCTTGCCAGAGACGCGCCACGGTTGGCGTCCAGAAGCCAAGCGCGCTCTCAGGCAAAACGACAAATTGAGCGCCGTCGCCCGACGCCGTCCGGGCCGCAGCAATCAGATCGCGATGAAAACGAAGCGAGCCATCGCGACCAAGGTTCTGCCCCAGCGCAAGGTCGACCCCATTCCATCCGTGTGGTAGTTTGGGTTGCGCCCAGTCCGTGGCAGGCCAGGCGTAAAGGCCTCCCAAGACTGCGACCGCGATTTGCCACCTTTGACCGGTCATGACGACCAGCAGGATCGCGGTCGCGCCGAGGCCAAACCATCCCCAACCGGGAAACAGGATGCCAGCCGCCGTCACCGGATGTGCCCAGCCGGTGATCCCGAAGGGGGGCACAGCCATCAGCATCATGGCAGCCGAATAGCGCACCGCCCGCCCCCTTCCCGGACGCCCTGTCCATAGAATGGCGTGCACCAGGGTAAAGCTCACTGAGGCCATCACCCAAAATATGAGGCCTGGCCAGAGATCGGCGGCGTAGAAGTTCGCGACGCCCTGCGGCAACCCGCGGGACGCGGAGAGAAAATAGCCCGCTGAGACGGCAGCCGCGATCACCCGTGATAGCGACTTGGCCCAAAGCAGTGGAAAGAACATCGCAACCGGTAGGGTCGTGATGTTTCCGCTCCAGGCGACCGTGCCCACCGCGATCGATAGACCGATCAGGACCGGTCCGCGCAAGCGGTCAGGGATCAAAGGTGAGGATCGGAGTGGCAAGGCCGAGGAGCCCAGAGATCGGGATCGGTCCAAAATATCGGGAGTCATAGGAGCTCGCAAAGGATGAGTGGAGAAACACGTGTCCCGGCGGCACCATGCCTCCGGAATAGGGGATGATCGGACGGCCCTGCCCGTCGCTTTTGCTGACGCGGGACGCGCTGAGAACGGCGCCGTCTATCCTTACGGTGTCGCCGATCGTGATGCTCTGGCCGGGAACTGCTGCAACTGTCTTGATGAGTGGTGCAAAGCCGCCAGTGCACAGTCCGCGGCGGAGATAACCGCGCTGCCATGCCTTCTGAAACTGAGGCGTTGGTGGAGGGCAGATGAACACGAGGTCCCCAACGATGGAGTCTCGACGTAAAGGCTCAATGCGCCAGAGACCAAGCGGTTCGCTCGGCGTGAGGTTCAGCCTGATGCCGCCGATAATCCCGATCGCTACAAGTGCCGCCATGACGCTTGCGCTCGCGGCGGCGAATGCAACCACCCCTCGCCTATTCATTGCTTGATCACCGGCGTCTGACGCTGGGCGAGCTTCAAATCCTCCACCTGCTTCAGCGTCGCGACGGTGCGCTCATGGGCGGACAGCTGCTGGGCAGTCCGCATCACAGGCCAGGCTTCCTTCAGCCGCTCCTTCTCCTGAGCTGCCAACCCCTCGGAAAGCTTGTTGAACAGCTGGCCTTTTGGTTCGCGCGCGGTGTTGGTCAGCAGGGTTCGCTCGCCGAACCGCTCGGTTACCGCCTTGTTGAATATGTCGATCTCGGCCTTGGTCTCACGGTTACTAAGCGCATATGCCATCGCTGCGGGAAGATCGTTGCGATCGATTGCGTCGCGCACCCGTTCCAGGACGCTTTGCGCCGCCGGCGACAGCGCCGGGATATCAATCGAGACACGCTGGCGCAGCGTCTTCTCCTCACTCTCGATCCGCTGCACCGCGGCCTCGCGGATCCAAAGGTAAGTTTCGATATCCCGCTTCAGTGCTGGTACGTTGAGTTCCGCGACCCGACGGTCTTCGCGGTCAAACTTACTGGCCAGAATGCCGGTCTTGCCCTTGAGCGGTCCGACCGACGCGGGCTCGGCCGCAAGCTTGTCGAGCGCCTGCGAAGCAGCTTGCTTGTCAGTGAGGACCTTGTCGAAGTTCATGGCCCGGAAGGCGGTCTCGGGATCGGCGAACACATAGCGGAAGCGCGTCGAGACTTCCTCCCATTGCTTCTTCACAGCGGGATCATCCGCAACCTTCTGATCAACGGCATCGCTCAGTGGTACGGGGAACAGTTTTACGCCTGACACCATCGGGCGGGCCTCCTTGATCGTTTGTGATTTCAGGGTTTGCAGCAGGCCGAGACGCTCGCCGGCTGTTCGAAGACGGGCGGTGAGATCGGCAAGTTTTGAGCTCTGGCGCAACGTCCAGTCGAGCCGGTCGCGCAACAGGGTTCGGGCGACCTGGATGATGTGCAGGCCGCGGTTTTCGGCAAACGCGAGTGCCGGGCGGTAGAGGCCACCGCGCTCGTAATCGAGTGTGGTCTCCTTGGCATTCCTGCGCGACAGAATTTCCGTCAGACCGCCTGCCTTGGCGAAGGAACGCCGGCCATAATAGAGGGCCAGATCCTCGCGGTGGCGCGTCATCGCGACATAGGTGAGATGGCGATCGAGCGACAAGCTTGCCAGCACCTTCACCCGATCGACCGTCGCACCCTGGCTCTTATGGATCGTCGTGGCGTAGCCGTGATCGAGATTGGCATAGAAGCGTTGCTCGACTGTAACCTGACGTCGCTGATCACCCTCGCCGACTACGACGGATATCCGGTTCGGCGCTGCCTCGACAACACGGCCGATCATGCCATTCTTGACGCCAAGCGAGCCTTCGTTTTTCAGGAAGACAATCTGGTCACCGGTATCGAAATGGCGGATACCATCTGCCGTCTTGAAGGCATGGCCTTCACTGAGAATGCCGCGCTCGACAAGCTTTTCACGCGCCAAGACATTGAGCATGCGGACGTCGCGGCGCAGGTGAGCCAGCATCAACGTGGATTTCTTTGGATCGTAATCACGGTTCCAGTCAGCGATCAAATGTTCGACGGCCTGAGCCTTCAGCTCCGAGCCAAGCACCCTGCCCTCGGAACGATAGGCGGCGAGCGCTTCGCCGATGCGGCCCCGCGCCAGATGGAGCGACGCCTTGCGCATCCAGTCCTCTCGCTGGCGATAGATGGTTTCGAGTTCGGCGTATCCAATACGGTCGGCGATGGCGCGGAACGCGGCACCCGCTTCGATTGGCTGGAGCTGCTCGGGATCGCCGACAAGCACGAGCTTGGCGCCGGACTTGACCACCGCCTCCACGAAGCCTGCCATCTCCCTTGATGCGACCATGCCGGCCTCGTCCATGACGAAAACTGTTTTGGCATCGAGCGTGGCGCGGTCCTTCTTCCAGCGCAGTTCCCAGGATGCCAGCGTGCGGCTCTGGATGCCGGCTTCCTTTTCCAGGCCCTCAGCCGCCTTCCCGGCAAGCGCTCCACCGACTACGTGATACCCAGCAAGTTCCCAGGCTTCGCGTGCCGCCTTCATCATCGTGGTCTTGCCGGCACCAGCACGACCGACGACGGCGGCGATACGCGCGGAACCGGCGACGTGCTCGATTGCAGCTCGCTGCTCATCCGATAGACGGGCATGGCGCGAGAAGGTCGCCTCCAGCACCGGCTTAGACACACCATGGGTTTCCCGCTCGGTCAGCCAGAGGGATCGCCGGGCCATCTCCGCTTCGAGCCGGATCAGCTCGCGCGTCGTGTATCGCGACGGCAGTCTTTGTCCGGTCGCGAACTCGATCGTGTCACGCTGCAGACGCAGGGTTTCCGGATTCTGAAGTATGCGTGCCAAGAGCTGCTGGAAAATGCGGGGATCGTCGATATAGCGAAGCAGCACCTTGGCGACGTCGCGTTCATCGAAGACGCTCCTCTCACGCGTGATCAGTTCAAGCACGATGCCCGGATTTCGGAGAATGCGGCGGGCATTTTCACTGCGGCGCTGCTCGTTCAACTCTATCCGCTCGAGTTCTGGACGCACACCCCGGATTTCCGCCTTGCGCTCGATCGCCTTGGCGCCGACGCCGAGATGGATAGTCGGTTCGAGCGCGATGCCCTGCTTCTCGTAGGGGCGGCCGTCGATGCGAAGATCAATACCGCCCAGCGCCAGATGATGGTTCTGGCGCTCGAACCAACCATCCCGTAGGTTGTTGAAATCCTCCGTCGAACCGGCCCAGAGCTCGTAGACGATCTTGCCGGATTTGGTGCGGAGAGGCTGGCCGTCTTCTCCTGTCACCGCGACTTTCTTCGCCCCGAAACCATCTTCGGTCAGCGGGCGCAATGTCGTCATCAGGTGGATGTGTGGATTGCCGGGATTGTCGTGGTAGACCCAATCGGCAACCATGCCCTTGGCGAGGATGTGTTTTTCCACGAAATCCCTGACCAAGGCTACGTTTTGCTCGGGGGTGAGCTCCAGCGGAAGAGCGATGGTCAGGTCCCGGGCGAGTTGTGCATCGGAGCGCTTTTCAAACGCCTCGACCTTGTTCCAGAAGGCTTCGACCGCGCCCGGGACCGAACGGTCAGCAATCATTGCCCGTGCCCATTTTGGGGCATCTGCGGGAAGCACAAACTCCTCTTGCAGCAGCCCCTGTTTGCGGGTGTAGTCGATGGTGCGTGCTTCGCGCTCGTATTCCATCTTGGCGCAGTGCCGGTAAGCCGCAGACAGCACGGCGCTGCGACCGTCGCCGCGGCTGACGATGCTGGCTGAGAAATGGGCGATGGCCACGGCGATAAAACCCCAAAGTTAAACTTTCGTCCGTCAGGAGCGAGCGAACCCAACGGCCCCGCCAGGGCCGTGAGCAACACGTCGCGTCAGCGACGTATAATTGCGCCCTTGGAACCGCTCCTTCGGAACGGCGGGATCATCCACCAAAGCATCGGCTTTGCCGATCTGCAGATCTGCAGATTCCATTCTTCGAGCATCCGGGAGAAGTTCGGCGTCGCAATAGCAACGCCAAGGGCCTCAAGGAGAGCATCCGGAATGAAGAAGCCATCGTCGAAGATCAGGGAAGAAATCGGCAGATTGCAGGATCAGTTGAGAGCGGCCGAGACCCGCGAGGCCGAGCGCATCGGCAGGATCGCGCTGAAGGCCGGAATCGGGGAGATCGAAATCGAGGAGGCAGAGCTTCAGGCAGCCTTCGAGGAGATCGCCAAACGGTTTCGTGGAGGTAGGGAGGCCGCAGGGCCAAGAAAAAATGGCAGCGGCGGCAGGAACGGCAGCGAGACCACCTCGACGCTCGCGTCTGGCGCGGATGCGGGCGGGGTTAGTGAGACTTGAGCGGATGGCAAAGGGAATGACGACAGACGCCCGCAGAAAGGACACCCGCGAGAAGATCGAGCTCGGTGGCCTGATCGTAAAAGCGGGCCTGCGCTACGAGAAGCGGGCACTGTTGCTTGGCCTGCTGATCGAAGCCAGCCACCGGATCAAAGGCAATGAGATAGAACGCTCCCGCCTGACTGCTATCGGCGCGGAGGCGTTTGGCAATGACAGCGAATAGATTGCTTCTCGGGATCCTTCCGGCGGTCCTCATGTTGGCCGCAATGGTCGGGACAACAGGGCTGGAGCACAAGCTCGCGGCTTTCGGGACCAGCGAACAGGCAAAGCTTTTCCTTGGCCGCGCCGGTCTCGCCCTGCCCTATGTCGCGACTGTCGCAATCGGCGTCATCGCGCTGTTCGCCGCGAACGGGTCGGCGAACATAAAGGCCGCAGCGCTGAGTGTTTTTGTCGGAAACGGCGCCGCCATGGTCATCGCAGTCGCCCGGGAAGTAATCCGGCTCGCCGGCATTTCCAGCAGCGTGCCTACGGGACAATCGGTCCTCGCCTATACCGATCCAGCGACTATGGTTGGCGCGGGCGCAACATTGTTGAGCGGAGTGTTCGCGGTGCGTGTTGCCATCAAAGGTAATGCCGCGTTTACACAAGGACGGCCAACTCGGATCGGCGGTAAGCGTGCGGTGCATGGTGATGCCAACTGGATGAGCTTGGCTGAGGCCGGGAAGCTGTTTTCAGATGCAGGCGGTATCGTCATTGGCGAGCGGTACCGTGTCGATCGCGACAGTGTCGCGGCGATGGCGTTCCGCACTGAAAATCCGCAGAGCTGGGGTGCCGGCGGCAAGTCACCGCTACTCTGTTTTGACGGCTCATTCGGCTCGTCGCACAGCATCGTCTTCGCCGGGTCCGGCGGGTTCAAGACGACATCTGTGACGATCCCAACCGCACTCAAATGGGGCGGCGGGCTCGTTGTACTCGATCCGTCGAGCGAGGTCGCGGCGATGGTCATCGAGCACCGACGCAAGGCAGGCCGCAAAGTGATCGTGCTGGATCCAGCCAGCCCTGCGACCGGCTTCAATGCCCTTGACTGGATCGGGCGGTTCGGCGGTACCAAGGAAGAAGACATTGTCGCGGTGGCGACATGGATCATGACCGACAATGCCCGAGCAGCTTCCGCGCGCGACGACTTCTTCCGCGCGTCCGCCATGCAGCTGCTGACCGCGCTGATCGCCGACGTCTGCCTGTCCGGACACACGGACGCCAGGGACCAGACGCTGCGCCGTGTCCGCGCCAATCTATCCGAGCCTGAGCCGAAACTGCGCGAGCGGCTGACGCGGATCTACGAGCAGTCGGAATCCACTTTCGTACGCGAGAACGTCGCAGTCTTCGTCAACATGACGCCGGAAACCTTCAGCGGCGTGTACGCCAATGCGGTCAAAGAAACGCACTGGCTTTCCTATATGAACTATGCCGCCCTCGTGTCCGGCGACAGTTTCTCGACCGACGAGCTGGCGACCGGCGTCACGGACATCTTCATCGCCCTTGACCTGAAAGTTCTGGAGGCGCATCCGGGGCTGGCACGGGTGGTCATCGGATCCTTCCTCAATGCAATCTATAACCGCAATGGCGAGGTCGTTGGGCGCACCTTGTTCCTGCTCGATGAGGTCGCACGCCTTGGCTATCTGCGCGTCCTGGAAACCGCCCGTGACGCCGGCCGCAAGTACGGCATTAGCCTGGCGCTGATCTTCCAGTCGATCGGGCAGATGCGCGAGGCCTATGGCGGTCGCGATGCCAGCTCGAAATGGTTCGAGTCCGCATCCTGGATTTCGTTTGCGGCGATCAACGACCCGGAAACAGCAGAATACATATCCAAGCGCTGCGGTGACACAACCGTTGAGGTCGACCAGACGAACCGTTCTTCCGGAATGAAGGGATCGTCGCGCTCACGATCGAAGCAACTCACCCGCCGCCCCCTGATCCTGCCGCACGAGGTGCTGCGCATGCGCGGTGATGAACAGATCGTCTTCACCGCAGGAAATGCGCCGCTGCGCTGCGGTCGCGCCATCTGGTTCAGGCGCAAGGATATGAGCGCTTGCGTCGGCGAAAACCGGTTTCACAGGCAGGCCATAAAAGGGCCGGGAGCCAATGAGACGGGTCCCGCAACAGGAATTGAGGAGACAATAGATTGAAAGCTTTCCCGGCCGTCGCCACCCTATCAATCACGGCAATTTGCCTCTTCGCATCTGCCGGGTCAGCCGAGCAAACGAACAGCTCGAGCGAAGCATTTTCTATCTGCGGAAGCTCACAACGGATCACTTGCGTGGTGGATGGCGATACGTTCTGGCTCCGAGGTGAAAAGATCAGGATCGCCGACATCGACACGCCGGAGCTCAGCCCACCAAGATGCGAGCGCGAACGCCAGAGAGGTGTTGCGGCGAAGCAGCGTCTGCTCGACATTCTGAATTCCGGTCCCCTCTCGTTCAAGGCGGCTGCAAGAGATGAAGATCGCTTCGGTCGCAAGCTCAGGATCGTCTACCGCGAGCGACGATCGGTCGGCGATATTCTCGTCGCCGAAGGACTGGCCCGCAAATGGAAAGGATCGCGCCGGAGCTGGTGCGAATGAAACGGACGGACGACGGATCAACATCGTGAATCAATGATGCCCGACCGATTCAAAACTGTCATTGGACGGCAGAATCCGGACGCGCGATTCTGCGGATATGATCACGCAGCCCTACCACCTCTATGTCGAGCGTATCGCGCCGGAAAAGAACATGGCGCGGTTTTACGCTCTTGCCGTTCAGCCGACACTGTTTGGCGAGGTTTCGCTTGTGCGCGCCTGGGGGCGTATTGGCACCCGGGGACAGCAGATGGTGCATCTGTTCGACAACGAGAGCCAGGCCATCAACCTGTTCCTCGACGTGCTTCGCGAGAAGCGTAAACGGGGCTATCGGCCGAAACCACCTGTGGACATCAAGCGTATCTGACCCTCATCCCCATCGTCGCCGATGACAATCCAGTCATAAGCTGACACGGATTTTATCTTTGACAAGAAGATGCGAGGAACTCCATGACCACCACCAATGAAATCGCCGACAAGATCGCCGCCGACAACGGCCTGACCAAGGTTCAGGCCAAGGGTATCGTTGAAGCCGTGTTTCAGGCCATCGCCGATGCCGCAGGCTCCGACGCTGAAACCTCGATCCCAGGCTTCGGAAAGTTTAAGGTGAAGGCATCGCCGGAGCGCGAGGGCCGCAATCCCGCGACCGGAGAAAAGATGACTGTTGCCGCTTCGAAGAAGCTGACCTTCGCGCCTGCCAAGGCGCTCAAGGATGCACTGAACAAGTGATCCTTGATGGAGAGCCCCGCCTTGGCGGGCGGGGCATCCGGTATCAGTCCCGGTTCGACCGGGACCAGATGAGGGAGAGGCCTTCCTCGCCTTCGACCTCGATCAGCGTTGCGTAGATCGGGGCCGGAAAGCTCGGGTCATCGAGCTTGACCGAGAGGTAGTCGCGGCCTTCGTTCGAGGTCTTCTTCCAGGCTGCGCCGAATTCCGTGGCTCCCGCGAGGATGCGATAGTCAGGGCCTTTTTCGGAAGTGCGCTCGACAGGGCGAATGGTTGCCTTGACGTTGAGGTTAAGCGTCTTGATGGTGCCGGAGAAGCCGTTGCCGGAAGCGGTGAACGAGCCGATGGTTGCCATTGTCGTAATCCTTTTCGGTTGCTCGGGTCGCGTCCATCGCGGCCTCGATGGCAGTCGATAGGACCGGAGACGATCGGCCTGCACCTGAAAGGCCGCAACGGAGTGGAGGACGGCCAAAGGAGAGGCTTTCTTGCCTCGCGAGGAATGGGCGCTTCAGCGCACAGGGGAAGAAAACGATCCGGCCGTTGCGGATGCCGATCGAGACGAGCATTGCGAGGCGGTCTTTGGTCAGACATGCCCCATCGAGACCGCAGTGGATGTGCCATTGTACGGACCAAGATCTACGGCAAATGGCACCATCTGGTGGTGATCAATACGAGTGCGTTGCGAAGCGCCTACGAGACTAGATTAGTGGTCAAAGCTACGACTGCATCTGGAAGGTTCCGGGGATTGGCGCATTGCTTCCTCGCGTAGCTGGTTGTTGGACCATCCTTGGATAATTGACGAGAGTAAAGCTTGCTTACTCTCCCACTCCCAGCTTCAGCCCGACTGCACTCGCCGGAAGACCAACCGGGGCTTTAAGCCGCATAATGTTCTCCGCCGTTCTAAAACCGCTAACGGCCGGGTTGCGAGGTGCTACCTGGCCGCCAATAAACTTCGCGGGTCTCTCGACACACACCGCCTCGGTCAGGCCCAATAGGACGCACCTTCATAGCCGTTTTGCAAGACACACGCACAACGCCGCATCGAGCGCTCTTTCGATATTCGCGATAGCGACCCATCACATATGTCGGCAACATTACCCAGTGGCCATAATTAAACCGCTTGACAGGCTATGTCTGCGTTCAATAACAAACGTTACGTAACGTCTGTTATGATACATGCCATGCCGCTTTCTGAGCCCGTGCGGCGCCATTAGTCAAGCTGAAAGGGACCATGATGTCGAATACACTCAAAGGGAAGGTTGCACTCGTGACCGGTGGCTCGCGGGGCCTTGGTGCTGCGACCGCAGAGGCGCTTGCCAGCCAAGGCGCCGACGTGGCGATCAGCTACGCGGCGTCATCCGACAAGGCGGCGGCCATTGTAGAGAGGCTCAAGGCAGTGGGTGTTCGGGCGATTGCGGTCCAAAGCGACCAGTCTGACATTGGCTCCGCCAAACCTCTCATCGAAAATGTCATTGCCGAATTTGGCAGGCTCGACATCCTTGTGAACAATGCCGGCATCGCAATCCAAGGCCAGTTGGTCGATGATCCTGCACTCGACGGCGACAACTACAATCGACAGTGGCAGGTGAACGTCATGGGCACGATCGCCAACACGCGCGCAGCCGCGTCGAAGCTGACCGACGGAGGCCGTATCATTTTCATCGGCTCCCTCCTTGGCTCATACGTTCCCTTCCCTGGTGTCGCCGACTATGCCGGAACGAAGTGGGCGCTGGCCGGATACGCCAAGGGAATTGCCCGCGATCTTGGCCCACGTAATATCACTGTAAACGTGATCCAGCCGGGCATTATGCCGACGGACATGGCCGAGGACATTGCCGGTGAGCTTCCGAACCGCGACGCCATCCTCGACATGCATCCGATCCGTCGCATCGCGACCCTGGAAGAGGTGGCCGAGACCGTCTGCTTCCTCGCCGGACCGCATGCCGGCTATATCAATGGCGAGACCATCAATATTGCCGGCGGTCTCGGGATTTGATCCGTCTGTCATCAAAACCCGCATGCAATCGAAGGACAACAAAATGACCCAGCAATTTGGCGCTAAGTCGACAGCAGATGAGGTTCTCGCATTGATCTCAACGGAAAGCGATTTTTTATCACCGGCGTATCCTCCGGTATCGGACTTGAAACCGCCCGTGCTCTAATATCTCGTGGCGCAAGCGTGGTCGGAACGGCCCGGGATCTCGGAAGGGCTGAAACCACTACCGCATCGGCACATGAGGCTGCGCGCAAAAGAGGTGGCACTCTGGAACTGATCGAACTCGATCTGGCCTCTTTGGCGAGCGTTCGGGATGCAGCATCGCGTTTAATGATCGATGGAAGGCGCTTCAATTCTATTATTGCCAATGCGGGAGTGATGGCAACGCCATACGGCCGTACGATTGATGGTTTCGAGACCCAATTCGGAACAAACCACCTCGGCCATTTCGCGCTGATCAACCGGATCGAGCCTCTACTCGCCGACAACGGTCGCCTAGTGGTACTGTCGTCCCAGGCGCATCGTGTCGCCGATATCGATCTCGAAGATCCAAATTTCGAGAAGCAAGACTACCACCCCTTCGTCGCCTATGGCCGATCGAAGACGGCCAATTCGCTGTTTGCGGTGGAATTCAACCGCCGGCACCGCGATCGCGGAATTGCAGCTGCTTCCGTTATGCCTGGAAATAGCATCACCGATATTGCCCGCAACTTCTCGCCAGAAGAACTGCAGGGTCTCTTTGAGACCATCCGCGACTCGCGCACTCAGGCCGGGCTTCCGCTGCCCCAGTTGAAAGACGTCACCCAGGCTGCCGCTACATCGGTATGGGCCGCAGTTGTGGCGGACAGTAAAGAGATTGGCGGGAAATATCTAGAAGATTGCGCCGTCGCGCCGGTTGAGGACACGCCCAACCCCTTCGCCGACGGCGTGAGACTCTATGCCCTTGATGCCGACAGCGCGAAGCAGCTCTGGGCAAGAAGCGAGGAACTGGTCGGTGCGGCGTAAAGCTGGAGCCGGAAAGTGTGGGTTCGTTTATTCCGGCTCATTCGCGTGCCCCCCTATCGCCACAATCAATCATCAAACTTGGGGTCCCAACATGGCAACCATCGGTATCATCGGGGCGGACGAGGTTGGCAGCTTATCGCGAAGGCAGCGCAAGTGACTGACTATGACGTGGTCATCGCCGATTCGCGAGGGCCGTAAACTCCCGAGATGGCGCTGACAGTCAAGGCCAATGAGGTCTACACTGTCCTCGGTCAACCGGAATTTGCTGTTTCTCGTACAGGCCATGTGGACAAAGCCTGACGGGCCACCGCCATCAGCCGATCCTTAGGGAAGCCGGCCTTGGCTTGTACGGCTATGCCATGGGTGACCGCCAACAGGTATGCAGCGAGCGCTGAGCAGTCGGCATCCGCTGGTAGGTCGCCTTCGTCCCTCGCTTTTTCGAAGCGCCGCCGGAGCGCGGTTTCCCCTTCGGCGCGCCATTCGATCAAGGCCTGTCGTGCCGGTTCAGCCTCATCGGATGCGGCGAGTGCACCGTTAATGCCGAGACAACCCGTGCGATCCTGAAAGCGCGTGCTGAGCTCAACTGCTCCCGCGAGGATATTTGCAGCGACCTCCCGTGAGGTTTTCAAGTTCAACGCTTCCCAAACGTAGTTACCATAGTGCTTGGCGTATCGCTCAAGCGCGCGGCGGAAAAGCG
>Ga0247808_10000775_pt1 | contig 15339 bp, 11 predicted proteins | sample UWRJL089202R1_FD_179914 | JGI IMG/M metagenome (GOLD analysis project Ga0247808, IMG submission 179914) | Plant litter microbial communities from Arlington Agricultural Research Station in Wisconsin, United States - UWRJ-L089-202R-1 | ecosystem: Environmental > Terrestrial > Plant litter >... | reverse complement strand
GATATGTTTGTTAACTCAAGTTGAACCTACTATAAGGAGATTCACGAGACATGCGATCATCAAATCCAAACAATCAGCCATCAAGCCCAGACCGAGTACCGTTTTGGGTAAAACCTGCAGTTATTGCGGGAATTGGTATCGCTGCCCTTACTGGTTGTACTCCAACACATGCAACTAGCCCTGAAACAACACAATCTGCTACAGCGACTCCTTCGCCTGAAGCGACCGAAGCTCCTGCGGTTGACAGATACGAAGGTGCTGATTTCGAACGCACCGATCCACTACCTGCTGAACTTGAGGCAGCTGATAAAGCAACTCCTGAAGAGTTCGCTCAACTTTCAAAGGTAGACCAGGTTAAATGGGCGACATGGTTCGCACAATTTAAGCCGGAATTCGTTGCGATGTTTAGTCGTGTAACCGATCTTCCACAAGATGCGCCTTATACACTTGATGCGAATAGCGATGCAAAAACGCTTCTTATAGATCGTTCATATCAGCAACGTCTTGCAGCCAGCTTCGGAGAAGGTTCTCCCTTAGACATCGACAGCAATGGGTCATTTGATCAAGATGCTGCCGAAAAATTCATCACCGCCTTTACTGTTGTTGACGATGAGAGTGCCTCAAAAATAGATAACTTTATAGCTACAGCCCCAAATAGTGAAGGTCAGGCCATAAATGTTGTTAACCAAGCACGCAAACACCTCTATGACACAAGCGCTCAAATCGCTGAGTCTCAGGACTTCACTGAAATTACAAACAGTATGGTTATCGACGGCCAAACTATCACAGGTTACCGTGTTAGTTGGACTGCCGCTGATGGAAGCTCATCTTCGAGCTTCAATATCGGTGCTTTCTCAACAGTTGATTACAAAAATCAGCCAGTTGTTGTCGCGGTTGTTTCACACTAATCCAACACTGATACTTCCTTTAATTTAAATACCGCTCATGCTACTATTTACATAGCATGAGCGGTATTTTATCTCTTTCAAAATTTTCCCTTACTAATGTACGGCGATTCTTCTTGTTTTTGACCGCTCTCATCATTAGCGTGACAGTTCTTGCTCCACTTTTTAACACGACCGACGCGTCCGCTGCAAAGCCATATAGCACCATGACACTAGAAGAGCTGGGTAAGTCTGGCGCGTACTACGTCACACTTCAGGGATGTATTGCTAATAATATGTATGGTGGCATCAATGCGAGCAGCGCATTCTACGATCCGCTTCAGATTGACTGGTTTAATGGCGGTTCGGGGTATGTGTATCCAGAAGGCAAAATTGAGTGTAAAGCAATTATGTCAAAGGCACTGACGCTTTGGAATGTCACTCCAGAAAACTTCCTAAAAGGGATGGGATATAAGCAGCCAAGCTCAACATCTTATAACTGGGTTGGTACTGCAGATGGAAACACTCGAAATAATAACTTCATCGCCTATGCAAAATCTGGCTCAGTTACCTCATCAAGCGATCCAGCAAATATTGGTGGGGCAGCCGCGTATCAACGATACGACTCATGGTGGGACAAGAACTGTGCTGTAAAAAAGCTTGGTAGATATGATGATATTAAAGACTCTGTTATTAAAGCTCGTGTGGATTCGGGTGAGACAGTTGTCGCAGATGTTAATACTTCTGCAAGAACTTCCGTTACACAAAAATACGGAACCGTTACGCGCACCAATGGAGTAAAGTGGGCATACTTATATAACGAATCCTTTACTAAACCGGCGGCGGGGAAAACACCGTACGACTTTATTGCCTATGGATACGAAAGTAGTCCTCGAAATGTAACCTGTCAAGAAACAGCAGCGGCACTTACGGATTATGCTGATGATTACGTCGTTTATTTAAATCAGAAATCACTTAAAACGATATGTCAGAACAAGGGATACACAGATACCCAAGGTTCAAGGGCTGATGACCCTAACCCGGTAGCTGGAGTCCCTGCACTTACTGCATGTATTAATGGTTACAACAATAAAAACAGTATCGATTATTGTGACGATAAATATAAAGACGCTGTGCTAAACGCTGCTTGTGAAGCAGGGGCAGGTATAACCGATAAAGAAATAGCCGATGGTGCAGCAGAGATCGGTGACAACGAATCCGTCGACTCAGACGTTGGATCTGGTGCGGGGGAGTCATCTTGTGGAGTTGCCGGTATTGGGTGGCTTATTTGTCCGGTTGTAAGCTTTATGGGTGATCTATTAGGTGAAGCCTTCAAAGGAATTGCTGATAATTTCTTAAGAACTGATATTGCACTGTTTGATACTTCTTCCGGAACATATGTTGGATGGGGTGTATTTAGAAGTATTGCAAACGTTGCGTTTGTCATTGCCTTCCTTATCATTATCTTCTCTCAACTTACAGGAGTAGGGGTTACCAATTACGGAGTGAAGAAGATGTTGCCGCGACTCGTGATCGCTGCAATTCTTGTGAACCTATCGTTCTTTGTTTGTCAGCTAGCGGTCGACTTAAGTAACGTCGCGGGATACTCATTAAAATCGGTCTTTGATGGTATCGCTAGCAATACCGGCATACCGACATCCACAGATGCCAGTGCAAATGGATATGGAATCACGGCCATTGTGGTTGCTGTACTAGGCGCAGCTGTTGTGAGTTACTTTGCACTTGGTGTTCTTATTCCGGTGCTCCTCAGTGCGCTTGTAGCGGTCCTTGTAATTGTATTGATTCTTATTCTCCGAAAAGCACTTATCGTTCTATTAATTGTGTTATCACCACTCGCGTTCGTTGCTTTCTTGCTTCCAAATACAGAGAAGTTCTTTACGACATGGCGAAAAGGGTTTGTTGCACTGTTACTTGTATTTCCAATTATTGCAGTTGTGTTTGGAGCAGCGAGTCTTGCGTCACAAATCCTTCTTAATACAGATCCTGGCAATGTATCGATTCAGATTGCGGCAGTTGGTGCAGCGGCACTTCCATTTATTGTTGTTCCGAGCCTATTAAAGAAATCTCTCGATGGTATTCCAGCAATTGGAAAAATGGCAAGCAAGCTTTCATCACAGGCTGATGGAAACCTAAAAAAGAGTCTTGGCGAATCATACAAGGGAAGCGTTATCGGACAAGGTAACGCTGGGCGTAAACGTGCACGAGACGAATTTGCCCGCCGCAAATCTGCTGAGCGAATATCACAGGGTGGACTCGCGGGCGTATTAGCTGGCGGTACATCTAATCTTGGCCTTACAAAAAGACAACGTGCCGAACGCGATGCTGTGAAGAATAACGCAAAAGCAACAATGGCTGGAGCTGAGTCAGAAGAACTGAAACATGCTTCACTCGCGCTTGATAATGAGCTCGCTAAGGTTCCGCCAGAAGAGCGTGATAAGCACCTTATGGATCGAGCAGAGAATGCATCTACTGAAATCGAAAAGACTGCTGCACTTCACAAGCTAGCGGCTGGTGGGCGAGATGGCGCACTTCGTACACTCATGAAGAATCCTGCTGTGGATCAAGAACAAATCCGCAAAGCAATCGACTCAAATGCAGGAGCACTTGTTGGTAAGGCACCTGACCTTGTTAAGGGTGCCGTAGGCGCCTTTGGAAATGCAAAGGGTTCAGATGTCGCAAACTTCAGCAAAGATACAGCAGAAGGCTATATGTCTCACATCAAGGAGCTTAGTAAGACATACTCATCTGCAGCTCCAGGCTCAGTCGAACATACAAAAGCGAAGAAAGAACTTGAAACAGCCATTACCGGCTTTAATAGCTCGATGCGAGACATCCAGTCAAGTGCCGATCTTCAAAGTAAGTTTGGTTCCGATACTGGTATAGCGCTCAAGAATGGGGCTTCGTCATTACCTTCACAAATTTCATCATTAATGTCGTTAAATGCCATTCAGCCTGACGGTAAGATCCGTTAATTTGATATACTATAACCACTATGGCAACTTATAAAGTCCCTCAAGACGTAGAAGCAGATGATAAACTCATCGGACCGTTCAGCTTCCGGCAATTCATTTATCTGATCATTGTCGCGCTCGCGATTGCACTCGCATGGGGACTTTCACGATTATTTATCGGTTTGACGATTATTCCGCTTCCGATTATTTTATTGTTCGGTGCGCTCGCGTTGCCACTTCGCAAAGATCAACCGATGGAAATTTATCTCGCAGCGATCATTTCGTTTTACCTCAAACCGCGAAAACGCATTTGGGAATCTGACGGAATCGAAACATTAATTGAGATTACTGTTCCGAAGGTGGTAGAGGTACAACGATCTAAAAATATTAGCCAGGCCGATGCTGAACAGCGCTTTAGCTACCTTGCGGGTATTGTTGACTCTGGGGGATGGGCAATTCGTGGTGCAGGCGCGCAGGCTTCTCCAAGTACAACATTGAACAATGATGTGTTCCTTGAGGCTCAAAGTGCAGAAGACGTACTCGACTCGAACAATTCTGTTGCGCAGTCTTTCAATGTAATGATGAGTAAGGAAGCGGATCGTGTACGCCAAGAGGCGATTGATCGTATGCATGCACCAGATCCTGTTTTCGTAGCTCCTACTACACCGGTGGCGCAAAATCCGGCATCAGCTTACAGTATTCCAGAACCAGCAGCACAAGCCCAACAGGCAACTCCCGTCTTTGATCCTTATCCGACAAGTATCCAACAGACGGTTATTCAACCAGTAAACGATCCTTTACACATGACAACTACTCAACCGGTTGCTCCTGTTGTTATCCCAGATATAATTACGCCACCACAAACAGCGACAACCACTAGCGATAATGTAGTGTCAGCTGATATAATGAACCTTGCAAACAATACCGATTTATCTATTGAGACACTTGCGAGCGAGGCACACCGACTTCAACAAAAAGAAGCCGACATGTCCGAAGAAGTTGTCATTTCATTACGATAATAGGGTACTAACGAGGGAGTGGGCGAGCAGGGTATGCCACCAAATAATCCGTTTATGAATCAACCTGGTACTCCCGGAGCGCCAGCACCTACACCTGTTACTCAGGCTCCTCTTCCTGTTACTCCGATTCAGGCAGCACCTCCTATCGCACAGCAAGCAGCTAACCTTGGATCTGGTGCGTCACAACAAGCAAAAACTCCGGTAAAGAATCCTAATTCAACACAAAATACACTTCAGCTTTCTGAAGTGCGTGACAATATGGTTGTAATGATTGATGGTTCACTGCGCGCTGTTGTTGCTTGTAAATCAATTAACTTTGACCTTATGAGCGAACGTGAGCGTGAAGGTGTTGAATACAGCTACCAAAGCTTCCTTAACTCTTTGAACTTCCCTGTGCAGATTCTGATTCGCTCTCAGCGCGTCGATATCGGACAATATCTAGATAAGCTAACAGGAATACGTCGCACCCAAGACAATATGCTTCTTGGCGTACTTATGGACGACTATATTAACTATATTGATATCCTCGCGAACGAAGCAAACATCATGGAGAAATCTTTCTACGTTGTGGTTCCGTATTTCCCTAAGGGTGGTGACTCTGGAAACCTCATCGAGCAGGGGAAGGGTTTCTTTGGAAAGCTTTTCGCAAAACCAAAGAATACAGTTACACGTATTGATACTGCGACGTACCAAAAAGCAAAAGACGAAATTAAGAACCGTGTCGATAACGTAATCGCGGGTATGTTCCAAATTGGTGTGCAAAGTGTACAGCTTGATACAAAGTCTTTGGGTGAGTTGTATTACAACTTCTACAACCCCGACACTGCACTTCGTCAGCCACTTGGTGATTTCGAGACAACCACAGGCATTTACACAAAGAAGGCGCCAACAACACCAACACCCGGAGGAATTCAGTAATGGCAAAACAATCCGCTATCGATGTCGCCGCACAACAACGCGCACGCGAACAGGCCGAAGTAGAGCAAGCATTCTTAAAAGGTGTTTCAACACTTCGTGATTTGATCGCACCAAGCAGCATCGAGATTCACTCTTCATACTTCCGACTTGGAACAAAATATGGACGAACACTTTATATTTATGGATATCCTCGACAAATCTATACAGGTTGGTTGAGCTCACTTATTAATATCGATGAGGTACTCGATGTTAGTATGTACATTTACCCTGTCGACAGTCAGGTTGTCCTTAATAACCTTCGAAAGAAAGTAACGCAACTTGAAGCGAGTACTTCGATTAACAACGAAAAAGGTAAGACTCGTGACCCTGCACTAGAAGCAGCAATTAACGACGCCGAAGAGCTTCGTGACCAGATTCAGCTTGGTGCCGAGCACTTCTTCCGTTTCGGACTCTATGTCACACTTTGGGCCGATAGCCTTGATGAACTTAACTTTATCCAAAACAAGATCGAGACATTATTTGGTCAGCAACTTGTCTTCAGTAAGGTTGCATCTTCTCAACAAGAACAAGGTCTTAATAGTACAATTCCACAGATGTCTGACCAATTGCAAATTCGTCGTAACATGAACACTGGTGCAATTAGTACAAGCTTCCCGTTCACGAGTGCAGACCTTACCGATAACACTGGAATTCTTTATGGAATCAACATGCACAACAATGGATTAGTTATCTTTGACCGATTCAAACTTGAAAACGCCAATATGGTTGTCTTCGCGAAATCTGGTGCAGGTAAGTCATTTACTGTGAAGCTTGAAGCGCTTCGAAGTATGATGCTTGGAACCGAAGTGATTATTATCGACCCAGAAAACGAGTATCAAAAACTCGCTGAAGCAGTAGGAGGAAGCTATATCCGCTTGAGTCTTAACTCAGCAACTCGTATTAATCCGTTTGATCTTCCTCGGGTAATCGATAGTGAGGAGGCAGAGGATGCGCTCCGTGCAAACCTTGTAACCCTGCACGGACTTTTCCGCTTAATGCTCGGTGGAACACAAGTTGCAGCGAATGGAACTGCAATGGCTTCACTCACACCAGTTGAAGAAGCTGATCTTGATCAAGCACTGATCGATACATATGCACGTGTTGGTATTACAAGTGATCCGCTAACTCATAACTCACCACCGCCGGTTATCTCTGACCTATACGACACACTGCTTCATATGGGAAATACTGGTCCACAACTTGCTCAACGACTTCGTAAGTACACAACAGGAACATTCGCTGGTATCTTTAGTCAACAATCTAATATTGATATTAATAACCCAATGGTTGTCTTTAACATTCGTGACCTTGAAGACGAACTTCGTCCGGTTGCGATGTATATCGTCCTAAGCCACATCTGGAATATCACCCGTACACAACAAAAAAAGCGAATGCTGATCGTTGATGAAGCGTGGCAGCTTATGAAATATGATGATTCTGCAAACTTCTTGTTTAGTCTCGCAAAGCGCGCTCGTAAATATTACTTAGGTCTTACCACTATCACTCAAGACGTCGAAGACTTTATGGGAAGCAAGATGGGCCGTGCGATTGTCGCCAACAGCTCGATGCAATTACTACTTAAGCAATCTTCAAGTGCTGTCGATGTGCTTTCTGACGTATTTAAACTTACCGAAGAAGAGAAGAAGCGACTTGCAAACTTCCCAATCGGACAAGGTTTGTTCTTTGCGGGTCAAAGTCACGTCCACATTAATATTCAGGCGAGTCCAACTGAACAGCAGTTAATTACGACAAATCCAAATGCTGCCCAGAACCCTCAAACCCCTGGTGCATAAGGTATAATGGAGAGCAGTTATGGTGTCTACTAAATCAACACTGCCGAATGATGAAAAAGAGGCGCAGGATAGTGCTTATAATCCTGGTGAACAAGCATATCGTGAAGGTATGGGATCTGCGTATACTGGCGCAGGATTAGATCAACTCGAATCTTTCGCAAATGATCCTGCGAACCACGACTCTAGTGACAAAAACCAAGAAGACATTAAGAACGCCGAAGAAAAGGGATCTGCAACCCCTAATTCTGGGTGGAACACTGACGTTAAAGGTCAAGGTAATACAAATATATCCCGCATACAAAAGTTAGTCGGATTCGCTAAAAAGCGCGGTGCTATTTTTGGTATTGCCGGTATCCTCGGCGTTGGTGGTATTTTTGCTGGTGGATTCTTAGGTCCCGCAAGTATGCTCATTAGTGTTATGGAGGGTTTTACAACTTCAAACGACTCTTCATCAACCGCTCTTGAGCGCCGGTTTATGAAGGTGTTCGGATATGCGACTGTCGATGATCCTGTTTGTGCAAAGACAAGTAAACTCATTAAGTGTAAAATGGGTCGGATTTCTAACTCAGCACTAAGGCAACTTGAGAAAAAGGGTGTTGTTGCCTTTGATGAAAATGGTCCAATGGACACATCAAAGAAGGGGTATCCCGATAAAAACCCAAAAGGATACACTTTTGTTGGTCTTATCGATTCAGAAGGTAAAGACCGTAATGTACTTGCCGGAGATCTTCTTGGGTACCTTAGTGATAATCCAAAAATGGCGTCATATGTACTCGGTACCCGTGGTGCGTTTAACCTCAAGGTTAGTGCTTGGAAGGGAAAGTATATCAATTCGAAATTCTTCTCGATATACGGTCTTAATAAAAAGGGTGGTATCGCAGATGGTACTAATAAGGGAAAAACATACAAAGACGTGCTAGCGAAAGTGCGAGAGAAGATTCCCGGATTAAACGGATTAGATAAAGTGCGCCTTGGTGTAGAAGCAAAAATAGGCAAGCATGTGGATTCTGCCAAGAAGGGCGGGGCTGGATATACTATTGCCGTAGCAAGTTGTATTGGAGTAAAAGCCCCTGGATATATTGCTGCTGGTGTTGCTGCTATCCAGCTTGCGCAAATTATACCTATCGCTATGGATGTAGTGCTTTCTCCAGGAGGAGCATTAAAGTCAGCCGGTGTCGATCCTTCGTCTAAGTTTAATGGTGATGACATGAATGCTGTAGGAACATTATTAACGAATCAAACAGCTCGTTCGGGCGACGGAAAAATGACGTCTGCACTCGATTCACCAATTCTCCAGGCTGCAATGGGTGTTAACCAAAATAAACCAGCTGTTGCGGCGGCCGTAACGCCCGGATTTGCTGTAATGACAAGTAAATTTGTTCTTGATGCAAACAAGGCAGATGCAGCACTTGCTCCTGCGTGTAATACAATTATGAGCCCTGCTGCAATGTATAGCGCTATGGCAGTAGATGCCGCTGTGACGGTTGCAGCTTCAGCAACTATTGTTGGTGGTATTGTTAAGGTTGTTGCCGGTCTCGCTATAGGTGAGATTGCAGCTACTATTGCCGTTAAGGTTGCAGGCGCAGCTGCTGAACAAGCGATTACAGACTTTGCACAAAACGATGCAGTTACAACCGCAGAAGGTCAGGCTTTTGGTGACGTACTTGGTGTTTCTGCATCTTCATTCTTTGCCGCGGGTGGAATGTCTCGAAGTCTTCCAGTGCTCAAAACGGGTGAACAGTTGCAACAATTTGCTGCGCTTCAAAATGAGAATGAATCATTCCAACGCGACATGGATATCGCATCATTAAGCCCATTCGATACGTCAAGTAAATACACATTCTTGGGAAGTATCATTAATAATATGCACAAAGCTGCACTCGCGAGCGGAAGTTATAATACCGGGATTGTATCAATGTTATCAAATGCTGCTCGTCTTCCATTTATGAGTCTATCGAGCAATGCCGGTGCGACAGCTGGATTTAGTGAGTCATCATGTGGATACGCAGCCGACTTCGGACTTGACACAACCGACCCGGCTGACACTCCAGCAATTAATCTTGCAGGGCTTCCGTGTACTGGTCTCACTTCCGAACAAGCTTCAATGTCTACAGAAACAGCTATTAATCTCATGTTAAATGAACAGTGGATCGATGAATCGAGATCAATCAAAGATGGCGCGACAATTACAGACCTATTAAAAAATGGGTATATTAAGCCAAATACGCCACTCTCAGATTATATAGAAACCTGTAGCAACCCATCATCTGGTGATTACTTATTCAACGCAGCTAGTTGTACTATTGATTCATCTTTAGGAAGTGCTCAATCGGTTACTGACAAAATTAATGCGCAACCAGGACTCTGTGATGAGGACGAGAAAGAGTGTGTCGGTACAGCCGGTACAGGAACTGTTGAAAATGGAGTGAAAGACCCTCGATCACTTGCTGCAATTCCAGTATTCTTACTTGACTTCCAGTCTATTCAGTCGATTAATGGTGAGGATGTAAACACAGGTAAGGCTTCTGATGGAGAATCGAAAGCAACACTTGCTCAGCAAATTATTGATAGCGGAAAAGTAACGTTCACAGAAGCACAAGATCTGCAGCTTATACAGGATGTCGCAGCTGGTAGTAACGACGGCAATACCTTCCCATGTGGAGTAAACATTAGGGTATTAAATATTATCGCCGCAATCTCTACCGAGCATACAGTTCGAATTAATGACCTTAACCGGGCATGCCAAAATTCAACCGCCGGGGGAGCATCTAGTAGTGAAAGTCGCCACTATGCTGGAAATGGGAGCGCAATCGACTTTGGGCCTATTGATGGCAATGCGGCATATTCAGAAGCAGGAGCAAATTTAATTATGCAGTATGCGGCACCATTCCTTGTGCCGGGCTCATCAGTTGGCCAATCAAATTGTTCGGGTGCTGCAAATCTGAGTGTCCCTGAGGGCGTGCGTCGTATCAGTGACTCGTGTGACCACCTTCATATAGATTTACCGGCTGATAGTGATGAAAACCTGCAGTGTAAAGCGGCAGTGTATTGGGGAGGGTGTACGACAAATGCTGTTTAAGAATATTGTTAGAAATATAGTTACTTATACGCTTATTGCTGGGATGGTAATACTTGCGATACCAAGTATGAACACTTCCGCTGAAGCAGCACCTACTTGTGATACTGATTTTTACAGTAGTAATGACGTGTTGTTTTATAACCCATGCGAAAACCAATGTTCGTCTGGTGACGGGTCAGTTATTGAGCTTCCTATAGAAACCGTAAAGTATCTTGATGGCCGAGATATTCGAGCACTTGCTGAAGCAAATATGGATCGATATAAAGCCGCTGAAGCAGCGACTGGTGTATTATGGCCGATTGTTGCTGCGCTTCATTACCGTGAGGCTGGTATGGATCCTACAAAAAGTGTCTTTAATGGTGCAGCACTCGGAAGTGGAACAAACATTGATGGAAAAGAAGTTGTTAGCGATCCAAACCAAGACGCAATAAATGCCGCAACGACACTTGTAGAGCTTGCTGATTCCGTATACGATATAAAAATTTCAAAGGGTGCAAATATCTCAACAGAGCAATGGGGACAAGCATTCCTTGCATATAATCGTGGCTTCCTTTATGAGCAAAATGGAAAGACATATGATCAATCGCCATATGTCATGAATGGTTTTGACGATGAACATATGGATATGAGCTGGGTTGGTAAACCAGCAGACCCTGCCGTGAGCGGCGTTGACGGAAATAAAGCCGGTGCACTTGCCGTACTTGCATATCTTGCAGTGAACGTCGACACAATCGAATGTGAGTCAGAAGGAAGTGCAGTAGCCGGTGATGTTATAAAAACTGCCTTAGCCTTTGCACTCGATCGGCCAGCGAGTGACGGAGAAACAGATGTTTCACTCACCACCGAAGCTTATGCCAACGCTTTCCCAAATTTTAACAGTGCTGCATTTGCTTACCCTGCAATCACAGACTGTGGACGATTTGTATCAACAGTAATGCGTGCCTCTGGTGTCGATCCTGATTTCAAAGAAGTAGGTGTTGGTAATCTCATAGACTATATGGATGGTTCATCGAAATACCAAGCCCTTGGGCAAGCTGGATTTGATCAACTATTACCGGGTGATATTCTTGCAACACCAGGTCACATTATTCTCTACACTGGACAAACGAGTGACGGCAGTTCGTATTATGCAGTCGATGCATCTTTCCATGACCGTGTTCCAAGTGTTCGTCCAGTTGGTGGTGTGACATGGATGATCGATGCCGGTGCATATGTCTGGAGGTTTAAATAATGGATCAGTCGAGAAGAAAAATAGTTATTATCAGTGCCTTGGTGATTTTAGTACTTATTGTTATCGTCATTATTACTGCAATATTAGTAAAACCCCAGAAAGTAAAGACGGGGATTAAATTCGTCATAGTTCCAGATAGCGTTACGGTAAAAACGAAAGATCAATCGTTCAAGATTAACTATGAACAAATACGAACTTTTACACCGGGCGAGTATAAATTTATATTCAGTAGTCCTCATTTCGTTGATACTGAGAAATCAGTGACAGTAAAGGAAAACGAAATAACGCCTTTATATGTACTCTTGAAAGCGGGTGATGAAACAGGTGATGCTATTTTAAAAGAAGCAAAATACCAACCGCGCATCGAGCGTATCGGTGGATTTGAAGTCACCGCTGGTGCGGCTGAGTTAACGAGTAAATATCCTTTTATAGATAAACTCCCGATCACTGGAAAATATTATTATATATACCCTTGCGTCGTTAATCCTGACACAAAGGAATACGGTGCGTGCGTGAAACTTGCTTTACAAGGTGAGTTCTATAGGAATCAGGCACTTGATGCACTTCGTCAAAAAGATATCGATCCGAGTACTATACCTGTTCAATTTCAAAACCCTAGTTAATAAATCTTTTGGTATTTAATCTTTATAGCGCGACGTGGTGGTATTTCTTACTATCAGATAAAACATGTGTGCTCGTCATCACAATCTGATGTTCACGTGTTTTGTCACTCAAGGCGGCTTGTCGTTTTAGATCCAGTTCAGAGAAAACATCATCAAGAAGAATTAAAGGTTTTAAACCTGAGAGTTGTTCAATAATATCGACTTCAAGAAATTTTAATGCCAATACAATTGTTCTGACTTCTCCTCGTGATGCATTTGATAAAGCAGGTGAGTGGTTAAGTTCAAATATAACGTCGTGACGGTGCGGGCCAACTGAGGTGTTACCGAGCATTTTATCTCGATCGATGTGTGTCTGAAGTTCGGCTAATAGTTTTTGCTTAATATCGCCAACAAAGGTATGAGAATAGTGAACCGCGACTTCATCTTGTGAATCGGCAATATCGTGATAGGCATCATTTAATTGGCTGTTAATTTTTTCAGTGAAAGCGATTCTTTGATCGATTAAGTAGGCACCGTGTTCAGCTAATGTAATATCCCAGGCGAATAGTTCATCAGGCGACGTATTAAAACGTTTGAGAAGATTATTTCGTTGCCTGAGAGCTCTTTCGTATTTACGAAGCGACACACCATACAGCGGGTTTAGCTGCGATATAAAGCGATCTATAAACTGGCGGCGGCGAGCAGGGGATCCGTTTAAGAGTCGAAGATCCTCTGGTTCAAATAGAACAACGGGATATTTGTTTTTTGGTGCTAATCGAGCAGTCGTCTTTCCATCGATCACAAACTGTTTTCGGCTTGTCACCTTACTAGGATCAAACTTTACTGTTCGTTTATCTTGATCGTTCATTAAAAGATCGATTTTCCACCAAGGACTATCAGCTTGTAGAACATCTTTATCACTTCCTTTAAAAGAAGTTCCTTGCAGGGCAATATACATTGCTTCGAGCAGTGTTGTTTTGCCACTGCCATTTGGGCCTGTTATAACCGTCACTCCAGGAACGAGCGTAATTTCATACTTCTCGTGGGAACGAATATTTTGAACTGCAACCCTACTGACGATCGCCATAACTAACTCTTTAGCGGCATGATAACGTGGTAGTAATTTGTGTCTTTTACTACTGATTTCAAAATACAAGGAGAGAGCTTACCACTAAAACTAAATTCAAGTGTATCGCCTTCAATAGCCGAGAGTGCTTCCGCGAGATAACGAGAGTTAAGCGTCACTTGTCCGCTTCCTTTTACATCTCCTGAGAGTTCAGAGGTATTTTCACCGTATTCAGATGCGATAGAATGGAGCGAAACTGATTGATTATCTTGATCGACTGTTAATGTCACACTTCCGCCTGATTCACGAGCAAACAATCCAGCAATCTTTGTCACTCGAACGAAGTCAGTTTTAATAACCGTTGCATTAATATCTGATTTCGCTGGAATAAGTTGACGATAATCAGGGAAATTACCATCAACAAGGCGACTAATAATCTCAGCTTCATTAATACGGAAGCGAACCTGTGTTTCATCAAAGAGGATATCCACAGTGTCTGAATCATCAATAATTGTTCGAAGTACTTCTTGTAGTGTTTGCACAGGGATTATCGCTGATACTTCACTTGAAGTTTCAACAAGACGGCGCTCGGAGAGACGATATCCATCTGTTGCGGCAAGGTAAAGTTGTCCTTCATGAGAATGCCAATACACACCTGTGAGTACTGGGCGAGTTGAGTCAGAACTTGCGGTAATAATAGTCTGGCTCACTGCTTGTTTGAAATCATCTGTATTAATTGTGTAACTAATAGAAGAAGCTTCATTAATAGTTGGAAGTTCGGGGAACTCATCAGCGATCACACCGTTAATAACTGAATGGAATTTACCTGAAGAGATATGAATATTACTATTTACTACTTTTAGTTCAATTGAATCTTTTGGAAGGCTACTAACAAATTCAGAGATAAGACGAGCGGGGACGGTGATTGCTCCAGGCTTTACGATCTTTGCGCCAATATATTGAGTCGTTGCAACTTCTAGGTTTGTGGCTGCAACAAGTAAGCGATTACCGTCTGTTCTTAAAAGAATATTACTAAGAATAGGAAGACCTGTTTTATTACTTGCAACACGTCCAACAGCTGACAATGCTCGAGAGAAGTTTTCTTGTGTGACTGTGAGTTCCATTTATTTGTGTTCCTTTCCTAGTTCCTTATATTTTCTTTTTCTTCATATTAATAGGTGGTGTGGATTGTGGGTATAAACGTCTATGTAACAGATTGAAATGATTGATTTTTAACGTGGATAACTGTGAGGTAAAAACTTGTACAAAGAGTGGTATAAGTTGTGGGTTGTGGACAGGAAGGTGAGTGAATTGCTGGGTAAGGTAACTGCCTGTGTGTAACTTATCACTGTTTGTACCCTGAGCTATACGCAGACTGTACACATTTTTTACCCAGGTAAAAAACAGGGGATTAAGCATAAAGTTTCTCCCTAATTGATGCGACTTGTTCACGAATCACAAAATCTAACTTAATCGCTTTCTCAATCTTTTCAACAGAGTGAATCGCAGTTGTGTGATCTTTACGACCTAATTCACCAGCGATTTTAGGGAAACTAAGGTGTAGTTCTGAACGAAGAAGGTACATTGCAATCTGACGTGGAACAACAATATGTTTATCACGCTTCACACTACACATTTCCTCCGGTGTGAGTTGGAAGTGTTTAGAAGTACGATCGATGATTTGTTTGCTCGTAAGGTGTTGAGGGCGGGAGTGGCGAACATTACCAAGAAGACCT
>Ga0247808_10000774_pt1 | contig 15346 bp, 10 predicted proteins | sample UWRJL089202R1_FD_179914 | JGI IMG/M metagenome (GOLD analysis project Ga0247808, IMG submission 179914) | Plant litter microbial communities from Arlington Agricultural Research Station in Wisconsin, United States - UWRJ-L089-202R-1 | ecosystem: Environmental > Terrestrial > Plant litter >... | reverse complement strand
CCGGCGCGCCACCACCGACCCTTTACGATTACCTGCCGGCGGACGCTTTGCTGGTGATCGACGAATCCCACGTCAGCGTGCCGCAGGTCGGCGCGATGTATAAGGGTGACCGCTCCCGTAAAGAGACGCTGGTGGAATACGGTTTCCGCCTGCCATCGGCGCTGGACAACCGGCCGATGCGTTTCGACGAGTGGGAAAGCATCAGCCCGCAGACGATTTTCGTCTCGGCGACACCGGGCAACTATGAAGCCGAACACGCCGGGCGCGTCATTGACATGGTGGTGCGTCCGACCGGTCTGGTCGACCCGCAAATCGAGATCCGCCCGGCACTGACCCAAGTCGACGACTTACTATCGGAAATCAGCAAGCGCGTTGCGCTGGAAGAACGGGTGCTGGTCACCACGCTGACCAAGCGCATGGCCGAAGACTTGACCGATTACCTGGCCGACCATGGTGTGCGCGTACGCTACCTGCACTCGGACATCGATACCGTGGAGCGGGTCGAAATCATCCGCGATCTTCGCCTCGGCACTTTCGATGTGCTGGTGGGGATCAACCTGCTGCGCGAAGGCCTGGACATGCCGGAAGTGTCGCTGGTGGCGATTCTCGATGCCAACAAGGAAGGCTTCCTGCGTTCCGAGCGATCGCTGATCCAGACCATTGGCCGCGCCGCGCGTAACCTCAACGGCCGGGCGATTCTGTACGCCGACCGCATCACTGGCTCCATGGAACGCGCGATCGAAGAAACCGACCGTCGTCGCGAGAAGCAGATCGCGTTCAACCTGGCCAACGGCATCACGCCGAAAAGCGTGATCAAGGACGTCGCCGACATCATGGAAGGCGCCACTGTGCCCGGCTCGCGCAGCAAGAAGCGCAAGGGCATGGCCAAAGCTGCCGAGGAGAACGCCAAGTACGAAGCCGAACTGCGCTCGCCGAGCGAAATCACCAAGCGCATTCGTCAATTGGAAGAGAAGATGTACCAATTGGCCCGTGACCTGGAGTTCGAGGCGGCGGCACAGATGCGTGATGAGATTGGCAAGCTGCGGGAGCGGTTGTTGGCGGTTTGATGCACGATCATCGTCTGTCGCAAGGCACTTTTCAGGCGCCCGCTGGCTGGCAAGTGCGGTGGATCAGTTATCCAGATGCAGGCTGATACACCCTCTTCGCGGTCAAGCGCGCTCCTACAAATGCTGAGTGCGCTTGAGACACCCACTGCTGCCAAAAATCTTGGCAGGAGGGGGAAGGGCATCATCCAGCTGGGCGGCCATGAGTGCGTCAGACATTCAACGCACTCATGAAGAGCACTTGAAAACCCGCTAAATGCTGTCGAACTGCAGTGACTGTTTGATCGTCGCCCAATGCCTTGCTTCGGGCTCGCCCAGCGGCTGCGCCTTTACATAGCTGAGGGCGAGCATCTTGCGCGTGCCGGGCAGCACCAACGCCAGCTGATACTGGAACACCATCTCCTCGCCTTTGCTGAACTGGCTGCGCAGCTCAAGCGCCTCGATGTCCTGCGCGGCGCCGACTCGAATGGCTAGCGCTGGCTGATAACGCAGCTCTTTTACCTGCTGTTCCAGGCGCTTGAGCTGGGCGTCGAAGTTGCTGTGCAGGGTTTCGTCTTGCGCCAGAAAACTGCGGCTGACGATCAGCGAAGTGCCCAGCGCGGGAAACTTGAGGATGTTGATCGAGGCGTCCTGCAACGCGCTATCCGGCAGGGCGAACTGGAATTCGTTGATGCGGTACTTCATGACGGCGATTTCTCTCGAATAAGGTGTTTACTGGCCGGATTTCGGCTCGGGGAACATGGCTTTGACGGCTGCGTCGATACTGCCTTTTTCGCCTTGGCCGTCAGGCGTGGCACCCGGCCCGCCGCCGATGTTCAGGTGCAGATGGCCGCCCGTGTTGATCTCGGCGCTGCCCTCGGTGTTGAAGTTGAACTGCACGCCAGTGAGGTTGATCTGCCCGCTGGCATTGAGCTCAAGCACGCTCTTGCCGCAGACCAGACGCAGGTTTTCGCCGACCTCGATCAGGTAGCTGCGGCTAATGCTGTCGGTCTTGCTCGAACCCACCAGCAAAACATCGTCGTGCTGCACGGCGCGCAGTCGGTCGAGCCCAATCGTCACCGTCTCGGTGTTGCCGATGCTCTTGTTCCGGTCGTGCCCCACCGAGTGGCTTTCGTCCACTTCGACGACGATGTCCTGATTACGCTCGGCGTGGATGTACAGCTGCTCACTCCCTCTTTTGTCCTCCATGCGGATTTCGTTGAAGTTCGCAGGCGTGCCGCCCTTGCTTGACCGGCTTTTCATCCCGCTTTGCGTGGCATTGGCGGGTAGGTCGTAAGGCACGGTTTGTTCTGCGTTGTAAACGCGGCCGGTGATGATCGGGCGGTCGGGGTCGCCCTCGAGGAAGCTGACAATGACTTCCTGACCGATGCGCGGGATTTGCACCGAGCCCCAGTTCTTCCCCGCCCAGGCTTGCGATACACGAATCCAGCACGAGCTGTTTTCGTTGGACTGGTCGTGACGGTCCCAGTAGAAATGCACCTTCACCCGGCCAAACTGGTCGGTCCAGATTTCTTCGCCGCTGGGGCCGACCACCCGTGCGGTCTGCGGCCCTTTGACGATGGGGCGCACGGTCTTGGGCAGTGGCCGGAAGCTCTGTTGCGCGCTGATGCACGACATCGCGCTTTCGTACTGCAGGCCTGCGCCGCTGGTGCCGGTTTCCAGACTTTCCTGGCTGATCATGTAGCTGGCGGCAACGATCAGGTATTCGCGGTTTTGGTCCGGGCGGCTGAAGCCGGTCATGCTGAAAAGATGCCCCGATCCCAGTCCGCGTGTATTGCCGCTGAACTCGACGCGTTCGTGCAGGCTTTGAATCGCCTCGATGCGCGTGCGGGCGTAGTGCTCGCCGTCCTCGCTTTGCACGTACGTGCCGGGGTAGTCATACAGCGGATAATCGCCTGCCGCATGAGGTCGTGGCATGGCCGAGCGCACATCGATGCGAGCGCCGGGGCGCTGGAAGTCGTAGTCATTAAGCTCCAGAGAGCCCGGCTGGACTTCCTGCGCCAGCCGCCAGTCATTGAGGTGATCGCGCTCGCGGTGCTGACCGTCCGGTGGGTAGTAGGGAACAGACTCATAGCCAGGCGCCGGTTGATGCGCGCCATAAGCGTCAGCCAGGACCAATACGTGACGGTCTTTTTCATGACGGAAGAAATAGTAAATTCCTTCCTGTTCCATCAAGCGGCTGACAAAGTCGAAGCTGGTTTCCCGGTACTGAACGCAGTATTCCCACTCGCGATAGGGGCGGCTGAGGGCGTCTTCAAAGTCGGAGAAGCCCAGGTCGCGGAACACCTGTTTGATGATCTGCGGAATGCTCTGGTGCTGGAAAATCTTGCAGTCAGAGGTGCGCGTCAGCAACCACAGCCAAGGCCGCAGCGTGACCTGATAACTGGCGAACTGACCGGCATCGACGTTCTGGCTGCACCGCGCAACCAGCCCGTGGAAATAGCGCTCGTTGCCGTCAATCAGCTGCAGCGACAGGCTCATGGGCTTGCCCAGCAACTGGTTCAGGTCAATGGCCGCGTCGTTCGATGTCAGCTGCAATTCGTAATCGAACATACGCCCCAGCTCATCGCCGCCGCTCATGTGTTTGAGCAGCAAAACATCGGGCCCCAGCGGGCTGCTGACTTGGGCGAGGCGGGTGAGTTGCTTGAACTGCATGGGTTATCTCAATGACTTGATGGCCCTTGTAGGAGCGCGCTTGCCCGCGAATGGGCTGGGTCAGCTGATGCAGTCATCTCAGACCGATCGCATTCGCGGGCAAGCGCGCTCCTACACGGATTAATAACGCTCAACCGACATCGCTGAAGTGGTAATCCAGTTGCTGATCGCTGACACCGATTCGTACCGCCTCCATTGGCTTGCCGTCGAGCATGCGCGTGAGGAACTCACGGCTCATGTCCGGCAGCAGGGTGTTGGTCACAATGGTGTCGATCATCCGCCCGCCGCTTTCGGTTTCGGTGCAGCGAGAAACGATCAAATCGACCACAGCGTCGTCGTACTCAAAGGCCACATTGTGCGTGCTTTCCACGCGCTTCTTGATGCGCTCCAGTTGCAGGCGGGTGATGGCCTTGAGCATGGTGTCGCTGAGCGGGTAATACGGGATGGTCACCAAGCGTCCGAGCAGCGCCGGCGGGAAAATCTCCAGCAGAGGCTTGCGCAGTGCGGTGGCGATGTCGTCCGGGTTCGGCACGTTGAGTGGATCTTTGCACAGGCGTGAAATCAGCTCTGTGCCCGCGTTGGTCGTGAGCAGAATCAAGGTGTTCTTGAAGTCGATCACGCGGCCTTCGCCGTCTTCCATTACGCCTTTGTCGAAGACCTGGAAGAACATCTCGTGCACGTCCGGGTGCGCTTTTTCCACCTCGTCCAGCAGCACCACGCTATAGGGTTTGCGCCTTACTGCTTCGGTCAGCACGCCACCTTCGCCATAGCCGACATAGCCGGGCGGTGCACCCTTGAGGGTGGAAACGGTGTGCGCTTCCTGGAACTCGCTCATGTTGATGGTGATGACGTTCTGCTCACCGCCGTACATGGCTTCGGCGAGCGCCAGCGCGGTTTCGGTCTTGCCGACACCCGAGGTACCGGCCAGCATGAACACGCCGATCGGTTTGCTTGGGTTGTCCAGGCCTGCGCGCGAGGTCTGGATGCGCTTGGCGATCATTTGCAGCGCGTGGTCCTGACCGATGATGCGTTTGCTCAGGTGCTGGTCGAGCTTGAGCACGGTTTCCAGTTCATTGCGCGCCATGCGCCCAACGGGGATCCCGGTCCAGTCGGCAACCACCGAGGCGACGGCCTGGTAGTCCACGGTTGGCAATATGAGCGGGCTTTCGCCTTGCAGGGCACTGAGGCGTGTTTGCAGGTCAACCAGTTTTTCACGCAAGGCATCGCCCTGTTCAGAACCGGTATCACTGTCCACCACACCAGCGCCTTCTCGCAGTTCGGCGCGGGTGGCGAGGAGTTCGTCTACCAGCGTTTTCTCTTCGCTCCAGCGGCCTTCCAGTTCGGCAAGGCGCTCGCGCTCAGTGTTCAGCAACGTTTCGCTGTGGCTGCGTCGTGTCCCGGTGGCGATGCCAATGGCGTGTTCACGAGCAATGATTTGCAACTCGGTTTCCAGCGCTTCAATGCGCCGACGGCTGTCATCGACCTGCGCAGGCACGGCATGCAAGCTCACGGCAACCCGTGCGCAGGCGGTATCGAGCAGGCTGACGGATTTATCCGGCAACTGCCGCGCAGGAATGTAGCGATGGGACAGCTTGACCGACGCCTGCAGCGCTTCGTCCAGAATCTGCACCTTGTGATGCTGCTCCATGGTCGAGGCCACGCCGCGCATCATCAGCAATGCTTTGTCTTCAGAAGGTTCTGCGACTTGCACCACCTGGAAGCGGCGGGTCAGGGCCGGGTCTTTCTCGATGTGTTTCTTGTACTCAGCCCAGGTGGTAGCGGCCACGGTGCGCAGGGTGCCGCGAGCCAGCGCAGGCTTGAGCAGGTTGGCGGCGTCGCCGGTGCCTGCCGCGCCGCCAGCACCCACCAGCGTGTGGGCTTCGTCGATGAACAGGATGATCGGCTTGGGCGAGGCCTGAACGTCTTCAATGACCTGACGCAGGCGCTGTTCGAATTCACCTTTCATGCTCGCGCCGGCCTGCAGCAGGCCGACATCCAGGCTGCGCAGCTCAACGTCCTTGAGTGCGGGCGGCACGTCACCGGCCACGATGCGCAGCGCGAACCCTTCGACCACCGCTGTTTTACCTACGCCCGCTTCACCGGTGAGAATCGGGTTGTTCTGCCGACGGCGCATGAGGATGTCAACCATCTGCCGAATCTCATCGTCGCGGCCAACGATCGGGTCAAGCTTGCCGCTGCGGGCCTGCTCGGTCATGTCGACGGTGAAGCGTTTGAGCGCTTCCTGCTTGCCCATGGCGCTAGGGGCGATGGCACCACTGGCTTCGCCCGGTGTTGCACCTGCCATAAAGCCATCGTTTGCACTCAGGGCGTTTTCCGGGGAGTCACCGACGTACTCGTCAAAGCGCTCGCTCAAGGTCTCGGCCTTGAGCTTGCCGAACTCGGCCGACAAGGCCAGCAGCGCATTGCGCAGGCTCGGGGTTTTGAGAATGCCCAGCAGCAGGTAGCCCGTGCGCACTTGGCTTTCGCCGAACATCAGGCTGCCATACACCCAGCCGCGTTCGACGGCCTCTTCGACATGCGAAGACAAGTCGGTGATCGACGTCGAGCCACGCGGGAGTCGGTCCAGTGCTTCCGTCAGGTCGCGGGCCAGGCGCGCGGGCTCGACGTTGAACTGACGGATGATCCGGTGCAGGTCCGAGTCCTGCAATTGCAGCAACTGATGAAACCAGTGCGCCAGCTCTACATACGGGTTGCCCCGCAGCTTGCAGAACACGGTTGCGGCTTCGATGGCCTTGTAGCCGACGCTGTTCAGTTTGCCAAAAAGCGCTGCCCGACTGATTTCACCCATGTGCTGTGCTTCCTGCGTAAGAGTCTGAAGAGTGGGCCGACAGCGGCTGCGCGCAGCGCGTCAGGTCGGCGTAATGGCGGGCCAGAATCAGGTCCCGTGGGTCTCGTGCTGGCTGGCCCAGCCACGTGTTGAAACCCAGGCGAAACTGGCCGTTGAGTTGCAATTTGGGCACTTGGGGTTGTTCAAGAATGAGGTTCAGGTCCCAGTCCAGTTCATGCCCCAGGTATTCCGCAACCCAGGCGACCAAGTGTTTAAACGGTTCGCCATCGGGCAACATGCCCATGTATTGATCGAGCTTGAGCGGACCGACGCGGATACGGAATTTGTGTTGGCGGTCCCACACGTGGCTGCCCAGACAAAAATCGACACCCAACTGATTGGCGCTGACGGAGACGCGGCTGCGTTCGGGCAGCTCCAGCCATTGGCCCACATACTCCTCGATCTCCACCGGTAGACCAAAGTACGACTCAAGAATGGCTTTCAAGCCGTCGGGGTAGCGAGTCTGAGCCGCCAGATGCCCGCTGAAGTGCAGCTTGGCCGTATCAGGGATAAGCCCTTGGCGCAGCAGGCTCGGCATGCCGCGACCACTGAGCGCCGCCAGTCGCGCCAACCAGTAATCGTCGTCTGGCCGGTCGTGGCTAACGGTTGGCCTGGCTTCGGCCCACGCTCGGTAAAACAAACTCAGCAAGCGGTGATGGAACACGTCCAGAAAACGTTTGCTGGTGCTGTCAGCGTTATTGCGCTGACGATCGCGCACATACTCGGTCAGGTGCAGCGGCAGCGGACCGTTTGGCCCACCAAGGCCAAAGAAAAACTGCTCCAGGCGCGCGGCCTTGCCGTCTTCGGCAGGCGTCAGCGCCGCCAGTGTCGAGGGTGCAAACGCACACTCGGGCTGCTGTCCCAGCCGCAAAGGGTCATCGGCCAGTCGCACAGAATGGCCAAAGCGTGGCAGGTGCGGTGACTCACACTCGATCCGCCGCATTGCCTGGAAGAAGTCGTACTTCCACGGCGCATCGTGCATGTCCGTGAGCGTACTCACAGGGTCGGACGACGGCCGGGATTGGCTTTCCATCGCATGATCTCGCCGCGTTCGCTGGTACGAATCACGGTCTCGGTAAAGCTGTTGATGGACACATAGCGCGCCAGAAAGCGCTCAAAAACGGCGCCTAGGACAAACACGCCGGTGCCGCGGAAGGCGTTCTCGTCGAACTCCAGCGTGATCTCAAGACCACGCCCGAACACAATCGGCCCAGGCATCGGCAGACGGCGTGTGCAGGCTTTGCTGCGTACCTCGCGCAGGCCTTCTATCTGTAATTGCAGGGCGCTGTCGTTGCTGTCGCCGTACAGCCGCAGCAGTTCGCGCAGGGCTGCTGCGCCTTGGCCTTCTTCACTGAGCGACAGGTAGTTAAGCGACAACTGACTGATCAGGCGCCAGGCTTTCTGGTCGTGGGCATGGCTGGCACGCGGACGACTGGGTCCGGCCAGGCAGCGAATCGACGTCACCGGGGCGCTGTCGGCCAGCGTGAAGTCGGTCATGCCACCGCCCACGTTCATGAACAGCGGCAGGTCGCGGTTGGTGCACAAGGCTGTCACGCCGAGCTGGCGCAGGTCATGGCGATACGGCGCTTGCTGGGGGTCCACCAGGCTCACAAATGTTTCACTGCCGACGTAGTTGGAGCGCGTCCCATTGCGCCGCTGCTCGCTGGACAACACGCGCGGCTCGCGGCGCAGGGTGTAATAGGCCTGGTTGCGGCCATAGCGTGACGGGTCACGCACCGCGTAAAACGGCAGAAACGGTTGCTCGGGTCCCGTGCCGTGGCCGGTGATACTGGTCAACGAATGAATCTCGAAATCCATCGGCCTGGTGCGGTCGGCAATCACATGGTGCTCGCTGACCCGGTCTGACAAGTGAATCCGGTCGACGCGGCGTGAAAACAGGTTGATTGCAGGCGTGCAGAACGGCACAAATTGCTGCGGGCCAACGCTGCCTTCCAGGCTTTGATCGAGGCGATCGAACAGCACGATCAACTCCAGCTCCTGGCCCGTGCAGCGTTGGACGGCGCGCCCCAGATGCGTGAAGTCAACGAACAGGTAGCGCTGGGGCAGTGCGAAATATTCCTGCAGCAACCGATAGCCTTGAAACGCCTGCGCCACGATAGGCATGGCTGCTTCACGGTCATCGAAACCGCACGACTTAATAGCCTCGCCTGGCAGGCGTTCGACCCAGTCGGCACCGGGCTGGCGGGCATACACGGCGCAGGCATTGCCCAGTAACTGCTCGTAGAGGCGAAACGGTTGCTCATCGGCGCCGTTCAAGTACAGCGGCAGGTTTTCCAGGGTCAGGCTGTTGAACGGCGTTTCGGCGCCGCTGCGCAGGACAATGCGCAACCCGGCCTTGGCCTTGGGTTCGGCCGCCGCCAAGCGGCCCAATACGGTTGCGGGGTTGCCGAAGTATTCAGCCTGGCTGACTTTCAGCGGCCACAGGGTGACGTTGTGGGCACTGCGGTATTCGCATGGCGTCTGCGAGTCGCGACCCAGTGTGGCGCGCAGGACACTGCCACGTGGCAAGTTGAAGCCGCTGTTGAGCGAGCCCTCATCGGGATCGATCTGCATCTGCACCACGGTCATCGACGGCGTGGGCGCCAGGTAGTGCGGGTAGGCGATTTCCAGCAGGTTGTGCGTGAAGGTCGGGTACTCGGCGTCCAGCTTGAGCTGCACGCGGGCGGTCAGGTACGCAAAGCCTTCCAGGAGGCGCTCGACATAAGGGTCGGCGCAGTCGATACCTGACAGCGTCAGGCGCCCGGCAATCTTGGGGTATTCCTTGGCAAACTCTGCCGCGCTTTCGCGCACGTGTTGCAGTTCCTGGTTGTAGAGTTCCAGCAGGCGCGGATTCATGTGCGCCTCCGTTGCTGGGCAGGCACGACCTGAACATGCCCTGATTCCAGGTCCAGATCAGTGCGCAGTAACAGGGGCAAGGCCACAGGCTGGGCCCACAGATCGCCTTCAATCTCGAAGCTCAGCGCGTTGTGGTTCATTTGATCCGGCAAGGTCTGTGCTCGTACACGCAAGGTATTGCGCAAAATGCGCGGTTCATAAGTGGCAATGGCTTGGTAGATCAGGCCTTCCAGAACGCTCACGTCGATGCTCGACGCGGTGTTACCCGCCAGCGCAGGCAGGCCGTAATTGATCACTGACGTGCCCGCGGGCGTATTCAGTGTGGTGTCAGCGTCCAGCAATGACGTGCTGTTGAGCAGCCAGGTCAGATCACGCATGACCGACGCTTTCAGCTGGCTCAGCGACAAAACGCGCTTGTCGGTGCCTTCCTGAAGGTTGCCGGGCTCATCGTCCGTCAGCCGGTCGAGCAGCGAAGGTTGCAGGCGCTCGCGCAGGGTCAGGTCGTTCACCAGTCGAAATCCCAGATCAGAGCTTTCTGATCCCAATAGCCGGGTCCGCACGCAGCGATTTGACTCACGGGCGCAACTTCCACCCTGCCCTTGAAATAACGAATGGCTTGCAGATCTGTCGCACAGTCCTTGCTGGGTGGAGGTAGGTGCTCGCTACGTTCTACCATCAGCACTTGCGCTTGGCGGTAGGATTCCACTCGCACGTTTTTCTGTCGGTCTTCGCTGAATCGGCAGGGCCATATCATATCCAGCGCAATGGATTGCGCGGCGGAAAGGCTCAGAGCACAACGCCCGTTGTCGTTAATCAAACTCACGTTTTTTCCAGCGAAGCTCGCGTGAACAAGGCCTGGGCTGTCAGAGGGCGCGGGATCGGCGCAGGCTGCAATGCTGAATATGCCCAAGGCAAACAACGCACTCTTTTTCATCATGGCAGTTCCCAGAACCTTGCCCCGCCATCCCTGGCAGGGCGCGTGCGTCATATCAGCGTTTGGTGTTCGAACGGATGTTCCAGCCAAACTTGATCGGGCCGCCTTGTTTGGAACCGTCAGCTTTCTGCTCTTGGTACTCGACCATGACCTGAGCGAAGTTCAGGGTCACGTTCTCGGTCAGACGGTCGTCCGAGCCTGAGCCGCCGGTGTGCAGGGAGGTGATCAGCACTTCTTCCAGGTCGATTTTCATGTACTCGACCTGGCTTTCACCGCCGGCCTTGCGCACCACCAAAGTGACCTTGTCGACGTGCTTGCCGCTGGCGCAGTGCATCATCAGGTTTGGCGAGGATTTATCGACATACTTGGTGATGGTCAGGTCTTGAATATTGACCTTGCCAGCACCACCGCCACCGCCGACGTGCATGTTGCCGGACTGGGACATGCCCCAGCTCCAGTTCAACACATCGATTTCTTCCTTGTGGGCTTTGTCCATGGACTCGCCCTTGATGTCGCCGATCTTGATGAAGATATCAACAGCCATGTTTTCTCCTGAAGTGGCGGCTGCCACTGTTTGGGGTGCCGGGCTGCCTCGTCGTCGAGATCAGCCCGTTGAGCAAAGTGAATCTTTATGAGCGCGAGCCAGTCAGTGCCCACGATGAAAAGGTGATCAGGCGCCTTTAGCGGACGGCAGCTTGGAGACCAAACGCAACGACACCGTCAGGCCTTCAAGCTGATAGTGCGGCTTCAGGTAAAACTTCGACGTGTAATAACCCGGGTTACCTTCAACGTCCTCAACTACCACTTCCGCGGACGCCAGCGGGTGCTGGGCTTTGGTGGTTTCGGTGGAGTGCGCAGGGTCACCGTCGACGTAGTTCAGAATCCAGTCTTGCAGCCAGCGCTGCATTTCATCGCGGCCTTTGAACGAGCCGACTTTGTCCCGCACGATGCACTTGAGGTAGTGAGCGAAGCGGCAGGTGGCGAACAGGTACGGCAGGCGAGCGGCCAGATTGGCGTTGGCGGTGGCGTCCGGGTCGTCGTATTCGGCCGGCTTCTGCAACGACTGAGCACCGATGAATGCGGCAAAGTCTGTGTTCTTCTTGTGCAGCAGCGGCATGAAACCGTTTTTGGCCAGTTCCGCTTCGCGACGATCCGAGATCGCGATTTCGGTCGGGCACTTCATGTCCACGCCGCCGTCGTCGGTCGGGAAACTGTGCGCGGGCAGGTTCTCAACTTCGCCGCCGGACTCCACGCCACGAATCCGCGAGCACCAGCCATAGTGTTTGAACGAGCGGTTGATGTTGACGGCCATCGCATAGGCTGCGTTGGCCCAGGTGTACTTGGCGCTGTCGGCGCCGTCGGTGTCTTCTTCGAAGGCGAAGGCCTCAACCGGATCGGTCTTGGCGCCATAAGGCAGACGGGCCAGGAAGCGCGGCATGGTCAGGCCGATGTAACGCGAATCCTCGGACTCACGCAGCGAGCGCCAGCCTGCGTATTCAGGCGTCGTGAAAATCTTGGTGAGGTCACGCGGATTGGACAGCTCCTGCCACGAGCTCATGCCCATCACGGTCGGCGAGGCCGCAGCAATGAACGGCGCGTGCATGGCTGCGCACGTCTTGGACAGCTCGCCCAGCAGTTCCACGTCCTGTGGCGACTGGTCGAAGTAGTAGTCGCCTACCAGACAGCCGTAAGGTTCGCCACCAAACTGTCCGTACTCTTCCTCGTACATCTTTTTGAACAGCGGGCTTTGATCCCACGCCGTGCCCTTGAATTTCTTCAGGGTCTTGTGCAGCTCCGGCTTGGCGATGTTCAGCACGCGGATTTTCAGCTGCTCATCGCTTTCAGTGTTGTTGACCAGGTAGTGCAAGCCACGCCAAGCGCTTTCCAACTGCTGGAATTCGGGGTGGTGAATGACCTGATTGACCTGAGCGGTGAGCTTGGCGTCGATGGCGGCGATGATCGCTTCGATCGAGGTGATGGCGTCGTCGGAGACCAGATCGGTCTGTGCCAAGGCCTGCTCAGCCAAAGTGCGAACAGCCGTCTCGACGGCTTCGCGCGCACGGTCGGTCTTGGGTTTAAACTCTTGCAGCAGCAGCGAGGCGAACTCGTTGGCTTCTTCGGTACGGCCTGACTGGGCCTGATTATCACGCAGTGATTCGGTCATGATCGTTCGTCCTGATTAGGCTTTCGGCTCGGAGTCCTGGGGTTTTGGCGCACTGGCCAACGCCTTGAGCAGGGCCGGATCCTTGATCGCTTTCATGATGATTTCTTCTGCGCCGGTCTTGCCATCCATGTAGGTCAGCAAGTTGGCCAACTGAGTGCGCGCTTCGAGCAACTGCCTGAGCGAGTCGACCTTGCGCGCCACGGCGGCAGGGCTAAAGTCGTCCATGCTTTCGAAGGTGATGTCCAGGCTCAGATTGCCTTCGCCGGTCAGCTCGTTGGGCACGTGAAACGCGACTCGCGGTTGCATCGCCTTGAGGCGTGAGTCGAAATTGTCGACGTCGATTTCCAGAAACTTACGGTCCGCTACAGCGGCCAAAGGCTCGGCAGGCTTGCCGGCAAGATCCGCCATGACACCCATCACGAAAGGCAGCTGGACCTTTTTCTCTGCGCCGTACAGCTCAACGTCGTATTCGATCTGAACCCGCGGTGCGCGGTTGCGCGCAATGAATTTCTGAGAACTGGTGTTCGCCACGTTGCTCCTCCTGGTCGCTGCTGCGACGTAATTGGCGTCATCGGTATTGGCCGGTAACGGGGTTGCGGGGTCCTGGCCGGGGCGGGCTCGCGATGCAGGCGAGCAGCGTTACTCGGCGTCGGGCCCTCGCAGGTTTTCGAACTGGGACATACCGTCGGGAATCAGGTTGCGCACGATCGCTTCAAAGTCAGCGTTGACCAGCTGTTTGGCGCGGCCAAGCAACATCGGCAAGGGGCTTGAAGGCTCATGACGTGCGTAGTAGGCAAGGATGCGATCAAGGCTGCGCACGACATCGTCGCGGTTACCGATCTCTGCATTGCCCCGCGCAGCGACGGGGGCTGCTGCCGTTTGGGCCTCAGGCTGAGCGTCGATAGTCTCTGGGGAAGGTGAGTGGCCTTCAGCAAAGGCCGGTGCGTATTCACTCAGAATATGCAACGCCTGTTTAAGCGGCTGCTTGAGGGGGGAAAGATCCACGCCTTGTGCCGAGCCCACTTGTTGCGAGACGTACTGTTCGATGGCATCTGCAGCGTCGTGAGCTTCCTGCAACGCTGCGCGAAGGGCGCTCAGTTGCTCGGGGTCACTGTCACGCAGCGCGCCGGCCAGCTCTTCGGGTTTGAGGTGCTCGTCACTGAAGGTCTGCAAACCACTGGCATTCAGGGCTGCGCGCAGTCTGATCGAACCGAAGGTGCGTGAACGGACCAGCAGGCTCTCGCGCAGCAACCGAACGTTGGCTTCGCAAGCGATACCCGCCAGCGCATTGATGCGCACGGTGGGATCGTTATCGTCTTGGGCGTCGAGTTGCGGATGCAGGGTGGCCCAGTATTGGCCGAGCAGATCATTGATCAGGGTCAGTACGTTGGCCAGCCCGGCAAAGCCGTCCAGGGCCAAAGCGCTCTGTAGCAGGAAATGAGTGACGCGAAGGTCTTTGCTGCGCTGAAGAAGGGTGGTGCTGGACTGTTCGATCAGTCGCCAGTTCGGCGGCTCTGCCTGTTGCACGGCGTCGCCCATGGAGCGCTCAGGCTTCCCTTGAGCGTCGCGTTCCAATTGCAGGAAATCAGCGTCGTATTCCAGGTCCTCGCCACAGGGAGAGTCCGCAGACACAGCGGCGAGCAACAACGGAACATCCACCAAAATCGATCTCCTTATCGGTCGCATGCACATCAGAGCAATAAAAATTTTAATTAGAGCAAGGGGGGAGCAAATGCGGCGTTGTAAAACCAGTGATGCCACATAGGCATCATCTGTCTTTAAACGGATGTCATTTTTGGTGTGGAACTTACCCTTTGTCAAGGTAAGCTATACGACCTTTGGATCGTATGTGATACAGACCGCAGGATGGATGAACGCAAGGTCGACCTGTGGACGACTGTCATTCAACTGTGTCTAAAATTGCGAAAAAGCCAGAAACTGGTCTTTATTTCACTTTTATTGAGCGTCTTCTCACAATATTCGGTCCTGGGTCTTAGGGAGCTGGGCCTCGAACCGTGGTCCGAAGTGTAAGCAAGGAGGCGCAGTGTCGCTCTGTCTGACTATTACCAGCTATCACAAAATAACCCCCGGACAACTCCCCGAGAAGTCGATGGACAAAGGGGTCATTTCGATTGGCCGTAGTCTGGAAAACGACTGGGTACTGCCTGACCCTGAGCGCTTGGTGTCTGCCAAACATTGCGTTATTCAGTTCAAAGACGGTCGGTACTATTTGACCGACCACAGCACTAATGGTGTCGAGTTGGTCAAGGCCGGTATTCGACTGCGTCGCGGCAATAGCGAATGGCTTGAAGACGGCGAAGTTATCCGTATCGGCGACTACGAAATTGGCGCGCGTATTGATGCTGATTTGACGCTGGCCGACTCCAACCCCTTCGGCCTTGAGGCCTCCAGCAGCTTTGACGCGCTGATGGGGCGCCAGAACAGCCCAGCCCCCATCAGCAACGCCCCCCCTGCGACGGCCCACTTTAAAGGCGGTGCTGCGCAGGACACGTTTCCCGATCTGTTCGATTTTCTGACCCCGGCCAGTGTTCCACCTGCGACCCAATCGGATCACGTCCCGGTCGAGCGTCATGATTTTCGCCCCCCTATCCCTCAGGCACCTAGTGCGCCCCTTATCACGCCCGCGTCGGCGTCGAGTGTCATCCCTGAGGATTGGGACTTATTGTCCGACGTCGCCGCGCAGCCGCAGCCACCGCCGTTGGCCGTTGCGCCTGTGGTGCCGGTCGTGCCTGTTGACGTGCCCCCGGTGTTCACCGTTGAACCAGATCCGGTGCAGTTGCCTGCTGTCGAGCGCGTTGAGCCCT
>Ga0247808_10000770_pt1 | contig 15390 bp, 10 predicted proteins | sample UWRJL089202R1_FD_179914 | JGI IMG/M metagenome (GOLD analysis project Ga0247808, IMG submission 179914) | Plant litter microbial communities from Arlington Agricultural Research Station in Wisconsin, United States - UWRJ-L089-202R-1 | ecosystem: Environmental > Terrestrial > Plant litter >... | reverse complement strand
CCAGTTGGTGCTTGTGTGGGGATGAAAGGTTCACGTATTCACGGTATTGTGAGAGAACTTAAAAATGAAAACATTGATGTAATTAACTTTACGAACAACATTTCATTATACATTCAACGTGCATTGAGCCCTGCAAAGATTACATCTATTAAGCTAGATGATGCAACTAAACATGCATCTGTTTATCTTAAACCAGATCAAGTTTCTTTAGCAATCGGACGTGGTGGCCATAACATTAAATTGGCAGGTAAATTGACGGGATATGAAATTGATGTTTATCGTGAAGCCGGAGAGGAAGATGAAGATGTAGATATCGAAGAATTCTCAGATGAAATCGATAGCTGGATCATTGACGAACTCAAAGCAATTGGTTGCGATACCGCAAAAAGTGTTTTAGCTTTATCGGTAGATGAATTGGTAAAACGTACCGATCTTGAAGAAGAAACGATTAAAGAAGTGATTGGAATTCTTCAATCGGAATTTGAATAACGTGTTATGCTTGAATAAATAAGAATAAACGTTACTTTTGTATATAATTAGTAAAAAAATAGGATAATAGATGTCAGACGACAAAGCCGTAATTTTATTTAAAGCAGCTAAAGAACTTAACATAGGAATTGCTACAGCAGTAGATTTTCTAGGTAAGAAAGGCTTTGCTGTGGAAAATAAGCCCACTACAAAACTTACCAAGGATATGTATGATACATTATTGAGGGAGTTTCAGGGGGATAAAATCGTAAAAGAAGAAGCCAATCAGATTGTTATAGGTAAAATTCGTCGTGATGAGCCCGAAGTAGCTGAGAGAGTTCCAGAGGTACCTAGAAAAAAACAAGATTTTGAAAACGAGGGGATTTTAATTAAGAACCTTCATTCATATACTCCTCCTGCTGAGAAAGTTAAGGAAGAAAAGCCTGTTGAAGCTAAACCTGTTGAGCCGGTAGTACCTGTGCAGGAAGAGCCTGTAAAAGCGCCTGAGCCAGTTGCGGAAGAACAAGTTTTGCCAGGTGTTAAAATTGTAGGTAAAATAGATTTAAATGATCTAAACCCAAGAACAAGACCGGTTAAAAAAGAAGAACCTGCTGTTGTTGAGCCTAAACCAGAAGCTATAGCAACACCTGAGCCTCCTAAGGAAGAAAAGCCTGTTGAAGCTAAACCTATAGTTGAAAAACCAGTGGAGGTTGAACCACAGCAAGCATCAGTTCAGGAGCCTGTTAAAGAAGTTGAAGCTAAACCAGTTGTAGCTGAAGAACAGCCCAAAGCACCAGTTGCACCACCGGTTAAACCAACTCCTGAAGTTCAAGCTCCTGCAGAGGATGAAGTAATCAAAGCACGTTCAGTTAAATTATCTGGTCCGAATATTATTGGTAAAATTGTTTTGCCAACAACACCAGATCGTAGAAACCAGCCTATAGCTTCATCAAATGATAGCGAAGCGGCGAAACGCAAACGTAAACGTAAGAAAACACCAGGTGGTCCTAATGCTCCTCAACAGGGGCAGGGAAATCAAGGTGGTCAGAACCATCCTCAGCAACAAGGACAACAAACACCTCGCCCTGCGGGAACAGGTGTTCCTGCTAACAGACCAGATTTTAGAAATAATACAAACAATACCGCTGGTGGTCGTCCGAACTTTAGAAATGCCAGACCAGGTGCGCCGTCATCAGGAGGTCCTAAAGAAGAGCCAACAGAAAAAGAAATACAAGATCAGATCAAAGCCACACTTGCTCGTTTAAGTGGTGCTGGTAAATCTGGTAAATTTGCACAACGTGCTAAACTTCGTCGCCAAAAACGTGATGATGTTGCATTAACGGCAGAAGAAGCAGCAGAAGAAGCACAATTACAGTCTAAAGTATTAAAAGTTACAGAATTTGTAACTGCTAATGAGTTGGCAAATATGATGGATGTACCAGTTACGAAAATTATTGGTACTTGTATGAGCTTAGGAATGTTCGTTTCTATTAACCAACGCTTAGATGCAGAAACCTTAACAATCGTTGCTGATGAATTCGGTTATGAAATTCAGTTTGTAAAAGCTGATGAAGAAGCTGACAGCATTATTGAAGAAGAAGATGCACCTGAAGATTTAGAAACCAGAGTTCCTGTGGTTACCATCATGGGTCACGTAGATCATGGTAAAACCTCTTTGTTGGATTATATTCGTAAAGCGAATGTGGTAGCTGGTGAAGCAGGTGGTATTACACAGCACATTGGTGCTTATAAAGTGACTACAAACTCAGGTAAACAAGTAACTTTCTTGGATACTCCTGGTCACGAAGCATTTACTGCAATGCGTGCCCGTGGTGCTAAGGTAGCAGATATTGCAATTATTGTTATTGCTGCGGATGATGCGGTAATGCCTCAAACTAAAGAAGCGATTAACCATGCACAAGCTGCAGGTGTACCTTTGGTGTTTGCCTTTACAAAAATCGATAAGCCTGGTGCAAACTCAGACAAAGTAAAAGAGCAATTATCGGTAATGAATATCTTGGTTGAAGATTGGGGTGGTAAATTCCAATCGCAAGAAATCTCAAGCAAAAGTGGATTAAATGTAGATTTATTGTTAGATAAGGTACTACTAGAAGCTGAACTTTTGGAATTAAAAGCTAATCCAAACAAACGTGCAACCGGTACGGTAATCGAAGCAACATTAGATAAAGGCCGTGGTATTGTTACTACTGTATTGGTGCAAGCTGGTACATTGAGAGTTGGGGATCCAATTCTAGCGGGAAGTTATAGCGGTAAAGTAAAAGCGTTATTTAATGAGCGTGGCGCTAAAGTTTCAGAAGCCGGGCCTTCTGTACCAGTACAGGTATTAGGTATGCAAGGTGCTCCAACTGCAGGTGATAAGTTCAATGCAATGGAAAGCGAAGTTGAGGCTAGAGAGATTGCTAACAAACGTTTACAATTGATGCGTGAGCAAGGTTTGCGTACGCAGAAACATATTACATTGGATGAGATTGGTCGTCGTTTAGCAATTGGTAACTTTAAAGAGTTGAACTTAATTGTTAAAGGTGATGTGGATGGTTCAATCGAGGCATTGGCCGATTCGTTATTGAAACTTTCTACAGAAGAAATCCAGATCAATATTATTGGAAAAGCAGTTGGTCAAATCTCAGAGTCTGATGTATTGTTAGCGTCTGCTTCAGATGCGATCATCATTGGTTTCCAGGTACGTCCTTCACCAGGTGCACGTAAGTTAGCCGAGGCGGAGCAGATTGATATTCGTTTATATTCTATCATTTATGATGCGATTAACGAAATTAAGGCCGCAATGGAAGGTATGTTGGCGCCAGAATTTGAAGAGAAAATTGTGGCTAACGTAGAGATTAGAGAAACCTTTAAAATTACTAAAGTTGGTACTATCGCAGGATGTATGGTATTGGATGGTAAAATTACCAGAAATAGCAAAATCCGAATTGTACGGGATGGTGTAGTAATTTACACCGGAGAATTGGCATCATTGAAACGTTTCAAAGATGACGTTAAAGAAGTATCTAAAGGCTACGAATGCGGATTGAACATCCAAAACTTTAATAATATCGAGGTCGGTGACATCGTTGAGGCTTACGAACAAGTAGAAGTAAAACGTAAATTATAGTATTTATACAATTTGATAAATAGGGAGCGATTTTTATCGCTCCTTTTTTGTTTGAAAACAATGGCCGAAACATTAGTAGTAACAACTCCAAGTAAAAGCTTCAATTTTGTAGATACAATCAGATGTATCTCAATGATGGGAATTGTGTTTGAGCATTCGGCAACATTATGGGGCTCGCATTATGCAACTGATGGAGAAACCTTCTTACAGATTGCTGTGATGCAATTTTTTAAGTTTGCTACCATTGCTTTTTTCCTTATTGGTGGTTTTTTAATCAATTATAAGTTTACCGAATATACGCCAGGGCAGTATATTAAGAGACGATTTGCAAATACGATCAAACCATGGCTGTTTTGGATCATGATTTTAGTGCTTGCCAATCTTGCCCAAAAGTGGGTTGTTTTTAATAAGGGGGATAGTACTGGAGTTTTCTTAGCTGATCCAATAACTTATTTCCTCGATCAATTCAGGTATATCCTTTTTGAAAGTAGCTTTTGGTTTATCCTAAACTTCCTAATCTGTATCAGTTTGTTACTGATCTTTAAGCGATGGATTTATAAAATCTGGTTTGGGATAATTCTTTTAGTGATTTCTCTGCTCTATAGTGTTAACCTCTATACAGAATGGTTTGTTACTCATCATTCTAGTGCCCTATTTGGTTTTGTGTTCTATCTATGGTTAGGCGTTTACCTCAACAGATATTACGATGATGTGATGAACTGGGTCAAAGGAATTTCGTGGCAAGCATTAATCAGCTTCAATTTACTATTTTTTGTGCTGGCAGGTGCTGAAACCTATCTGTTGATGCAAAGAGGCTCTCATGATTCATTTAATACCTTAAGAATAACTAATATTATTTATTCCTTAAGCATGTTTTCTATGTTGCTAAAAATTGGCGATATCAAGTGGATTGACCGCGTGCTAACCCCTAGAAAATCTACTTTTGGCATCTATCTTATCCATCAGATTTTAATTATCAGACTTTTACCAGAGCTATTAAAAGGGAAGTTATGGGCTGGTATAGAACTCTCAGTTTACCGAAATATTGGATATAGCTTTTTGAGGTTCGCAATCGTATACCTAATCAGCTTTGCGATTACAAAATTGTTGCAACATTCTCGCTTTAAATGGGTGATTGGAAACTAATCAGCTATAAAAACAACTGGTAGTTCTGCTACTTTTAAATTTTTGCTAAATACGTAAAGGTTTAATAATCTTTCTGAAAAAAAGCCAAAAATTCTGCGCTGGTAAGGATATTCGCTTAGCTTTACCGTTTTTTCTAATTCATAGATGATTGGGAATAGCCATGCGCAATAGTCTGCGAAGATGGATTTGGATGAAACCATCATGTTGTAACAGAACATCTCATTTGTCTCTTCAAAAAATGTGTCGAAAGAAACAGCAAGTTCAGGATATAATTTAATCGTTGCTTCGCGCATCAGGTACCAATCTTCTTTAATGTGATGGTATATGTAATGATCTTTAATGGATAATGGGAAGCCCGGTCTAAGCTCGTGATGAAGTTTCTTAGGGAGTAAAATATCGGCACTTTTCAATAATTGAACTATTTTATCTCTTAATTTTTCTGAAGAGACCTCCACAAGTGTATCGGCATTTAAAGGGACTACATATAGATTGGAAGGATCTAACTTTACCTTCTTGAAAAATAATTTGTGTTTAATGCGAACTCTTTGCTCAACAAAATACCGACGGTAATGGCAAAATCCAATATAATCTGTTTTAAAGCTATCTATTTGTTTCCATAGCCAGTAAAGAGCAGTTAATTCTCCATAAGTCTGATTTTTTCCTGCAATATTATCATCTACATCATCGCTTTGAAAGCCTAGGTCAACATTAGAAAATTTTCTTCCAACTTGAATAGGCGTAATAAAATCGCAATCTGGAATTGCAAATTCCTTATGATATACGGCAAAAATTGTTAATTGTTGATTAGTCATTTGTTAACTCTTGTTTACATCTTGCGAGCGCTGAGCCTATTACCTGATGCATATCATAATATCTATATTCTGCCAATCTTCCTCCGAAGATTACATTTTCTTCCAATCCGGCCAGCTCTTTGTATTGTTTTAGCAAGGCCATGTTTTTATCATCGTTTACAGGGTAATATGGTTCTGCATTTTTTGGGTTCTTATTGGGATATTCCTTTGTGATCACAGTTTTAGGCTGTGTACCGAACTCAAAGTGTTTGTGTTCATATATTCTTGTGTATGGAGTTTCAGCATCTGTGAAGTTCATTACTGCATTTCCCTGGTAGTTTTGCTGGTCGTGTACTTCCATTTCAAAATCTAAGCTTCTATATTCCAATTCTCCAAATTGGAAATTATAATAGGCATCTATCTTACCGGTATAAACCAGTTTATTAGCAAGGCCCATAAAGTGGGACCGATCTGCAAAAAAGTCTGTTTCTAACAGTACATCTGATCCTTTGAGTAGACCTTCAATGATTTGTGTATACCCTCCGATTGGAATTCCCTGATACTTGTCGCTAAAATAATTATTGTCATAAGTAAATCTTACGGGCAATCTCTTAATGATAAAGGCTGGGAGTTCAGTAGCAGGTTTTCCCCACTGTTTTGCTGTATAATGTTTAATTAGTTTCTCGTAGATGTCCTTTCCAACCAGGGTAAGTGCTTGTTCTTCAAGATTACTTGGATTTTCGATTGCCAAATGCTCAATTTGCCTAGCGATTTCGGCTTTTGCCTCATCTGGTGTTTTTGTGCCCCACATTTTGTAAAATGTGTTCATGTTAAAGGGCAAATTGTAAAGTTCACCTTTATAATTTGCGATTGGTGAATTTGTGTAGCGATTAAATTCTGCAAATTGATTAACATAATCCCAGATCGTTTGATCGTTAGTATGAAAGATATGGGCACCGTACCAATGCACGTTAATTCCTTCTATGTTTTTGGTAAAAACATTACCACCTATGTGGTTGCGTTTATCTATTACTAAACATTTCTTTCCTGCTTTAGTCATTTCATGAGCGAAAACTGCTCCATAAAATCCTGAACCGATGATAACGTAATCGTAACTTTTGTCCATATCCTAACAAAGATAATTATTGCGATAATGAAAATATTATTTTATAAAGATTAGTTTTGTGTACAAATGATTTCAATAATAATTGCATCTGTAAACCCATTGTTTTTAGCAAGTTTAAGAACAAATATCGCCGAAACGGTTGGTGTTACCTATGAAATCATAGCAGTTGATAACAGCGAAGGTAAGATAGGCCTTTGTGAGTTGTATAATAAAGCGGCTGCTGAAGCAAAATATAATTTTTTATGCTTTATGCATGAAGATTTAACGATTACGACCAACAATTGGGGGGATATTGTAATTAATAATTTTACCAATAACCCCAAGCTAGGCTTAATAGGTGTTGCTGGCACTAAGTATAAATCTGCCGCACCTTCAACATGGCACAGCTTTAAGGATGAGGCACCCGACTTGCTTCAATATAACTTTGTTCAACATTATAAATTTTCTGTTAAAGAAAAGCAACACCACTATTCAAATCCTGCAGGAGTTAAACTAACAAAAGTTGCCTGTGTAGATGGTTTATGGTTTTGTTGTACAAGGAAAGCTCTGGAAACTTATTCCTTTGATCAGCATCTATTGAAAGGTTTTCATGGTTATGATCTTGATTTTTCTTTAGGGATAGGTCAGCATTTTGAAGTGATGGTAACGTTTGAGATCCTGATAGAACATTTTTCTGAGGGCAATACCAATAAGGCCTGGTTAGAGGATATATTAAAGGTTCATCAGAAGTGGAGCTATTTGTTGCCTATTAACATTGCTCAACTACCGCGAAAAAAAGTCTATCTTTTAGAGAAGAGGGGATTTAGAAATGTAATTAGCCTAATGAAGGCTGAAGGGTTTACTAGTAGGCAAACAAAGGCCATGCTCATGCACGGTAAAAAATCAAGGATGATGACTTTGGGGTTGTTTTTTAAACTTTATTTATATCTTTTTAAGACTTAAAGACTAAACTTTGTAGCATGGATGAAAAACTTGAGTGGATGATAGGCTAATGTTTAATTGGTACCTTTTATACCATTAGTGATGTTGTTCCAGGATGACTCTATGTCAGCTTTTTCATTGCTTTTGTTATATACACTTAAAATGTATTTTGAAGCCATTTCTCCTTTTGCAATAATTTCCTCAGGTGTATGATTATATGTAATTATTGTCTCTTGTAATGCTGCAACGAAGTTTAAAATATTTCTATCTTCAATTCTAATACTGAATTCAGGTTTGAAGTATTCATTTCCTGCATTTCCAGCGTATCCAATAACATAACAGCCACAGGCCATGGCTTCAGCTGGAGGTAAACCAAATCCTTCTCGATGATTGAAGCTAAGGAAAAGCGCGCACTGTTTTAATACATCGGCAACTTCTTGTTCATTTAAACCATCAATAGCTACAAATTCCCAATCTTTAAAATAAGGCTTATCTGCTATGAACTGATAGATTTGATTGGCATCTTCCGCAAGTTTTCGAGGCATAAAGGCAATCTTTTTTTGCTTGTCTTTCCCATAATTAAAAACATCAGATAATCCAATTCTAACTCTTTCAACCTTAATTAAGGGCTGGTATAGCGATAGATATTTTTTTGAATCTTCTGATACGACTAGACAGCCTAATAGGTTAGTATTGTTATAAGGTGAGATGGCTGGTTCAAAATGAGGAAATTGTTCAAAAGAATAATAACAATTTTGATTGAATATAATTATTGGATACTCACTAAAAACATTGAGATGTGGGCCATATACTTCTGGAAAAACAATAATACTGCCAGGTTCTGGCATTTTCTTTCCAAAAAATATACCTTCAATAAACCGCATAAGTGGGCTTTTCCTATACCAATTTAGTTTTTTAAATACACCTGCAAAAGAGGCAATGGGTGTTTCGTTCTTGTACCAGGTTACTCTAAAGTTTTTCTTTTTGTGAAGAATATAAGCTTCATGACCCATTGCATTTAAAACATCTACCAAGCGATAGAGTTGCTTGACTCCTCCCAATGGCTTATTTCTATCTGGACAGACTACGTATATTTTTTTGCTAATCATTTGAGAGAATCTTTTTTACCCAATTTTCAGCTGCATATTTACTTACAATTTCATGGTTAAGTTCTTGATAAGAAGCTGTCCAAAAGCTTTGAGGAATATTGATTTGATTGATATCTGTTATGACGAATATATTGTTTGGATTATAAAAATCATAATTTGCAATATGCTTATTTGTTGTAATCAGCTTTTTATGCAATGACATGGCTTCGAAAACTCTAAAAGAAAGCCCAGTTTGATTTTTGTGTGCCAGATCAATGATTACAGACGCTTGTTTTGCAAAAGAAATTGATTCTTTGAAAGGAATAATTTTTTCTAAAGGAGATATTTGTTCCGTGCGTTTTATTGTTTTGCCGGAGGGGATGTGTAAGAATGCTCTCACAGTCTTTTCATTATGCTTAAGGTAAGTTATCAGTTTTATTAGCTCATCTTCCCTTGCATCAAGCGTTCCAAGATACACGGCATCGTAGATTGGCTTTTCGGGTTTTTGTGTTTCCCAAAAATGGAAGTTTTCGATCTTTGTAAAATGATACCTTTTACAATCGTCGGTATCAAAACTAAAGATCCGATCGAAAGCCTGGAATCTGCTGACACGCGCTTCAACTTTTTCTAAGCTATCCCATAACAATAGAACTTTGTGAACAGCCTTTTTAATAACGACATCGAAAACGATATCATCTATTAGGTCAACACGGTTGATGATAAGATAATCAATCCTTTCTAGTCCATTTATCTCTTCCAGCATGCGTTTTCTTTGCATGGCCGGTTTCAAGTTTTTATTCAGGAAAACTTTTGAAAAAAGATTTACAATCCTGTCAAGCAAATGTCGATAAGCTATTTTTGGACTGGTGTCAATAGTTTTAACTTGATGCCCGCTATGCTTTAATAGGCTATCAGCGATGACCTCATCAAAGTTATAGTAGCTTGGCATCATAAGTAAAACTTGTTTCATAAACCGATCTATTAGTGACTAATCGTTAAAAGTCTGCATGTCAATCAATTTTTTATAAAGCCCTTTCTTGCTGATTAACTCTTGATGAGTGCCTTGTTCAGCAACTTGACCTTTATCGATAACAACGATCAAATCAGCTTGTTGAATGGTGCTTAATCGGTGAGCAATTACGATTGAGGTTCGATTAAGCATTAGATTATTGAGTGCATCTTGTACCAATTTTTCTGACTCTGTATCTAGAGCCGAAGTAGCTTCGTCCAACAACATGATGGGTGGATTGGCCAATACTGCTCTAGCTATACAGATGCGTTGTTTTTGCCCACCTGACAATTTATTACCACGATCACCCACCGATGATTGATAGCCATCTTCGGTATTCAAAATGAATTCGTGTGCATTGGCAATTTTTGCTGCGGCAATTACCTCTGCCTCGCTTGCATCTGGTTTTGCGAAAGCAATGTTATTAAAAATAGTATCATTGAATAGGAAAGATTCCTGATTAACTGTTCCCATTTGAGATCTGATACTTTCTACCGTTAGATCCTTGTAATCATGCCCATCAATTTTTATCGTTCCTGTTAATGGATCATGAAAACGAGGGATCAAATCCATCAAGGTACTTTTTCCACCTCCAGATGGACCGACAAGTGCAACTGTTTTTCCTTTAGGAATGGTAAGATTTATGTTGTTCAAGACCTTTTTGTCGCCATAGTTGAAGGAGATATTTTCGAAGGTTAAGGAGTGTTCGAAATGATCTAATGCAATTGCGCTTGGCTTATTGTTTAATTCGGGCTTGGTATCGATGAGCTCAAGTACGCGTTCACCGGCGGCAATACCTGAATGAATCCCACTAAAGGAATCAGTTAATGCTTTTGCAGGACGCATAACCTGAGAAAAGACGGCAATATATGCCAAAAAATCAGAGACAGAAAGTGCGTTCTGCTCTTGGTTGATGATCAAAGTTCCACCATACCATACGATACTAGCTACCATGGTTACGCCAAGAAATTCGGAGACTGGAGAACCCAATTGCTGCCTACGCACCATTTTACGTGTGATGTTAGAGTAGAAGATATTTTCTTTATTGAATTTATCCTTTATACGCTCTGTTGAATTAAATGCTTTGATAATTTTAATGCCGCTTAATGCCTCGTCTAAAAACCCGATCATCTTTGCAAATGATTCATGGGATTCTTTTGCTTGTTTCTTTAATCGTTTAACAATTTTGCTGATGATGAATGCAGATAGGGGAATTACCAGCAAAGAGAATAAAGTTAGTTTTGCTGAGATGTTAAGCAAAAGAAAAATGTAGAATAAAAGTTGTACAGGTTCTTTAAATACAACTTGTAAGGTGTTGGTTACTGTAAATTGAACAACCTGTACGTCATTTGAAACCTTTGACATGATATCACCTTTACGCTCATTGTTAAAATAGCCTAGATGTAAATTCATCACATTATCAAATACTGTTTTACGAAAGTTTAACAAGGTATGAACCCTAAGGTCTTCCATGTATCTCTGAGAGAAATATTTAAATAAATTTGATAGCAAAACGGAAATTACAATAATGATACATACGAATAGTAAAGTCTTTTCCAGTCCATACTCTGTAGTGGAGTTGTTTACAAACTCTCTAAATTTACCCAATATGCTAAAAGATGATGATGCTTTATTGATTAAGCCTTCTGGTGGGGTATCTTTGTCAGCTAGTAAGGTTTCAAATAACGGAGAGAGCAGGGCAAGGTTTAAAGTGCCAAATAGAATAGATAACAATGTTGCGATCACATACGGAATTGCAAATTTTTCTATCGGTTTGGCAAAGGATAATAATCTAAAATAGGTTTTCATTCAAAATTTATAACGTACAAAGTTACGTAAATTGTTGGTTGTTTAGGATTGGCTGTTATTTGGACTTATAAAATTACATGGAGTAAACTTTATGGGAGTTTAATTTTGAAGTATAGTTGATTGGCTAATGGTCAATAGTCAATGGCTAATGGTTCGGGCAGCTAGCAAAAAGTTTATGGTTAAGAGTCCGTAAGTCTGAATCCTGATCGCTATCAGGACCATTCTTCTCAATACCCTCCGATAGCTCAGTTAAGCCCTTCTTTTTTAAGCTTTGTTTTTAAGCTTTGGGCTACTAATATTAAAATTGTGTTTATTTGCAATAAGATACTTATCGATGGTTGATCAGGATAGACTAAAAAAGGGCATAGCGCAAGGTAATTTCAGGATGTTAGCTAGGGCTTTAACTTTAGTTGAGAATGATATTGAGCCAGCTTCAGGATTGCTTCGGGCTATTCAGATTAATAATGAAGTTCCGATACTAGGCATTACAGGTCCACCAGGAGCGGGGAAAAGCACTTTGGTAAATGCAATTGTAAATTATTTTATAGCAAAGGGAAAGAAAATTGCTATTCTGGCAGTTGATCCTACATCACCATTTAATTTTGGGTCATTATTGGGAGATAGGATTCGGATGTCGCAACAGTTCAATAACCCTAATGTTTACATCCGGTCGATTGCAACGCGTGGCGCTTTGGGAGGGATCTCTGTTAAAACAATGGAGATGGTTGACATGCTGAGTGCTTCAGTATTTGATTTGATTATTGTTGAGACTGTGGGTGTTGGTCAATCAGAGGTTGAGATCGCTGGACTTGCAGATTACACGACAGTGGTTTTAGTGCCCGAATCGGGAGATGAAATTCAGCATATAAAATCTGGTTTAATGGAAATTGCGCAAGCTTTTGTAGTGAATAAAGCAGACAGAGAAGGCGCATCAACTTTTGCTAATAACTTGAAAAAATTGGTAAACGAACAACACCAAGAAATTCCTGTTTTCACAACGGTGGCTAATAAAGAGGAAGGAATTGCTGAATTTTGCGATTGGCTAACAAAATCACCAAAAGCAACAAATGCTAGAAAGCAGTTCTTGGTTGCAGAGAAGGCTTTCAAACTTATCCAGCACTACCGCATGCAAGATGTAGATAAGATGAAGCTTCGCCTTGCAATAAACGAAGCTTCATTAAAAGCAGATTTTAATATTTACCAGTTTGTATCTGATTGGATTAAGCATTCATAATTGCTTCAATTTCTTCAACTTCGATTGGAATGTTCGCCATTAGATCAATATTTCCATTAGCGGTAACCAGAATATCATTTTCTAATCTTACTCCAAATCCTTCTTCGGGGATATATATGCCTGGTTCGCATGTTAGGATGTTTCCGGTTTCGAAAGGAGTATACCTGCCTGCGAAATCATGGACATCAATGCCTAAATGGTGTGATGTTCCGTGCATAAAATACTTTTTATAAGCAGGATAAGAAGGAGATTGATTTTTAACATCAGTGGTTGAGATCAATTTTAATTTAATCAGTTGCTCTGTCATAATTTCGCCAACCTGCTCATGGTAAGTGTTCCAGATTGCTCCATTAACCATCAGTTTTTTTGACTCGTTCATTACATGCAGTACTGCGTTGTAAACCTCTTTTTGCCGCGTAGTAAATCGGCCGTTTGCTGGGATTGTTCGAGTTAGATCAGCATTGTAATTACCATATTCAGCCCCAAAATCCATTAAGATTAATTCTCCGTTATTGCAAGGCTGATTATTGTCATTGTAATGAAGAATATTTGCGTTATTTCCAGCCGCTATGATGGGGATATAGGCATGGCCGGTTGCTGCTTGTTTAATAAATTCGTGGATGATTTCAGCTTCAATCTCATATTCCATCACACCTGGTTTAACAAACTTTAAGACTCTGATGAATGCATCTTTTGTGATATCACAGGCTTTTTGAGTTAGTGCTATTTCGATATCAGATTTGATTGCTCTAAGCTTTCTCATTATTGGAGCTGCTCTTTTATAGGTATGTAGCGGATATTTTTTACGGATATCATCTATAAATCTTAAATCTCTATAAGGTACTGTGTGTGCATACCTATCATTTTCATTGGCATTTAGATAAATGAAATCGGCATAATGCACAATGCTATGCAAGATGTTTTCAAAATCTTCTAACCAGTAAATGCTAGTTATACCAGAAACCTCCTGAGCTTGCGCTTTGGTATACTTATGTCCTTCCCAAACTTTGATATGATCGTTCGTCTGTCTTAAAAAAAGGACTTCTTTGTATAAAGGATTAGGACAGTCGGGGTAAATTAACAAAATAGACTGTTCTTGATCTATGCCAGATAAGTAAAATAGATCTGGATTTTGCTTAAAAGGAAAGTTTTGGTCGCCACTTCTTGGGAACTCGTCACTAGCTTGGAATATGGCTATAGCATTGGTTTGGAGTAGCTTTTGGAAATTAAGCCTATTGTTTACGAATAATGAATTGTCAATGGTTTTGTACTTCATAATTTTACTATCTTTATTTAAGATGATTTTGCCAAATGTAAGGAAAGGTTCAGTTTTTAAGAAGTTTGGAACAGAGTTTGTGTAAGTGTTTTGAGATTATAAAAAATTGTTTAATTTTGTCTTACAAAAAATTATGCAATTAATATTTGTTTAACCTTAAAAAAGAAAATTATGAATTATTCTACTTTAAAAAAGGGTGTAGTAGCCTCTCTAGTAGTTTTAATGGGAGCAAGCACTCTCGTTAATGCTCAGGATGCTCCTGCAACCACCTCTTCAGCGAAAGTATTCGGTGGAAGAGCACAGTACAGAACATGGTCATTGGGTATTAATGGTGGAGTATTAGCTCCAGTAGTTTTAACCGGTGGAACTAACGATTTTACTAACTGGGATGTTAACTTAGGTTATGGCATTTCATTACGTAAACAACTAGGTCATGCATTTGGCTTAGAAGGTAATGTTTTCCGTGGAAAATTATCTGGCACAAATAAAGATGCTGTTGGTGGTGTTAAAAGTGGTGTTAGAGAATACGAAACTGATATTCAATATAGCGCTGATTTAAGAGGTGTTATTAATGTTGCTACAGTTGATTTCTTACGTCGTGAGAATTCAGTTAACTTCTTCTTAACTGCTGGTTACGGTATTATGGCTTACAATCCTAAATTGACTTTAGCTAACGGTACTGTAGTTAACAATAAAGGTAATTATGGTGATCCTGGAGATGGAAATGATTACATCAAAGAAGCTTATATCCCTGTAGGCGGTGGTATCAAATTTAAAGTTTCAGATAGAGTATCTTTCAACTTGGCTTATACCATGAACTTTGTTGACGGAGATAATGTAGATGGACTATATGCTAATGGTACTTCTAAAGATAAATTCTCTTACGGTTCTGCTGGATTAGAGTTCTCATTAGGTTCTAAAGCTAAACCAAACTTGGATTGGGTTAACCCAGTAGCGATGATGTATGATGAATTAAAAGATCCTACATTACGTCAAGAAGTTGAAGCGTTGAAAAATCGTGTTTCTAACGTAGAGAAATCAGTTGAAGATTTGAAAAAAGATACTGATGGTGACGGTGTTGCTGATCAATTTGACAAATGTGCTGGAACTCCAGCTGGAACTAAAGTTGATGGTTCAGGATGTCCACTTCCAGTTCCTGCTCCTGTAACTGCTGGTCCAGAAGTTTCTAGCGTTACTGGTTTCGAAACCATTCAATTTGAATTCAATAGCTACGTTTTAAAAACAGAATCATATCCAACTTTAGATAAATTGTCTTCAGTATTGCGTGAAAACGGTGGTAAAGTAACTGTAAAAGGTTATGCTTCAAGCGAAGGTACTGCTGCATACAATATGAAGTTATCTAAAGACAGAGCTAATTCTGTTAAACCTTAC
>Ga0247808_10000769_pt1 | contig 15415 bp, 7 predicted proteins | sample UWRJL089202R1_FD_179914 | JGI IMG/M metagenome (GOLD analysis project Ga0247808, IMG submission 179914) | Plant litter microbial communities from Arlington Agricultural Research Station in Wisconsin, United States - UWRJ-L089-202R-1 | ecosystem: Environmental > Terrestrial > Plant litter >... | reverse complement strand
CTTTCTGCTCTCATAATTATTCTTTTCATCTAAAAGTAATTCATGAAAACACCTTGAAGTATACCCTTTCATATCTCTTATCACATTTTCTAATTCCCCATCTTGGGTTCAAAGGATCATATGAATATGACTGGTCATGATACAATAGCCATAGACTTCTAATAACTTATTCTGTTGACAATATTCTATGCTTTTAATAAAAACACGTCTGTATTCCTCTCTAATGAAGAAATCAACCCATTGCATAACAGTAAATGTAACAAAGTGGGCATGACGTTGATCGCCTATTCTGTATTTATCACTCATAAAAATTTAGTTAAAAAAATCTTCGTTGTTAATACCCGGGCGGACGCCCTATCTATATGTTGCACCGACGGACGTCGGCGCTAGCAGGAAAATCTATTCCTTATCAGAAGGGTGCATATTAATGCTCGAGTAGGAGCATACTATATAGATCGAATAGCATATTCTATTTATTAACACTCTTCTTCACAAAATAAACAACAACCCCTAAACCACCGCAATAATAATTAATATTGGGTTTTCTATGAGATTTTTCAATCCGTTTGAACTCATACTCTTTTATTGTCTATTGCTTACTGCAGTTATATAAATTATCAAACTTTAAACAGGTAACCCTTATTTTCAAATTCTGCTTACGGTATACTTTAAATTCCCCATCAATAATAAAATCAACGAATGATTTTTTTGATCAATAATTTCAAACCAATGATTTTATTACTATGATTTATAAACATTAATAATGGATTCATTTCTAAAGAGTACATTCCAGGAATCATAGGTAAAGAAGTTCGGATCAGATATAGATTCCACATTAAAGCTATACGTATACTCAAATTCCGCTACAGAAAGATCTTTACTTAAGCCTATATATTCTGGATATTACTTAGAGTAAAATATACATCTTCAAATTTAAAATCAGCACTTGATTTCTTAAATACTTCGTAAAAAAAACTTTTAATTTCATATTGGCCACCTCTACTTTAGCTTTCTGACTAGCTATATTAGAAGTTATATAAAAAAGAAGTTTTCGTACTTCATCCCAATTTGAATCTCCGTTAAAAGTAATATCAATAGAATGCCCAAGACTTAACACATCAAACTCATTATATCCCAAGTACCATAAATTTTCCTCTTCAATAAACTCAAAAGGGAAAACAATATTATTTACAATTAGGCTATTATTCATTTCCAATAATTTTTATTCTATTAATAATTTAAAAACAGTTTGGAGAGTTATCCAGCGGACTTAGACTTGTAAATAATCTAAGTCTTGCCATTCAAAATCATCTTGAATAAATATTTCATCAGGAGTACTGTTATGCCAACCTTTCAAACTAAGCTTCTTTTTATCTTTACTAATGATTCCAGAAAAATTTATATTTTCATCCGAATCAAAATTAAAAACATAAAATTCTAATGAGTTATTTTTGAAGGATGTTATTTCACCTCTTAGATCAATCGATTCAAAATTAAAATATGGTTTGTACCAGTTTTTGCTAGCAAAATATACTCCGACAGTCATATTTTTAATACATATGTGGCCGTAAGTAGTATGTTGTATTTTGCCCCCACCATGTTGTTCTATATAGACTGCAGGACTTATAGCAGTATAAATACCATTCATTAATATTTCCATTGCGACCAATCTAAGTTATCTAAGTTAATAGTATCTAGATTTAAAGATGTATCATCTTTAAGGAAGACATCTTTAATTCCTTTTTCTCTAAGATATTTAATCTCCATCGCAAAACCAGATGGCACACTTTCTAAAAGGCCAGTGCTCGGATTTCTTGTCTTCAATAAGTTAGCTTTCCTTGGGTCACTAACAAGTAAAACTTTCACTAGACTCTTATTATTAACTGCTAAATCTAAAATTCCTTTATTATAGGTATCAAAAAAAGTCAACGGGGAATACATTCCATCTGGGATATTAAGTATGTGAACTGTTCCACCTCTTAATTCGAAAATATTGTCAGCAAAAGAATAATTTTTCAACACTCCTAATTTAGCTATTACATCGTCTGTTCCTATTTCATTACTGATTCCTGGAACACTATTTGGGCTATACTTGCCTAAAACTAAGTTAGCCTGTACATCTGAAAAACTAATTACACTTTGCCCAACATTTATACTTCGTGCTGCTCCGGGCAAACCATTTATTGTTTTAAGATTATTTAGAAGCATTTCATAATTACTGCCAATCAAATTGTCTTGATCAAGTAAAAAGCCAACAAATTTACTGTTTTCCACATCAACAAATAAAACTCTTCCATTAGTTGGATCGTGCTTAATATAATATTTAGAATCCTGACTTATGTAATGCATAATATCTGCACTTTCATCTGTCCAAAATGTAGCAGCTCTGTAGGTTTTACCATCAGTGCTCTTTAACTGCCTGAACAATCCTGTTGGACTTTCTAAGACCAATAAATTTCTCACGCCTTTAGTTGCTTTCCCAGCATAATTAGATAGAGCACCAGTCTCACTAACTACTCCAATAATTTCATCACAAACATCATCAAACTGCTTAGCATTACTAATAGTTCTACCGTTCTGTCCATATTTTGCTACAGCAGATTCTAAACCTGTCAGGGATAGAGTACCAGCCATATAAGCAATGCTTATGGTATTCCAGCGATCCAAACGTTTTTTACCTTCTTCTGTTTTATTCCATTCTTCCGCTAAGGCATTATTGACCGTAAAATCGGCAAGCGACATTCCAACATCTGCTAAACCCTTCGTTGCTATATAAAAGGCGTAAATACCATTCACTCTTCGATATGCAGTATATGCAATTTCTATTTCTCCAACTCCCAAACCCAACAAAGCAATATCTAAAATCAATTGTGACGAACTTATTATAAATTCTCTACGATCTTTATTGAACAAATAATAGGCCTGCATAGCCGGCATAACTTTTTTATCTCCTTTTTTAAAGGGACCTACATTATCCTTAAACACTACTATAACATATGCATAGGCATCAATAGGAAACGAAATTTCTGGAATATAATCACCAGTATACATCATTGGTCCGACGACTTCCCTTTTCAATGTTATAGATTCACCATCAATACTTCCAGATACCTTATTATCGATATAATCAATTACCATTAACTTTTTCTCAAGTGCTTTTGTAATCGCTTCATTGGCAGAAGAAGGTCTTGGATAATATTTCAAGATCCAATCACTTAGTTTATTCGATACTCGGTCAAAGGTTGAAAATTGAGTTTTATTTAATAAGTCATCAAGAATTTTTTCGGACTTCAAATAATCAAGGATAATCTTCCCTTCTGCATCTGAAGTAGAAAGAATTAAATTATAGACCAATGGCTCATAACAATTACCAATTGGAAGAGAGGGAAGATCTATGCTTTGAGTACATTCTGTTACAATCCAGTTTTGCAACATCTCCTTGATAAGTCTCTTACGAACTGTAATGTTGATACCTGAAAAGCATACAGGTTTCTGAGACGCAAAAAAATTATTGATTAAATAATCTACTGTAATTAGATCCTGATTAGAAGGCAAGTCTTTACATGGAGTTTTCCGTATTTCAACTGATGCCTCCCGAACTCCATTACATTTAACATCTCCAATCAGTGTAAAATTTGAATTACTAAAATTCAATACTTTACCCTCCATGGACTTTATATATTCCCAAGTTGTTGAATAATATTTATCATCTGGACAACCTCCGTTATGCTGATAAACATAAATTTTAGTTGTCTTTTCTAAAGTAAGTATCTCTTCAATTGGCAATGGAGCACCATTAGAATTAATATAGCCTTTAAATGCATCATACTCCCCAAACGTAGCACTATAACACTGTCCTGATCTTATTCCCGATACAGTACCTTGCACATACTTAAGACCATTGCATACAATATCAGAAGGATCATACTTAAAAGGAACCCAATCAGGGGTCAACCATATCCCATGAATAAGTGCTGCATCCCCCTCCCTCTCAAAAATCCCAAACACCATGCCCGGCGCATGCACCGCATCCCACTGCAACTTGGCAAGTTCGCTGCCTGTACCGTAATCCATCAGATTTTGCGGCAGGTCGTTCTTTTCTAAATGGTATTGCGTATCGAACGTATGATTTAAATGAAACAGACCATGCCCCAACTCATGCGCGGCTGATTTGGTTGTTTCTGCAGAAGTAGAAAACAAATAACCAAACTGGCGGTTGCGCAGCATGTCTCCGTCTATTTCTCCGTTTATACCATTGATGGCCGGCTGGTCAAATACAAAAAGGTAAGGTGTCGTGGCCTCGATCGTTACAGTTGAAGCGTAGTAAGCATTCAGTTTTTGCATTTCTTCCGAATACTTATTATTCTTCCCGGCATCTTTGATGTCTAATCTGCTGTCACCATTGTCCCACCCTTCCAAACGAACCGGTCGCTCGTCTTTTTCGACGGTCCATCGAACGCCTATTTTATTGTACACGCGATTAAGCGTTTCCGATACTTTAGCTTTGTCTATCTGTGCGCTGCCTACCGGAACCAATATCACTTTAAATTGCTTTGCCTCATACGTAGCAATCTTCAGCTTACCCAGACTATAGGTAAAATCAGCGCTTGTCAAACTCGCATTCGTGTTGGCTTTCTCTGCTTTCCAGTCTCTATAGATGGCGTACAATTCCTGCGCATCACCTGCGGGACCAGAGAGTAAGGTAATTTCGTAAGTCTTACTTCCGGTTTTTGTAGCAAGCAATTCTATTCCTTTACCGGTAATGAAATGAATGCTATCTTCTACCAGGTCTCTGTTGAGGTTGTTGATTCTGGCAATGATCTTGTCGGTACTGTTGCTGATGAGCAACTTATTGGCTACGCGATATTCCGCATTGTTTAATGATTCATATTCTTTTGAAAACAACATCGACTTATTATAAGCCGACTGATGAACATCCAATGCATAGACTTGATCCGCATGGTTCTCAAACGTCACTTTGCCTTTATCACTGTTGAGTCGGTTCAGGTCATCCGTTGTCTTGCCAGCCAGCAAAGCCGCACTGGCTTTGCCTACCGGTGTAATCTTTCCTGTTTTATCGATGGAATAAATATCCCCTTTATCATCCTGCACCGTGATCGGCAATTTCTTCACCGGTGGAAGAGTAACCGGTCTGCCGTCTATGCCTTTAATCGTCACCGTATAGGTTGTATCGTTTCCGGTACCTGTAATATTGATTGTAGCAGAGACAGTCGGATCAATGGTCGTGCTGACTGTTGCATCAATGTTTGTTACTCCTGTCTTCACATCACCGACATTGATACCTCCTTCGGTCACCGGATCAAGGTTACCAATGCCTCCTTCGTTCTTGTCGTACAGACTGACAATCTTTCCTGCAAAAACATTTTTATCGATATTAACAGAAATGTTTTGGAAAGCTGCCTTGACACTGACTTCTGTGGTAGTTGTCGGAACCATGAAAGCGAGATAGCCCTCACCGCTGAATTGCCCGTTAGATCCGCTGACCTGCGTAAGGCGCATTCTGAAACCCGATACATAAATCGTATCGTTGGAACGCAGCATGGCAATCGGTTCGTGGTTGCTGATGACAGGAGGACCTGAGGGAACGCAATTGGCCGTGTCCTGTGCAAGTGTTTTAAATGTTTGTAGGCTGCCGTAAGTAAAGTCATTGGTGATTACACAACGGCTTCCCAATTGGTATTCGTAATCGGTGTTCCAGGACAAACCATTCAATGTCGCCTGATGATTCGGAGCGTCAATCGTTGTCCATAGGCGTGCGCCTTTCTTTCTGTATTCGAGTTTGGTAGAACCCTGATGCTGCAGATCAGGTGTCCAGCTCAGTGTCGTTTTATTGGTTCTTGGATCGGAAACCAATACTGCCTTTTGCAGTGCAGGACATTCACCCTGTAATTTGAACCAGAAAATTTCTGAGTTACCATCGTTCTTAAAGGGTTCTTGTTCGTTGTTGCTTGTTGTGACTTTGGTGCGAACCCTCCAGGCATATTTCTTATTCATCAGCAACTGCGGTTCACCCGGACCGTAGAACAGGTTCGGACTATTCGTAGTGGTGGTGTAAATTGGTTGAGCCGTAAAAAAAGCCGCTTCAGGTGTAATGGTCGTATCCCAGATTTCAACCAGTGTAAAATCATATTCTGTGTTGATCAGATTCAAATGCCTCGGTGTCCATTGAAACACCAGGTTAAACGGATTGGTATACGAAAGCGCTTTCCCTTTTTCCGGCAAGATCAGAAAAGCCGGGTCGTTGAGTTGCAGGTAAGCCTGTGCACATTGTTTGGTGCTGAGTATGCGGTGCGTATTTTTTTCAAAGACTTCAAAACAAAAATTATAAAATCCTTCCGGCAAACGGTTTTGTCCTGCGCCCGTACTTCCAATTAAATTTTCCGGTCTGAAATAAGGAGCCAGGTCAGACTGACTGACTGTTACCGGAGCACCGTTCATCAGGTCTATAGCAGGATAATTGCCATAAGGCGAGCTTTGCAGCTTGACGCCCTGCCCTTCTACCGTTACTCTTAAATAACCTTGCAGGAAAGGCTGGCTGGCGTCTGTATTGATGAGCATGACACTTAACCTTTCCTGGTCTCCGCTGTAGTATTCAGACAACAAGGTACTGTAGGGCGGCCTTACAGAAGGAATCACCGTAACAACACTTTGCGCATACGCACAGAAAAAATGGAAGACCAGTAAAAATGTTAAAGAAAATATTCTCATCATGACTCAATATATTTGCTTAATAAAAAACAAGCAGCTACTGCTTGATATAGATTTCGTAATTGGCAGGAGTAGCTTTTTGCATCAACTTAATCTTAGTTGCTATACCTCCTACTTTTTCTAATACTTCTAAAGTATACAAACCAGTTGTAGTACCGGTATGAATAATATCAAACGTTGTAATCTCTGTTTGAGCCCAAGTGGTGTAAGGATCTTCACCAAATGAGATGCTGTAATCATAGGAAGAAGGAGAAACACATGAACCATTTTCTGTAATTTCAAAACCGTAATTCCTGTTGATTTTCAATTTACGTTGAGAGACGCATATGGAATTATGTAATCCACCATTAGAGGACTCATCAATCTTCCAATTCGTTTCTACTGAATCTCCTAAAAAGCTATATCTATATTTAAATGGATCATAATATTCACTTGGTCCTGATACCAATGAAGAATAACTTTTCTGACCATCGTAAACAGGGAACTCATGAGCCGTATAACCACCTGGTATATCGTTATGATATAGAAAGTCATCAGAATGAACAGAAAAATAATAGTTTCCTTCAGGAGGAACAGGATCAAATATAAAATCACCGTTAGCATCAGACTTACCTGACTTGACAGAATTCTTATCATTTAGCCAATCTGCTTCGTTAGCATAAAACTTTAGCGTAACATTAGGAATGGTTTTAAAAATAACGTGAGGATCTGGATCGTTGTCTTTCTTTTTACAACCAACAAATCCTAACAAAATTAAACTGGCTAAGATTACCGTAATTCCTACTTGATTTTTCATTTGCATTTTCATAGCTACGTAATTTACATGATGATTATTTTCAATACTCTTCTGCCGTAAGGAGTTTCCAAAAACAAAATATATGTTCCGGGAGGCACATTGACCTTAACAGGAATCAGATAGTCCTTTGCATCAGATTGATTGATTTCCAATAAATCTTTTTGATTATAGAAATCCAGCAACCTTAACTTGACAGAAGCGATATCCTGCAATTTAATCATTACCTCGAATTCCCCATCACTTGGATTGGGACGTATTTCAAAGTCTTCAATAAAAGAAGACGCGCCTGTGTACGTTTGCTGCTCGAATGTAGGTTCAAACACCTGAACCGTTTTTTCTTTAAACTTCACGCAGTTTCCCTGATGAGTTTGCAAGCCCACCTGGTAGTAACCTGTATCTTTAAAGATGACCGTGGCATATTCGTAATCACTTCTAATCACTTCTATTCCGGGATTGCTCAATTGCCAGTAGGCCGTATCCAGGTACTGATCCTGTGTGATGTTTACCATGACCACTTCTTCTCCCCTGAACAATTGCGAAGGGATCACAAATTCTGAAGCAATCTCTTTACTGACACGGTATATTTGCACACTGTCTTTTACGGAACAACCTTTCTGGTCTGTAATTTTGGCTTTGTACAAACCTTCTTCCACCAGACTTACTTTTGTATCCTGGCTAAGAAGGCCAGGGCCTGTCCAGCTGTAGTCATAAAAACTATCCTTCACCATAATGTCATAATCTGCTGTTTGATCCACACACAAATAGCGTTCTGTATCCAGGTTGAGAGGAATGGCCGGAGGATTTGCCAATGTAAAGTCTGCTTCTTTCAAACAATTTTTATTATCCCATACCTGGATATGATATGTGCCTGCCGGAATAGCAGATAAGACAGGATCGACAGATCCGGTACTCCATCGTAAAGTGTAAGGAGCTGTCTCCACTTCTATTTCCACTTCTAAAGATCCGTTGTGCTCTCCATAACAATAAGGAAGAAGTTCATTCTTCTTGCGGATAAACATTCCATTCAGTGTGTCTTTTACGAAAGCCTCTTTTAACACACTGCAACCTATAGCATCTATCACCTCTACAGTATATTTTCCATGAGTCAATTCATCTATACTAAATCCTGTGGTTCCATTTTCCCAACGTATTGTATAAGGTGCGGAACCGCCACTGATTCCGGATAGCGTAACCGCGCCATCTGTCCAGTTCAAACAGGTCACATTTTTGATGGTCAGATGGTAATCAACTTGCAAAGGTTGCTGCACCTCATATTGTTTGATGAATTGATTGCCATTCCTGTCTTTTACTTTTAGTCTGTACAAGCCTGCCCCTCTCGCTGTAAGAATAGAATCAGAATTCGAAAGCGTAGTGTAAACAGAAGCGAGGTCCTTTGCAAACGTCCATTCGTAAGTATAAGGCCTGCCGGATTCAAAAGGCCTTCCTCCTGCCGCATGCCCAACCAATGTGACATTTTTATCTCCGAAACATTTAATTGTACCGGTCTGCTCCATGGTTGCGAGTAGAGGCGGCGGCTGGATAATGGTAAAACTGTTTTGCACATAACAACCCACTGAATCCCTTATGCTGATTCTATAAGTGGACAGTGCGGCATCTGTTGCTTTGAATTGGTAGGTTTCGGCGGGCAATTGTGTAAACCTGAATACATCTGCACTACCGTTTCTAGATACAAATGCAGCGGTATAGAGTTGCCCTACACTATTCTTCAACACCGGTAATCCATAACGCGCACCTGTTGGCGGTAAAGGAGTGATCGTTGTGCCTCCCTGTACATTCATTTGCACGGTACCATCCGCTACTCCATAACCCGTAGCCTCACTTGTCAATTCATTACTTGTAGAAAGCGCGGATGCCGGTTGAGTCAAAGTTGCTGTTGCTGTTGTTTTGCAGCCATTCTTATCCGTCACCGTTAATTCATATTGCCCAAGACCTAAAGGTGAAACAGGTATAAGGTCCATTAGATAACCAGGTACCGATACGGTTTGTGTATGCGTCACAGAAACGGATGTGCCGGAAATATTTTTATAATAAAATGAATAAGGCGCTGTTCCACCGGTGGCCAATCCTTTGATGCTTCCATCGCTTCCTCCGTAACAATAAATTCCACTTTTGCTCAATTGAGCAACTAAAACTGTTGGCCTGGTAGTTAATGAGAAATTTACAGGTGTGTTATTTATAAAAGAAACATCTGCCAAATTATCACCTGCTGTTGTATAATAACCAAATACATACAATTGCAGTGTAGGCCCCATTGGCAAGTCTTTCACTTCATAATAATACGTATTCTTTAAACTATCGTCGGTAATCTCAATAGGATTTGAAGATGATCCCATAGACAATCTAAGTTTTAGACCTGCTCCTATTGGTTTATCCAGTTTAATGATGACGCTGGAAGTCATGTCGCTATTGCATTTTGATGGCTGTGCGACAAAAGATTCAATTTGAGGAGCCTTAAACTTTGGAACTAGTGTCTTATACTTATTTCCTGTACCATTTAATACCAACAGACCTGTTCCATCTTTTGCCCAAAGTCCTAGCTGTATATTGCGTTTGGCAAGAACCGTCTGATCGAAATTGCTGCCCAGCAAATCGACTCCCTTTACATTGATCGTACTTTGTCCTTGAAATTGAGCAGGCAGATCTACCCATTTAGCAGTAAAATCAGCATTTAGATAAACAGGATCACCAAGCACCGTATATTTCCACTTGTAGGCATCTACAGGAAATCCTGCCGTAGCTTGAATAGTCAGCGCATCTTCTTTGTAAATATTTGCTGTCCCAATATCTTTTATTGCAAGATTTTGGGGGAAAATGGTCATTTCAACATACGCATTATTGTAATAATCAGGAACCCGGTAGCGCTTTTGAAAAAATGATTGCGTTTTAAAGGCATTGTAAATAGGATCTTTTGAATCATTGGTAATATAATTGTCGCTTGGATAACCTCCATAACAATTGCCCCCGCTTCCGCTATGATTTTGTGCAGAGATAAAAAAAGCCGTTCCCGTTTGAGTAATAAGGAGTGGTTTTGTAGGTAGTGAATACCTGTATTCATCAAAGCCATCGGTAATATCCATTCCTGGCAAATCTACTATTGTCTTCCCATCCGCATTAAAATAACTATCAAAGCGTCTTCCACAATCGTAAGATCTTACATCTCCTGAAATGTGAACGTGCATTTGTACCGTGTATGCTGGCACCTGTGCCAATAGGTATTCGGAGGAAATAATAAACAGAAAAAACAATAATAATTTTTTCATCATGATTTAAGAATCTAGGTATTGAGTAAATGTTTATATTAATTACAATATTAACAGGTTAAAACTTCAGGGTGTTAAATACTCCTACTGCACCACTCTTCATCACCATTCTAATTTTATATTCATAACGAAGATCCAGTCGCACCGCATCTACAATGCTTCTGTGTTTTCCTTCTACAATTTTCCAAAGTGTTACCGGCTCTTCGCCAAATCCTTTGTACAATTCAAACTGTGCTACATCCGTGCGTTCTGTGAGCCATTGCAGTTCTACCTTGTTGCCGTCAAGATTAGGAATAGCTTTAAAGCTGCTTACTTTCAATACTTGCGGATCATTGGGTAAACTTAACTTCAACGATTTCATCGGCAAAGATTCCAATCCGCTGCTGTCCTTGGCAATGATCGAATAGTAATACGTTCTGCCCGGCTCTGCACTTTTATCGGTATAACTGGAGATTGTATCTTTGGTTTGTATCAGCGTAAGCCATACCGCATTCTTCGTTGCTTCTTTTCTAAGCAAGACATGCTTGTCCACATCGGCATCCTGGCAATTGATCCAATCTAAAAACACGCCCTCTTCGCTGATGCTGTAACTTCTGAAAACCGGAGAAGTAGGTGGCGTAACGTCCGGTCTAACTACTTCTGCGCGCTTCGATAAATCAGATTGATTGTAACGTTTATCTAAAGCCATCACATAGTAATAGATTTTCCTGTTAATCATGGAAGGATCCAGCTGATCAAAGAGGATCGTTACTTTAATCACGGTATCCGTCAGAACATAGGGTTCTTCGATAAGGTTATTGGCACGGAGTACTTTGTAACCCATTAAGTCTTTTTCAGGATTGGATTTCCATGTTAACGTTACTTTACCCAACGTGTCCACAATGGCACTAATGACTTGTGGTGGTGCCGGAGGGATAGAATCTATAAGCTGCAAAAAACGTTTAGGTGAAGTATTCTTTTCTCCATTCTTACCAAGTGCCGTAATGGTAAAATAATTCGAGTTCTCTAATTTCTTAATGACCGTTGCTCTCGCTTTTACGTCCAGAATTGTTTGCACCGTTTTATAAGGTCCTTCGTTTCTGGTGCTGTGGTTGATGGCAAAACCATTTATTTTACTTTCATTGATGTCATCGAACTCCCACTCTAATTCTGCCTGGTCTTTCTCATTAAGAATAGAAGAAGTCAAATGCGGAAAGGCGCTCACTTTAGTGAGCCCTCTTCCTTTTACAACGGGAGAAACCGGACCAATGTCAGAAAAAGAATTCACTCCCTTTATTCTGTAATAGTAGACCGTTGCATTATCAGCTAGTTTATCTGAGAAGTAAAACTGGTAACTCTCCTGTGATTTTTTAATGTTCATCGCCGTAACAGGCGTCTTCGTAATCTGTTCAAAGTTTTTACCATCCGTTGAACGTTCCACATGGAAAGCCAGATAAGTTTCTCTTAAAAAGAAATAATTATAACCTATGGTTGCTAAGCTGTCACTGAAAATTATGTCAGGCTTGGTTGGTGCTGGCAATGGTTTATACTCATCCATCTTCACTACCACGAAAGCCGAATCGATCTTTACTTTGCTAGTTGGAGCTAAAGGGAAAACGCGGTAGAAATAACGCTCGTTTTTCTTCGCTGTTTTGTCTTCGTATCCCCAGGCCCCCATCTTTGCCGCTTCAAAACTCATGTCACAAGCCAGCATGGAAAGTGTATAACGCTGTTCCAAATCCTGCGTCTGGTTTACAATTTGTGTCAATGGATTATTGTCTGTAATGTCTACCTGCATTTCCTTACCATATAATGTCTGCGCCATGATGGCCGCATAATCATCTTGCTTGGCCAATGTTTCCCATTCTTCAACCGGTCTCGCTTTGTAAGGATCACTCAGTACCATCAATTGTGGTGTTGGTAACCAGGTGCTGTCGTGTTTAAGTGTATAGCGCTCTATTCTGAATCCATATTCATTGCAGGCTTTCCAGCCGAGAGGCTTTTCCAATGCCCAACGTAGTTTCACCGAATTTTCTGAAATACTGGTCAAAATTTTCAATGAGTTCTTTAAAGAAACCGTATCCTTTTCTACTTTTTTTGTTTGCGGTGTTGGGATATTATCCTTTGTATTTGTTTTGGTATTGGTTTTAGCATTGGACTTAACGGTCTTGTTTTGAGCTGCTACCATAAAAGGAAGCAGCACCATTGCAAGGCAGATTAAGAATACACTGTTTTTCATCACTCTGGCTAATCGCATGCCCCTATCGTTTGTAGTTAATGACTCCTGAAGTGCCCCTTATGCTTCCCGGCATCAGGTAACTAAATTCAATTTGATCTGTATTGTTCAATGGAGGTTCCGGAAAGCGCGTAAAGAACTGAGGATACTTACTCAGTAAATTGCCATTTCCATTCACATATTGATTGATCACCTGATTTTCGATGTCTTTGAAATCTTTTCGGTACACATCTGCCAGGGCATTTATATAAGGCATACGGTTAGGTTCCGAATCATACTCGGGATCGTGGTACATGGCTTTGACAGGAGGGAAACCATACTCGCTTATTTCACGGTCTTTGATGACAATGTTTCCACTGTAAGGATAACTTTTGTAAATTTTAGGGAAGATGGTGTTTTGGTAATAAGCATCTGTTAACAACGATTGATAGTTGATCAATGGCACATCAGCAGTGTAGACACTTCCAAACAATTCCGTTGAATCAAAGTGTTCATAACGTCTGGTGCGTACGTTGAGGTAATCCGCATTTACCTGGTACACCACAATGTTGTTGATTCCTGAAGCAATATCACTTAGCTTGGCGGACAAGGTCGTATACTTGCTCGTTCCAAACGCATAACCCAATAATAACTTGTCGCCGTCATTCTGAACTACAGCTTCAGCCTTATTGTTTTCTAAGCTATACGATCCACTGGTAGAATCACCAATAGTAGTAGTAGTGGTATTGCCGGCCGAAGTGCTTCCCGAAACTTTCGGACGAGCGATCAATTCAATCGCATAAGAAGTTTCATTTTCGAGGCTTGTGATATCAAAGGCAATCTTCTTTTCTTTTCTATTCAACTCCGTTTGCAGTATAATAGAAGGTTTGCCTTTCGCTGTTAACTTAATGAGCTTGTTGTTTTCCAAATCTGCATCCAAGAGATAATCCTGCCATTGTTTTAAAATGACATAGCCTGTTCTGGCTTCTTCTCTATACACGTTCTTTTGCTGATGGGCAGGATACATGTAAGCAATGTTGCGATGCGGAATATCTGTTGGTTCCTTGCTCGTTTTAAAACTGATGGTTTGTTCTTCTAATGGTGTTTTACCATTGACCACATATACGATCCAGTTATTATCCTTTAACTCTTCAAAAGAAACTTTCACTTTTAACTCTACCGTGCTTTCAGAAGGTAAAGTGTTTTCGGTAGTCAGCGTTAAGGTTTGTTTATTGTTTGTCCACGTTTTCACAAAATCCAGCTGCGTACTTCCACTTGTGATTTCGAGTGTGTTTATTTTTATTCGAAACAATCTGCTGCCATTGTCATCATTGATCTCGAAGGGTTCTTCTACCCCCACATTGAAAGCGATCTGCGGGTAAGTAAATACATCCACTTCTGTAGCATTGGTAGCAGGACTTACATCAGAGATGATTTTAAAATTAACAGGGGCTTGTGTATTGTTGACAATGATACATTCTTCTCCGAGAGACATTTTCATTTTCATATCACCTGAAACCTTTCCTCCTAAAACACTAAAGCGTACTCTCAGGTAACCTCTGGCCCATGTTGGATTAGGCCCTCCAGCCTCCAGCATCGCTGCTGCAGCACCATTGATGATCGGTATGCGTACATGGATAAACATCAAATCCACCTTCACACCAATCTCTCCTTCCAGGTAAGTATATACTCTTCCGTTGGCATACCAGTTGTTGATCCCTAATGCTGCTGTACTTCCCTGGCAATGGGCGTCAGGATATTGTCGGAGCATGATATCTCCGCCTACACCCGCTTCCATGTGGGTATACAAAATCATGAAGTTGATGTCTGCTCTTAAGGTAAGATCCATCCCAAAAGCAAAACCTGATCCTGTCTTCAAAGAACCTTCGCTGATGTTATTTTTCGCTGGGTATAACTCAGGACCTAAAATACGGATGACTTTTTCCGGAGGATCTGGGAAGGTTGGCATTTCAGTACCGACCATAAAATAACTTCCTGTTTCTAACTGAAACCCTGCAATACTAAGTGTAATGCCTAATCGATCTTCTGGTGTTCCTGCGTAACAATACCACCTGCCCGGACTCATGTGAAAATCCATCCATCCCGCTCTGCCATTAGGACCACGTCCTTTTAGCACACCCAGAGAAATAAATATTTCAGAGTTCGCTTCTAAAGTTGATGTTTCAAAATTGTATTGGATACCGATGTAAGCAAAAATACTAGAGGCTGGCTTCGGCCCTACAGGCATGGACTTAGCCACTTGCTGCACATTCCCACTGGCAATTTTATCTGCATCTGCAGGATCTGTTGCGGCTAACGCTTTGGAATCTACTTTATCCAGTTTCTCCATGATACCACCCAATGCCCCACCACCAGCTACTACATTGGCACTGCCAAAGAAAGCAATATATTTGA
>Ga0247808_10000768_pt1 | contig 15439 bp, 16 predicted proteins | sample UWRJL089202R1_FD_179914 | JGI IMG/M metagenome (GOLD analysis project Ga0247808, IMG submission 179914) | Plant litter microbial communities from Arlington Agricultural Research Station in Wisconsin, United States - UWRJ-L089-202R-1 | ecosystem: Environmental > Terrestrial > Plant litter >... | reverse complement strand
TCCTTTTACTTTGTCACCAACTTTCATATCTGCAGAAAGAGCATCCCAAGGATGAGCTTCTAATTGCTTCATACCCAATTGGATTCTAGTTTTCTCATCATCAAAATCAAGGATAACCACTTTTACAGTTTGTCCGTCTTCCAGAATTTCAGATGGGTGGTTCACTCTAGACCAGGAAAGGTCTGTAATGTGGATCAATCCGTCAACACCTCCTAGATCTACGAATACACCGTAAGAAGTAATATTTTTAACAGTTCCTTCAAGAACCTGTCCTTTTTCTAATTGACCGATGATCTCTCTCTTCTGTCCTTCAAGATCCGCTTCGATAAGCGCTTTGTGAGATACAACTACGTTTTTGAACTCAGGGTTGATTTTCACAACTTTGAACTCCATAGTTTTACCTACGAACTGATCGTAATCTTTGATAGGTTTCACGTCGATCTGAGAACCTGGCAAGAATGCTTCGATTCCGTGAACATCAACGATCATACCTCCTTTAGTTCTAGATTTTACAAAACCGTTTACGATCTCTCCAGTTTCGTGAAGTTCGTTTACTCTATCCCAAGCTTTAAGCGTTCTGGCTTTTCTGTGAGATAATTGTAATTGTCCTGTTTTGTCCTCTCTTCTGTCAACCATTACTTCAACTTCATCGCCTACTTTAAGACCTTGGTTGTAACGGAATTCGTTTAGAGAGATTACACCTTCAGATTTGAAGTTGATATCTACGATCGCTTCTTTGTCTGTCAATCTCACCACTTTACCGATGATTACATCGTTGTCTGCAAGATTGTTTAGAGAACCGTTGTAGATTTCTTCCAATTCTTTCTTCTCGCTTCTGTCTTCTGCGTTAAGACCTGATTCGAAAGAATCCCAATCAAATTGTTCTGGTGTTACGTTTTGGTTCAATAGAACCTCTGCTGAATTTGTCTCTTTTGACATTTTCTAAAAAAATTTGTATTCCTAATTTACTCAGACTTTGGCTTTGCTGTGACTCCTGAAAAATATGGAAGATGTTAATTGTTAATGTTTTACTTCGCCGAAAGTGCGTTCACAAAAGTGGTGCAAAATTAAGAAAAATATTTGAAATGAACAATATTTTCAAAGAACTTGAATTTAATTATAAGCAATTGATAATCAAACTAATATAACGGAAATTTTTAGGAGCTATTTCCCGCTATCCACTATTACTCCTCGCACCAAAGCTTCGTCCATCGCTTGCTGTGGGGTAACCGTTACTATCGGGGCTATTAATGATGAGCGATAAATGATGAAATTTAGAAATGTCGCTCCTACGGAGCTCTGATAATAGTTAGATATTAATTCTACAAACATTGCGCTCCTTTGGAGCTACTGAAGATGCTTTGATCAATCACAAATCTAAATTGGATTTTTCAATTTTAAATCTCAAACCTTTATCCTACAACCTGAAACTCAAAATCTCTTATCTTTGCAAAATGGAATTACAACCGATTTTTGAAAAACTGCAGATTCAGGATATGAATCAAATGCAGAAATCCACATACACCGCTTCTGAAAATGAAACCGACATTATTCTACTGTCACCAACAGGTTCCGGAAAAACATTAGCGTTCTTATTTCCGGTTTTAAGAAATTTAAAATCTGATGTAAAAGGAATTCAGGCTTTAATTTTAGTCCCAGCAAGAGAGTTGGCTTTGCAGATCGAGCACGTTTTCAAATCGATGGGAACAGATTTTAAGGTCTCTATTGCTTATGGCGGTCACGATAAAAAAATCGAGGTCAACAATCTGATCCAGGCACCGGCAGTTTTAGTTGGAACGCCAGGAAGGATTGCTTACCACTTAAAGAACGAAAACTTCGATCCGGAAACGATTAAAACTTTGGTATTGGACGAGTTCGACAAAGCTTTGGAATTAGGCTTTCAGGAAGATATGGAATACATCATCGGCTCGTTGACAGGTCTTGAGCAAAGAATCCTGACCTCTGCAACTGTGATGGACAACATCCCGAGATTTGTAGAACTGGACAACGAAAAGAAAATCAATTTCCTCAAAGAAAACGAGTCAAAACCAAACATCCAGCTTCGCAAAGTGATGACAACTTCAGAAGATAAACTGAACACCCTGTTCCAATTGATCTGCAAAATCGGAAACAAAAGAACCTTGATCTTCTGCAATCACCGGGATGCAGTCGATAGGATCTCTGAATTATTACGAGAAAAAGGAATCCAAAGAGAAACCTTCCACGGCGGAATGGAACAGGACGAGAGAGAACGCGCGCTTCTGAAATTCAGAAATGATTCTGCGAGAATATTAATCACAACAGATTTGGCCTCAAGAGGTTTAGACGTACCTGAAGTAGAATCCATCATTCATTATCAATTGCCTCCAAAAGAAGACGCTTTCATCCACAGAAACGGTCGGACAGCGAGAATGAATGCCAAAGGTTTTGCTTATTTAATTATGACCGAGGACGAAAATTTCCCTTTCATCAAAAGCAATACGCCGGAAGAAAACGTTTCGGAAAGCAACCGCGTTCCTGATAGAACACCGAACCAAACAATCTACATCAGTGCCGGAAAAAAAGACAAAGTCAACAAAGTGGACATCGTAGGTTACCTCATCAAAAAGGGAGAACTTGAAAAAGACGACATCGGTCTGATCGAAGTGAAAGACACCACTTCTTACGTTGCAGTCAACCGTAAAAAAACCATTGAACTCTTGAAAAAATTAGCTAATGAAAAACTCAAGGGCAAGAAAGTAAAAATAGAGATCGCTTATTAAGATTAACTTTAATCCTTCGGCGCTGATTCAAAACTGGTGAATTTACTTATAAGTATACCCACAATAACCACCGAATAAAACTGTCCTGCAATTCCTATAAGAGACGTGACGAGCTTTGTATAATAAGCATTTGGTGTGATGTCGCCATAACCTATCGTAGTTAAGGTAATTGAACAAAAATAAACCAAATCCATAAAGGTATGTGCAGGACTGGTATAATCCAGACCTTTGAAACAATTAGGCTCCGAATACACCCAGGTTTGAAATAGAAACACAAAAACCTCAATCAATAAAAACAGACCACACATAGAAGCGGAAATAATATCAGTATTAATGTAACTTGGTTTTATCAAAAATTTGAATAATTCTATAAAAATGAAACTAAAAAAGATAACATAACTGATATTTAAAAAAGTCATAAATTCAGGATTTCCTTTAAAAAACGGAAGCATTATCGGAAGCGCAATCACTAAAAGCGTTAAAGCATTTTTAACAGTGTTCTTCAGTTTTCCTTTTTCAACAAAAATACCCACACTTGCCAAGCCCAAGATCGCCATATTGATGGGCCACAAAACCTCTGTGTAAAAACCAATATCAACGACGAAAACACCCATAAAAAGATGTTGCAACAGTGCAATCAATAATATTTCATACTTATTTCGTTTCGCTAAGTCGTATATTTTTTTCATTCTTTTAAATTTTATTCTAAGACATTTACAATCAAAAATCTATCGCAAGAGAAGTGATTGCTGTAAAACTATTTTGTTTTAAATCAGTATTTCGATTTAGAAAAACATTGTCACTGCTATTTAAATTCCGCACTTCAGTTCTCCAGACCAAATTGGGAAGTATCTGATAATCTGCGTTTAAAGAATATCCGAAAGTTCTGAAGCCATTTTCGGTTTCTGTTGCGATCATTACTCCATTTTTGTCCTGATAATATTCTCCACGAACCGCCATACTGAACTTTTCAGAAATAGAATATTTTGCAATCACAACGGGAGTAAACCAGGTGTTATAGTTGCTGCTTTCTTTTTGTTTTTGTTGTGCTCCAATATCAAAGCCTGCCCGAACGCCAATCTTTTTACTTATCTGGTAGATAGCATATAAATTATGGAAATAACGCATTTGACGAATGCTGTCGGCTTTGTCATTTCCAATAAACGAACTGCTGTTAATCATCAGCTTTTCATTTGGAGTAAAGGTGATTTGATGCCCAAAAGCTGGCGTGCTATTTCCGTCAGGACGTTGGATTCTTTGCCAGCCATTTAAAAATAAGCCACTCATAAACCATTTTTTGTTGTTACTGGTGTACGATATCTTAGCCCCCGTCTCAAAATAGGGTGAATTTTCAGCAGCAATGCTCCTGGTAAGTGTCCAATTATCCTTTCCTACAGCACTTTCAAATCCAATATGAGACGGGAAAATACCTGCATCAATCCAAATATCATTACTCTTTGAAATTTTAAAACCAACATTGGCTTCATAAATATTCTTCAGAACGCCCGACTCCGCTGCGTAGTTCGCATTCATATAAGTTCCTGTAGCAAGTGCTATATTTGCTCTGATCACATCAGTTTCATAACTCGTTTTGATAAAAGCTAGATTGACATTGACTTCGTTGTCCCGGTTATGGCTGTAGATGAATCCGGGTCGGGAATTATTCTCCGGGTTATTGAAATCATATTGATAGTATATCTCTGCAAAACCACTTATTTTCAGTCGGTTTTCAGCAATTTCCTGAGAATAAGCTTTTCCGTTATTCAAAAAAACAGAAAGAATTAAAACAGTTTTGATAATTAATATCAATAGTCTATCCTTTCTGTTTATTAATGAGGTTTTGCGATTATGATACATACTTTCTAAATTAAAATGTCAATGATTTTGCTGGCATTGATATTTTTACAAATAAATTATTTTTTTGAGCTCTATAATCTGAACGTTATTTGTTCCATCCGTAGATTTCCATTTTTGGAAACGTTTTTTATTTTCCATAAGAATCCAGGTTTTAGAAATGTCAGAATTTTGACTTTCTATGGAGATGTACTTTCCGTCGCTCCAGCTCCATTGGAATGGCAATTTATCATCACGAGTAATTCCCAAAACAGTGTAGTTAAGATTTTTCTCTCCTTTTCCGTTTTCTTTGAACTGCATTGTTCCGATATTATATAAAGATACAGCCTGCTTACCCGGTGTTGTGGTTTCGTAACGTTGTACAGTCCAGGTACCAACCATTCTGTGTGAACAAGAAGTCATTAATAAAATAATGACTGCCATAAAAGTGTAAATTTTTGTTTTCTTAAAATAAATTCTGACCATTTTTGTTTTCTAAAGATTCTTCAATTGAAATTTGCCTAGTCTATTGTTACAAGGTCACTCTTACAAAAGGTCCAAAGTTGCGCTTCTCCCTCTTGGTTGCTCCATAGTAATCATAATTCACGGCACCACCAATTGTAAATTGCTTGTAAGAAACACCAAGCCTTCCAAAGTACTGACTGCGTGAATGTGCATCATTTTTCATATCGTAGATATAAAGCGCCTGAAAACGTGTGTACAATCGCCAGTTGTGATTCTTTGAAATTTCCGGGAAGTATTCGGCTACTAATACATTATTCGTATTGGTATTTTTATTAATACTGATTGCCGGGTTGAAAATTAAAGACCAGGAAGGTTTCCTCCATCCAAACTGAAATCCTACACTCGGTATCCAGCCTAATCCAGCTACATTTGCAGCTGAAGGTCCAACTCCAATGTGTTTCCCAATTTTATAGCTGATGATATTTACTGAAGTAAAATCATTGTCTTTTGCATTTTCATTTTTATATTCTGTTGCATAATTGGTTACAGATATAAATCGAAGCTTGCAATTCGTTTGAGGAATATCCCTCGAAATTATAGCCTGGAAATAAAACCTGTCAGATCCCGGCAAAAATTCTATAGGAATGGCTGGTGGCGGTGGTGGCGGAGCAGGTGTTGCATTTTGTTCCTGCGCATTGATAGAAATAACACCTCCAAAAATCATCAATGCAAAAAATAGTATTTTTTTCATCTTTTTTATTTGTGAAGTTTTTTAAACTAAATATTTGAATAATTTCTTAACCAAAAACGGCATAATGACAAAGCTGACTAGCGCTACCAATGTTGCAACATTCAAAAACACGATCAACATAGGTGGTGTTCCCAGGAATTTCCCCAACGGCATTAGAACGTGTTGTGCAAGAGTACTTATCAATGTAAATATGACAGTCACGGCAAGAAGATATACTTTAAATCTATTAGGGTGCTGTTCAGCTTTGTTTTCTTCCCAGAAGCCCATATCTTCAAAAAAGTCAACATTATTGATTTCCGCAAGGTTATTGATTACCCATTCCATCTGTTCTTTTCTGTTGGGATTATTTTCCCAAGCTTCAAGGTTTTCCTTTTTGTCGAACTGTAAGATTGTTAAAAATTCTTTTTCAGCTACTCGCCTGTTGGTTTCTACAATCTCAGTTTTAATATAGCCGTTCATTTCGGATGCTTTTACAGCCATCTTTTGCATCCAATCCAGGGTTTCCTCTTCTTTGTTTTTAAAAGGTTTAATTCTGATTACGTTTGTTATAAGCATATTTGATATTTTTTTTTAATTAAATAGACTTAGTGCCTTACCAATATCTTTTCCTTCATAAGGCGGAAATACATCCAGCTCCAAATCGGGATTCCCGATAAGCATTGCTTTCGTATTGCTTAATGCATCGAAGCCGGCCTTGCCATAATATTTTCCCATTCCAGCATAGCCAACACCGCCAAAAGGAAGGCTGTCTATCCAGCAATGAAGATTGGTTTGATTGACACAACCTCCACCAAATGAAACTGAATTAAGAAAATAATCAATGTTTTCTTGATTTTTACTGAAGATGTAGGCTGCAAGGGATTTGGGTTTCCTTTTAATGGTATTTGCGATTTCTTTTAAATCTGAATAAACCATTACAGGTAGTACGGGACCAAAAATTTCCTGTTGCAAAGCTGGATCTTCCCAAGTACTTGGATATAAAACAGTTGGTTCTACATATCGGGCCTTAATATCATATCTTCCTCCGATAACTACTTTTTCAGGAATGATGTAGGAAGCCACGCGTTCAGCATCGTACTCGCTAATCATCCTTGCCAAGTCCGTACTTTGCTGTGGATCTTCGCCATACATCTTTTTGATGGAAGTTTTTAGTTTTTCAATAAATTCATCGGCAATACTTTCGTGGACATAAACATATCCCGGAGCGATACACCATTGACCTGAAATAGCATTATGACCCCAGGCGATTCTATCAACTGCAATATCCAGATTTGCGGTTTCATCTACAACAGTAGGATTTTGTCCTCCCAATTCTAAAATTACAGGCGTTAGATTTTCCGCAGCGGCACGCATCACGACCTTGCCTACATTTGAACTTCCTGTAAAAAATATGAAATCAAAAGGCAACTCAAGCAAGGCTGAAATTTCTTCTCTTCCACCCGTAACGATGTTAACCGCTTCCGGCTCAAAGTATTGAGGAATCAGTTTTTGGAAAAGTGCAGCTACAGACGGAGTTGTATTTGCAGGCTTCAAGATAACCGGATTTCCTGCAGCCAAAGCTGCAATTGCAGGATCTAGCAACAACAAAATAGGTGCATTGAAAGGTCCGATTACTAAAGTTGGACCAAATGGTTCTTTGTAAATCATACCTGAGTTTCCAGTAGCTTCCAATCCTTTCGGTATTTCTACCGGTTCAGGTGTCATCAATTTTTTCAGGTTTTCCTTGTAATATTTTACATTCCCTAGCGGAACCGTTATTTCAAATAATTGTTCAAAAGGAGGCTTGTTAAAATCAATTTTTAAAGCTTGACAAAAATCGTCCTGATTTTCTTTCAGCATTTTTCCCATTCGGTCCAGCTGGTCCATCCGCCACTCAAAAGTCTTGGTGTTGTCTGTGTAGAAAAATTCTTTCTGGGTATCCAGTAGGTTTTGATATTTATTCATAATCAATGTTTTTTTTAAAATTTTTGAAATAACTCGTTCAGTGTCTCATGAATTTCTTTGATGAAATCAACTTTATTTTTGCCTACCTCTGAAAAATGCAAAAGCATAATTGAGCTGGATGGCAATTATTACAGATATTGCCAAATAGGAATTGATGAAGCAAAGCAATGCTCCTATGAAATAGAGAGTTTGAGAAATAATAATTCTTCTTTTGATGCCATCTGATACTTCTTCTTTGTCTTCATCCGAAACAAAATTGTGCTTGGTAACATAATTCCAATTGATGTAAAGCATAATACCCAGTAGAAAAAGATTCAGCCAATAAATTCCAATTGCAAAATTATAGTTGATGTAATCTCCTAAAAAGGCAGTCGTAAAAGGCAAAACAGAAACAAACAGTAGAAAAATCAGATTGATCCAGTTCAGGTTTCGGTCACTTTTTTTAATGTATTCAAATTGAGCGGCTTGCCCCATCCAAAAGATCCCGGCCGTCATAAAGCTTAGGAAGTAAACCAGAAATTTCGGTAGCAGCCCTAAAAAAGCTAGCGCGAGTTCCTTCTCATTTCCTTCCAGTTCAGGAACTTTTATTTCCAGAACCAAAAGCGTCATTGCGACTCCAAAAACAGCATCGCTTATGGCTATAATCCTCCCTGTATCGTGTCCGGCAATTTTATTGTAGTTGCTTTTCATATGATCTGTTGTACTCAAAAACCAATAATATTTTAATCAAATCAATGTATCTTCTATCCAATTGTGCTATGATATTTTTGCAGCATACATCATTCCGCCAAACTTTGATTTTCTTTCACCAATTTTTTCGATATTGGAATATCCCATTTCGATAAATAAGAGTTTCAATTCTTCAAAAGGAATTGGATATGGTTCCCATTGATTGGCTACAGAATTATCATACTCCACAATTATCCATTTCTTAGTATTTTTGAAATAGGCTTCCAAGTGCCGGATAAGTTGTTTTTTATTTTTAATAAAATGAAAAGAATTGGCCATCAAAATCCCATCTAATAATGGCAATTCCAAAGATTCATAAAAATCTCCTTCCTTAAAAAACAAGCGAACTTCCGAATGTTTTGCAGGAAAGCTCTGCACAGACTTGTCTACTGCATAAACCGAACTTCCGTCCTTAAGAATCTCCGCCAAGGCAAGAGTAAAAAGCCCAACTCCGCATCCTAAATCTGCCCAGATTTCCAAATTATTTTCTACAGCTGACAGAATCATTTCTTTTGCTTCAGAGATATTCATACATTTTCATAAAAATTAATCAATATTCAAAAATAATTGACAAATATAAAATAAAAACGCATTATTAAAATATTTTTTTCTTAATAAACTGAATTATAATAAATTTTAAACATAAAATAAATACCAATAAACAAATATTGTTAAATGATTTTATAGCATTTACCAATTATGATTTGTAATACCGCAAAATGTAATGTTCATTATTTGTTTTTATTTAATTTACATAACTTTGTTTTTTACTAATTAATTGATAAATGAAACTCAATCTTCCGGACAAACTCTATTATTCTATTGGCGAAGTTGCGAAAGCATTCGACGTGAACACTTCACTTATCCGGTATTGGGAGCAGGAATTCCCTATCATCAAACCGAAGAAAAACAAGAAGGGAAACAGATACTTCACACCTTCTGATATTGAGAATCTGAAAATCATCTATCACCTTGTAAAAGAAAAAGGTTACACGCTGGACGGCGCTAGAGTTGCATTGACAACCAACTCAAAAATCTCCGAAACCATAACCATTATTGACAGATTAGAATTCATAAAAGCAGAACTTCTGAAGCTGAAAAATTCGCTTAACGACTAGTAAAAATTTTTTTTATCCTATTATTAGTTATTTGATTCATTTTATTTAACTTTGGTTAAAACACAAAGATGAATCATAAATTACCTTTCCAGATGCGGAAAAGGCAGATTTTCAGCCTCGTTATTTTCGGAATTCTTATTATTTTTTCACAATTTGCATTTTCGCTCTACAAGAAAAATCAGCATTACGAAAGACCTGTCATCACTTTTGTTTCGGAATTAAAACCAGACATTATTCTTACTGAATTTAATCCTAATGACCTTGACGCAAGCCAATGGAAAAATCTTGGTTTCTCGGAAAAGCAGGTCAAAACAATTTTAAAATATAAAAAAATAGTTGGCGGGAATTTCTCTTCCAAAGAGCAAATCAAAAAATGCTACGCAATTTCCGATGAGAAATTCCAATCTTTGGAGAAGTACATTCTGCTTCCCGAAACCAAGGCACAAGCCAAAAAGCAGAACTTTACCTATAGCAGTTTTGAAAAGAAAAAGCTGAATATCAAAGGAAAATTCAATCCTGATTTGTATTCTCAAAAAGATTGGGAAAATCTTGGTTTTTCTGAAAAACAAGCTGCTGCTATATTGAAATACAAAAATTATCTCGGCGGAAGTTTCATTAGCAAAGAAAAACTGAAAGAATGTTTTATGATCAACGATGAGCAATTTGATCAGATGTCACCTTTCTTAATATTACCAGCCAAAACACCGGAAAATCTGGCTAATAAATTTGAGAAAAAGAAAGAAAAAGAAGTCGTAAAAATCAGCCAATATTTTGATCCGAATGAATTGAATCCCGAACAATGGCAAGCTTTGGGGTTTTCTGAAAAACAGGCGAACGTGATCGTCAATTATCGGGACAAAAATCTTCGAGGCAGTTTCAAATCTTTAGAGGATATTGAAAAATGTTTTGTGATTTCTGAAGAAAAATTCCAGGAAATGAAACCTTGGATCAGATTGAAAGCTCCGGAAAAATCAAAATCGACAGAAGACAAATATGATGCTGTAGAGAAAACAGATTATGCAAAAATCAATCTTAATGAAATTAATTTCAAACAACTGAGAGAATTTGGATTTACGGAAAAAGATGCAGCAGGAATATTAGCTTTCAGGAAAAAGCTCGGTGGTTTTATTAATAAAAATCAACTGTTGGAAACTTACGAGATAGACAGAAGTCTGGGAGAAAAACTAATTTATATTGCCAAATTGGACAATTCTAGTGTTGCAAAATACTCGCTTGCAAATGCACCCGAAGATTGGCTGAAAAAACATCCATACTTCCGATTTTCTGCAGACAAAATTATATATTACAGAATCACAAACCCAGAAGATAAAAAGATTTGGAAGTTCCTGAAACTAAAACCTGAATATGAAGAAAAAATGAGACTATACATTAATTAAAAATGTATTTAAATAAAATCAAGCTCTAAAAAAATTTTATAAATAATTAAAATTAGTATAAGTTATCAAAATTGGCAAAATTTTTGAATTAGTATATTTATGTACCAATTTAAATTATTTAATACATTTAAGTACTAATTTAACCTATTCAAAATTTATACTTATGAAAAATTATTTAAAATTACTTCTTGGACTTTTTGTCCTTTCGTTCATTGTATTCTCGTGCGACGACAATGATGATGACATGCCAGTGGAAAGCAGCAAAACCATCACAACACTTGTGAGCGAAAATGCAAATCTTTCCTTATTAAAAACAGCTGTAATACGTGCTGGACTTGCCGAAACACTTTCCGCTAATGGGACTTTCACTGTTTTCGCTCCTACAAATGAGGCTTTTGCTTCCGCAGGTTTGGGAACAGAGGCTGCAATGAATGCAGTACCGGTGGAAACCTTGAAAAACATTCTTCTTTATCACCTGTTTTCTCAAAGATATCCGGCAGCCAACATCCCGACCGGAACCACCGAACTTAGCACAGCCAGCAATTCAAAAGCTTATGTTACAAAAAACACGAAAGGTGTTTATGTCAACGGTGCAATGGTAACTACTGCGGATGTAAACGCTTCCAATGGTGTGGTACATGTGATCAACAAAGTTCTTATGCCGCCTGCAGGCAATATTGTACAGGTTGCACAAGGTAATGCTAATCTTACTTTTCTGGTTGCTGCCGTAGCGAGAGCGAGTGAAGGAAGCACAAATGTGGCATCTGTATTGTCTACTACCACCGGTTTGACTGTATTTGCTCCAACCAATCAGGCTTTCATCAATGCAGGCTTTACTTCAATAGCATCTATTCAGGCTGCTAGTCCAAATACTTTGGCAGGTATCCTGACATATCACGTGATTGCAGCAAGAGTATTTTCATCCGATCTTACTGAAGGTGCAATGCCAACAACTTTAAATGGCGGAAAAGTAACCGTAACACTTTCCGGAGGTGCGAAAGTAAAGGGTAACAGCAACACAACGGCTTCCAATATCACTGCCACAGATATTATGGCAACCAATGGTGTCGTTCATGTCATAGACCAAGTTTTATTACCCTAAATTTAATAATTGATAATAAGAAAGACCTGTTGATTTATTAGCAGGTCTTTTTATTTATTAATCAAAAGTTTTGCTGGAGTCTTCCAACAAACCGTTAAGTTCAGTCATTTCTTCGATGGTTAAATCTCGCCATTTCCCGACAGGCAGATCGAGTTTGATGTTCATGATACGCACCCTTTTCAGTTTCTTTACTTCGTAATCCAGATGCTCGCACATTCTTCGGATTTGGCGATTGAGACCTTGTGTCAATACGATCCGGAAATTCATTGTATCTATTTTTTCAACTTCACATTTTTTTGTGATAGTGTCAAGTATCGGAACACCATTTCTCATTTTATCAAGAAATTTTTCGGTAATCGGTTTGTTGACTCTCACGAAATATTCTTTCTCGTGGTTATTTCTCGCTCTAAGTATTTTGTTAACAATGTCACCATCAGATGTCAGCAGAATCAATCCTTCACTAGGCTTGTCCAATCTTCCGATTGGAAAAATACGTTTTGGATGGTTAATGTATTCTATAATATTATTCTTTTCGCGTTTTGTATCCGTTGTACACACGATTCCGACAGGTTTGTTGAAAGCAATGTAAACAAAGTCTTCATCTTTTGGTTTTCTGATTGTTTTACCATCCACGAAAATTTCATCATCATCAGAAACTTTGGTCCCCATTTCCGGAACCACGCCATTGATGGTAATTCTGCCTTCTTCCAACAGCTTATCTGCTGCTCTTCTGGAGCAAAACCCGACTTCTGATAAATATTTATTGATTCTAATTTTTTCCAATTTTAAATACTTTTATAGTCTTCGAAACTAAATTCATTTTCCAGATATTCCGGCTTTGCATCCAGCACAGAATAATCACCAATTTTTGTCCTGCGCAATTGCGTAAGATAGGCGCCAACACTAAGATCCTGACCAATGTCGTGCGCCAGACTTCTAATATAAGTTCCTTTGCTGCAGCCAACCGTAAAAGAAACGAAAGGCAAATTAATTTCTATATTATTCAGATAATGAATGGTTGTTTTTCTGGATTTCATTTCCACTTCGGTTCCTGCTCTTGCGAGATCGTAAGCGCGTTTTCCATCTACTTTCAAGGCTGAAAAAACGGGTGGTTTCTGGTCAATCTCGCCAATGAATTTTGCTAAAGTCTCGTGAATTAATTCTTCAGTAATGTGCGAATAATCGGTTTGTAGAATTTCCGGTTTCTCAGTGTCATAAGATTCGGTTTGAACACCGATTTTTATCTCTGTCCAATATTCTTTGGGCGCATCCTGAATTTCCGGAATTCTCTTTGTGAGCTTCCCTGTACATACAATCAATAATCCTGTTGCCCTTGGATCTAAAGTACCAGCATGACCAATTTTAAATTTTTTAGGCACCTCTTTGAATTCTCTTTTGAGTTTGTATTTCAACTTATTGACAGCCTGAAACGATGTCCAATCCAAAGGTTTGTCCAGTAGAAATATTTGTCCGGATTGTAAGTCTTCTGCTGTCATTTTTATTTTAATTGTTAGTTTTCAGAAATCAATTCTCATTTTTAAAACAGAGAATCTTATGCAGCCCGGCTTGAGTGGAAATCCTTTTTTGCAGTTGGAAAGCAAAGGCAAAAAAGATTGACTTCGTCGAACCACTTCGCTAGGTTTGGGAACGGAAGACGGAAACAGCTGCCCAAATTATTTTATTTGAAATAATAAAAATAAATTAACAATCCAATCCCAACCACAATTCTGTACCAGCCCCAAGGTTTGAAACCATATTTATTCAATAAACTTATGAAAGATTTAATGGCGATCCAGGCTACGACAAATGCAACAATGTTTCCAACAATGAAAATCAAAATATGATCCTGAGATTCCAAGATCATCTCATAACCTTTTTGTGGATTCGGTGTTTCTTTGCCCCAGGTTTTCACAAAAACAGAATAAAGCGTAACTGCCAACATCGTAGGAACTGCAAGGAAAAATGAGAATTCTGCTGCTGCTTTTCTAGATAGTCCCTGCGTCATACCACCAATAATGGAAGCCGCACTCCTACTCGTTCCAGGCATCATCGCCAGACATTGCCAAAACCCAATTGTAATAGCTTTTTTGATGGTAATTTCTTTCTCATCGTGGATCACAGGATTCTTGAACCAATTGTCTGCAAACAACAAAACAACTCCGCCTAAAACCAAAACTGCTGAAATAGCAATCTGGTTTCCGAGAACGGATTCGATAGCATCATCAAGAAAAAAACCAATGATCAAAGCTGGTAAAACCGCAAAAGCTAGTTTGTAATAAAACTGAAGATTGCTGAAATCAAAGAATTTTTTACCATAAGCGACCACCACAGAAAGTATTGCCCCGAATTGAATAGAAACCTGAAACATTTTAAGAAATTCGGTTTCTTCCAGTCCCATCAGACTTGCAGCAAATCCCATATGAGCTGTGGATGAAATTGGCAAATATTCGGTAAGTCCTTCTATGATTGCGATAATAATCGCTTTGATTAAATCCATTTTATTGATAAAAAAATTAAAAGACTAAAAAATTAAAAGATTCAAATTAATATTCAAATCTTTTAATCATTTAATCTTTGAGTGTAAAAATTATTTATTTCTTTTCAGTATTGCAAAAACCTGAATCACAAATCCTGCAATAACCAATATAGGTGCTAATCTGATTCTTCGGAATGAGAAAATATCTTCGTTCCAGTAATTAGGATCGAATTTTCCATCGGGCGTAGTATTGGCATCTGCTCCCATCATCAGGACAAATCCCAATACAATAAGTGCCAGCCCTATCAGCATCAATTTAAAGTTTTTGTTCCCGAAATAGAAAGCTTTCTTCTCAACAGTTTCAGTTGTTTTACCGTACTGATCTGCAGAATATTTGTTTATTTTTTTTGCCATTGTTATGAGTAATATAGGTCATCCACGTTGCTTCGCAGGAATCTCCAGGTTGCAAAGATAGTACTTGCAACGGTAATGAAAATACCTGTTAATAAAATGATGATAATCAAAAAAACGTATTGGTTGGTGTCCTGGACAAATGGTGTCCCGATCTGGCTGGTAAAGTAATACCAGAGTCCACCCAGAGCCAGAATTCCAATTAGTGAACCTATCAGTCCGAGAACAAGTGCTTCTTTTATAAAAGGCATTAATATGAATCTCCTTTTTGCCCCCACGAGCTGCATGGTTTTGATAATAAATCTTTTGGAGAATATTTTCAACCTGATTGAATTATTAATTAAGACAATTGCAACAATTAGGAATAAGATGGAAAATGCCAGAATCCAGGTTAGAATTCTATTCAGATTATTGTAAACATCAATCGTTAATTGATTGTCATTGGCGACAT
>Ga0247808_10000765_pt1 | contig 15485 bp, 13 predicted proteins | sample UWRJL089202R1_FD_179914 | JGI IMG/M metagenome (GOLD analysis project Ga0247808, IMG submission 179914) | Plant litter microbial communities from Arlington Agricultural Research Station in Wisconsin, United States - UWRJ-L089-202R-1 | ecosystem: Environmental > Terrestrial > Plant litter >... | reverse complement strand
GGTTTCCTTGATCGAGATGAAGTTCTCGATGCCCAGCGTGTCGAGCACCTGGCCACCGAAACGCTCCGACGCGATGCCGGTGCGAATGCCCTTGCGTGCGGCGTACACGGCCGCTGCGGCGCCTGCCGGGCCACCGCCGACGATCAGCACGTCGAACGGGTCCTTGGCGTTGATCTTCTTGGCCTCGCGCTCGACACCGCTGGTGTCGATCTTGGCGAGGATCTCTTCCAAGCTCATGCGGCCCTGGCCGAACTCGGTGCCGTTAAGGAACACGGTCGGCACGGCCATGATCTGGCGCTCCTTCACTTCGTCCTGGAAGGTGCCGCCTTCGATCATCGTGGTGCGGATGCGCGGGTTCTGCACGGCCATCAGATTGAGTGCCTGCACCACGTCGGGGCAGTTGTGGCAGGTCAGCGAAACATAGATCTCGAACTCGAAGTCGCCGTCGAGCGCGCGGATCTGATCGAGCACTTCCTGCTCGACCTTCGGGGGATAGCCGCCGATCTGCAGCAACGCAAGGATCAGCGACGTGAATTCATGACCCATCGGCAGGCCGGCGAAGCGCGGACCGTGGTTTTCGCTCGGGCGATTGACCGAAAACGACGGCTTGCGGTGGTTGTCGTCGCGGCTTTCGGTCAGCGTGACGAGCGGCGACGATTCAGCGACGTCCTTCAGCAACGACAGCAGTTCACCCGAGGCCTTGCTGTCGTCGAGCGATGCGACGATCTCGATCGGCTGCGTGGCACGTTCGAGGTAACTCTTCAGTTGGGCTTTGGTGGCGGCGTCGAGCATGGCGGACTCACTTTCGATATTTGAAAACTATCAACTGCGGGGAAAAAAGGCCCGGGGCTGGTGGGCGCCCGGGCCATCGGCGCGAAGCGCTTAGATCTTGCCGACGAGGTCGAAGGACGGAGCGATGGTCTTGTCGCCTTCGTTCCACTTGGCCGGGCAGACCTCGTTGGGGTGGGCAGCGGTGTAGACGGCTGCCTTGAGCTTGCGCAAGGTTTCCTTCACGTCACGAGCGATTTCATTGGAATGCACTTCGGCGGTCTTGATGATGCCGTCCGGGTTGATCACGAAGGTGCCGCGCAGTGCCAGGCCTTCTTCGGGGATGTGAACACCGAAGGCATTGGTCAGCGTGTGGGTCGGGTCGCCCACCAGCGGAAACTTGGCCTTGCCGACCGCAGGCGAGGTGTCGTGCCACACCTTGTGGGAGAAATGGGTGTCGGTGGTCACGATGTAGACCTCGGCGCCCAGCTTCTGAAACTCGGGATAGTTGTCGGCTGCGTCTTCGACTTCGGTCGGGCAATTGAAGGTGAAAGCAGCCGGCATGAAGATCAGCACAGACCATTTGCCCTTGAGCGTTTCGTTGGAAACCTCGATGAATTTGCCGTTGAGGTAGGCCTGGGTCTTGAACGGCAGGACTTGGGTGTTGATCAGGGTCATGGTGCTTCCTTGGCGGTGCAGATGAAGAAAAGGTGGTGAGCCATGAGTATAGCTACCAAAATATCATATTTCATAGCCAGGAACTATCGAATGCATCGGACTGACCTATGGATTCCGAAGACTTCGCGCGCCTGAACACGAACGCCTATCACCCTCACACGCATGCAGACCGGCGGCGCATGGGATTGCTTGCCCGCCCCTGTGGCGCGCACGGACAATCGCTGCTTTTAGAACAAGGAAAACGATCATGAAGGGCGACCCACAAGTCATCGAGCATCTGCAGGCGCAGCTCAAGAACGAGCTGACGGCGATCAACCAGTACTTCCTGCACTATCGGATGCTCAAGCACTGGGGCTTGGACAAGTTGGCCAAGAAGGAATACGAGGAATCCATCGGCGAAATGAAGCACGCCGACTGGTTGATGGACCGCATCTTCATGCTCGACGGTCTGCCGAACCTGCAGGATCTGGCCAAGCTCAATGTCGGCGAAGACGTTCCCGAACTGCTCGCTTGCGATCTGAAGGCGGAATACGGCGCGCAGGCGACGATCAAGGCCGGCATCGCGCATTGCGAGACCGTGCGCGACTATGTCTCGCGCGATCTCCTGCAGAAGATCCTCGACGACACCGAGGAGCACATCGACTTCCTGGAAACGCAGATCGATCTGATCGGCAAGGTCGGCCTGCAGAACTACCTTCAGAGCCAAATGGGCGAGCTCCAGTAAGCCGCAGCGTCGACGACAACATTCAGCGGGACTTCGGTCCCGCTTTTCGTTGGGCTTTACGCAACTTCACACGCTATCGAATACAGAGCGCGGGACGCACGGATGGCCTGCGATGAAGAGCAATTCGGGCTATCGGCCGGCGTGCATACAAATAACATTCATTCTCATTTGTAAGGCTAGAATCCACGCCTTCAAATGACTGCCGCAACCACCGACAACCGACGCCGCGCCTATTGGCTCAAGACCTTGCACGAATGGCACTGGGTCAGTTCGGCGCTGTGCCTGATCGGCATGATCCTGTTCAGCGTCACCGGCTTCACGCTCAATCACGCGTCGCAGATCGAAGCCAAGCCCCGTATCACGAGCCTGCGCGCCAATGTCGACGACACGCTCCGGGCGCGGCTCGAAGAGCAGGCGGCCACGGTCAAGGCGACCACCAAGGGCAAGGCGGGGCTGCCCGACGACTTGCAGGCCTGGGTCCAGAAGACCTGGCACATCGACACCGCCGGCGAGGCAGAGTGGTCGAACGACGAGATCTACCTGTCGATGCCCCGCCCCGGCGGCGACGCGTGGCTGCGGCTGAGCCTGGCCGACGGCGAGATCGAATACGAGCGCACCGACCGCGGCTGGCTCTCCTACTTCAACGACCTGCACAAGGGCCGTCACACCGGCGCAGCCTGGAGCTGGTTCATCGACATCTTCGCGGCGGCCACGCTGGTCTTCTCGATCACCGGCCTCTTCATTCTCAAGATGCACGCCGGCAACCGGCCCTTCACCTGGCCGATGGTCGGGATGGGCCTGGTCATTCCGGTGCTGCTCGCGCTGCTGTTCATCCACTAGTCGTCCGACAGAAAGGCTCCTCCGTGCAAGTCCGCTATTCCCTGGCCGCTCCCGCGCTCGCCGCATTGTTCGGCGCACCCGCCCTGGCGGCCGGCCTTGCCGCCAACATCGAGGTGCCGCGCCTGAACACGTCCGAGTACCACCGCCCCTACGTGGCCGCATGGATCGAGCGGCCGGACAACAGCGTGGCGGCCACGGTCGCCGTCTGGTACGACGTGCGGACCCGCACCAACAATCCCGAAGGTGAAGGCACCAAGTGGCTGAAGGACCTGCGCCAGTGGTGGCGCCGCACCGGGCGCGACCTGGAGGTGCCTATCGACGGCGTGACCGGCGCCACCAAGCCCGCGGGCAAGCACCAGATCAACCTCGCCGACGCGGCCACGGCCAAGCTCGCCCCTGGCGCCTACAAGTTCGTGGTCGAGGCCGCGCGCGAGGTCGGCGGCCGCGAGGTGGTGACGATTCCCTTCCAGTGGCCGCCTGCCAAGGCCGACCAGCAGAGCGCCAGTGGAAGCAGCGAGCTGGGCGAAATCAAACTCGAACTCAAGCCCTGAGCTTTCCGTTTTCACCCTCTTACCGGAATATCGCCATGACCCTTTCAATCCGCACCATCGCCCTGGCCACCGCCATGACCGCCGCGCTCGGCGCGGCCCACGCGCACAACGCCTGGCTGCTGCCCTCCACCACCGTGCTGTCGAAGCCCGACACCATCTCGGTGGACGCCGCGATTTCCAACGATCTCTTCGTGGCCAACCATGCCGCGATGCGGTTGGAGAACCTGCAGATCACGGCCCCCGACGGCAGCGCCGTCAAGCCCGAGTCCGAAGCCAAGCTCAAGCACCGCAGCGTGTTCGACGTGCCGGTCGCGACGCCGGGCACCTACCGCATCGCGGTCGTCAACGGCGGCGCCTCGGCGAGCTGGAAGGACAAGGCCACTGGCCAGCCGAAGCGTGCCCGCGGCACGGCCGAGTCGCTCGCCAAGGACATTCCGGCCGACGCGCAGGACGTGGTCGTCACGCAGTCGATCGGACGCATCGAGACCTTCGTCACGGTGGGCAAGCCGTCGGTGCCGAAGGCCATCGGCCAGGGCTTGGAAATGGTGTCGACCGCCGGCGCGCTGACCGACCTCGCCAAGGGCGAGAAGGCCACCTTCGCGCTGCAGATCGACGGCCAGCCCGCCAAGGACCTCGAAGTCACGGTGACGGCCGGCAACACGCAGTACCGCGACAAGCTCGCCGAGTTCAAGGTCAAGACCGACGACAAGGGCCAGTTCAGCGTCACCTGGCCGGCGGCCGGCATGTACTGGATCGACGCCAGCACCAAGGACAACAAGACCACCCTGCCGCAGGCGAAGGAACGCCGCCTGAGCTACGCGGCCACCGTGGAAGTGATGCCCTGAGCCTCTTGGCAGCGAGCCCGCCGGTGCGTCCATCCTTTGCCACCTGGGGCGCCAGCGGCTACGCAAACAGGGCCGTGCCGCGCGCAGCCGATCCGGCCCGCCTGCAGGCGCTCGCCGGCCGCACCATGGGCACCACCTGGTCGCTCAAGTTCGACAACCCGGCGATGCTGGCGCATGCAGCAGTGCAGGCGGCCGTCGTGCAGGCGCTCGATCGCGTGATCGCGCAGATGAGCACGTGGGAGCCGGCTTCGGACATCAGCCGGTACAACGGTGCCGACGCGGGCAGCCGGCACACGCTGCCGAGCGCCTTCGCCAATGTACTCGCGTGTGCATTGCACTGGGCCGAGGCCAGCGACGGCGCGATCGATCCGACCGTCGGCCCGCTGGTGGCGTCGTGGGGCTTCGGCGCGCAAGCCGACGCGACGACTTCATCGCCCTCCCCCGAGGCACTGGCCGCGGCACGCGCACGCATCGGCTGGCGGCGCCTTGCGTTCGATGCGGCGGAAAGCGCCATCACCCAGCCCGGTGGGCTCTGGCTCGATCTTTCCGGCGTCGCCAAGGGGTACGCGGTCGACCACGTCGCCGACGCCCTGATGGCGCTCGGCCTGCACGACTTTCTCGTGGAAGTCGGTGGCGAATTGAAGGGCTGCGGTCGACGTCCCGGGGGCCAGCCCTGGCGCGTGCGGCTCGACACCCTCATCGATGCGCTGCCGCCCCTGGCGCTCGATGGCCTGGCCGTCGCCACCTCGGGCGACCGCTGGCATGCCCAGGAACACGCAGGCCGACGCTGGTCGCACACCATCGACCCACGCAACGGCGAACCGGTTTCGCCGGACCTGGCGTCCGTCACCGTGCTGCACCCGCAATGCATGCACGCCGACGCGTTGGCCACTGCGCTGACGGTGCTCGGCCCTGTCGATGGCGCCGCGTTCGCGCAGCGGCACGGCATCGCCGCGCTGTTCGTCTGCCGCGACGCCGCCGGCCCGCGGGCCATCGCCACCGCCGCATGGCAGGCGCGCAACGCATGACCGTCTTCGGCGCCACTTCGTCGCGCGCGTTCCTGCGGCACTGACACGATGAACGAGCTTGTCTTGCGCATCGGTGGCGCGGGCCTCACGGTGCTCGCCTATGCCGCGATGTGCCTGGCCATCTGGGTGCGGCAGCGTCGTCGGCATGCCGCCGATGCGCGTGCCGCGGCGGCGCTGGCCGGCGACGGCGCGCAATCGCCGATGCTGGTGGTCTTCGCCAGCCAGACCGGCCAGGCGGAGGCCATCGCCTGGCAGACCGGTCGCGCGCTGCATGCCCAAGGCACGCCCGTGCGCGTGCTGTCGCTCAACGCGCTGGACGCGGCCGCGCTGCACTGCGCCGAGCGCGCGCTTTTCGTCGCCAGCACCTATGGCGAAGGCGATGCGCCCGACGGCGCCAGCGTGTTCGCCGAACAGCTGATGGGCACGCCTGACGCGTTGCCGGCGCTCCCGTCGCTGCGGTATGCGGTGCTGGCGCTCGGCGACCGACAGTACGCGCAGTTCTGCGGCTTCGGCCGCGCGCTGGACGCCTGGCTGCAGTCCACCGGTGCCGTGCCGATGGCGCCGCGCATCGAGGTGGACAACGCCGATGCGGACGCGCTGGCCGAATGGCATGCGCAATGGGGCGGCAGCGGGGAAGAGGCCGCCGGCGCCGCGCCGGCCGTCGTCCCCTGGCGGCTGGTCGCACGCGAAAGGCTCAACCCGGGCAGCGAAGGCGGGCCGGTCTTCCACCTCGGCCTGAAGCCTCCGCCCGGCACTGCGCTCGACTGGCAATCCGGCGATCTGGTGCAGGTGGCGTTGTCGGCCGATCCCGCCAGACCGCGCGACTACTCGATCGCGTCCATTCCCGCCGATGGCGAGCTCCAGCTGGTGGTGCGCCAGGAGCGCCATCCCGACGGCACGCTGGGCGCTGCGTCGGGCCTGCTCACCTCCACCCTCTCGCTTGGCGACTCGGTGGCGATGCGGCTGAGGCCGCACCGCAACTTCCGACTCGAAGACAACGCCGAGCGCCCGCTGATCCTGATCGGCAACGGCACCGGCCTGGCCGGCCTGCGCGGGCACCTGCGCGCACGCGCCGCCACCGGGCGCCACGAGAACTGGCTGCTGTTCGGCGAGCGCCGCGCCGCACACGATTTCCTCTACCGCACCGAGCTCGAGGCCTGGCAGGCCAGCGGCGTGCTGCGCCGGCTCGACATGGTCTTCTCGCGCGACCAGGCCGAGCGGGCCTACGTGCAGCATCGCCTGCTGCAGCTCGGCGACGAGGTGCATGCCTGGCTGGCACGCGGCGCGGCGGTGTACGTCTGCGGCAGCCTGCAGGGCATGGCGGGCGGCGTGGACGCGGCCCTGAGGCAGGTTGCCGGCGATGCGACCGTGCGAGACCTGATCGCCAGCGGCCGCTATCGCCGCGACGTCTACTGAAACGCGAGTGCGTTGACCGCATCTTTACAGAGCGGACATGGCGCGATTTACATTCGGTAGCGATGCTCCGTGTGCCCATGTCGGGCGCCCTTCCGTTGACTGATCCTTCGCCATGAATGACGCCGCCCGTCCCCGCCGCCGCCTGCGCCCGGCCTTGTTCACCCTGATCGCCATCGTCGCCGTGGCCGCGGCGGTCTGGTTCGGCTGGAAGCAATGGTCCGCCGCCAACGCGAAGGGCCCCGACTACGTGTTCGCCACCGTGCAGCGGGTCGACCTCGAAGACCTGGTGAGCGCCACCGGCTCGCTCCAGCCGCGCGACTACGTCGATGTGGGCGCGCAGGTGTCGGGCCAGTTGAGGAAGATCCACGTCGAGGTGGGCAACGACGTGACCGAGGGGCAGCTGCTCGCGGAGATCGATGCCGAGCAGTCGGCCGCACGGGTCGAGGCCAGCCAGGCCAACCTGCGTGCGCAAGGCGCGCAGTTGGCGCAGAACCAGGTGAACCTCGAGAAGGCCGAACGCGACCTGCAGCGCCAGAAGAACCTGATGTCGGCTGAGGCCACCACGCTCGAACTGGTGCAGAACGCCGACACCACCGTCAAGACCACGCGCGCCCAGATCAACACGCTGAAGGCGCAGATGGAGCAGACGCAGGCCAGCATGCGCATCGAGGCCGCCAACCTGAAGTACACCAAGATCTATGCGCCGATGGCCGGCACGGTGGTCAGCATCACCGCCAAGCAGGGCCAGACGCTCAACACCAACCAGTCGGCGCCCACCATCCTGCGCATTGCCGACCAGAGCACGATGACGATCCAGACGCAGGTGTCGGAAGCCGACGTGAGCAAGCTGCGCACCGGCATGCAGGCCTACTTCACCACGCTGGGCAGCCAGGGCCGCCGTTGGTACGGCCAGCTCAAGAAGGTCGAGCCGACGCCCACCGTGACCAACAACGTGGTGCTCTACAACGCGCTGTTCGACGTGGCCAACGCCAACCGCAGCCTGATGTCGCAGATGACGGCGCAGGTCTTCTTCGTCGTGGCCGAGGCGCGCGACACGCTGGTGGTGCCGATGTCGGCGCTCACGATGCAGCGCGCGCCGCAGGGCCGGCGCGACCCGTCCGCCGGTGCGTCGGCAACGCCCGCAGCATCGGCGGCATCGGGTCCGGCGAGCGCTGCCGCGCCGGCCGCCGCAGCGACGACGGCTGCGCCCGCACCGGAGCCGGTCAACGCCTCGCCCCCCGGCGAACGTCGCAGGCCCGGCGGCGAAGAACGCCAGCGCGGTGCCGGCCCCAGCGACGAGCAGCGCCAGCGCATGCGTGCGCAGCGCCAGGAAGGCACCCAGGGCACGGCCGGCGCACGCGGCCCGCGCAAGGCGACCGTCAAGGTCGCCGCCGCCGACGGCAGCATCACGGAGCGCGAAGTCACGGTCGGCGTGAGCAACCGCGTGCAGGCCCAGATCCTCTCCGGCCTGGAAGAAGGCGAACGCGTGGTCGCGGGCATCAAGCAGGCCGACACGCCGCGCCGCGCCGCCGCTGCGCAGGCGCCGGGCTTCGGCGCGCCGCCCGGCATGGGGGCAGGCGCACCCGCCGGAGGCGCACGCCGGTGAACACGTCGACGGCCGCGCCCGCCACGCCGCTGATCGCGCTGCAGGGCGTCACCAAGACCTACCGCAACGGCGATCTCGCGGTCGAGGTGCTGCACGGCATCGACCTGGAAATCTTCCCGGGCGAGTTGGTCGCGATCATGGGCGCCTCGGCTCGGGCAAGTCGACGCTGATGAACATCCTCGGCTGCCTCGACCGGCCGAGCACCGGCAGTTACCGCTTCATGGGCCGCGACGTGTCGGCGCTGGGCCGCGACGAGCTGGCCGAGCTGCGGCGCGAGGCCTTCGGCTTCGTGTTCCAAAGCTACAACCTGATCGCCACCGGCACCGCGACCGACAACGTGGAGGTGCCCGCGGTCTACGCCGGCGTGCCGCCGCAGGACCGCCATGCGCGTGCCAACAAACTGCTGGCGACGCTCGGCCTGGCCGACCGCGGCCACCACCGGCCCAACCAGCTGTCGGGCGGGCAGCAGCAGCGCGTGTCGATCGCGCGAGCGCTCATGAACGGCGGCCGCGTGATCCTGGCCGACGAGCCGACCGGTGCGCTCGACAGCAAGAGCGGCGCCGACGTGATGCGGCTGTTGAAGGAACTTTCCGCGCAGGGCCATACGGTGATCCTGATCACCCACGCGCCGGAGGTGGCGCAGCACGCGCACCGCGTGATCGAGCTGCGCGACGGCAATGTCGTGTCCGACCCCGGCCCGTCGACCGCCGACAACGCGACGGCCGCGCGCGATTGGGCGCCGCGGGCGGGGCGCATCAGCCATCTGTCCGACGTCATGGAAGCCACCAAGACGGCACTGCGGGCGCTGCGCGCCAACGTCTTCCGCTCCATCCTCACGCTGCTGGGCATCGTGATCGGCGTCGCGTCGGTGATCGCCATGCTGGCCATCGGCGACGGCGCCAAGCAGGCGGTGATCGACCGCATCGGCGCCATGGGTTCGAACCTGCTGCTGGTGCGCCCTGGCGCGCCCAACCAGCGCGGCTTCGCCAGTACCGCCACGCTGGTGCAGGCCGACGTGGTCGCGATCGACAAGGAAGTGCCGAACGTGCTGGCGGCCATCCCCGAGCAGAACAGCACCGCGACGCTGCGCTTCGGCGGCGCCGACTACTCGAGCAGCGTGACCGGCACCTCGTCGAAGTTTCCGATCGCGCGCCAATGGAAGGTGTCGCGCGGCACCTTCTTCAGCGAAGACGACGACAGCAACTACGCGACCGTCGCGGTGCTGGGCCAGACCGTGGCGAACGCGCTGTTTCAGAACGGCGAGGAGCCGATCGGCCAGTTCGTGCTGGTCAACAACCTGATCTTCCAAGTGGTCGGCGTGATGGCCCCGCGCGGTGCCTCGCCCACCGGGCAGGACCAGGACGACGTGGTGCTGGTGCCCTACGCCACCAGCCAGCTGCGCCTGTCGGGCCAGCGCTTCCTGCGCAACGTGACGGTGGCGGTGGCCGACACCTCGCGCATCGACGAGACGCAGGATGCGGTCGAGTCGCTGCTGACCGAGCGCCACGGCGTGGTCGACTTCCAGATCCGCAACATGGCCTCGATCATCGAGACCGCGACCGAGACGCAGAACACGATGACCATCCTGCTGGGTTCGATTGCCGCCATTTCGCTGCTGGTCGGCGGCATCGGCGTGATGAACATCATGCTGGTGAGCGTGACCGAGCGCACCCGCGAGATCGGCATCCGCATGGCGACCGGTGCGCGCATGCGCAACATCCTCCAGCAGTTCCTGATCGAGGCGCTGGTGGTGTCGGCACTCGGCGGCGCGATCGGCGTCGTCTTCGGCCTGGGCACCGCGGCGGTGATCGGCGCCTTCGGCACGCCGGTGCAGTACGCGGTGATGCCGGTGCTGCTGGCCTTCGGCTGCGCCTTCGCCACCGGCCTGGTGTTCGGCTACCTGCCGGCCAAGAAGGCCGCCGGGCTCGACCCGGTGGTCGCGCTCGCTTCGGAATAAGGACAACGGCCCCGCCATGCGCGCTCTCTTCTCGCCCCTTCGGTCCCGTCCGGCGCTCGCCGGCCTCGCGGCGCTCCTGTTTCTGGGCGGCTGCGCCGTGCGCGAACCGCGCACCGTGCTGAACGCGCCGATGCCCTCCGCCTGGAACGAGGCGGCTCCGACCAACGCACCGGCGCCTCCGCTGGCGCGCGACTGGTGGCGCGCATTCGGCTCGACGCAGCTGGAGGCGCTGGTCGCCGAAGCCCTCGCCGGCAGCGGCGACCTGCGGATCGCCGCGCAACGCGTGCGCCAGGCCGACATCGCGCTGCAGCTCGCGGGCGCGTCGCAGCTGCCCAGCGTGGGCGCATCGGTCGGCAGCTCGGCCAACCGAAGCGAAGGCGGCGGCGGCACCCGCAAGTCGACCAACGTCTCGCTCAACGTGAGCTACGAGGTGGATCTGTGGGGGCGCCTCGCGGCCGGCGTGCAAGGCGCCCAGGCCTCGCTGGCGGCGAGCCGCTACGACCTCGACACGGCGCGCATCACGCTGGCCGCCTCGGTCGCGACCACGTACTTCCAGTTGCTCTCGACGCGCGAACGCGTGGCGATCGCACGCCAGAACCTGGCCACCGCCGAGCGCGTGCTGCGCATCGTCGAAGCGCGCGTGCGCTTCGGCGTGGCGACGCCGCTCGACGTGTCGCAGCAGACCACCACCGTGCTGCAGCAGCGCACCGCCCTGCTCCCCCTCGAGGTGCAGGTGCGTCAGACCGCATCGGCGCTGGCGCTGCTGCTGGGCCGCGTGCCGCAAGGTTTCGATGCCGGCCAGGGCGAGGCTTTGACGCAGCTGGTGGCACCGGTCGTCGCGCCGGGACTGCCTTCGGAGCTGCTGACGCGCCGGCCTGACCTCGCATCGACCGAGGCCGATCTCGCGGCCGCAGACGCCAACGTGGTCGCCGCACGCGCGGCCTTGCTGCCGAGCTTCTCGCTGTCGGCCGGTGGCGGCGTCAGCAGCGCGGCGTTGCTGAGCCTGGCCGGCGGCACCGGCGCGGCGTCGCTGGGGCTGTCGCTGGCGCAGAACCTGTTCGACAACGGCCGCCAACGCCTGCAGGTCGAGCTCTCGCGCTCGCAGCGCGAAGCGCTGGTGGAGGGCTACGCCCAAGCCATTCGCAGCGCGCTGAAGGAAGTCGACGACGCGCTCGGGAACGCCGACCGCAATGCCCGGCAGGAACAGACGCAGATCCAGGTCGTCGCGCAGGCGCAGCGCACGCTCGATCTGGCGGAGTTGCGCTACAGAGAAGGCGCCGACACGCTGCTGACGGTGCTCGATGCGCAGCGCACGCTGTTCGGCGCGCAGGACGCGCTGGCGCAGACCCGGCTGTCGCGGCTGACGTCGGCCGTCGATCTGTACCGGGTGCTGGGCGGCGGGTGGCAGGCGCCGGTGCAGACGGCCAGCGCGCTCTGAGACGCGTGTAGCCCCGAAGCGCAACGCCGGGGTCCGCCACGCCCTGAAGTTCCCCCGCCGTTGCGAAATCGCCACCCTGTTGTGAGAATTTTCCGCTTTTACAAGTAAGAATCATTATCATCACGCCCGCGCACTCTTGGCAGAGTTCGCCTCACCCAGCCAAAGCCCTCGCCACGCGCCGCCAGCGCGCGGATGCATAGCGGTGCCGCCAGTCGAGTTCAATAATTTCGAGGAGAACTCCATGGCGTCCTACATCAAGAGCCGCAAGCACGCGCGCTCGGTCACACCTCCGCTCACAAGCGCTGCCGCTGCCACCCTGATCGCGATCGGCATGCCGGTCGGCGCGCAAACCGGCAGCCTGTCCGAAGTCAAGATCGAAGCGACGGCCGACAGCTACAAGCCGACCACGTCGTCTTCGCCGAAGTTCACGCAGCCGCTGCTGGACACGCCGCAGACGATCACCGTCATCAAGAAGGAAGTGCTGCAGGACCAGGCGGCCACGACGCTGACCGAGGCGCTTCGCAACACGCCCGGCATCACGTTCCAGATGGGCGAGAACGGCAACACCTCGACGGGCGACGCGATCTTCATGCGCGGATTCGACACCGCCGGAAGCATCTTCGTCGACGGCATTCGCGATGTCGGCTCGATCTCGCGCGACATCTTCAACATCGAGCAGATCGAAGTCGTGAAGGGCCCCTCGGGCTCCGACATCGGCCGCGGCGCACCGACCGGCTACATCAACCTGTCGTCCAAGGTACCGACCGCCGAGAACGCGTTCGGTGGCACCGTCAGCTTCGGCACCGACAGCCAGAAGCGCACCACGGCCGACATCAACCGCTCGCTCAACGACAGCGGTTCGGCGGCCTTCCGCATCAACCTGATGGCGCAGGACAGCGGCGCACCGGGCCGTGACGAAGTGAAGAACAAGCGCTGGGGCATCGCGCCGTCGCTGGCCTTCGGCCTGGGCACGCCCACCCGCGTGTACCTGTCGTACCTGCACGTCGAGCAGAACGACCGGCCCGACGGCGGCATACCGACGATCGGCCTGCCGGGCTACTACTTGGCACAGCTCGCCCCCATTGGTGGCAACGGCCCCCGAGTCGACACCAGCAACTACTACGGCCAGCGCAGCGACCACGACGACGTCGACGCGGACATGTTCACCGCACGCGTCGAGCACGACATCGCACCGGGCGTGACCCTGCGCAACATCACCCGCTGGGGCCGGACGAGCCAAGACCTGGCACTGACCGGCGTGCAGGGCAGCACCTTGATCACCCCCAATCTGGCCAACCCTGCCGGCTGGCTACTGCGCACGCCTTCGCAAGGCAAGATCCAGCGCAACGAGATCCTGGCGAACCAGACCAACGTGACGGCCGACCTCAACCTCGGTGGCCTCAAGCACTCGATCAGTGCCGGCGTTGAGTTTTCGCGGGAGGAACAGGACAACCAGACCATGGCGGCGCAGGTCAATGCGTCGAACGGTCAGTTGGTCAACGGAGCGTTTGTCTCCAACGTGAACCTCTACGCACCGAACATCAACCGTCCGTACGTCCCGGTCGTACGCACGGGCGCGGCCACGGCGGGCAAGGTCTCGAGCGCCGCCATCTACGCCTTCGACACCATCAAGCTCAACGAGCAATGGCTGATCAACGGCGGGCTGCGCTATGAGCACTACAAGGCCGACTTCTTCAGCCTGGCCGCACCGGCCAACGGCACGCAGGCCGGCACCAGCATCAGCGGTTCGGACAACCTGCTGACCGGCAAGGTGGGCGTGGTCTACAAACCGGCGCCGAACGGCAGCGTCTACGCCGCCTACGCCACCTCGGCGAAGCCGCCAGGTTCGGACTTCACGCTCTCGGGCACGGTGACCAACATCAACAGCCCCAACCTCGATCCGCAAAAGGCCGAAACCCTGGAGCTCGGCACCAAGTGGGACGTGATCGACAACCGCCTGGCACTGACCGGGGCCCTGTTCCGCACGACCAACAAGAACGAGCAGGTTCGCGTCGACAGCTTCGGCACCACCGAGCAGTTCGGCAAGACGCGCGTCGAAGGCATCGAGCTGGGCGCCGTCGGTCAGATCACGCCCGCATGGCAGTTGATCGCCGGCATCGCATCGACGGACAGCAAGATCCTAGAAGGCTCGAGCGCCACGCAGAGCAATGCCACGATCCGCTATTCGCCCAAGCTGACCGCGACCCTCTGGACGACGTACAAGCTGCCCATGGGCCTGACGATCGGCGGCGGCGCGCGCTACGTCGATACCCAGATGCGTTCGACGACCAACGTGCCTTCGACCGCGACCACCTTCTTCCCGGAAGTGCCCAGCTACACGGTGTTCGACGCCCTGCTCGGTTACGAGGTCAACAAGAACGTGTCGATCCAGCTGAACATCTACAACCTGGCCGACAAGTTCTATTTGGCCCGCGTGAACAACGCCGGCAACCGACTGGTGCTGGGCGCGCCCCGCTCGGCGCTGCTGACCGCGAACTTCAAGTTCTGATCCAGCACAAAGGGCCGCATCCGCACGGATGCGACACTCGAGCCCCGGCCCGCTGCCGGGGCTTTTTCTTTGGACGGAGGAGTTCCAGATGATGTTGCATGTGCCCGGCGTGCTGACGCCAGAGCAGGTGCGCGAGATGCGCGCGGCGCTGGAAGCGACCGCATGGGTGGACGGGCGGGAAACCGTCGGCGAGCAGGGCGCCAAGGTCAAGCAGAACCGGCAACTGCCTGAGTCGTCGCCGGTAGGCCGAGAACTGGGCAAGACCATCCTTGCGGCGCTCGCCCAGAATCCGACCTTCTTCTCGGCCGCCCTGCCGCTGCGCTTCGTGCCGCCGCTCTTCAATCGCTACGAGGGCGGCGAAAACTACGGGCTGCACATCGACGGCTCCGTGCGTTCGGTGCCCGGCACCGGTCTGCAATTGCGCACCGACCTGTCGTGCACCCTGTTCCTGAGCGGTCCCGAGGACTACGAAGGCGGCGACCTCGAGGTCGTCGACACCTACGGCACGCACGAGGTCAAGCTGCCCGCCGGTGACCTCATCCTCTACCCGTCGAGCAGCCTGCATCGCGTGCATCCCGTCACGCGCGGCGCCCGGATCTGCTCTTTTTTCTGGTTGCAGAGCATGGTGCGCGATGACCAGCGGCGCGCCATGCTCTTCGAGCTCGACCAGTCGATCCAGAAACTGCGCGGCCGGGTGGGCGATATCGAGGAAACCGTGGCGCTCACCGGCCACTACCACAACCTGCTGCGAATGTGGTCCGAAGTCTGAGGCTGCATTCGCCCCGTCGACGCCAAGGCGATAGCGATTGCAAATGCGACGAATTCGTATTTATAATCAGGCTTCTTCAATCAGCCAGCCAAAGCGCCTTCACCACCATGATCGTCTGCGTGTGCCGCCGAGTGTCCGACCGGGAAATCGCTCGCCATGCGCGCGCCGGAATGACGTTCGACGAAGTGCAGTTCGAGCTGGGTGTCGCCACGCAATGTGGTCAGTGCGAGGGTTGCGCTCGCGACGTCGTCGCGCAGTGCAGCGCGTCGCACCCTGTCGCAGCGCTCAGCCGCGGCGACGGGACCCGGGCGATCCAGCTTGCCACTTCCATTCAGGAAAGCAACGCATGGAACTCT
>Ga0247808_10000762_pt1 | contig 15505 bp, 15 predicted proteins | sample UWRJL089202R1_FD_179914 | JGI IMG/M metagenome (GOLD analysis project Ga0247808, IMG submission 179914) | Plant litter microbial communities from Arlington Agricultural Research Station in Wisconsin, United States - UWRJ-L089-202R-1 | ecosystem: Environmental > Terrestrial > Plant litter >... | reverse complement strand
CCACCAGCTGGGCTATGGAGCACACTCATGAGCAAGCGAACTTTCCAGCCGAACAACCGTCGTCGCGCGAAGGTGCACGGTTTCCGTCTCCGTATGCGCACCCGTGCCGGTCGCGCGATCCTCGGTGCACGTCGCCGCAAGGGCCGCACCGAGCTCTCCGCGTAACACCTTCTCTCGACCGCGACTGCCTGTCTGACGACGTGCTGTCCCGAGAGAATCGCATCACCCGGGCGTCCGACTTTCGTACAACGGTACGAAGCGGGCGCCGTTTGGGTACGCCTCACTCGGTAATCTACGTAGCTACGCAGGCGGTTGTCGGCCCCACTCGATTCGGTTTCATCGTCTCGAAGGCGGTCGGCAACTCCGTGATCAGGCATCGCATGACGCGACGGCTCCGCGCGGTTGGCCACGAGATACTTGCAGATGTGCCGGTGGGCAACGACGTCATTATCCGTTCGCTGCCCGGCAGCGACGAGGTTACCTGGGCCGCTCTTCATGCTGACGTGGCAGGGGCACTGGCAAAGATCACTGACAGGGGCGTGACGGAGCGATGAATCGGACGCTGTCGTTCGTGCTTCTTCTGCCACGCAATGTCTGCGTCGTGATCCTTCGGGCCTACCGTGCTGTCATTTCGCCGCTGTATGGCGATGTGTGCCGGTATTACCCTTCCTGCTCCTCCTACACGTTGCAGGCGATTCAGCAGTACGGCGTGGTTCGAGGCAGTTGGATGGGTGGCCGCCGGATCGCTCGGTGCCACCCGTGGGCGGCAGGCGGCGTCGACGACGTTCCCGTCCGTCCCTCACAGCGTTACTCGCTCACGCGTTTCGGTTTTGTTTTCACCCCAAGCCACGGAAAGGGCTGACCCGCTCACATGCCAGATTTTCTCGGAACAATCCTGACACCCATCAAATGGGTGATCGAGGCACTGCTCGTCGGTTGGCACTGGGTGTGGAGCGCGATCGGGCTCGATCCGGCCGCAGGTCTGACCTGGGTGTTGTCGATCGTCGGTCTCGTACTCGTCGTGCGTGCAGCGCTCATCCCGATCTTCGTACGCCAGATCAAGAGCCAGCGGCGCATGCTCGAGGTCGCGCCACAGCTCAAGAAGATCCAGGACAAGTACAAGGGCAAGAAAGACCAGTTCTCTCGTGAGGCCATGTCTCGCGAGACCATGGAGCTCTACAAGAAGACCGGCACGAACCCGCTGGCGTCGTGTCTTCCCCTACTCATCCAGATGCCGATCTTCTTCAGCCTGTTCTCGGTGCTCAACGAGGCGAAGCCGGTTAATGGCGAGTACCGGGCGGGAGTCGGCCTTCTCTCCCAGGATCTCTCAGAGCAGTTTGGGTCATCTAGCTTGTTCGGCGTCGCTCCCCTGCGACTCAGTATCCAGAGTGCTCTCGCGGAGAACCCGCCCGTGGTCATTGTCGTCGTCATCGCGGCGATCATGGTCGTCATCATGACGGCGTCGCAGTTCATCACTCAGCTGCAGATTATGTCGAAGAACCAGTCGGCCGAGATGAAGGCCAGCCCGATGTACCGCCAGCAGCGCATCCTGCTCTACATCCTCCCGCTCGTCTTCGCATTCTCCGGCTTCGCGTTCCCCATCGGTGTCATGTTCTACTGGCTCACCTCGAACATCTGGACCATGGTTCAGCAGTTCCTCGTGATCCGGAACATGCCGACGCCCGGTAGTGAGGCGGCCCTGGCCCGCGAGGTGCGCCTGGCCCGCAAGGCACAGCGCAAGGGCCTGACGGTGACCGAGTTCACCGACGAGGCTCCCGTCGACGAACCCAAGACCACCCAGCGCCAGCAGCCGGTAAGCAAGAACCGCGCGAAGAAGCAGTCCGGAAACAAGAAGTGAGTGACATGACTGACACCTCATCCATCCAGCCCGATACCGACGTTGCAGTAGACGCGCTCGAGGAGACGGATGTCGCGACCCCGAGCCAGCTCGAAGAAGAGGGCGAGATCGCAGCCGACTACATCGAGGAGCTTCTCGATATCACGGACCTCGATGGCGACATCGAGATCGATACCCGTGGTGGCCGCGCCTATGTGTCGGTGAACTCTAGCGAGGACACCAACCTGCGCGTGCTGTCGCGGCCGGATACCGTGAACGCCCTGCAGGAACTGACGCGTATCGCCGTGCAGACCAAGACCGGCGCCTTCTCTCGCCTCATCCTCGACGTCGGTGGGTCGCGCGAAGCGCGGGTTGCCGAGCTGACGGTGCTGGTGGACAAGGCGATCGAACGCATTGAGGAGGGCGCGGCATCCGCAGCCCTTCCCCCCATGTCGTCTTACGAACGCAAGCTCGTTCACGATGTCGTCTCGGAGCGGGGATTCGTCTCCGAGTCTGAGGGCGAAGGTCGCGATCGTCACACGGTCATCGCCCGCGCATAGTTTCACGTGAAACATTGACCGATCCCATCGAGCCAGAGCCCGCATCAGCGGCAACGGTATTCGGCGACCGCATTGAGCTGGCACGGCAGTACACGGCTGATCTCGCTCGCCGCGGCGAGGAGCTCGGCCTTATCGGACCGCTTGAGCTTCCCCGGCTGTGGTCGCGCCACATCATCAACTGTGCTCTTGTTGCTCCCCTGCTCCGGCCCGGGACGACAGGCGACGTGGGAAGTGGCGCTGGGCTGCCCGGGCTCGTGCTTGCTATCGCCCGCCCGGATGTCGACCTCGTACTGATTGAGCCGATGGAGCGCCGCACCGACTGGCTGCGATCGGAGGCGGACGACCTAGGGCTTTCCAACGTCACCGTTGTTCGCGCCCGTGCTGAGGATGCGTGGGACGACGTGACCCTGGACCAGGTCACGGCTCGCGCGGTAACCGCGCTAACGAAGCTCATCCCAGCGACCGCTCCCCTGCTCCGCTCCGGCGGGGAGATGCTGTTCATGAAGGGTGCGCGCGTAGAGCAGGAGATCGAGGCGGCGGCGAAGGTCATTCGTAAGGCGCGCCTCTCCGCCCCAGAGGTTCTCGTGCTCGGCGATGGAATCGTTCCCGAAGTGACCCGAGTCTTTCGGGCTACAGTGGACTGATTGTTGCCGCGCTCATCAGAGCGGTTGCGCACGGCCTTCGGCCCCGACATTCCATCGCATGACCACAGAAAGTTTCACGTGAAACATCCAGAGGGCAGTGCCGTCAGTGTGACTGCGGACGCGCCACCACCCGAGGGAGGAAAAATCCTGAGCACCCCATCTGCTTTCGACAACTCGACACCGCTCGCTCGCGAGATAGCGGAGATCACTCGCCGCCGCCAGGCGCTCGAGGCACAAGCGCTCCCACTCCCTCCTGCTGCCCGCGTTTTCACGGTCGCCAACCAGAAGGGCGGCGTCGGTAAGACCACGACGACGGTTAACCTCGCAGCAGCGCTCGCCCGCGGTGGAGCAAATGTGCTCGTGATCGACCTGGATCCGCAGGGGAATGCCTCCACGGCGCTCGGTGTCGAGCACCGTGCGGACACGGTGAGTGTCTACGACGTGATGATCAACGACGAGTCGATCGCCGATGTCATCCAGAAGAGCCCCGAGTTCGACGGGCTGTACTGTCTCCCCGCCACCATCCACCTCGCCGGCGCCGAGATCGAACTCGTGTCGCTCGTAGCGCGCGAGCAGCGACTACGCACCGCCCTCGACCGCTTCCTTGCGGAGTCGGACAAGACGTTCCACTACGTGTTCATCGACTGCCCGCCGTCGCTTGGCCTACTCACCATCAACGCATTCGTTGCCGCGCGCGAAGTGCTGATCCCGATTCAGTGCGAGTATTACGCGCTCGAGGGGCTCAGCCAGCTGCTTTCCAACATCCAGCTCATCGAGCGGCACCTCAACCCGCGACTCGCCGTCTCGACGATCCTGCTCACGATGTACGACTCGCGCACAAACCTGGCCAACCAAGTAGCCGATGATGTGCGGGAGCATTTTCCCAAGCAGGTGCTCGACACACTCATCCCCCGCTCGGTTCGCATCTCGGAGGCTCCGAGTTACGGCCAGAGCGTCATCAGTTACGACCCGAACTCACCCGGATCTCTCTCGTACCTCGAGGCGGCCGCTGAGATCGCACGGAGAGGAGCGCCGTCATAATGGCAGCACCAAAGCGCACAGGACTCGGCCGGGGCATCGGAGCCCTGATTCCGAGTGGTGATGAGGACCGACCGGTAGACGTGTTCTTCCCCTCCTCGGGCAATCCGCAGCCCGCCCCTGATCTCGTGACGGTTCCGGGCGCGCGCCTCGCCAACCTCTCCCCCGATGAGATCGTTCCCAACGCGCAGCAGCCGCGAACCGAATTCCGCGAAGAGGAGCTCTCGGAGCTCATCACCTCGATCCGCGAGTTCGGGGTTCTGCAGCCCATCGTCGTGCGGCCGCTCGCCGGAGCCGTCGCGGGTGGTCCGCAGTACGAACTCATCATGGGCGAGCGTCGACTGCGAGCGACAAAGGCCGTCGGTCTCTCGACGATCCCGGCAGTCATCAAGAACACTGCGGATGACGCGATGCTGCGTGACGCCCTGCTCGAGAACATCCACCGCGCCAACCTCAACCCGCTTGAAGAGGCGTCGGCCTACCAGCAGTTGATCGCGGACTTCGGCATCACGCAGGAGCAGCTCGGTGAGCGCATCGGCCGCTCGCGACCCCAGATCACCAACACTCTCCGCCTGCTCCGCCTTCCTGAGACCATCCAGAAGCGAGTGGCAGCCGGTGTGCTGAGTGCCGGTCATGCGCGAGCGATCCTGTCGCTCGCGGAGCCCGAGGCCATGCAGCGGCTGTCGGACAAGATCGTGAACGAAGATCTCTCCGTGCGTGCTGCAGAAGCGGCCGCCGGACAGGTCTCGACTAAGGCGCCGACCAAGGCGAAGACTGCGGCGGGTAAGCGTCAGGGTCAGCTCGACGAAATCGCCGAGCGACTGGGTGACCGACTCAACACTCGCGTCAAGGTGTCCCTCGGTTCTGCAAAGGGAACGATCACGATCGATTTCGCGACCGTGGGCGACCTGAATCGCATTCTCGGCGAACTGGGCGAGCCGGGCTTCAACTAGGGCAGGGCGGCCGCGTCGGCCAGGGCGGAATACACCCAGCCGACATCGTGCCCGGCGGCCTCGAGTGCGAGCGGGAAGAGCGAGGTCTCGGTGAGCCCTGGCATCGTGCTGGCCTCGAGAAACCAAGGAGTTCCGGCGGAGTCGACGATGAGGTCGATCCGGGAGATGTGTCTAAGCCCCAGTGCCGTATGCGCGGCAATGGCCGTCTCGGCAGCCTTCGCCGCAACCTCGTCACTGATGCGGGCGGGCGCGTAGTAGCGGGTCTCCCCCGCTGTATACCGGGCCTCGAAGCTGTAGACGCCCGAGATCGGCTCGATCTCAATAGCGGGGAGCGCCACCGGGCCGTCCCCGGTGTCGATGATGCTCACAGCTATCTCGGTGCCCGTGATCTTCTGCTCGACGAGAGCGACCTCCGAGTAGGTGTACGCGCTCACCATTGCGCGTGGCAGGTCGTCGTGTGCGTCCACGAGAACGACACCCTGGGCAGAACCGCCCTTACCCGGCTTGACCACGACGGACCCCTGTAGTTCTCCACCTATGACACCCAGAACCGCGCTGGCACCGAGTTCACGGAACGAATCTCTCGTGACCGCGATCGAGTGCGGTGTGGCGACGCCGGCACGTGAGACGAGGGTCTTGGCGGTCGGTTTGTCCCAAGCGAGACGGGTCGCGTCCGAGCGGCTGCCGACGAAGGGGATCCCGAGGAAGTCGAGGAGCGCCTTGAGGCTGCCGTCTTCGCCGCTCGCGCCGTGGAGGACAGGCCAGATGACGTCGGGACGGTTCTCGACGAGATAGTCGATGAGCGTGGCATCCGGATCCCTCATCACGACATTGATGCCATGCTGCTGCAGGCTGTCGGCGACGCGTCGACCCGATCGGAGCGAGATATCGCGTTCGTGCGAAAGGCCGCCGGCCAGGACGACGATGGAGCGAGGTGTCGTGGTCATGCGGATCCTTAGTTGATATTCGGCGGCGGGCTCGAGATCTTGACGTCGTCGCGAATCACGTCGAGTTGCCCGGTTCCGGCGAATGTCTCGAGAAGCTCGAGTTCACCGTTGATGACCTTCGTGAGGCGCCGCACGCCCTCACGGATGAAGTCGGGCGTGGGGTAGCAGAACGACAGTCGGATCTTGTTACGACCGCTGCCGTCGGCGTAGAACGCTGTGCCCGGCGTGTAGGCGACGAGCTCGGTGACGGCTCGCGGGAGCATTGCCTTGCTGTCGAGGTGGTCGGGTAGGGTCAGCCACACGTAGAAGCCGCCGTTCGGAACTGTCCAACTCAGGTCGGGAAGGTAGTCCTCGAGTCCCTGCAGCAGCGCGTCGCGTCGGTCGCGGTAGACGCCGCGGAAGGTGTCGATCTGTCCCTTCCAGTCGGTCGTCGCGAGGTAGTCGGAGATGACGAGTTGCGAGAACGAGCTGGGGCTCAATACCGCCGCCTCGTTGGCGAGGATCAGCTTCTCTCGGATCGCATGCGGAGCGAGCGCCCAGCCCACCCGGAAGCCCGGGGCGAGCGTCTTCGAGAAAGTGCCGAGGTAGACGACGCCCTCGTCGTCGACAGAGCGCATCGCGTGGGGCGGCGGCGCATCGAAGTAGAGCAGTCCGTACGGGTTGTCCTCAAGCACCAAAATACCCTCTGACCGGCATATTTCGAGGATCTCGATACGCCGCTCCCAGGTGAGGGTGACCCCCGCGGGGTTGCTGAACGTGGGAATTGTGTAGAGGAACTTGAGTGACTTGCCCTCGGCCTTGAGTGACGCGATCTTGGTACGGAGAGCCTCGGGGATCAGACCGAACTCGTCCATGTCGGCGTGCTCGATCTGTGCCTGGAATGACCGGAAGACGACCATCGCCGTGACGTAGCTCGGTCCCTCGGCGATCACTATGTCACCCGGGTTGATGAACAGCTTGGTGATGAGCTCGAGCGCGTGCTGAGAACCGGTCGTGACAACGATGTCGTCAGCACTCGCGCGGATGCCCTCGAGAGCCATCACCTCGAGGATCTGCTCGCGGAGCTTCGGGTCACCCTGGCCGGAGCCGTACTGGAGTGCGACAGGGCCGCGGTCTCGCATCACACGGTCGAGGGTGTCATCCAGGCGGTCTTTGGGGAGGGCGGAGACAAACGGCATACCGCCGGCGAGTGAGACGACTTCGGGGCGCGATGCCACGGCGAAAAGGGCGCGTACTTCCGATGCGCTCAAGCCCGCGGTGCGGTCGGCGTAGTGGTCGTACCACGGGTCGAGGTTGTTTCCCCCCGACTGGCCTTGTGTCGTCATGTCTTCGTCCTCAAACGGTGCCCGGCGCACCAAATTCCAACAATAACCGGCCAGAACGTGAAAACCCGCCCCCGCGAACGGGGACGGGCCACTAATTGCCTATTGGACCTACGCGAGGAACTCCGCGAGATCGTGCTCGATAGCCGGCTTCGGCTTGGCACCGATGATCGTCTTGACGACCTCGCCGCCCTTGAACACCTTCATCGCGGGGATCGAGGTGATCTGGTACTTCATCGCGATCTGGGGGTTGTCGTCGACGTTGAGCTTCACGATCTTGATCTTGTCGGAGTGCTCCGTGGCGATCGCGTCGAGGATCGGGGAGACCGCGCGACACGGGCCGCACCACTCGGCCCAGAAGTCGACCATGATCGTGTCCTCGGAGTTGAGAACCTCGTCGGTGAATGTGGCGTCAGTGACGTCGTGTGCTGCTGACATGTCTGTTCCTTACTAATTGTTAGGCCGGGACGGCAACGGATGCCGCGGCAGATTCTTCGGGCTGCGTCGCCTGTGCGACGAGGTTCTTCGGCAGCGACGCAAGGTAGTGCTCCGCGTCGAGTGCGGCTACAACACCCGAGCCGGCAGCTGTGGCCGCCTGCTTGTACGTGGGGTCGATGACGTCCCCCGCCGCGAACACTCCCGCGACGTTGGTGCGCGAGCTGCGCCCGTCGACCGCGATGGTGCCGTCGGCGTTGAGGTCGAGCTGCCCGTGAACGAGGTGGGTTCGCGGGTCGGCACCGATGGCGACGAACAAGCCGCTCAGGTCGATAGTGCGCTCGCTACCGTCCACGGTGCTGTTGACGCCGACACCGTGAACGAGGTCGTCACCGTAGATGTGGCTGACTTCCGAGTTCCAGAGGAACTCGATCTTGGGGTCGTTGAACGCGCGCTCCTGCATTGCAGCACTCGCCCGCAGCGAATCCTTGCGGTGAATGACGTAGACCTTGTCGGCGAATCGGGTGAGGAAGGTAGCCTCCTCCATCGCGGAGTCACCTCCGCCGACGACGGCAACCGTCTTCTGGCGGAAGAAAGCACCGTCGCACGTGGCGCACCATGAGACCCCGTAACCGCTGAACTGCTCCTCCTCGGGAAGACCGAGCTTGCGGTAGGCCGAACCTGTCGCGAATACGACCGTCAGGGCCTCCTCGACGGTTCCATTGCCGAGGTGCACGCGCTTGATCTCGCCGTCCAGCTCGAGTTTGGTGACGTCTTCGTAAGCGATCTCCGCGCCGAAGCGCTCCGCCTGCTTCTGCATGCTCATCATGAGGTCTGGGCCCATGATGCCGTCGGGGAATCCGGGAAAGTTCTCGACTTCTGTGGTCTTCATGAGTTCTCCACCGAACTCGACGGAACTCGCGATCACGAGGGGGGCGAGGTTCGCTCGCGCGGCGTAGATAGCTGCCGTGTATCCGGCAGGTCCTGAACCGATGATGATGATCTGGCGCACGTTCAACAGCTCCTTTAGCGGTGTCACTAGCCGGTACAACCCATCCTAGGTGTGCGGTATTCCGTAAACCTGGCGTCTCTCACCGCGCGTTCGGGCGGCGCAGACGTCGCAGAATCGGCGCGAGGAAGGCAGCGATCTCGGGATTGCGCATGACTGTGAGAACTGCACCGTAGACGACTGCCATCACGGTGCCAGCCACAACCATGGTGATGGCTGCGCCCGTGGGAGTCGACACCGCGAACCCGTCCGCCGCGAACCCGCCGAACACGGCCACGATACCGAGCCCGAGAAGCGCGGCTGGCAGGGCGGCCGCGACGAATTGAACATGGCGACGAACCACGATCGAGCCGTGCAGCGTACCGAGCTTTCGGCGCAGCATCACGATGGCCGCAATGGTCTGTGCCGTTCCTGCGAGGCTGGTCAGTACCGCGATACCGAGTGCAATCTGGTTGGCAGGCAGTGTCATGACGTACTGGGCGCCAGCGACGAACAGGATCGCCTGGAAAACGGTGATGAAGAAGGGCGTTCTCGTGTCACCCACTGCGTAGAACGTGCGGCGCAAGACGTACAGGATGCTGAACGGCACGAGCCCGGCGAGGAAGGCGATCAGCACGGGAGCCATCGCCGAGACATCGGCGAAGGACCCATTCTTGGCGAAGAGGGCGCTGAACGGGAACGCGAGCACCATGAGGCCTACGGAGGCGAACACGATAATCAGCCCGATCGACCGGAGCGAGGAGGCCAGGTCATCGATCAGTTCGCGGCTGCGTCCGTCGCGATGGTGCGTGCTCATGCGCGTGAAGTACGCGGTCGCGATCGATACGGCGGCGATCGAGTGCGGGAGCATGAAGATCAGCCAGCCGTTGCGCAGGATCGCGTACGCCGCGTCATCAGTATCCGAGTCGGCCGCGATGAAGGTCGCCTGGCTCTGCACGATGCCGGCCAGCTGCGTCACGAGGATCATGCCGAACGTCCACGCGGCGGCCTTGCCCGCCGTGCCGAGCCCGGCCCCGCGCCAGTGGAAGTCGGGCCGGTACGAGAGTCCCGCGCGACGCCAGAAGAACGTGAGCAGCACGGCTTGGCAGGCCACGCCGAGAGTGGTGAACCCGCCGAGGGTGGCGACCATCTGCGGAGTCCACGCGGTCGCGTCGGCGACGTTGGCATCCGTTCCGAAACTGACGGTGAACACCACGAGCCCGATGATCACAATGACGTTGTTGATCGCGGGCGCCCAGGTGAAGGGGCCGAACAGTCCGCGTGCGTTGAGCACCTCGCCGAACAGGCTGTACAGCGCGTAGAACAGAATTTGCGGAAGGCACCAGTACGCGAAAGCGGTGGCCAGCTGCAGGAAGTCGCTCGACCTGCTCTCGGAACTGAACGAGGAATAGAGGCGGATGAGGGCGGGGGCCGCGATCGTGCCAATGACGGCAGCCCCGACGAAAACGACGACAGCCAGCGTCACGAGCCGGTTGATGAACCGCTGGCCACCGTCATCGTGCAACCCGGCGCGGACGATGGCCGGCACGAACACGGCGCTGAGCAGACCGCCGGCGATGATGGCGTAGATGTTGTTCGGCAGTTGATTGGCGAGCGCGAAGGCGTTCGCGCCGTCCGTACGGTTGCCGATCGTCTGGGCCAGCACGATCGCACTGGCGAACCCGAGGATCCGCGACAACAGGGTTCCCGCGGCCAGCAGCGTGCTCGATCGGCCGATGCCGCCGGTTTCGGACGAGACGGCGGTCATTGCTCCGACCGGAGGGCGACACGTCGGCGAATGATGGTGCGCACGACGCCGAAGATGAAGAACGCGACGACGAGGATGCCGAGAGCGATCGTCACGGGACCCTCCCACCCTGCGCGCACATTCATCGACAACTGGTTGGCCTCCCCCACGCGTACCCGCAGGTCGGTATCGGTGTGCAGTGAGACGCGCAGATCGACCTCGCCGTTGGACAACGACTGCATCGGGATGTCGACCTTGTCGAGCGACTGCGCCTTGATGGTGAACCGGACGCGATCGTCATCGACGGCGACCAACGGAAGCGACGGGCTCACCGTCACATATACGGTGACGTCCTGGTTGAGTTCATTTTCGACGTAGATCGGCAGACGACTGCGGTCGGCGAGCGTCGTGATGTCACCGCTCGGCACGAGGTGAACGGATGCGCGCAGGTCGGTCGATTCGCGCAGGAACTCGACTGTTGACGCACCCCAGCCGCCAGCGTGCTGCAGGGCGGCGGGCGAGAGCGTGACGAGTAGCCTGGCCCGGCGTTCTCCCGTGACGAGCCGGGGAGTCTCGACGATGCGGGCGAACTGGCGGTCGAGGGCCTGGCTGAGCAGCAGGTCGGCCACACGGTTGATGCGGGTGGCGCTCTGTGGCTTGTCGACGACCCTCGCCTTGGTCGGGGTCGCACTGGCGATCGTGTGCAGCGGTACCAGGTCGGCCTGGGTGAGGGCATCGACAGCGTCGATCGTTCGCGCCAGCCACTGCGTCGGCACCGCCTGGGTACGGTCGATCGACAGGGCCAGCGTCGTACCGAGGCCACGCTGCGAATACGACGAGATGGCAGCACCGAGCGCGTTCATCGACGATTCCCAGGACGATTCGTCCTCGGTACCCAGCGTCGAGTCGAGCAGCGATGAGATGGTCTCGTCGGTCACCAGCACCGGGTAGCCGTCGATAGCGGCGGATGCGTTCGCCTTCGACGATCGGGACACGTTCTTCGACGACAGGATCGTCGTCGCGTAGCCGCTGTTTTGGATGGCGGCCAGGTCGGACTCGATCACCGTGTCGGCCATGGGCCACGAGACCGACGCCAGCGTGGAATCCCAGGCCGTGAGGTCGGCGGAGGTGGGCAACGGGGGCAGCTGCGTTTCTGGGTTGGCCGTGGCATCCGGCGCAGGGGTCTCGGTCGAAACGGCGGCGAATAGCGACGGGTCGATGGCGTAGTCGAACGAGCCGGTGCCGAGCACCTCGTCGCGCCCGGCCTGCAGGGGTGCGGTGACATCGGAATCGGCGAAACCGAGAGTGAACGTGTCGTTCGTGGCGGCATCGAGTCGTGCGAGCCAGTCGACGGCCGAGGGGGGTGCCGTCGATCCAAGCCGACGGATCGACGCGATGACGAGCGGGTCGATCGCAATCGTCGCACCACGGTTGATCACGGCGTCGAGCTCAAGGGTCAACGGGCCACCCGGTGCTGTGTAGCTCTCAAGGGTCTCGGCCGAGAAGAAGGTGCCGAAATGGGTCGTGCCCTGTGACACGAAGCTGTCGGTCGTCAGCGGGATGGTGACCGGCAGGATGATCGCGACACTCGTCGGATTCACGGGCTCGTCGGGTTCATCGGCCGCGAGAGCCGGAGCGGCACCCATGGCGACGGTCGCGACGGACACCCCGATCACGACAAGAGCGCGAAAACCTCTTACTGGCACGCGGCGACCTGGGTGGTTCGCTCGGCCAGCATGAAGGCAGTCTATTCTCTTGGCTATGGTGAGCGTCGCTTCTGGAATCGCTCGACTCGCCGCACTCGCCGCCTCCCCCGCTGTCGCTCGCGTGGCAGCGGCGTTCGAGAATGCGGGGCACGAGTTCGCGCTCGTCGGCGGGCCCGTGCGCGACGCGTTCCTCGACCGGCCGGTTCACGATCTCGATTTCACGACGGATGCCACGCCGGACCAGATCCTGGCGATCGTGAAACCCATCACCGACGCCCAGTGGGACATTGGTCGTGAATTCGGAACCATCGGGGCACGTATCGGCGCCGAGACGATCGAGATCACCACGTATCGCGCCGACTCCTACGACGGTGAGACCCGCAAGCCGACTGTCGAGTTCGGCGACTCCCTCGAGGCCGACCTCACGCGACGCGACTTCACCGTCAACGCGATGGCGCTGCGTTTGCCGAGCCAGGTGCTCGTCGACCCGTCCGGCGGCCTCGATGACCTTCTCGTTTCGCTCCTGCGCACGCCGTCATCGCCCGAGATCTCGTTTGGCGACGACCCGCTGCGCATGCTGCGGGCCGCGAGGTTCGCTTCGCAACTCGGGTTCGAGGTCGCGCCCGAGGTCGTATCGGCGATGACCGCGATGGCGTCGCAGCTCTCGATCATCAGCGTCGAGCGCATCGCCGACGAGCTCTCGAAACTGCTGGTTGCCGCGGATCCCGTGCCGGGGCTCCGCTTACTCGTCGCGACCGGCCTGGCCGACCTCGTGCTCCCGGAGCTGCCCGCACTGCGCCTCGAGGTCGACGAGCACGCCCACCACAAAGATGTCTACGAGCACTCGCTGACGGTGCTGCGGCAGGCGATCTCGTTGGAGCGGTCGCGGCATCCGAATTCCGAACCCGACCTGATTCTGCGGATCGCAGCGCTGCTGCACGACATCGGCAAGCCATCGACCCGCAGGATCGAGGGTGGCGGCGTCGTGACCTTCCACCACCACGATGTCGTGGGCGGCAAGCTCGCGGGCAAACGGTTGCGCGCGCTCAAGTTCGACAAAGAGACGATCACGTCGGTCTCGCGCCTCATCGAGCTACACCTCCGGTTCTTCGGCTACAGCGAAGGCGTGTGGACCGACTCAGCGGTGCGTCGCTACGTTCGGGATGCCGGACCTCTCCTCGAGCGACTGCACATCCTCACCCGCGCCGACGTCACCACCCGCAACGTGCGCAAGGCCGACCGCCTCTCGTTCGCGTACGACGATCTCGAGGAGCGCATCGCCGCCCTCGCCGAGGCGGAGGGCAAGGCGGCGCTTCGACCCGACCTCGACGGCGAGGAGATCATGCGCATCCTCGACCTGAAGCCGGGGCGCGAGGTGGGCGAGGCTTACCGGTTTCTCATGGAGCTGCGTCTCGACGAGGGTCCGCTCGGTGCCGAGATCGCAGAGGAACGGTTGCTCAGCTGGTGGAAGTCTCGTTGATCCAGCTCTCCAGCAGTTCCCGCGCCACCGGGTCGGGGTACTGCACGGCCGGCGATTTCATCAGGTAGGCGCTCGCCGCCTCGATCGGACCACCGATGCCGCGGTCGAGTGCGATCTTCGCGGCTCGGATCGCGTCGATCACGACCCCCGCAGAATTGGGTGAATCCCACACCTCGAGCTTGTACTCCAGGCTCGTCGGTGCGTTGCCGAAGCCGTGGCCCTCGAGCCGGATGAACGCGAACTTGCGATCCCCCAGCCATGGCACGTGGTCGCTCGGACCGATGTGCACGTTCTTCGGGTCGATCGTCGCATCCAGGTTGCTCGTCACCGACTGCGTCTTCGAGATCTTCTTCGACTCGAGCCGCGAGCGCTCGAGCATGTTCTTGAAGTCCATGTTGCCGCCGACGTTGAGCTGGTAGGTGCGGTCGAGTACGAGCCCGCGCTCCTCGAACAGGCGGGCAAGCACCCGATGCGTGATCGTCGCGCCGAGCTGGCTCTTGATGTCGTCGCCGACGATCGGCACCCCGGCCACGTGAAACCTCTCGGCCCAGACAGGGTCGCTCGCGATGAACACGGGAAGCGCGTTGATGAACGCCACCCCGGCGTCGATGGCGGCTTGCGCGTAGTGTTTCGCAGCCTGCTCGCTGCCGACGGGGAGGTAGCAGACGAGAACGTCGACGGCCGTGTCACGCAGGGCCTGCGCGATGTCGACGGGCGGGGCATCCGATTCCTCGATCACGTCGCGGTAGTACTCGCCGAGTCCGTCGAGGGTCGGGCCACGCTGAACGAGCACTCCGGATGCCGCAACCTCCGCGAACCGATACGTCTCGTTCTGGCCAGCCCAGATCGCGTCCGCCAGGTCGGCCCCGACCTTCGTCGCGTCCACATCGAACGCCGCGACGAACTCGATGTCCCCCACCGAGTACGCGCCAAACCGGGAATGCATAAGGCCGGGCACTATGTCATCGGCCGCAGCATCCGCGTAGAAGGTGACCCCCTGAACGAGCGCATTGGCGCAGTTGCCCACGCCCACGATGGCGACGCGAATCGGAGTGGTGCTGGTCATGCTTCAAGTGCTCCTTGAGAGTAGGTGCCGTAACTGACTACACTAGGCAGGTTGCCCGGACTGGATTGTCGGTCGTGGGCGCACGTCAACACCCTCCTGCCACAGATCGTCTGTGGCCGTTCAAGTCCGAAGGAGGTGGGTTAGTGACGCATCAGTACGAACTCATGGTGATCCTCGATCCAGAGATCGATGAGCGAACCGTGGCTCCCAGCCTAGATAAGTTCCTCAACGTCATCCGCAACGATGGTGGAACCATCGACAACGTGGATGTCTGGGGCAAGCGCCGCCTGGCTTACGAAATCAACAAGAAGAACGAGGGCATCTACGCCGTCGTCAACTTCACCGCGACATCTGCCGCGACCGTTGAGCTCGACCGCCAGCTGGGGCTCAGCGAAGCTGTCATCCGCACCAAGGTGCTGCGCGCCGAAGAGGGCTTCGCCCAGGTCGCAGCAGCGAAGAAGGCTGCAGACGAGAAGGCCGCCCGCAAGGCAGCTGCGCCGTCCAAGGTCGCAACCGCACCGGCAGCCGAGTAACACCATGGCTGGCGAAACCGTTATCACCGTCGTGGGAAACCTCACGGCTGACCCCGAGCTGCGTTACACGCAGAACGGGCTGGCGGTCGCGAACTTCACCATCGCATCGACGCCGCGCAACTTCGACCGCGCGAGCAATGACTGGAAAGACGGTGAGGCACTGTTCCTGCGCGCAAGCGTGTGGCGCGAGTTCGCCGAGCACGTCGCCGGTTCCCTCACAAAGGGTTCACGTGTCATTGCAACCGGTCG
>Ga0247808_10000761_pt1 | contig 15506 bp, 8 predicted proteins | sample UWRJL089202R1_FD_179914 | JGI IMG/M metagenome (GOLD analysis project Ga0247808, IMG submission 179914) | Plant litter microbial communities from Arlington Agricultural Research Station in Wisconsin, United States - UWRJ-L089-202R-1 | ecosystem: Environmental > Terrestrial > Plant litter >... | reverse complement strand
TGACGGAGTTAAAAAATACATTAAAAGAAATCAGAACTGATGAATAAGTTTTTGCTTTTCGTGCTCTTGCTTATGTCTTTTTCAAAAGGCTACAGCCAGAAGATTGATTATCCTCTGAACAACAGAATAACCATCAATTACCTGGATTATATAGTGTATGCTCATTTTACCAGAGAAGAAGGGCATGTTAACATTGACGATGACAAGTACTATTACTGGTTTGCTGCCAATGACATTAAGAAAACACGTGGTGGTTACGACGGTAAAATACTGCACGGTTTATATACTGCTTTTTATATGAACAAAAACCTGAAGGAAAAAGGCAAGTTTCATTACGGTCTGAAAAGAGGAGAGTGGAAAGAGTGGTATTTAAATGGAGAACTCAAGGAAAAAGGTTTTTACAAAAAAGGAGAGAGAAACAAATCGTTTACTACTTATTATAGCAATGGTAGGATAAAGCAAAAGGGTACTTATAGAAAAGGAGAACTTCATAAAAAGCTTAAATCTTACGATAGCTCAGGCGTATGGATAAAAACCGAGCGTTATAAAAAAGGAGTGCTTATTCCTCAGAAAGTAAAAGAGGCAAAAGTTAAGAAAAGAAAATCTCTATTTGGCAGGAAGAAAGATTCTCCTGTACCCGATAAACAAATCAATCCTGTTCAACCTGAGAAAAAGAAATTGTTGCGCAATCCATTTAAGAAAAAGGAACAGAAGACTACAGAACAGCCTAAAGTAAAGAAAGAGAAAAAGAAGAAAGATAAAAGTGCTATTCGTGTCAGAAAAATTAAAAAGGTAGTGCCTGGCGATACAGGAAACAGCAACATTTGATATGTTAAAAGCATCGGCGCTTTTTATAGTAATAGTGATCTCTTTTTTGCTTGCTTCCATTACAAGCGGTATTGTGTATTACACTTTTTACTATAAAATGCAGGTCGCTAATCAGCAATTGTATAGCAAGCTAACGCATAATCTCAATTCAGGAATAGCATACGCTCTTTACTTACCGGAATCCCAATCTGCAGTTGAAAAAACAATTGACTTGTACGGTGAAGAGAATGATAAAGTAATCATCAGAAGTAGCGTTTGGGGTGTTTTTAATATGGCCTCTGTTTCGGTGAGGGATAGAAATGTAACACTTGAAAAATCATTCCTTTACGGCTATGCACCGGATAAAGAATCCAATGCTGCAATACATCTAAAGAATTCGGATAGAGGCTTACGTCTTTCAGGAAAAACATTCATCGTGGGGACTTGCTATTTGCCTCAGGGAGTAGTAAAAACGGAATCCGTAGATGGCTATTTGTATCAAGGGCCAACTAAATTAATAGATGGCGAAGTGATTAAAAGTACAGAGACGGAAATTCCGGTGAGTCAATCGATCATCAAGCATGCGGAAGAATTACTGAGTTTGAATTTTCAGCAGTCGACACAGGCACCTGAAAAGGAAGAGGCAACTTTCAAAGATAGTTTGATCCATTCCTTTGCTGAACCTGTTTTATACATCAATTATAACGACGAACGATTAAAGCAAGTAACATACCTGGAAGGAAATGTCATTTTGTACAGCAGCAAGCACATTGATATAAATAAACAGTTAAAGATTAAGGATGCCATTATTGTAGCACCTTCTGTGCGATTTCCAGATGGCTATCAAGGAATACTTCAGGCCATCTGTTCTGATTCTATCATAGTAGAATCCAATGCTGTATTGGATTATCCATCTGCTTTGTTATTGATTAAAAAAAATGCAGCCAATGCGAACCCCAAGATACAACTTAAAGAGAAAGCAAGTTTGAAAGGTATTGCATTTGCCTACAGCAAAGAGCTTAATGATACTAAAGTTTACGTTGAACTTAGAAAAGAATCATTTGTAATGGGACAAGTATATTCTACTGGGAGTATAGATTGCCAGGGTATTGTTCACGGAGGATTGATGTGTAAAACCATCTTGCTGAAAACCAACACTTCGATCAATGAGAATTATCTGTTGAATACTACCATAGATGTAAAGAAGAGATCTGTTTATTATACCGGCTCTAATTTACTTCCTGCGAAGAATAAAAAGAGGATCATTAAGTATTTGTAATCATGCGCCAGATCAAAGCTTCTTCTTTACTGGAAACAATTGTAGCGATGGTTATTTTACTGACCGTTTTCTCCATCAGTATTGTCGTCATTCAAAATGTATTGCGTACGGCAAGTATGGGTGATCGAACGAATTCTTATTTTATTTTGGAAGAAGAACTTTATAAAACCATACAGAGTAAAAAATATTTCAACGAAGAAATAGAAAAGGATCAGTTTAAAGTCTCCAAACAAGTATTTGATTCAGAGCTTTCAGATTCTTTACTGGTGATCGATTTAAAGGCCATCGATAAGAAGGGCGTTGTTTTAACAAGCATTAGGGAAACTATTCTGAAGGATGAATAAAGTGAGTGCCTATACGGTAATGGAAATGATAGTTGTGATGATTATTTCATCCATCGTCATAACCATGTCTTATGCAGTCTTTACCAGGGTAGTAGTATTAAATCATAAGGTAGGAGACATTTACCGCAAAAATTACAATGTTATTTTATTTAATCGTTTGATGACTGTTGATTTTGTAAATTCAGAACAAGTGATGAAAGACCCTTATGGTTTTTCTTGTGTATATAAAGATCATACGGTTTTTTATGAAATGAATGATTATTTATCGAGAAAACAATCTGTTGTTGCTGATACCTTATTTTCCTTAAGCAATACAGAAATTGAGTATGAGTATATTGATAAGGATAAAAAAATAATCAGGAGTATTATTGTTTCCGGTGAGGCTGATCAGCAAGCACTGAAACTGGTATTCCATAAAACATACGGTTCTGATCTTTTATTGAAGTTAGATGAGCAAGGGAATTGATCTGTCTAAAATAACGGTGTCTGCTAAACCTCTTAATAATAAAGAGGACGGAGGTCTGTTAAGTATTTTAAATAAGGATATATCCTTTGGAGGAAACGGCTTTAATGATAAGAAAAGAGAAAGTTTCTATCATGAGTTATCCATATTAATTGCAGCAGGTGTAGATATAAAAACGTCTTTTGAATTGATCGCTTCTGAACAGAAGAGTGAAAAGGATAAGGCTTTGATTGAAAGTATAATGGACAGCATTGTAAATGGTTCTTCTTTCTCCACTGCTTTAAGCCGGCAAGGTAGTTTTACCATGTATGAATGTGTGAGTGTTCAGATCGGAGAAGAAACAGGGAAGCTGGTGACGGTATTGGATCAGTTGGCGAATTATTACCGTAACAACATTGCTCAAAAAAGACAAATCATAAGTTCCCTTACTTATCCTGGTATTGTCTTGTTGACTTCTTTAGGTGCTATATTTTTCATGCTTAATTTCGTTGTGCCGATGTTCTCTGATATTTTCAAACGCTTTGGAGGTGAATTGCCAGCAATAACTAAATTCATCATAAACAGTGCTGCTTTCATGCATGATTTCGGTTTGCTGTTTTTGATAGCAACGATTGGATTAGTTTGGTTTATTCTAAAACAAAGAAACAAACAATGGTTTCGAAAATCGTCCTCTAAAATATTTTTGCGTATGCCATTCGTTGGAGAATTGATCAGAAAAATATACCTGATTCGTTTTTGTACATCGATGACATTATTGATCAGTTCCAAAGTGCCTATTCTTAGAGCCATCCAGCTCATTCGTAAAATGATTAATTATTATCCGATTGAAGAATCATTGGATCAAATTGAAAAAGATGTTATGATTGGTATTCCTTTGCACGAGAGCCTCGGCAAGTTTAGTATTTATCCACGTAAGATGATTTACTTGATCAAAGTAGGAGAAGAGGTAAATCAGCTGGATCACTTTTTTCAAAAAACATCGGATCAATACGATGACGAGGTGAAACATTTGACTTCCATTATGGGAAGCTTGGTAGAGCCTTTTATGATTGTGTTTTTGGGTTTAGTGGTAGGGTTTATTTTGATTGCGATGTATTTGCCGTTGTTTCAGTTGAGTAGTAGTTTTTAATGGTGTTTAAACATATTGTATTTTTGTTATGTGGATAATATTTTTGCAAGATGAATTATTACAGATTTATTAAGTGTTAATTTTATACATTCAGTACTTAGTTTTTATTTCTTTTTATATGAATCGGTTTCTTTTTTTATTTATCACCTACCTTTTATTGACTATTAACAACTCTGTATTTGGAGCAAATACTCTTACATGGAATGGCGGTTCATCTGGTCAATGGGGCATTGCATCTAATTGGCTTCCTACTATTGCTCCAGATAACGGTGATCATATTATTTTTAATTATAGTGTCTCCTTAACACGTCCTGCCGGATCATTCTCTCCAAACTTAGGCTCGCTATCACTTAATAATGCTACGATTTCATTATCTAGTAATTTTGCTAGCATGACTATAAGCGGAAGCACAGGTTCTCCTGCTTATACGTTAAAAATGGTTGCGTCTTCTATAGTTCCTAGTATTGCTTCATTTACATTAAATGTTACAGGAAGTGGATTCGTTTCATTAACTGGGGCATCTACTTTAGGAACGAATACTAGTTCAACTTCAACGATCTATCCTGTTACCGTTACGAATGGTAGAACGACTGGAGATGATATTTCTGATCAAACAGTTATAGTGGATAATACTACTTTTAATGGTGCATTTACATGTACTGCAAATTGTTATAGATTTACTCTTACTACATTTAATGGTGCTTCTACTATTACGAAAACTAGTAATGTGTATTCTGTTAACAATGGAAGTAATTCATTTAATTCGACAGCAACGCTTATCAATAACGGTAACGGTATTTTGTCTTGGGGAAACGGAGATACATTCAACAGTGCCACAGCACAGGTTTCATTAAATAATACCTCTGCTGGATTTTTTATTATAGCTTCTTCAGGAGTTACAAGTCCGTATAATAGAACTGTAGCAAATTTTTATGGACCCGTTACTTCTAGTAATACAGGCACTGGTAGTATAATATTTTCCAATTCATTGGTGAATACGGTTAACTTTAATGGTACATCTTCTCCGTTAAAAAATATTTTTTTCAATAATACTTCATCTGGTGAAGTACGAATCGGTAATGGTGGAGCTGTTGCATTTAAGTATTCTAATGTTTACCTCGGAAGTACTGGTAGTGGTACAACCTATGTTGGCTATACTCCTTCTTCTCCGCCTGGTGCTTCACCTCGTGTTTCTGTTGAAGGTACAAGTTCGTTTAATACAGTCATTAGCGGCACAACTCCTTTGTTTACCAGCGGAGAATTGCATATAGATCGATTCGATTTACTTGCATCTACTGCTTATCCTACTTGCAGCTTGACTTGTAATACTTCAGCTGCAGTTAATTTAAAAACGGGAATAAGAACCAATAGAGACTTTATTGTAAATGCTTTTAGAATAATCGGAATAGGAGGCAATTACAATAAGACTACTTCTTTTACACTTTCGTCAGGTGCCTCATATCAGCAAACAAATACCTATTCTGTCGCAGCTGTAGCTGGTACTACTGGAGATAACCTTACTTTTAATAATAATGTTTCTTTTATTAATGCTGCTTCAAATACATGGACGATTGGTGGAAGTAATGTATCTCCGACTTCTACTAGTTCAAATCATACCATTAATTTTAATCCCCCTAATTCTTCAAGTCGGTCTTCCTTGCTGATCCAAACAAACGACATAGGCGACATTCAATTTGGCTATCTGCCTTGTACAATAAATATTACAAACAGTAATTTTAGAATTAAAAGAAATATTGCCAGGGCATCTATACTTTTTGGATTTTCAGCTAACATTAATGTGATAAGCACAGATCCTGCAGCTCCAGTTTGGTCATCCAATACAAATCTTCGAACGGATTTAGCAATAGAACAATTTGGTGAAGTGTCGATATATAATTATGCGATTTCACTCGGCACTAATTCTGGTACTTTCACATTTAATGGAATTCTGACTACTACTGATTTTAAAGGTGGTAATCTTAGCTTTGGAAGATTTATAACAAGTTCTGATATAACTGCAATTGCAGGAACTAGCCCTCATGCAGAGACATTGATTACAATCACAGGAAATGCTGTTTTTAACAGAAATAGTACTTTCACCGCTCCTAATATTAAGGCCACCGGAGGTACATTTGGACCAGTACCTACAGTATCTCCTAAAGTAATGTCTCCTAGTTATGTTCCTACTTACCTTCCTTCTGATTATCCCTATACTTCTACTTTTAACAGAACATCAGGTGCAGCTGCCGGTAATGATAATTATTTTACAGGTTCTCCAGTTTTTAATGGTGCGGTATCTATTTATAATTCATCAGCATCAAATTTTGTTTTTGGTAATATATCTACTGATGTATTTGCATTTAACAGTGGTGTTACTGTTTACAGAAGCGGAACCGGGAATGTTAGAACTTCTGGTGCAGGTCTAAGTTATTACAACGGGAATTATACATACTATGGAACTCCAAGTGATATGGCTGGTAAATCTGTATTTAAAGGATTAATTGATCAAAGTATAACATGTTCTCTTCCTGTAATTCGTTTTAATATTTTGGAGATTAAGAAGACTGATCCTATATCACCTGCATTGTTAAATGATGTTGTGCTTGTTTACCCTGCTTCAGTAGGAGGAACTACTTCTTCTCAATTGATACTCACATATGGTAATATCAGAACAACAAGTACTAATTTATTAACTATTGACGATGGTGCCACTATAACAACTACGTCAGAAGTAAGTTTTGTAGATGGACCTTTAAAAAAGACAGGACGTATACCAGGAACAGTAGACTTTACTTTCCCAATTGGTAAAAATGTGGTATCCGGTTCTACTGTTAATAGAATGTTCATGCCTGTTTCAATGACTATTCCTGTAAGTATTGGATCTACTTACACTGCTGAATTCTTCAATCAAAATCAATCGGCAGGTAATGCTATAGGATCAACGATTGCCGATGTACAGAATTGTCAATATTGGACAATAAGCCATACCGGACCAAATGAGAACATTGCGGTAACTTTATTTTGGAATAATCTAAAAGTATGTTATCCTGTAAATTTAAACGTTGTATGTGTGGCGCAGTATCAAGGAACTACTACTGGACAATGGCAAAATGCAGGTTTCAATATGATCGGCACATTTGTTAATTATAGTACGGTCAAATCGGATGTTTTAGCGAATCAATTAACCGGTAATTATATATATTTTTCTATAGGGTATAGGAACGCTCTAGTATTAAATACAGTAAGGACTAATCCTACTTTATATAAGGTGTTAAATCATACAGAGTCTTTACCCTCTAAGTTTATAAGCGGTCCTGCAGGTACTTCTGCCGGTGATAAAACCGTGGTGAGCGCAGTTAATAATGTTCCGGGAATGGTAGTCATTCATCCTGATTTTGGGGCGAACATTGATATAAAAATTGATCAGACATACAAGGATCCCTTGCTTGCTTCAGCAGATCCAAGGGCTGATGCTCTTACTTATGAATCATTAGATTTAAAATTATATACCAATACCGCTGGAGCGATACCGGTATGTACATTGGTCACAGCAAAAGAAACAGGAACTACATATACTCCTTTGTCAGATCAATACCATACGAAAGGAGCCAGTGTACTGAGCTTCTATAAGCAACGACAGGAAGATAATACCTATGTTTTACTTAATAACCTTTCAGATGGAATTACTTTCCCCGTCAATGTCTCGGGAATCACAAATCCTTTTAGAATTTTGAATGTGCCATCAGGTGTAACAACAGCTACTTTACAAGTGAAAGACTTATTAGGCACAACTGTACTGTTTACAACTACTATCAATCCATTGAGTTGGGATGGAAAAGTATCTGGAGTATATGTGGCTGAAGGAGTTTATAATTATGTGCTAACATTGAATGTGTCATCACAGAACTATGTTTATAATGGACAATTAATAGTAAAGTATCAGTAGAATGAAAAAGTATCTGTTTGGAATTGGTTTATTAGCTGTCATAGGAATTGGCGTGTATTTTATTGTGTTATTGACTTCTCCCAGACTGGGCTATGTGAGATCATCGGATTTGGTGAATAAGTATGCTGGTATGCAGGAGGCAAGTGTGCTATATAAAAAGAAGATGGCACAATGGCAATCCAATATTGATACATTAGAGTCAGACTATCAACGATCTGTAAGTAAGTATAACTTGGAATTCAGCAAATCAAATGCAGCCGTTCGAAAGGAACAGGAAATTTTATTGGATAAACAGCGTCAGAACATTCAGCAGTATGTAAAGACTCTGGATGACAAAGCGCGAGAAGAAGATCAAAAGATGACTGATGGGGTCATTAATCAGATCAATTCTTTTATCGAGGAATATGGTAAATCACATCAATACGATTTTATTTTTGGCACGACACAACAAGGAAATATTTTATATGGTAACAAAGGAAAAGACATAACAGAAGAAGTATTGGAAGCTTTGAATCGGACTTATAAAAAAGGCGAGATTAAAAAGTAATAATGAGCCTATTTGCTTTTTATTTTGTCTCCATTTATTCTCTTGTTTTTTTTGAGCATAAGAAAGAAGTAACAGAATACCTGGAATGGTTAAAACAAGATGAACACGGTTTGTTAAAGAAGAAGTACGTGAATTGACTTGAGTTGACGGTAAGATATCTGCCGTCGGAATACTTGCTTATCAGGAATTACAATCTGAAAAAAAATATACCGAAGCGAAAAGAGACAGTTTGATTTTAAGTTATTCCAATTCAATGACTTTTTTAATGTCAATAGCTAAGGATGAACGGGAGAAGCCGGTTGGGATGTGATGTATTTGGATCTTGAAAACATGCAGGGCTACAAGAAACGCATGCAGATGATGAATTTTGACATAATGAATTTGTAGAATTGGCAGTAGGTACTCAAACCTATAAACCAGTTTTGACCAACATGCAAAATACCTATGGGTTAAGTAACGGAAGAAGTATTACTTGTGTTTTTGTGCCTCTTAAAATATAGATGAGTTTAAGAAGGAAGAAGAAATAGATTTGATCTGGAACGATGAATTGTTTGGTCGGGAAGAAATCATTTCGTTTTTACTAGTAAAGATTTGCAGGCATTGCCAGGATTAAAATTTTAAGAAGGTGAAAAAAGTACTAAAAAGAAGAGTGTTAAAAAGCATGGCATTATTTTTTGCCTTGAATATTTTGTTGGATTGCCTTTATCCAACGATGGCCTGGGCTTTGACTGCCGGACCTTCGCAGCCAGAGTATTCCAGTTTTGAGCCAGTAGCTACTACCAACATGGTGAATGAGTTTTCCGGAGACTTCACCTACAACTTACCGGTTGTAAATGTTCCGGGTCCTAATGGCAGTGGTTATGCCATGTCACTTTCGTACCACAGCGGAGCATCTGCAGAAGAGGAAGCTTCTTGGGTAGGTTTTGGTTGGACATTAAATCCAGGTGCGATCAACAGAGCTAAACAAGCCACGCCGGATGATTTTGATCAAGATGATGTCACTCATTGGAATAAAATAAAAAGAAATGAAACCGTATCAGCAACTTTTAAAACCAGAGCAGAAATTTTTAGTACTGATTTGCAACCACCTACACCTACACCGACTATTCGTTACAATAATTATAGAGGCTTCGGAAATACGCTGAATGTTACTGCTGGTTTATCTGGTGGATTAATAAGTATGAATTACAGTGTCTCTGGTGAAGAGCCTTATAGTTTCAGCGCCGAGCTTAATCCTGGTGCTCTGATTGAGAATATAAGAAAGATGACAAAAATCAATCAGAAATTGACTAATAATAAAAGTTTCAAAAAAACATTAACAGAAGCTCAACGTAACAGAAGAGAGAAAATGGTTGATCGTGCTTTTAAAGCAGGTAGAGCCATTGGACATATGGCAAATACATATGGTTTTCAAACCTGGGGTAAAGAAGAAAGAGCCTTTGCTGTAAGCGCATATAGTGGTGTTTCCAGGAACTATACAACAACTTTAGGTTTGGCTCCAACTATGCTGCACATAGATTTGGAGTTTGGTATAGCCAATACTTATACGTATCAGGATTATGATGAAACAACCGTTTTAAAAAGTACAGGATCACTTTATGGCGACACAGGTTCTGGTGCCACAACCACTGATTACTTTTTAGAAAAAGAATCAACATATAATAAACGCGATCGTTTACTTCCGATTCCGCATCAGTCGCCGGATCAGTTTATGCTGACTGGAGAAGGACTAGCTGGAAGTTTTCATGTAGTGTCTCCTCAAATTATTCGTTGTGCCCCGGCGTCTGTTGAATCTAATACTGTAATAACTACTACAGATGCCGATTTTACGATCGGCCTAAATATAGGCGTTGGTGCTACCTTTGGCTATGGCGAACATAAGTTGACAATGGAAGCTTTCAGTCCTGTTTCTGATTACGGAGATACGGACAATGGAATAAGTAAATTTTTTAGATTTAATAATGACTTGGGAGGTAATGTTATTTATTCTAATCACCCAGAGAACACTCAGAAGTCACCTCATGTAGGTAGCATTAAGAGTGTGTTCATGGCGCAAACCGACCTTGATGATTTAAAGGAAAAGCCGGGAGTGTCTTCTTACATCGGTTATTCTACTATAGGAGACAGACAGCAAAGTTCGTCAACACCTTTTCGCTTTTTAAGATCTCAAACCAGAGACTTAAAAACATTGAACCATGTAGATTACCATTCATCAATTGATAAAAGAATAGCGGAATTGTATACCGTAAATGAATCCGGTAATACGCATGTATACGGATTACCGGTATTTGTGGCCGATGATAATGCTTTGTCCTATAATGTACATTTTAGTGACAATAATCCTATCATTGAAAATAATCATCAGGTATGGAGAGATGCTGTGAATCAGAATAAGGTAAAGGTGGGGGAAACGCATACCAGTGCTTATGCTTTGACGCATCTTTTAACTCAAATCAATACGTCAGATTATTTGGACCGTACGTATGATGGACCGTCTACAGATGATTTTGGAGGTTGGACAAAGTTTGATTACAGGCCTGCAGAATTTTATAAGAGTACTTATAAGGATAAGACTGATCGTGAAGACAAATGGTATAGATGGCGTTTACCTTATACGGGAATGTTTTACAATAAAGGGGAATTAAGTGATGCCAGAGATGACATGGGCGCAATGCAATCTGGTAAAAAAGAAATCTATTATTTGAAAACAATAGAAACAAAAACCCATGTCGCCTTTTTTATTACGAACAAGACAAATCTTTCCGGTATTGAAGCTTTAGGACGAACATTGCCTATTGCAGGTTCTGGAGAAGTCCGTACAGATGGCGTCTCAGCCGTTAAAGATGCAGAGGCTGCATGGAATAAAGATGCAATTGGTGATAAGCACCTGGAAAAATTAGAACGTATAGAAGTATACAGTAAAAGTGACATCAATGGTAAACCAGTCAATACGGTACATTTTGAGTATTATGCAGATGGTTCACCTGAAGTATTAGTGAAGAATCTTCCTAACTCTTCTTACACCAGTGGCGGAATTAAAGGAGGAAAATTGACCCTTAAGAAAGTGTGGTTTGAGTATCAAGGTGTAGTGAATGCTAAAATAGCTCCCTATGAATTCAAATACGAATACAAAGACTTGGCGGCTATTGTCAATGATGAATTAGAAACTAAATATGATGACGCAGTACATTTTGCGGATCAATTGATTTTAGAATCCGGATCTGCTCCACAGAATCCTAATTACCAATCCACTATTACAAATGGATGGGGAGGTATATTTTATAAAGGATTGGAACGTACACAAAACATGCGACCATGGTTATATCAGGGAAAAATGCCATTGTCGACAGCTCCTTCAGGCTATGTGCCATATGATCCGGCAGCCTGGCAATTGAAGCAAATCAAGTTACCAAGCGGTGGTGAAATTTTGGTACAATATGAAGAACACGAGTATCAGTATGTACAAAATAAGCGTGCATTAGCTCTCGTTAGTTTAATCTCCGCAGATCATGATGAGCAGGATTATCAAATTAACTTAGATGACATTGGGGTGCCTTCTTCATTGGTTGAACGAAAAGCTTATTTTGAAGTTTTGAAGGAATATCTTAATAAGGAAAAGATGTATTTCAAATTTCTCTACACGCTTCTGGTAGATGAAGCCGCTTATATTGATAAGTGCAATGTAGAATATATAGATGGTTTTGTGACGGCAACACCACAAATTGATCTGTCAACAGGTATCATTAAAATACACATAGAAGTACCTTCATCTACCAATTCTAAAACATATGCGTTGCCGCATAAGGCTTGTCAAAGTTTTGTAACGAGAAGAAGAGCAGGTATGAAAGTGCCTACAGCTTGTAATGAAAGTCCGGAAGATTTTCAATTTGGCAATCCTGCGTCCATGACTAAACAGGTTATGCAGAGAATTGGAACTGATTTTAACAAAATTTTGGATCAGAATTGCAAGCAAATGTCTTCTACACATTCTTATTTGCGCGTCCCGACCTATAAGGCTAAGCGTGCGGGTGGTACTCGTGTAAAGCGTATATTGATGTACGACAAAGGTATTGAAGCCAACGGCGAAGTATTGTATGGTACAGAGTATTTTTATGAGAATGAAGATGGCACCAGTAGTGGTGTAGCAACGAATGAGCCTCAGGTGATGCAAGATGAAAATGCATTAGTTACTTCTATTATAAAAAGGAATGATCCGACATGGAAGGAAAGAGTCATGTCTGGTGCTGAGCGTGAAGATTTTGAAGGACCTTTAGGCGAAAGTCTTTTACCTCCTCCATCCATTGGCTACAGTCGTGTGGTAACTCAAAATATTCATACCGGTAAAACAGGTACAGGTTTCAGAGTGTCAGAATATTTGACAGTACGTGATTACCCTTTTTTATGTAATTATACAGAAGGAGACAATTGGAAACCCAATCCAATTAATATACCGGCTGTGTTTTTAACGATCATTATTGATGAAAGATCCGTGTCTCAAGCATATCAGTTTACGACGAATGATATGCATGGTAAAACAAAAAGGATTGCACTTTTTGGAGGAAAGTATGAAAGTGGAAGTTTGGAAAGTACTTATAACAAGACTTTTGAAGAGCTTCATGAATACTACAAACCGGGTGATATGGTAAAGGTCTTGCAGGAGGATGGTTCTATTAAACCTGATTATATCGGCAGAGAAGAAAGGGTAAGTATAGAATCTAGACATGTTGAAGATCTGTTGGAAGATATGTCTTCGCAGTTTGATATGTCAGTAGGTTACTATCCACTTACTTTTATGTTTTCAGGATCGGGTTCTATGAATTATCAGCTGCGTACCTTGCGTACTACTGTTCTTACCAAACTTGTTTCTTTAACTGGTCTTACAAAGTCAGTAACGACTAAGCAAGATGGTATTACTCATGTCACGGAGAATAGAGTGTTTGGTAAATATACAGGCGCTCCGGTAGTCACAGCTACTTACGATGGTTATGATCAACTGACCAATCTGCCTTCTGAAGCAACAGCTATACATGATGGTTCTTATCTGGATTATCAAGTACCAGCATACCTGGCTTATCCGGCTAAAGGACCTAAGAGTCAAAATGAGGGAATGAAACTCGATTTTTCACCTGGCCTTCCTGTTAGCAGTAATTCTATTACAGTTCCGTCAAATAAAATAAAATACTTTATTGCAGGAGATTTACTTCGTTTGACAAGCGGAAGTACGGAGTTTCTTGCTCATGTGAGTGCTGTTAATACTACCACTAACGTCATTACACTTCAGAAGTCTTATCGTTCAATTTCTTTGACTGGGAACATTACCAAGATCGAAGTGCTTTCGAGTGGTTATAGAAACGAACTTTTGGATGAAGCGGCGCATTTTCAAACCTATGGAAAGACGGTTGAACAAAGACCATTTAATGCGGGTTGGCTTCCTTCTTCTCTGGAAAATGTTTTAGCTGCAAACGTCAGCATTTACAGCGACGATTGGAGCAATGATGACGCTATGGAAGGGGCCAATTCTTATGAAAAGGGTCAGAAAGGCAAGTGGCGATTGAGTGCAAATTATGTGCTAAAAGATAAAGTCAATGATGCAGTAGGTGCGAATACGAATGGTGGAACAAGTCTTTATAATAAGTCCTATAATAATTCGGGTGTTTATTCAAATTTCACAGGCTTCTCTTATGGCAATCTCCCTTCTAATACCAAATGGTTGAGAACAAATCTGCTGACCAAATATTCACCAGATGGTAACTCCTTGGAAGAAGAAAACAGTATGGGCATTAAGAGCAGTGCGGTATTTGGCTACAACCAAAACTTACCGGTAGCCATTGCTAAGAATGCTTCTTATGGGTCTGTGAAGTTCTTAAGCTATGAAGACGATGAAAGTGTCAATCAGAATATAGTAAACGGCATAGCACATACAGGAAAGAAATCCATGCTATTGCCTGCTAACTCTGCAAGCTTAAGTATTCCCCTGAAATTGGATGCGCACGATAAATCAAAAGGCATATTGATCAAGTTCTGGGCTAAATCGGATTTGGAGGAAGAACTTGATATCAACCGTTATTTAAGATTAGATTTTAGCTACAACAGTGGCGGTGTAGTCCTTCAACCTACATTGACTAAAGTTAGCAAAGTGGGTGAGTGGGTATTGTATGAAGCATCAGTGAAAGGATTGAGCACTGTCAGTTATACAGATTTTACCTTGACTCCGGTTTACCTTAATGATAATCTGTTTTATATCGATGATATACGCATACAGCCTTATGAATCAGAAGTCGTTTGCTATGTATACGATACCAAAACACTTCGCTTAGTTGCTTCTTTTGATGACCAGCATTTTGGACTGCTTTACCAATACAATGGAGAAGGTAAATTAGTCCGAAAACTTGCAGAGACTGAACGTGGTACCAAGACGATCAGTGAAACTCAGTATAACGTTCCTAAGTCCTTTAATTAAATGGCGGTTACTAAAAACTTTATTTTGTCTTTGCTTATGATGATTGCAGTTGGTGTACATGGTATGGCCCAGCAAACGGATTGTGCGTCCTTATATCAGCAAGTAAATGAAAAAGGATTACAGCCTTCAGGCGGTATGCGTGTACTGGAATATGGTGTAAAAGTGACAGGAAAGTTTTCAGGGAAGGAAAACAGAGTCAAAATATACAGCGACTCCAGCCACCGTTACATCCTTACAGATATTGTGCAGGTGTATATGGATAAAGATCATTCTATTATGCTGGCTCCTGCTGCTAAGACGATCATGATCAATTATACAGACGCTAAAGGTAAGAAAAGTTTGAAAGAATCTATCCACGCTGATTTTGCAGATTCTTTGTTTAAGTCATCGGCTGATATTATTGAGTGTAAAGTCATTTCTGAAAATAGTTTGTATGACCGGCAAATGACAATAAAACCTAAAAATAGTAAAGGAGGTTTTATACAGGCAACTTATTTTATAAAAAGTGCAGAGTTAAATGTTTATAAAATC
>Ga0247808_10000759_pt1 | contig 15515 bp, 15 predicted proteins | sample UWRJL089202R1_FD_179914 | JGI IMG/M metagenome (GOLD analysis project Ga0247808, IMG submission 179914) | Plant litter microbial communities from Arlington Agricultural Research Station in Wisconsin, United States - UWRJ-L089-202R-1 | ecosystem: Environmental > Terrestrial > Plant litter >... | reverse complement strand
GCTTTTTGGCGGTGCAGTGGCAATGATTCCGGTTTTTGCAAGTGACATTCTGAAAGTGGGTTCCGAAGGTTTTGGACTTTTAAATGCCGCTTCGGATATTGGCTCGATGTTGATTATCATTACATTGTCAATGGTTCCGCTGCGTAAAAATCAAGGGAAGATATTGCTTTTTGTGGCGACTGGTTTTGGACTTTGTATCATTGGTTTCGGTTTGTCGAAACTGTATTGGTTGTCCTTTGCATTCTTGGTACTAAGTGGAATGTTGGACGGCATCAGTGTTGTGATTCGAGGAACGATTGTTCAATTGAAAACGCCTGAGGAAATCCGTGGACGGGTTTTGAGTGTGAATTCGATTTTCATAATGTCGAGTAATGAACTTGGACAATTTGAGAGTGGCTTGACGGCGAAACTGATGGGCGTTGTCCGTTCTGTGGTTTTTGGTGGAACGATGACGGTTTTGACGGCATTGTTTATTGGTGCGACTTCTAAGAAGTTGAGGAAAATGCAGTATTAAATTTTTAGAAAATGGCTGATTGCATTTGGCTTTTAAATACTTTAATTTTGATTTTTAATGAAGAAAGTTTTCACTTTTATTAAATCGATTTTCATTGGTCTGATTGTTTGGTTTTTAATCCATTCAATTTACATTACGATTGATGGATTAAATGATAAACAAACCAATGCAGATGTTGCCATCGTTCTTGGAAATAAAGTGAATGAAGATGGAACTTTGTCCGAAAGATTGAAAGCGCGACTTGATAAAAGTTTGGAATTATTCAATCAAAAAAGAGTCGGAACAATTATCGTCAGCGGTGGATTGGGTAAAGAAGGCTTTTGGGAAGGAAAAAAGATGAAGGAATATTTAGTTGAAAATAAAATTCCAGCAGACAAAATATTAGTTGATAACTTCGGGAATGATACGGAGAAAACGGTTGAGAATTCGATTAGAATGATGGATAGTATGGATTTCAAAAATGCGATTTCGGTTTCGCAATATTTTCATCAAACCAGAACTAAAAAATTATTCAGAAAGAAAGGTTTGGAGAATATCGAAAGTGCAAGTCCGGATTATTTTGAGTTGAGGGATTTCTATTCAATCTTTCGCGAATTTGTAGCTTATTATAAAGAAGCGATTTAATTGAAATAAAAAAGGAAGCAGATTTTGCTTCCTTTATTTTTATAATACGTTCGGATTTCTTCTGTTATCGAAAAATGAAGCGATTTGAATATGATTTTTTAGGATTCTATAGGTAAGAGAAAAATTCTCTAAAACCAAAACCCGTCGTAATTTGTTCTTTTTATTTTCTGCTCCTATTTTTGGATTTTCTAAGATGATATTGATTTTGCGCAACGTTTCATCCAACAATTTATCAGAATACGTTTTCGATTGGTTCTTATTTATCCAATAATCACACGTTTCATCAAATTCATTTTTTGCTCGTAGTGACCATATAACTTTCATCTTCCATAAGATTTCAAGAAATCCTCGTGAGAAATTACTCGTCCTGCTTCAATATCTTTTAATCCTTCTTCTATTAATTCTTTCTCAGCGTCCGATATTTCATCCCACCAATCAGACTCTTCTTTTCTTGAAATCAAAGTCTTGATAAACAAGTGTAGTTCTTCCAATTTGTTTACTGGGACATCTTTTATTTCTTCGAGAATTGTATTGAGAGTAAGCATCTTGTCTAATTTTTATTAAAATTAATAAAAATATTTTATATCAAACTTCTAATCTTCGCAATCATATCATCGCCCAATTTGTCCGCTTCTTCCTGAGAAAATGCCTCAGTGTAAATTCTGATAATCGGTTCTGTGTTTGATTTTCTCAAGTGAATCCAATTTTTTGGGAAATCGATTTTCACGCCGTCAACTGTTGAGATTTCTTCGTTTTTATATTCTTCCTGAACTTTGATTAATAAAGCATCGACATCAATATCCGGTGTCAGTTCAATTTTCTTTTTGCCCATAAAATAAATTGGGTAAATTGCTCTCAGTTCGGAAACAGTTTTATTTTCTTTGGCTAAATGAGTCAAAAACAACGCAACACCAACCAAAGAATCTCTTCCGTAATGAAGTTCCGGATAGATGATTCCACCGTTTCCTTCGCCACCAATCACGGCGTTTTTTTCTTTCATTAAAGTCACCACATTCACTTCGCCAACAGCACTTGCAAAATATTCTGAATCCAAATTCTTCGCAACATCTCTCAATGCACGGCTGGAAGAAAGGTTGGAAATGGCCACGCCTTTTTTATCTTTCAAAAGGTAATCTGCCACGGCAACCAAAGTATATTCTTCGCCGAACATTTCGCCTTTTTCGTCTACCAAAGCCAGTCTGTCAACGTCTGGGTCAACCACAAGTCCCATATCTGCTTTTTCCTTGATAACCAATTCGCAGATGTCGCCAAGATGCTCTTTCAAAGGTTCCGGATTGTGAGGGAACTGTCCGTTCGGTTCGCAATAAAGTTTCACGACTTCAACGCCCAATTTCTCCAAAAGTGGTGGAATAGAAATTCCTCCTGTGGAATTAACAGCGTCAAGTACAACTTTGAATTTTTTAGCTTTTATCGCCTCAACATCAACTGTCGGTAAATCTAAAATTTGTTTAATATGAATGTCAAAAGCATCGTTTCTGGTTTCATATTTCCCCAAATCATCTACTTCTGCATAGTTGAAATCTTCGTTTTCTGCCAACGCCAAAACATCGGAACCATTTTCTCCGCTGATGAATTCACCTTTCTCATTCAATAATTTCAAGGCGTTCCATTGTTTTGGATTGTGGGAAGCGGTCAGGATGATTCCGCCGTCCGCTTTCAATTCAGGAACCATAATTTCTACAGTTGGCGTTGTGGAAAGTCCTAAATCCACAACATTAATTCCCAAACCTTGTAAAGTTGAAGCAACGAGAGAAGAAACCATTTGACCGGAAATCCTCGCATCACGACCAATGACAAGCGTTAAATCTTTTTTATTTTTATTGTTTTGAAGCCAAGTTCCAAAAGCAGAAGCGAATTTCACGACATCAAGCGGCGTCAAATTATCGTTTACTTTTCCGCCAATAGTTCCTCGGATTCCGGAGATTGATTTTATTAATGACATTATTGAATTTTAAGGTTTTTTTATTTGAATGCAAATGTATTAAAAAGAAGTGATTTTAAATTTAACCAAAGATTACAATGCTGGAATTTTGTCCTGAATCTTGTCGTAAAATTTTTTCACTTTTGCAGGTGGATTTAGTCTGTATCCAAAGAAAAAAAGCACGTAAAAATCATTTTGAATCACATTCGATCCGTCGTCTTTGTAATGATTTCCAGCATAATTAAATTTAGAACCGAAGAATATTTTCTCAGAATTATAGCCCAAATGCAATCCTGCTCCAAAATTCTGCGTGAAATAGTTTGCTTTTTCTATCTCATCCTGCTGGACATCATCTTTATAGTTACTCCATTTTTTTCCAAGACCTGCGTATGCAAATGGTGCGATATTAATATTTTTTGTAACGACAAAGTTATAATGGTAACCTAAATCAACACTTAGATCCAAATGTTTTTCACGAGATTTTATTTCATCTTGTTTATCAGAAAATATCACATATTCATAATTGAAAGAGGGAACAAAGCTGCCGCTGCTGTTTTTCTGCCATTCTTTTTGATAATAAATTCCCTTCAGAGAAAAATCTTCATTGAAAATATAAGAAGTAGAGCCGCCAAAACTCTGAATCCTGAGATTCGGAAATATCAAATATGGATCACGATCCTTTTGCCAATCGCTTACAAAATCGCGGGTATTGCTGATATAATAGCCTTTGCTATTTTTATATGAGAACGTCTGAATAATATTTTTCGGAAACAATCTGAAGTTAAAATTGGTGTAGCTGCTTTTTCCTTTCAGTTCGTTATTGTTTCCGGGGAAAAATTTTGGTGCAAATGAAAAACTCGCACTGATGATTTTATAATCGAATCCAAAACTTGTATTGATCTGGTTGTTGAGTGCAAGTTTTGGTTTAATGCCTAATTCTCGGGAAGAAATTACGAATTCGTCTGTATTGGTATCAATATTCAGTCGAAGCATAATCTTATCATCATAGGAAATCACCTCATTATTGATGCTGTCATTCTGTGCAGATATGAAAATGCAGAAGTTGAGCAGAATAATAATGAAAATTCGCATTGATCAGCTTTAATTCAAAGCTAAAGTACTGACTTTTTCTGAGATCAGGAACAACCACAATCAGATCCGCAGTTTTTCCCGTCTTTCTTTTTGGAAAATGTCTTTGTAAATTTTTTGAAAGTAAAATAAAGTGCTCCCAAAATCAATATTCCAATGATTGTGTATTGTATGATGATTGAGTTTTCCATTTTTCTGATCTTTAGATTTATTTCAGAATTTGATAAATTATTAAAGCTGAAAAGTATGCCAAAACTGTCATAGAAAAAGTCTGCAATAGCGTCCACTTCAAACTCTGCGTTTCTCTGTAAACCACTGCAATTGTAGAGATACACTGCATCGCAAAAGCATAAAATAATAAGATCGAAACGCCGGTAGCAAAACTGAACACCTTTTCGCCATTGGGATGAACATCCAGTCTCATTTTCTCGATCAATCTGCCTTCAGGAGCTTCATCGTCCAGACTGTACAGCGTAGATAATGTCCCTACGAAAACCTCTCTCGCAGCAAAACTTGTCAAAATCCCGATTCCCATTTTCCAGTCGTAACCTAGAGGTGCAATCGCAGGTTCTATGCCGCGACCGATTTTCCCAAGGTAAGATTGTTCCAGTTTGACGTCAGAAGCAATACTTTGATTTTCTTTTTGTGAAGGTCCGAAATAACTTAACATCCAAAGGATAATGCTGACCGTGAAAATAACTTTTCCGGCTCCGCTGATGAATTCCCAAACCTTTCCTAAAACTAATTTGAAATCATAGGCAAACAAAGGCATTTTGTAAGTCGGCAAATCCATAACCAGGAAACTTTTGACTTTGGTTTTTATGACGTATTTTAATATTAATGAAGAAAATAATGACATCCCGAAACCTAAAAGATACATTGCCATCAAAGCCAACGCCCGGTATTTTATGCCGTAAATACTTTCGTCCGGAATGATTAAACCAATGATGATGCTATAAACCGGTAATCTCGCAGAGCAAGTCATAAAAGGTGTTACGAGAATCGTAATTAGCCTTTCCTTTATGTTTTCGATATTTCTTGTGGACATAATCGCTGGAATTGCACACGCCGTTCCGGAAACCAGGGGAACAATGCTTTTCCCATTCAGTCCAAAAGGTCGTAAGAATCTGTCCATCAAAAAGATAACTCTCGCCATATATCCTGAATCCTCCAAAAGATAAAGGAAATAAAGTAAAATTCCAATCTGCGGTGCGAAAATCACGATTCCGCCAATTCCAGGCACAATTCCGTTTGATATTAATGAATTAATCGGACCTTCCGGAAGATGTTCTGATGAAAAGGTAGAAAACCAGCTGAAAAATCCTTCGATCCAGTTCATCGGATATTCTGCCAAAAAGAAAACACTTTGAAATATGATTAATAAAATAAAAAGAAAAATTAAATAACCCCAAATTGGATGAACCAAAATCCGGTCTAACTTCTCTGTTAATAATTGTTTTCTCTGAGGAATCTTTTCCGTTGTTTCAGAAATGATTTTATCGATATTCTGATATCGTCTGACAGTTTCCTGTATCTGAAGACGTTTCGGAACGTTGCACTTCGCATCTTCCTGACTGATGATTTCATTGATTCTCTCAATCTTTCCGAGATAAGTGTCTGCGGCAAGGAGCGTCCATATTTTATAAAGATTTTTGTCTTTCGTATTCTCGGAAATTTTGTAAACCAGACCTTTCTGCTCAATCGGGATTTCAAAGGTGCTTTGGGAAGTTTTCTTAAATTGATTATTCAGAATCGCTTCACGGATTTCTTCGATTCCAATATGTTCCTTCGCATTGGTTCTTAAAATGTCAACATTCAGTTCCTGCGAAAGTTTTTCTGTATCGATTTTAATGCCTCGTTTTTCAGCTTCATCTATTTGATTTACAACCATCAAAATGGGAATTCCAAGATCCTGAATCTGCTGAAACAAAAGCAGACTTCGCTTCATATTGATAGCATCCGCAATGTAGAGAACGCCAACGTAGTTTTCCTGTTCCTGAATCAGATATCTGGAAAAAATCGCTTCATCTTCGGAAGTCGGGTAGATGCTGTAAGAGCCGGGAAGATCTGTGATTTCAACCTCCTCGTTTTTATAAGTATATTTTCCGGAAAGACTCGCAACGGTGACGCCAGCGTAGTTTCCGGTTTTTTGTTTTCTGTTGCACAGACTGTTGAAAAGGGTGGATTTTCCGACATTCGGATTGCCAACCAACAGCAGCTGTTTCTGTTTTTTCTGATCCTGCATGTGATCTTATTATAAAGCCAAAACTTCTACTTTGATAAATTTTGCTTCCTCTTCCCTGAGCGCAACTCTGGTTTTTTCCGAGCCGTATTCTATGTAAAGCGGACCTTTGAAAGGCGCCTGATAAAGTACTTTGAAGGATGTTTCCGGAAGCAGTCCCATTTCCAGAATTTTGGTAGGCATTTGCAGATTGTCATTGTCGTAACCTGTAATCTTTCCCAATTTGTTTTTAGGAAAGCAGCACAATTTATCGGGATGTTTGTTTTGCAAAATTCGTCTTTTTAGAAGTGCAAATATAGCTTGTTTTAAATAAATCTAAATAAGGATATTAATCATAAAAAAACCGGGAAGAAAATGTCCCGGTTTATAAGTTTTGAATTATTTTTTCTTTTTGTCTTTTGCAACTGGCAGTTCGATTGGATTGTCATTGGCATTGTAAAAATCTTTCAGCATTTTTTCCTGCGTTTTTACCATTTCGCCAATGCTCACATCGCTTCCCGGTAATTTTTGAGACATCATTTCCGGTTTCAGCATAGGGCGGATTGTAGCAAAAGGATCTTTTTTGAAGTCTGCAATTGTACTTTCAAATTTGTCTCTGGAAACTTCAACGCGTTTTGCGCTTCCGCCTGGAGAAATTTTTTCTATGTAAGAAAGTTCTTCAAAGTTGTTAACTTTTTTGTTTCCCTTCAGTTCCCACGAGTAATTTCCACCGTCATCTTCAATTTTGACAATTAGTCCCGGCAATCCATAGAATTTATAGGGTCCGTCCTGGAAAGGAAGATCCGTTGTAAACCATGCATTCCATTTTCTGCCTCCGAATTCTGTAGTCGCCTTCTGTGTATTGTAAGTTCCGATTTTTACTTTGTCAGAAGTGATATTCCAATTGAATTTTGTAGGGTCAACATAACCCAGTTTCATTGGAGTCATTCCGTTTTGAAGGCCTTCTTCGAAAATCACTTTCATATCAGGATAGACTTTCTCTACCTTATAAGCAAATTTCGGCATTCTCATAGATTTTGACATGTCCTTGAAAACACCTGCTTTTTGCATTGCTTCAACTTCAACTTTGATGATAGAATCCTGAGCAACCCACGTGAAATCTCTGTAAAGCGATTTCTCTTTTGTAATGTCAAGCGTTGTCATTACTTTTTCAACTTTAGCCGAATCTTTTTTCGGTTTGAAAGTCAATTCATAGAAAAAACGGTTGGAAGCCGTTTGAGAAAATACCATTGTTCCAAGCATCAAAATTGGAAGAATGAATAATTTTTTGAGAGATTTCATAAGCGATTTTATATTTTTTGTTTCTGAATAATTAGTGCAGGATTTTTTAAAATGTTACAGAATTATTCATACATTTTTTTGATGGATTCATTCAGGGTCTTATAAATATGAAGTTGCTCCTCATTTTTAATCAATTCTTCGTGGAGTTTTAAAACTCTCTCGTCGCCTCGTACAGCTGGTCCTGTTTGGGCGAGTTTAGGCTCGATGTGCTGGATTTTCTCAAAGGTTTCATTAATCAGAGGAAGGAAATAATTAAAATCCAAATCCTGAGAATCTGATATTTCCTTGGCTCTTGCAAAAAGATGATTCACGAAGTTGCAGGCAAAAACTGCTGTCAGATGGATGTATTTTCTCTTTTCGTAAGTTGAAACTTCAACACTATCTGAAATGATGGAAGCTAATTCAAACAAAGATTTTTCATCAATTTGATTATCAGCTTCTATGAAAAAAGGAATTTTGGAATAATCCAGATTTTTCGTTTTGGAGAAGGTCTGGAGCGGATAAAAACTGGCTTTTCTGTAATTTCCTTTTAAGATTTCCTTTGGAAGAGAACCTGAAGTGTGAGCAACCAGCGCATTTTCATTTTTAATTAATTCGGAAACATTTTCCACAGCAGAATCGGAAACGGCGATGATGTAGAGTTCAGCTTCATCTAAATTTTCAGTTGAATAAGGAATGTCAAACTCATTTGAAATCTTCGGAAGTTCGTTTTCATTTCGACCAAAAATCTGATCAACCTTAATATTATTTTGAATGAAAGCTTTTGCCAGGTGATAAGCTACATTTCCCGAGCCGATAATTACTGTTTTCATATAACAAAGATAAGATTTTGATGATTTGAATTTGATTAATAATATTTAAGGCTCGATTTTAGATTTAGGTTTTATCCAAAGAAATTGAAAAAATAATTTAACTTTGGTCTTATTTTTTAATCAAAACTACGAACATCTGAATGAAGCTCAAAGATGAGGAAATTGTAAATCTCTTCGCTAAACCACAAACGGTGGAGAAAGGTTTGCGTGCGATGATGGATGCTTATCAGAGTCGTCTTTACTGGCATATCCGGCGGTTGATTGTAGATCACGACGGCGCTCAGGATGTTTTGCAGGATACATTTATTAAAGCGTATCAGAATATACATCAGTTCAAAAATGACAGCAAATTGTACACCTGGTTGTACAGAATTGCGACCAATGAGGCTTTGCAGGCTCTCAATAAAATGAACAGGATGAAAAAGACAGATGAAGATGCGGAATATCATATGCAGAATCTGGTGGCGGACAATGCCGGACAGGATGCTGAAGAGATTCAGGTTTTTTTGCAGAAGGCAATTCAGACTTTGCCGGAAAAGCAGAAATTGGTCTTCAATATGAGATATTATGATGATTTGCCTTACGAGGAAATTTCAAAGATTCTTGATATGTCCGTTGGAACTTTGAAAACAAATTATCATTACGCAAAAGATAAAGTGGAACAATACATTAAAGATAATTACTCGCAAGAGTTCTAAAGAAAATAAAGGAAATGAAAATATATATAGAAAAACTAAACAGAAAAACGCCTTATCCGGAACCTTCGGAAGATTTTTTTACACAAATGCAGGCGAATGTGATTTCTAAAACAGTTGGACAAAATCCGGTTGTTGCGATGAAAGAAACTAAAATTTTCTCCCTCAATGTTAAATGGATGGCAGCTGCTGCCGTTATTCTGATCGGTGGAATTACCGCATTTTTTAGTCTGAATAATAATCCGGAAGTTTCCATGGCACAGCAAGCGCCAATTGTAGACAGCGTTTACGAAATTGAACACCCGATTCAAAAACCTTCTACAGATCTATTGGCAGAAAACGTGATTTCGGCAGAAACTCAGAATGAAATTTCGAAACCAAAAATTTTGAAAACCAATTCTGCAATTGCAGCTTCTAAATCTAAAAATGAAGTTTCATCTGATAGAAATATGACTGACAGACAGGATTACGCTGTTGCAACAAAAAACGGATCTAAAATGGATGTGGAAAAAGTGTTGGCTGCTTTCACGCCGGACCAATTGAAAGATATTGACAGAAACAGCGAACAAGACGTGTATCTCGATCTGTATAATTAATTAAAAATCAGAAAAATGAATAAATTCTTATTAATGATTTTGATTGCAGGATTATCCTCCGCACATACCGCAAAAGGTCAACAACGGAATTCTGGAAATACAGCTGGTAGAAATAGTACTTCATCACCTACATTTAGAAGTGGTTCTGCAAGTTCATTATCGCCCTCGGGAACTATGCAAAGACAACAGTCTATTCCAAGAACATCTGAGTGGCAGTCAATGAATATGAAGGAAAGAAAACAAGCTGTAAGCAATATGTCTGTAAAAGACCGAACCGTTTTTCTTCAAAATATAAAACAGAATATTGTGATTGATGATCTTGATATTCCAAAAGAAAAACAGGATGAATTCAAAACGATGTATGCAGAATATCAAAATAATCAGAAACAGATTAAGGAAAAATTTCACGTCGATAAAAATCTGGACAACCTTTCTGACGAAGAAGCAACAAAACGTCTCGATCAAAGCTTTGAAGTGGGACAGCAACTTCTGAATAACAGAAAATCTTATGCGGATAAATTCTTAAAAATACTGACGCCTCAACAGGTTCTTACCCTTTTCCAGACGGAAGGGAAAATGCGGGAAAAAATGCTGGACAAAAAGAATGATAAATAGTTTCAAAACCTCTAATTTTTAGAGGTTTTTTTTATTTTATCTCGCACATTTGCAATTGTCTGTAATTTATTTTCCTATTCTGTGAAAAATATGTATTTTCGCACACTATTATAAATACATACTATAAAATGGCAATTTTAGGCGAAATTAGAAAAAGATCATGGCTTCTGTTGGGCGTAATAGCTTTGGGGTTGTTAGCATTTCTTTTCAACGCAGATACCTTTGATAAGTTATTTTCAAAGAATCCAAATGTTTTTGGACAGGTCAATGGCGAAGATATTACAAGAGACGAATTCAATGACCAGTTGTTTATTATGCAACAGCAGGCTCAGCAGCAAGGACAGCCTACAAAAGGTTTGGAAGAGCAGGCTTGGCAGATTCTTGTACAGTCCAAACTGATCAAACAGCAATTTGACAAAACAGGATTGACGCTTTCAGATGAAACTTTCTGGAGCCAGTTGCAATATGATCCTATCTTCGCTCAGAATCAACAATATTTTGATGAGAAAGGTAATTTCAAACTTAAAGAGATTAAAGGCGAGATAGAAAAATCTCAGGCTACAAATCCTGAAAATTATACTTTCTGGTTGAAAAACAAAAAAGCAATCGAGTACAGAATGATGGCCAGAATGCTTTTCGGAAACATCACTTCGGGAATCACAACCAGCAAAAAAGAAGCTGAGTTAATGGTTAAATTCCGTGATGAAGTTGCAAACATCGATTTTGTGAAAGTTGATTACCTTGAATTTTCTAAAAAGAATAATGTAAAAGTAACAACTCAGGATCTTGCAGATTATATCAAGTTACATCCTACAAGATTCAAAGCGACAGCCAGCAGAAATATTGCTTATGCCTATTTCCCGGCTGCACCAAGTGCTTCTGATGATGCTGCAACGCTTAACGAGATCAACAAACTTTTCCTGAAAGGAACTGATGCTTCAAACGGAACAGAAAACTTCCAGAATACAAAGAATGATTCTATGTTCGTAGAACTTAATTCTGATGTTCCTTTTATTCCTCAGTATGTAACTACGGCGCAATTGCCACAGGAAATAAAAGGTAAAGTTGCAACGGCAGCTATCGGACAGACTTTTGGACCTTACAAAGAGCAAACACTTTATGTAGTTTCAAAATTATTGGACAAACAAATGAAGCCTTCAGATTCTGTAAGTTCTAGTCATATTTTAATTGCCTACAAGGGTGCGGAAAGATCATCAGCAACAAGATCAAAAGAAGAAGCAAAAGCAATTGCAGATAAAATATTGGCAGAAGTTAAGGCAAACCCTGCAAAATTTGAAGAGGACTTGAAACAATCTGACGAACCGAATGCTTTAGAAAGAAAAGGAAGTGTTGGTTGGACTACACCTCAATCTCCTTTTGCTCCTGGTTATTTAAGCTTTTTGGCATCTCATAGAAAAGGAGATATTGGATTGGCAGAAACGTCATTTGGATATCATATTATCAAAGTTGATGAGAGACCAGAAAGTTTGAAATATAAAATTGCACACTTAGCTAAAAATATCAAAGCTTCTGACAAAACTGAAAATCAGGTTCTGACTCAAGCGACAAGATTTATCCAGCAGACTGAAGGTAAAAGCTTTAACCAGTTCAAAAACTTAGCTGAGAAAAACAAATACAGATTTGATAATCCTAAAACTGTAGGAAGATTCCAAGGAACACTTCCGGGATTGGGAACTGACAAAGATGCAGACGTAATTACTTGGGCTTTTGATAAGAAAAGAGAAATCGGAGATACAGATATTTTCACAGTAGAAGGTACTGGCGACAGAATCGTAGCTTACGTGGTAGGAAAACAGGATGAAGGTCTTGCTGATCCTGAAACTGTAAGAGATCAAATCGAGCCAATTGTAAAAAATAAAGTTCTTGCCAAGAAAATTCTTGAGAAAATCAATTCAGGAAAATATACTTCACTTGACCAGGCTGCAAAAGCACTTGGAACAACAAAAGCAAGCGCGACGGTTAATATGTTCAATCCTTCTGTAAATGGTGCAATGGAACCTAAAGTTGCAGGAGCGGCATTCGGCGTTGCGGTAAACAAATTATCTCAACCAATCGAAGGGATGACTGGTGTTTATTTGGTAGTTAAAAAATCAGTTACAACTAACAAGTTGCCAGGCGATATCAAACAAATTACTGAGTCTATTACACAGCAGAATTCTCAGCAGTTTACAGGAGCATTCCTGAAGAGTCTTCAGGATAATGCAAAAATCAAAGATTACAGAATTGAAGTTTGGGATAAGAATCCACAACAATAATTTTAAAATATTTTAGAATAAGCAAAAGCGGCATAATTGTCGCTTTTGTTGTTTTTTATTTATAATAATAATAAATCCAATATTCATATATTTGCTAATTAGTAAAACTCAAAAACGTGAATTTAAGTAAAGAATTAAAAACAGGGCTGATAGCTATTTTCGCCATAATAGGTTTCGTTGTACTTTATCAATTTATGAAAGGCAAAAGTCTCTTCACGACAGATAATGTTTTCTATGTGAAATATGACAATGTCGAAGGTCTTGCTGTTTCCAATCCTGTTTCTATAAACGGACTGAAAGTAGGACAAGTGGATGAAATAAAGCCTATAACAACTGGTGGTAAATTGCATTTTGTCGTTAAGTTAACTATTGATGATAATTTTCAATTTTCCAAGAGATCTACAGTTGAGATTTTCGAACCTGGATTGATGTCTGGTAAGGAGATGAGAGTCAACTTGTTCTATGGTGGGGAAACTGCAAAAGACGGAGATACATTGGCCGGTAATTATCAATTGTCAATGCTGAATTCATTGTCTTCTCAAGTAAAACCGGTTAAAGATCAATTGTCAAATGTCTTATTGAAATTAGACTCTACGCTTGCCAGCACAAACAAAATCGTTGATGAACAAAATAGAAGAGAAATCAAATTGTTGCTTTCAAATCTTAATAAAACTATTGAGTCTTTCAAAGGTGCATCTGACAGAACAAATTCTATCCTTGCTAATAACGAAAAAGGCTTGCACGAAGTTGTTGAAAACGCAAATGCTGCCATGTTGACGGCAAACAAAACACTCGACAAATTTGGTGGTGTTGCGGAACGCGTTGATATCGATAAATTGAACGGAACAATCGAGCAATTTAACCAAACAGCCGGCAAATTGAATAACGTTATTTCCGGCATACAAAACGGCGAAGGTTCTCTTGGTAAATTGGCAAAAGATGAAGAGCTTTACAACAATCTTACTAAGACTTCGAAGAATCTTAATGAGCTTGTGGAAGACTTCAAAGTTAACCCTAAGAGATACGTAAACTTCTCGGTTTTTGGTAAAAACGCAGATAAAAAATAATATATGCAATATATCGATAATGCTATTTTCCTGATTTTTTTAATTGCTGGTTTTGGACTGTTTTTTAAAAGTCTGAAAGAAATTTACCGCAATATCAAATTAGGAAAAGAGATCAACAGAACAGACAGAAAAGCAGAACGATGGGCCATTATGACCAGAGTTGCACTTGGACAGAGCAAAATGGTAAAACGCCCGATCGCAGGAGTTTTACATATTTTCGTTTATGTAGGTTTTGTAATTATCAATATCGAACTATTAGAAATAATTATTGATGGAATCTTCGGAACACATCGGTTTTTACAAAGTGTATTAGGAGATTCTTTCTATTCATTTTTTACGGCAACTTTAGAAGTTTTGGCTTTGTTGGTGGTTATTGCGGTTGTGGTATTTTTCATTAGAAGAAATTTTTACGGTGTGAAAAGATTGACAATGAAAGAACTTTTCGGCTGGCCAAAGAAAGATGCCAATTGGATCTTGATCATTGAGTTTGCTTTGATGGTTGCTTTCTTTAAAATGAATGGAGCTGATTATTATTCCGATGCCAATCGTTTTGCAAGTAATTTTCCAATTTCAAGATACCTGTTTCCATTCTTTCAGAATTTCGGTTTAGAAACACTTCATATTATCGAAAAATCGGCTTGGTGGTTTCACTTTGTCGGGATTTTGTTCTTTATGAATTATCTTTATTATTCAAAACATCTTCATATCATTTTGGCATTTCCAAATACTTGGTTTTCCAATCTTGAGAAAAAAGGGAAATTCAATAATCTGGATTCTGTTACCAAAGAAATTAAGTTGATGATGGATCCAAATGCAGATCCTTACGCTGTTCTCGCTGAAGGTGAAGCAGAAGTTCCTTCGAAATTTGGCGCAGAAGATATTTTCGACCTTAATCAACATCAGTTAATGAGTGCTTATTCTTGTACAGAATGTGGAAGATGTACTTCGGTTTGTCCTGCAAATATTACTGGGAAGAAATTATCTCCAAGATTGATTATGATGAAAACCAGAGATCGATTGGAAGAAGTTGGGAAAAATATCAATAAAAACGGAGGGAAGTTTGTAGAAGACGGCAAAAAATTAGTCAACGATTATATTACCAAAGAAGAACTTTGGGCTTGCACCACTTGTAACGCTTGTGTAGAAGCTTGTCCGGTTCTGATAGATCCGTTATCCATCATTTTCGAAATGAGAAGATTTTTGGTAATGGAGCAATCTGCAGCGCCACAGGAATTAAATCTAATGATGACCAATGTGGAAAATAATGCTGCGCCTTGGCAGTACAATCAGGCAGATCGTCTGAATTGGGCAAAAGATTAATAATTTGAATTAGTAAATCATTTATCAATCATCACTTATCATTTATAAATAAAATGGATTTCACTATAAAAACAATGGCAGATTACGCTGCTGAAGGCAAATCCCCCGAAGTTCTCTTCTGGGTTGGATGTGCCGGAAGTTTTGATGATCGTGCGAAAAAAATAACCAAAGCGTTCTGTAAAATTCTGAATAAAATTGGAGTTGAATTCGCTGTTCTTGGACAGGAGGAATCCTGCACAGGCGATCCCGCAAAACGTGCCGGAAACGAATTTGTTTTCCAAATGATGGCTTTGACCAACATCGAAGTTCTGAATGCTTACGAAGTCAAAAAAATCGTAACAGCTTGCCCGCATTGCTTTAATACTTTGAAGAATGAATATCCAAGTTTGGGCGGGAATTATGAAGTTCTGCATCATACTCAATTCCTGAAAGATTTGATGAA
>Ga0247808_10000757_pt1 | contig 15536 bp, 12 predicted proteins | sample UWRJL089202R1_FD_179914 | JGI IMG/M metagenome (GOLD analysis project Ga0247808, IMG submission 179914) | Plant litter microbial communities from Arlington Agricultural Research Station in Wisconsin, United States - UWRJ-L089-202R-1 | ecosystem: Environmental > Terrestrial > Plant litter >... | reverse complement strand
CAGCATGGTGTTGATCAGGCCGCCAAAGAAGGCCATCAGCGGCAGGAAATGGCTGCCGAGCAAAGCTGCCACCGGCGCCAGCACGCCGCCGCCGAGCACGATCGCCGCCACCGCCGCCAAGGCTGCGCCGGAGGTGACGCCGACGATGCCCGGATCGGCGAGCGGATTGCGGAACAGTCCCTGCATCATCGCCCCGGAAATGCCGAGGCCGGCGCCGACCAGCAGGCCGACGGCGGTGCGCGGCAGGCGGACGGCCTCAAGCACGACCTTTTCCTGCAGCGTCAGTCCCGCTTCGCCGACCGAAAGATAGTGCCAGAGCTCGCCGAGACCGACACCGGTCGGGCCGGTCGCCAGCGATACCAGGCAGGCAAACACCAGCAGCAGGCCAAGCAGGATCAATGTTAGCGCGCCCTGACGGGAGCGGTCGCCGCCATCGCGCATTTCGGCTGCAGAGACGACCACAGCGCTCATGGCTTGATCACGTCCGGATAAAGTTTCGAGCCGAGCATGCGGGCGGCTTCCGGCGTGCGCGGGCCAAACCCGAGCAGATAGAGGCCGTCCATGCTGAGCAGCGCCTTGGAGCTGGCGGCCGGCGTGCTCTGGAAGGCCGGCAGACCAAATACCTGGTCCGGGGTCGCCAGATGCGAACCGCGATTCATCACCAGCACCACGTCGGGTGCCGCGGCGATCACCGCTTCGTCATTGAGCGGCTTGTAGCCGGAAATGGCGGACGCGGCATTGATGCCGCCGGCCAGTTCAATGATGGCATTGGCCTCGGTGTCGGTGCCACCGGCCATCACCCGGCCATTGGCCAGCGAGAGCACGAACATCACTCGCTTCTTCTTGGTGCCCTCAAGGCCGGATACCGTCTCGGCCAGCGCCTTGAGGTCGGCATCGACGGTGGCGGCCAGCGCATCGGCCTTGTCGGACAGGCCGACCGCCTTGCCGACATCGCGGATCTTTTGCGGGATCGCATCGCCGCGCGGCGGGGTGGCGATGGTCACCATCGGCACGGCACTGGCCGCCAGGATGGCGAGCGCATCCGGTGGGCCGGAACCATCTTCAGCCAGCACCAGATCTGGCGTCTGTGCCAGAATACCTTCGGCCGACAGTGCGCGCATATAGCCGACATCCGGCTTGTCGCCCGCAGGAGCGGGATAGGTACTGGTTGTATCGACCGCAACGATGCGGCTCTCAGCGCCCAGGTCATAGAGAATTTCGGTGATGGTTCCGCCGATCGAGACAATACGGCTGGCGGCGGGATTGGGCTGGTCGGAGGCCTGCGCGGTGGCGGCGAAGAACGCCAGAGAAAGAACCGCCGTGGAGGACAAACGGATCGCGGCGGCGGATAAAAACGTCATGTTATCAACATCCTGATGACTGGAATACGGGCCTGCACTGTTGCCACGGCTGAGCGCATTGCGCGGAGGATCACGGCAATTATAACTTGACTACGATTAGCATGTTTAAATAAGAAGACAAGCAGGACTTGGGGCCGGCACCGTGCCGGAAAAACCCGCAATTGAAATCGCTCTGACCACACAGCCGGATGGCACAGCCTATGCGTGCTGCCGGCTGCAAAAGACTGAAGCTAAAGGGGATCTGAAAGCTATGTATATCGCCATGAACCGTTTCCGCGTCGTTCCGGGTCACGAAGACGCTTTCGAAGCCGTCTGGCGCGGCCGCGAAGGTCGGCTGGCCGAACTGCCGGGCTATATCGAATTCCACATGCTGAAGGGCAAGCCGGCCGAGGATCACTCGCTGTACATCTCCCACACCGTCTGGGAGACCTATCAGAATTTTCTCGACTGGACCCAGTCGGACCAGTTCCGCGCCGCCCATGCACGCGCCGGCCAGAACACCGAAAACCCGGTCAAATATCTGTCAGGCCCGCAGTTCGAAGGCTTTGACGTGATCATCCACGAAGACAGCACCGGCGCCCGCCGTGCCGTCGCCGCCTGAGGAGGTTTTGATGAGTGTCGTGACCCTGCAGACCGATGACCGCAAGGACCGCGCGCTGGCAGCGCTGGCCGAAGCTCCCGACGGCGTGGTCGAGTCGATCGCCGACAAGGCCGGCGTGACACCCGCCGAAATTCTCGAGATCCTGCCGCCCGGCGCCGCCGTTCTGGCGTCCGCCGAGCGTTTCGCCGACATCTGGACCGAACTGACCGCCTGGGATGAAGTGCTGTTCATAGTCCATACCGGCGATATCGTGCTCGAAGTGGTCGGCCGGCTGCCGGCCGGCAGCGAGGGCCATGGCTGGTTCAACATCCACGGCGACAGCCCGATCGGCGGCCATATCCGCAAGGACAACTGCCGCTCGATCGCTTTCGTCGACCGCATGTTCCACGGCCGCCGCTCCTGTTCGGTCTGGTTCATGAATGCCGACGGCAAGGCAATGTTCAAGCTGTTCGTCCGCCGCGGTCCTGAAAAGGAATTGCTGGTCGACCAGGTGGCAAAGTTCGAGGCTTTGCGCGACCGGCTGCAAGGCTAAGGCCCCGTTCAATCCGGGCGCGTTTTTTCGACGCGCCCGGACAATCCCCTGCCGATTCATCGGGGTTGCGAAACACCCGTCCCCAAACGACACTCCTTCCAGGACAGCGAGTCTGCGGAGGACGGCATGGCAAAGTGGAATGGCAGCTACACCTGGGACAAGCCGCCGTCTGCCACCGACGCACCGGCACGGCTGACCGTGGCAACCTGCCAGATGGCCGTTACCCACGATATCCAGCGCAATACCGCTGCGATCGTCGAGCTCATCCGCGAAGCCAAGGCCGCCGGCGCCGACGTGGCACATTTTCCCGAATGCGCCCTCTCCGGCTGCGGCCCCGCGACATGGCCGGACTGGACCGGTTTCGGCTGGGACATGCTTGCCAGCGCGACAAAAACTGTGCGGACGGCAGCGCGTGAAAACGGGATCTGGGTGGTGGTCGGTACGGTGCATCGGTCAACCGACGGCGCCTGGCCGACAAATTCCCTGCTGGTGATCGACCGCCATGGCGAGGTCGCCGGCCGCTACGACAAGCAGCGCTGCTCGGTCAACGACCTCAATGCCTTCGCGCCCGGCACCGCGCCGCTGGTGATCGAGATCGACGGTACAGCCTGTGGTTTCCTGATCTGCCTGGACTGGGCGTTCCCCGAAGTCTGGCAGGCCTATGCCGGAAAGGTGGAGCTGGTGTTCCACGCCTGCGTCAGCGACAATAACGGCCGCGACCGCAATCCCGCCCATACGATTCCACCGTTGATACAGGGCTATGCCTTCCTCTATCAATACGCCATCAGCGTCGCCAATTCCTGCCGGCCACTGCAGGATTTCGCCAGTTTCTGGATCGAGCGCAGCGGACACAAGGGCGAGACGTGCAAACGCAGCGTGGCTGGCTTGGTGATCAACGGGCTGAAGGATGACCCGGAGCAGGACCGTTTTTCGCCATGGTGCGGACATTTCGCGACGCGGCATCCGATGGCAGCCTCTATGCCGCATCCCGGGCCAGACGGCGCGGTCCAGCATCATAATAACGCGCTGTCTCAAAAAACCGCTTGAAGCTCTAGTGACTGGAGCAACTACAGTCGGCACCATCACAGATGGAGCAGCACGATGACCCAGTCCACCAAGCCCGGAGATGCCGAGAGCGGCCAGACTCCCCTCACCTTCCGCGTCGAGGGCATGGACTGCGCCAGCTGCGCCGGCACGATCCAGACCGCGCTCTCGCGACTGCCGGGCGTCTCGGATCTGAAAGTGTCGGTGACCCGGGAGATCATGAGCCTGACGCTGGAGGACAACAAAACCCCGGTCGGGCGGATCGAGGACACGGTGCGCAGGCTAGGTTTCGTGCCGACGCTGATGCCGGCCAGGCCGGCAACGCAGACCGCTTCGCCCGCGACTGGCGGGCATGTGGCCGAACATGCCGCGCATGTTCATGACCCGGGTTGCAGCCACGACCATGCTGCTCCGGGGCATGGCGACGCGGATCACGATCACACCGATCACCATGAGCCTGACAGGCACGACCATGCCGGCCACGATCACGCCGGACATGCGCATGGCGACGACGGCCATGGCCAGGACGGCAATGCCGCGCATGACCATGCTGCACAAGCATCCCATGATCACCCGGAAACGCCGGCAGCGGCCATGGCGCCGGCCGCTATCACTGAATCCGCGCCTGCGCAGAAAAATTCCCATGCCGGTCACGGGCACGATCATGGTTCATCCACTCCGGGCGCCATCGATCGCCCGTGGTGGCAGAGCGGCGATGTCCGGCAGATGGCGATCGGCGCCATCCTGATCGTCGTTTCCTACGCGATCGGCCGTGCCATGCCCGGCTATGGCAATTACGCCTTTTCGCTGTCCACCCTGATCATGCTGGCGCCGATCGCCCGCCAGGCTTTCGTCACCGCCTCGCTCGGCGCGCCATTCACCATCCAGATGCTGATGACGCTGGCGGCCATCGGCGCGGTGATCATCGGCGAGCCGGAGGAAGCGGCGATCGTGGTGCTGCTGTTTTCGCTCGGCGAACTTCTGGAAGGCGTTGCCGCCGCCCAGGCCCGCTCCGGCATCAAGGCGCTGGGCGCGCTCATTCCCAAGACCGCGATGATCGAGGACGCCGGAAAGATCCGCGAGGTGGCGGCCGACAGCCTGACCATCGGCCAGGTGGTCGTCGCCCGCCCCGGGGACCGGATTCCGGCCGACGGCGTGGTGATCGACGGCATATCGAGCGTCGACGAATCGCCGATGACCGGCGAAAGCATACCCGTACCGAAGGAGAAGGACTCGCGGGTTTTTGCCGGCTCGATCAACCAGGATGCGGCGCTGCGCATCCGTGTCGACCGGGCGCCGCAAGACAATACCATCGCCCGCATCATCCTGTTGGTCGAAGAGGCGCAGGACGCCAAGGCGCCGACCGAACGGTTCATCGACACGTTTTCGCGCTATTACATGCCGGCAATCGTCGCGCTGGCCGCCCTTGTCGCCATCCTGCCGCCGCTGATCGGCCTGGGGAGCTGGGAGATGTGGATCTATCGCGGCCTGGCGCTGCTGCTGATCGGCTGCCCCTGCGCGCTGGTGATTTCCGTGCCGGCGGCAATCGCCTCCAGCCTGTCCTCGGCCGCCCGCCACGGCATGCTGCTGAAAGGCGGCGCCATCCTAGAAACGCTGGCGAAGGCCGAAATGGTCGCCTTCGACAAGACCGGCACGCTCACCATCGGCAAGCCGGTGGTCACCGACGTGGTGGCGCTCGACGGCAACGACAAGGCGCTTCTGGGCCTTGCCGCCGCGATCGAACGCGAATCCAGCCATCCGCTGGCCACCGCCATCGCCGCCCATGCCGACACTGAGGGCGCCGACGCCCTCACCTCCGACAGCGTGCGCGCCGTGCCCGGCCGCGGCATGGAAGGTGTCTGGAACGGCCAGAAAATCTTCATCGGTGCGCCGCGCTTTGCCGGCGATGCCGGAACCGTGCCGGCCGAACTGCTGGACAGGATCTTGGCGCTGGAAACGGATGGCAAGACGGTCGCAGTGATCATGGCCGGAGGCAGCGCAAAAGGCCTGATCGCGCTGCGTGACGAACCGCGGCCGGATGCGATCGCCGGCCTGGCCGCACTGACAGCCCAGAACATCGGCGCGATCATGCTGAGCGGCGACAATGCCCGCACGGCCGCCGCGATCGGCCAGAAACTCGGGATCGAGGCGCGTGGCGAAATGCTGCCGGAAACCAAGGTCGAGGCGATCCGCGAGATGGCCGAAAGTCACACGGTGGTGATGGTCGGCGACGGCATCAACGACGCCCCGGCGCTGGCCGCCGCCAGCGTCGGCATCGCCATCGGCTCGGGCACCGACGTGGCGATGGAGGCGGCCGATGCGGCGCTGATGCGCAACGACATCCGCGACGTCGCCCGGATGATCGGGCTCGCCAGGGCGACCATGCGCAACATCCGCCAGAACGTGGCGATCGCGCTGGGACTGAAGGCGGTGTTTTTGGTGACGACGGTGATCGGCCTCTCGGGCCTGTGGCTGGCCGTGTTCGCCGACACCGGCGCCACCGTGCTGGTGACGCTGAATGCGATGCGGCTGCTGGGCTATCTGAAGGCGGAAAAAGCCTGACCTACAGCGCTCTGGCCATTTGCGCGTCAACGCCTATTCACGGCTTACAAGAAAAAAGCCTGAGGCCGATCTCCCGGCCTCAGGCTTTTCCGGTTTAGCGTCAGTTCGCCACCCGTTCCTCGATCGCATCGACCCGGTCCGGATAGAAGGCGACATGATCCTTGATCGCCGCCACCGCCGGATGCGGCGTCTCGTAGACCCAGACGGCATTTTTCGAGCGATCCCCGCCCGACGGTATGCTGTAGTAGGACGCATCGCCCTTGTAGGGGCAATGGCTAGAATGCTCGGTGCGCGTAATCAGAGCCTGATCGACATCCGCAATCGGGATATACTGCACCGGCGGATAGCTGGCCTCGCGCAAGGTCAATGCCTTGCGGCTGTCGGCAATCGCCTTGCCACCGAGCGTGACGACGACGCGGGCGGGATTGGCTGTGATGGTGATGGGGTGATCTGGACCGGGGAGTTTGATGGGTTTGTCGGACATGATTTTCTCCGCTAAAATCTCAAATCCACTTAGTAAATAGCCATCCAATTGCAAGGCCCAGCCGACTCATCTCTTGCGGAAACGGAGAGACTTTGGAACGCGAAGGTAGCCGTGTAACGAATTGGCGCTTGAGCTCCGGGCGACAAACTCTCGTCATTTCACGGGCTTCTGGTTCTTGCTGCTGCTCCAAAGTCAGGCGGAGGACGCTTGGCCTAACGACAACGAATATCGTATCTATCCCTGCTGCCGGTACTCTTGTAGCTTCCATCATCGGATAGGCGGCGGGCGAGATAATCGAGGCTGTCACGCCAAATGATGGCAGGCTCGCATTGGACTCAACTCGCAGAAATCTTGTTATCGGCCTGTCGGCGATTTCGGCTGGCAGCATTGGCGCAACCCTGACCACCAGCACCGGTCGCGCGCTGAGCATGGCGATCACCGTTAGCGGCTCAAATCAGCCCTTCTTTGCCCTTCCGGAAAACTTCTCCATCATCGATATTGGCGACAGCTTGAGGGCCGCTGGCCGAGCTGGCGTCAGCACGCTTCTTCGTGCAGATACGACGAACCTCGGCGGATTGGAGCGCACCCGCGCGCAGGCTCCCGTTTTCAACTATGACCTCTACCCACGAGACACATCTGCCATTGAGACGGGATATGGCGCCGTTGAATATACCTGGGGCTCAAATCTCGGCTACGCAGGGTCCCCCATCGATTACGTCATCGGCTTGCTCCCCAAGATCACTGCAATGGCTCCAGACACTGTTTACTGGGGCCCGACGATCAACAGCGTGCGTGATGGACATATTGTTGCGAAGATAAACCAGGTGGTTTCCGTTCTGCGGGCTGCCGGCATCAGGATTTTTCTTCGAACCTTGCCATCTGTCGCAAAGGATTCGACCTTTCATACCCCATCTGGCGATCCGACCGGCGCGCAGTATGTCGCGGGATACTCTGCGATCAACAACGAGATTGCGCGGATCGCCGCCGCAAACCCCACACAGATCAGGCTGGTGGATCTGCGCCCGGTCTTCGACATTCCGGGGACACCTTTCCGAAAGCCGAACCAGACCTGGGACGGCACGCACAACAGCGCGCTCGGAAGTGCGATCGAGGCAAAGCTGTTTGGCTCGATTGTCAAAGACCACGTTCCTGCCAACACAAATGTAATTCTCGCCCGGTGGAACCGCGTTGCCAATCTAGTTCCGAACCATTCCATGGGCGGCACCGGCGGATCGCGGTCAGGCATCGTTGCATATGCCGGTCCGGGTTTCTCGATCCCCTCGGGTTATGCGGTTCGCCCGAGCGGGGCCGTGGCCAGTACCGCGACCGTCGCAGTGGAAGCCAATCCAGATCGTGGCGGCTTCGGTTTTACGGGCTCGATTGCAAAGACGACACTGACCGTCACTGCGACCGATGGCGTTTTGAAACCGGGGATGCGGATCGGTGGAGGATCGGGTCGCGGCGCGCTGAACGACACAGTGATTATGTCGCAATTGACCAGTACCGCACCAGGCAGGACGCTTGGAGGCAGGGGCACCTACCAGGTTCAGAGCCACAGCACTGCGGTGGCAAGTGCTGCGATGATTGCCGACGCACAGCGCCTTGCTCTGACCGTGACGCCGGGCGGGGCTGCCACTTATGAAAAGATCGAGATCATCACCAATCCGACCTTGATCAGCAACACCGCTGTGCAGGGAAAATACATTCGCGGCGGTGCGGAAGTCGAGTTGGCTGGATCAGGCATATGGGACATTCCCTATTTGTCGCTGACCGACAACACCAGCAATCGAAAGTCCTTTGCCTACAAATACGATACCAACAGCGGAGTGATTTTCGACACACCAGCAGGAAAACAGTTCATCGAGACGAACAGCATTCTGTTCGACGAGGCTGCCGCCGGCGCAACCATGCTGCTCGGCCTTGCTTTCAATCCACAAGCGGCGGGAGGGCAACCTTTCAAGGCCTATGTCAGCTTCCTGCACATTGGTGAAAGTGTTGATCCGCACATCGCATATCCGGCAGCATAATCCCAAAGCCCTGAACACGCATATACTTCCCTACGCACGATAATCATCTACGATCGGAACGCGCCAATTAATTAAAGGAATCAAGCTTGATGAAGATTAGTTATACGATCACCGACGATAACGGCGGTGTTGAAGTGTTAGGAGACGATCTGCGTGTTCCAGGCAACTTGGCGCCCGGAAATTATACGCTGGATTTTATTGTATCGAATAGCGACGGCTGGTCACAGAGGATCACACAGGCGATTAAAGTCTCGGACTACGACCCGGATCGCTACATGTTTTTTGCAACGCGCAACCGGCAACCTTCTGGTGCTGTCGTCACCATTGCCGCAGGTGCAGAGTATAAGGCAGTGAAGCTGCTGTTTGGAAACGGCTCGACGCCCAAAAGAGATTTCAAGCTGCATTTTTCAGGATTTTCGATGACCGAGGGAGGCGCTTCTCCTGCTGAAAGCCAGATCCCGAATGCAACGCAGAACCTTGATAGTGTTGCCCTGATCTACAATGGTGTCAGCTATCCGTGCTCGCTCTCAGCGTCAACGATCGCAGCCGGCGCGCTGGGTGTGTGGGCGTCCGTCCTGTTGCCAGTCGACCTCGCTGCAGATGATATCTTCGGTGTCGATGTGATCTATCACGGCGCCGTCGGCGAAACACAGATCCCGGTCTATCAAGTGCAGCCCCAGCGGGGCGAGCGTGTCTATGGTGCGTCTAGTCTTTCGGCTGTGCAGACCCTGGCAGCAAGTGCCGGGCCAAGCAACCTGATCGAGACGGCATCCTATTGGGGGCCGGATTTGATGGTCGCCAAAGGATGGGACGGAGGACCTGTCGCTTTGGTGGCAAATGACAGTATCGGTGATCAGAGGAATGATGATCGCCTGCATGCGGATGCGCGAGGCAATCAAGGATATCTGCGCCGATGGCTGGACATCAAAGATCCAGATTTCGGCCGCGTTCCGCATCACATGATGTCGGTTCCGGGCGCACATGCCGAATATCTCATGCTAACCACCAATGTCCCAGGAAGCTCTCCGCCTTCGCCATCGATCAAGGTCTGGCAAGTCTTGGACGAGGCCATAGCCTTCAACGCGGGCGCCTTGCCTTGGACGGTGGTCGTGAACCAGATGGGTCAGAATGATCTGGCGACGGATTTGTCTTTGACAGAGGCGCGCGTCAACTCCATGCTCGGACGCATCGAGGCGCGCTACCCCGAACAGCGAATTGTGGGCCTTACGTTGCTTCCCAACACAACATCAACAGACAATTGGTTGACCCGCGTGAACCAAAGTCCGCGCACGTCTGCAGCGATCAACGGCTACCCTGCTGGGGTGAAATACCAATACAATGATTACGTCAAAGCAGGAATGGGCGGGCGTCTCGCAGGCAGCATTGACGCCTACGCTCCCATCCATGACCCAGCCTACGGTGGAACGTGGCCGGCACCCTATTTTACCACGACTCTGGCTGAGCAAGCAGGCAGCAACGGGACCGCGACATATACGACTGTCGTTTTGAACAGCAAGCCGCAGCTTGGCAGCTTCTTGGTCTGGGGTACGCCATCCAGCTCAAACACGGGTCATGCCGGAAGTATTGTTTCGATATCGGGTATCGGGCCGTATACGGTGACATTGGACCGCACTAACACGCAGGTCGCCGCTGCGAACAGTGTAGTTTGGTCGCCCAACTGCGCCGACCAAGTGCACCCCGAAGAGTATATGTGCTCTTGGCTTGCCGCCAATATCAGCCAATCCGAGAAGGCCACGCTCGTCGGCTGACGTTTTATTGACTACATGGCCGCGCCATAGGGGCGCGGCCAAACCTTGGGCTTAGTCGTGTAAGGCCGCCGCCTTGCACGAGCTTTATGACCGCCATGTCGCACCATCCACACTTAATTGCCGTTGCGAAGACGGTGCGACGGACGTTTTGCCAAAGTAATTATTCCCGATATCGCGATGCCGATGGCCAATAACGCTAGAGTAGGAATGAGCGCTACCTTCAGAGTATAGATGGCGTTTTCGATGCGCTTCTGTCCCCTCATCGCCTCTTGTTCTTGTCTCATCGTATTCAAGCTGGCTCTCAGTATGCGGATCGGCTGATTCTTGCCCATCGAGGCCGGAATAAAAAACGTAGTATCGTTCTGAATCCCCTTGAACTCGAGATCGTACTCGGCCAGTTGCCCGGCGGCTTTTTCGTCTAGAGCGCTTTTATATGCAGGGGTAAAAGCCTCCATAAATATTGGCTTCGACAGGTCTTTGGCCGCAAACATATATGCACCGGAAACGACCTCCGGATATCTCACGGACTGGAAGTTTATCAGTAAGGCCCACATCAGCCAAAAAACGCCCAAGCCGATTGCTGCACGAAATACACGGGCACTGCAGCTCATTTTAATTCCTCCCAATATCGCGCTTGAATCATTACCGCTGTGATTGGTTGCTGAGTATCGATGTGAAGTCAAATCAATGCCCGGCCCATCGCCATTGACACATCAGCGGGCCGTCTATGCCTTCGGAAATTTCTGCGCGGCGGGAGAACAAGCGGCCTTGATTCGATCTCTGAGCTTTGGATTAATGAGGGACGCCCTTGAGAGCATTGAGACGGCCCTCCGCAAGCCACTTCCGAGCATAACGAACGGCTCTCGAACCTTATCTCTGCCGGCCCTGAGGTACAGTCGCCACCCTGCTCTTCCTAGCCCACCGTGCAACAAGCGGTGGATACCGGGAGATGACGCATATCAAAAGATATTCTGCGGAAACGGTCGGGATTCGGATTGCGTGAAATCCTTCACGGTATCGCGATCAGCAGCAAGAGATGCACGGCCTTACTACATTTAATACTTCAGCCTCGATGCTGAGCATCGATCGATTTAGGTCAAGGAAAGGTCTATTTTTACCAGGCATCCCGACCTTCAAAGTCAAGTGCTTCGTCAGTCGTCATTGCTCTGTAAGTAAAATTTCCGCTTGGCTCTCTGCGACGCATGACCGGTCCAGTAAGCTTCTCGCCGGACATTGAGATCGCGGAGAATATCAGCTGATGCTCTTCCCATGCATCACTTGATGAAACAAGATACTCAGTCATATTTTCATTCGCGGCGGAGTACAGATTTACTTCGCTGCTAAAACGATCTCCAGAATTATCCAAGGCCGCCATGTAACCTCCCCATCTCCGCATTCTAAACTGCAGCATCACTATCAGAACTTCTTACTTTGCAATATTACCTTTAGCAACTGTATCGAATATACAAAAACCATCACCTTAAATTTTCACTTGCAGCAATCTCGCCGGTCGTTGCTGCGCAGATTTAAGATAGATCATTAGAAAATGGTGCTTTACATCTGCTTTGATGGCGCGGAATGGAGTTTGCCTTGGTACAAGCGCTGCAGTTACAGCAGCCATACCAAAGAACGGAACCCATCATCCTAAGTACAGAACGAATAATCCCCGCCACCCAAGTGGTGGCGGGCTTATTCCGTGAGTATTTGTAACGAGCTTAAACAAGGTGCCAATCTGACGAAAATTGCGCGTTGGAACCGTCATTTACCGGAGTTGTAAATTGAAGACCGTGGTCGTCCTTCCCCAAATCCACTAGAAATGTGTTGTCGGTCGCATCCTCAAACGTAAGAACGCTCGTGTCCTTTAATGGCGCGTCGGTCACACCATCGATTTTCACTGTAATGACGCCGACATCCGTGTGGCCTGCTCCATCGGACACCTTGTAATATTTCAGTGTCTCTGTGACGCTTTCACCCGTATCAAGGCCAGCCTTCACAGCAGCATCGAGATCATAGGTGAACGCGCCGTCTGGCGAAAAATGAAACGTGCCGAATTCGCCGGCTACGTCCGTCACCTGGCCGCTGCCCTGTTTGGCACCGATGCTGGTGCCGTCGACGCTGCGAAGGAAAAGCTGACCCGTCTCGCCGGGAGTATCGTTGGCAAGAACATTACCCCCAATTGTATCGTTTTCCGAGAACGCGAACTGATCATCGACTGCGACCGGCTTGACCGTTACGCCCTGGATGTCGAGCTTGAAAATGGCAACATCGGTATTGCCGGCGCCATCGGAGATTTTGTAGCTGAGATTCTCGGACAAAGTCATGCCGGCGTAAAAACCGACTTTTGCATCATCATGCAGCGTGTAGGTGAAGGTTCCGTCCGCCTTGACGTGGAATGTGCCGTATTCTCCGTCGATGTCGGTAACCTGGCCCACCTTTTTGGCTAAGACGTTCTGACCGTCAAAAAAGCGCAGATATTTCACACCATTTGAGCCAGCCAAGTCATTGGAGAGTAAGTTGCCTTCAATAGTCTGATCTTCCGCAAAGCTAAAATAGTCGTCACCTGCCACAGGCTTTACACCGGCCATATGAATTCTCCCCATAATACAAAATCGCCCCATCGCGATAATAGACTATTATTAATTTACGATAGATAGAGTCAATGGTGAATTGATGAATAATTAACTATCAAGTGTTTTTACAATATTGCATACGCAAATTTACCAAGTGCAACTTTATTTTCTTCACAATCTACAGGGGTGATTATGAGGATAATTAACTGATCATGAATCACATTCATAACTTACCGTCAGCATGCTTGGCACTATAGCTACAAAAATGAAATGATGATGCAAATTTTGGGGTTCTATTTCGTGCACCATTACGCTAGCCCAACAATAGGCGCCTTATGCCTTCGACAGCAGATCGACGATAACAGCACTAGCTGTATGCTGCACACACAGAAGCCGCTGCGTGCCAACGGCCGGGACTCGATCATCTGAGACACCGATCTCGAATTCAGCAGCAGACTGCCGAACCACCGGATGATCGCTGAGCTTGAAGCGCATGGCGGATATGCTGAAGTGCTTCTCGATCATGAGCCGTCCGGAATGGAAGCAGGGATCGATCACCGACTGCACAAGAGGCGGCCCGGAGGCGGCAGTTCGGTTCGTCCGCAAGATCGACTCGACGATAAGTTTAAGTTCGCTTCGGCGGGCCTTTTGCGTTTGGCCATCATTTGGGCCGGCCGGATCATCGTGGCAACTCGGGCAGAAACCAGATGCTTCCTGACAATTGGCGCCCGGAAATCATGGCTTCATCTGGGAGTCGACGGACGAGTGGGACCGCCTCACAACGGCCGAAATGCACGCCGCCAAGGCGCCAATTGTGATTTAAACCTAAGGATTCTTTGCCACAGATCGGGAAAACGAACTTGCGTGCCGATCATGCAACGCTTTGACGTTAGACAGACATATTTGATTGAGACCGAGAATACATGACAACAAATCATATATATTTATATCTATGCAGGCGTCATTTATTTTTGAAATAAACCACGAATAACTCAATGAAAATTCATACATACTTATAAATTTTTTAGAAAAAATCGCAATAATGCGCAATTTTTCAAATTATATTTTATTTAATACATCTTTTTCGAAAAACATATATGTATTTATAATTTCTATTTATTAATAAAATTAAATAAAAATTATTTTTCTAAAAAATATGCAAATAAAAACTCTTATATATAGAGAAATAAATCTAGTTTATACTTATACAAAAGTTTTCTACAATCGATTTTTTCAATCGCTATCTGGACTCGTTGTCTATGTTATGATTAGTGAATAATTAACAAACATTCCATAGCAATCCAGAAACCGAGTACATATCATTTTTTGTCTTTTGATTTTTAAAAAATGATCCGTATATTCCGTGTTTCATTATATAATTTTGGAATTATATGTAATTTTGTTGCCAGAATTCGATATTTGACGTCAATTTTATTGTGAGAATATGCCTGTGTTGAAAATATCCAGTTATTCCAAATATGAAATTACTCCAGCGGAAGCCCTTAAACGCTGCCGATGGGCTTTTATTGGAGTTGGAATCGCGAGTGGCTTGATAAATATACTCTATCTGACCGGGTCATTCTTCATGTTGGAAGTGTATGATCGCGTATTGCCGAGCCGCAGCATTCCGACACTGATTGCGCTTGGCTTGCTGGCATTGGCGCTTTATTGCTTTCAGGGCATATTCGAGATGATCCGGGGGCGGATGCTGGGGCGCATTGCGGCAGCGCTTGATGAGCTCATGAATGCCCGGGTTTTTAGGGCGATGATGCGGCTTCCGCTAAAGACGAAAATGTCGGGCGACGGGCTCCAACCGTTGCGGGATTTCGATCAGGTCCGCGGCTTCCTGTCGGGCATAGGTCCTTCTGCTCTTTTTGATCTGCCTTGGCTTCCGTTCTATGTCGGCTTGTGCCTTTTGTTCCACCCGGTGATCGGCTGGCTGGCAATATTCGGTGCGCTCGTGCTGGCCTTGCTGACGATTTTGACAAATCGCGGCACGCGTAATTACTCCAAGCTTGCCTCTGAGTCCGCCAATGCGCGCAACGCTTATGCAATGTCGACGCTTCGCAACGCCGAGGTTGTGCGCGCCATGGGTATGACCGATCGCATCACCGAGCGTTGGGAGCAGCGAAACGAAGCCTATCGGCAGCAGACCCTGTCCGCTTCCGATATCAGCAATGGTTATACCGTCCTTTCCAAGGTTTTCCGCATGGCGCTGCAGTCCGGCGTCCTGGCCACCGGCGCGGTCCTCGTGATCCAAGGAGAGGCGTCGGCAGGCATTATGATCGCCAGTTCTATCTTGACCGCGCGGGCCCTGGCTCCGGTCGAGCTGGCGATTGGAACATGGCGCAGCTTTGTTGGAGCGCGGCAGAGCTGGGGACGGCTGACCGACCTTCTGCAGGCGATTCCAGAGACTGGAATACCGCTGCGCTTGCCAGCGCCTCGGCATCGCTTGACTGTCGATGGGCTTTCCGGTGGTGCGCCATCGGGTCGAAACATGATTTTCACTGATATTCATTTCACTGTCGCTGCCGGGAGCGCGGTCGGAATTATCGGGGACAGCGCCTCGGGCAAATCATCACTTGG
>Ga0247808_10000755_pt1 | contig 15574 bp, 13 predicted proteins | sample UWRJL089202R1_FD_179914 | JGI IMG/M metagenome (GOLD analysis project Ga0247808, IMG submission 179914) | Plant litter microbial communities from Arlington Agricultural Research Station in Wisconsin, United States - UWRJ-L089-202R-1 | ecosystem: Environmental > Terrestrial > Plant litter >... | reverse complement strand
CACCTTTGGGGAATTGTGCCTATCTCCCATTGGATTATCTATTATGACAAAACTTTCCACCGAGAAACTTCAGGGAATGATGATGGGAATGTGGTTTTTGGCTTCTGCTTACGGTCAATATGTCGCAGGACAAATCGGTGCGGGAATGGCAAAAGTGAAAACCGGCGCCAACAATTACGACGCCCTCATCACTTATACCGATGGATACAAACAATTGGGTTTATACGCATTAATTGCAGGCGTTGTGCTAATTTTGATTTCTCCACTCGTGAAAAAACTAATGCAAGAGGTGAGATAATGATTTAACTAAAATCTTTTTCAACAATCCAAACACAGATGAAAAAAATTACAACTTTACTAATTCTCTTCCTGATTCCAGTTTTTGGAATGGCGCAAGTCCAATGGATGACGATTTCCCAAGCGTTGGAAGCTCAGAAAAAGGCACCGAAAAAAATCCTTATCGATTTCTACGCAGATTGGTGCGAGCCCTGCAAAGAGATGGATAAAAACACTTACAATCATCCCGAGATTGCGAAAATCATCAATGAAAATTTCTACGCCGTGAAGTTTGAAAGTGATGGAAATTCCACCGTTAATTTTCTTGGGCATAAGTTTACAAACCCCGAATATAAAGGCAAAAAAGGCAAATCCACGCTTCATCAGTTTTCCAAATATATGAACATCAATATGATTCCGACGATGGTTTTTCTGGACGAAAAAACAGATCCAATCACCAGCCTTTCCGGATTTTTAAAAGCGAAAGAAGTAGAACCTTATTTCACGATGATTGCTTCTAACGAATATAAAACAATCAAAACCCGACAGGAATGGGAAGGTTATCAGAAGAAATTCAGGTCAAAGATTAAAGAGTAATTATTTAGAAGTGAGATATTAGAATTTAGATGTTAGATAATACCCTGAGATTAATTATTTCATTCAGATAAATCAATAAAATTTCCCGAAATTCGTCGGAACAAATTTTCCTTTCTTGACATTAGAAACTTCCATAGAATTTCTCAAAGGCATCGGAACCGAGCGCGCAAAACTCATCAGAAACGTGTTGGGGATTTCGACTGTGGAAGATTTGCTCACCTTTTACCCAATCCGATACATCGATAAAAGTAAAATCCACAAGATTGGAAATATCGCCAAAGATACAGAGGCAGATATTCAGCTGAAGGGAAAAATCACGGACATCCAGGAAGTTGTTTACGAGAAGGGAAAACGATTGTCTGCGAAATTCCGGGATGAGACCGGAACGATGGATTTGGTCTGGTTTCGATATACGAATTGGATGAAAGATGCGATTCCATTGAATCAGGAAATATTCATTTTTGGGAAGGTTAATTTTTTTAATGGAAACTTCTCGATGCCACATCCGGAAATCGAGGTTGATGAGAAAAAAGCTTTGCAGGGAACGCTTCTCCCCGTTTATCCAGGAAGTGAAAAGTTGACGAAAAGAGGAATCACAAATAAATTATTTCAAACCGTTATTTTCAATCTTCTGAAAGATTTACCCAATTTGATTCAGGAAAATCTGCCGGATTATTTGATGAAATCGATGAAGCTGATTGGACGATTGAATTCCTATTACTTCATTCATTTCCCTAAAGATTTAAAACAATTTGACGAAGCCAACAGGCGATTGAAGTTCGAGGAAGCTTTCTTTTTCCAACTTGGTTATGGCTTGAAGAAACTTCATCAAAAAACAAAATCCTTCGGAAATCCGTTTCCAATTGTCGGCGAATATTTCACCAGTTTTTATGAAAACAATCTTCCATTTGAACTCACGAATGCGCAAAAACGGGTTCTGAAAGAAATCAGAATCGATATGAAACGTTCGACCCAAATGAACAGATTGCTTCAAGGCGATGTTGGTTCCGGGAAAACGATGGTTGCGCTATTAACAATGCTGATTGCGATGGACAACTGCTTCCAATCTTGTTTGATGGCGCCGACGGAAATCTTGGCTCAACAACATTTTAATTCCATCAAAGAATTACTTCAAAATACGAATGTCAATGTCAGACTTTTAACAGGTTCGTCCAAAACTTCGGAACGGAAAATCATTCACGAAGAACTGGAAAACGGGCAACTTTCTATCCTGATTGGAACACACGCACTTTTGGAAGACAAAGTGAAATTCCAGAATCTCGGTTTGGCAATTATCGATGAACAACACAGATTTGGAGTTGCTCAACGGGCAAAACTTTGGGCAAAGAATAATATTCCGCCACACATTCTGGTAATGACGGCAACACCGATTCCGCGGACTTTGGCGATGAGTTTTTATTCCGATTTGGATGTTTCCGTGATTGATGAAATGCCGGTCGGAAGAAAACCAATCATCACCGCTCACAGACGGGAGAAAGACCGACTTTCGGTTTATAATTTCTGCCGGGAAGAGATTGAAAAAGGGAGACAAATCTATTTCGTCTATCCGCTCATTGAAGAATCTGAGACGTTGGATTACAAAAATCTGATGGAAGGTTTGGAACACGTGATGAATTTCTTCAAAAGCTATAATGTGACGATGGTTCACGGCAGAATGAAACCTGCGGAGAAAGATGCTAATATGCAATATTTCGCTTCTGGACAAGCACAAATTATGGTCGCCACAACCGTAATCGAAGTTGGCGTAAACGTTCCGAATGCGTCTGTAATGGTGATAGAAAGTTCTGAGAGATTCGGATTATCACAGCTTCATCAGTTGCGAGGAAGAGTCGGAAGAGGCGCAGAACAAAGTTATTGCATCCTGATGACGGGCGACAAACTGAGCAAGGAAAGCCGAATCAGAATTAAAACGATGGTGGCAACGACGGACGGTTTCAAAATCTCGGAAGTCGATATGGAATTGCGTGGACCTGGCGACATTCTCGGGACTCAGCAAAGTGGTATTGTGGATTTCAAAAAACTGAGTTTGATTGAAGATTCTGCGATTATTAAAGCTTCGAAACTGGCTGTTGAAAAAATATTGGAACAAGATGGACTTCTCACTCATCCCGACAATCAAATGATGAAGCAATATTACATCAGGCAATATAAGGGGAAGAATAAGTGGTCACAGATTAGCTAAATCCATTAAACATCGACTCCTGAAGTCTGAAGAATGAACCATATCTACCATTATTTCACTTTAGAAAAATTTTTAGAAAAGACCGTAAGGTACTGATTATAAACGAAATGTACTTGATTGCCTCAACTAAGTGGTTGAACGCCTCAACTAAATGGTTGATTATCCTGACTAAATGATTGATTTCTTCAACTAAATGCTTGAATTCTTTAACTAAATACTTGAATGGCTCAACGGAATGGTTGATTGATTTAACTAACAGTTTGAGAGCCTCCACAGAACGGTTTGTTGTCACATCTGAATAATTATTTGCTGCTTTGTACTAATTTTCCAGACATCAAAAAAAGTCTGCTACAAATAACAGACTTCTTAAATTTAAAAAAATAGTATATGAAGAAAAATTTACTCTCAGGCAATCTGCTTGATTTCGTTCTGCGACAAATCTAAAATTATACTTGGGATGGAACTTTAATGAATCGTTATCCCTTTATTAATAATACTTAAGAATCAGTTCAGGTAAGTTTCAACGAGAATTGATACCGCGATAACATTACTTTGATTATCTGATTTTGGAAATTGTTTTTATTTAATTAACGAGCTTAAAATCAGGATTAAACAAAATAAGAAAATTCTTAAGTTGACAAATTATAATTTGAAGTTTTCAAGGTTGTTCATCCTCCATTCATTTTCCAACATTAAATCTAGGCGCAAATCAATCACAAAAAAAGCATCTGCGAAGGTTGCAAATGCTTTTGAATGTTATTTAGCGACAATGAATTCCATCAGATAATCATCCATTACGTAACCATTTCCGATATCAAAAATGGCTTCGTCGTAAACTTTGAAACCTTGCGATTCGTAGAAATTTTTGGCGTTGTTGTTTTTATTAACTGTTAAGGTCAATCTTTTGTCGCCTGATTTTTCGGTTGCCGTTTTTACAAATTCCAAAGCTTTTTTCCCCAGGCCTTTTCCCTGTGCTTCTTTGAGAAAATAAATCCGGTGAAGCTTAGTCGTTTCAAGTTCATTATGAAATTCAAAACCTATAAATCCTAGATAAACCTCATCTTCTGAAATCAAATAATATTCATAATTTGGATTTTCCAAATGGGTTTTCAAAGTAGATTCAGAGTACATTAAATCTAACATATAATCGATTTGCTCTTGCTCCAAAATATTAGAATAAGCTGATTGCCAGGATTTTTTCGCCAAATCCTGAATGATAAAAATATCTTTTTCTGTTGCTTTGATGATCATAGAAATTGTAAAATGTAAAAAGTATAATGTAAAAAGTAAATCATTCGGATTAGAAAATCTCTTTAATGATTTCCAACGATCTTGGTTCTCGGAAATCTGTAAAATGGTAATGGAAATAGACCAATATCGAATCCAGGAAATTTTGTTTTTCTGTTCGGCTGAGCCTGATGCTATAGGGGTCTTGCGACGTGATAAGGTCTTTCCAAATATCGGAAATCGATTTGTCAAAAAAATGATGCATCTCGATATCTTCGAAGTTTCCGGTTTCGGGATTGAGGTAAGTTTTATCTGAAAATAAAGGCTGTAAACCTTGTTGTTTCAGTAGCCTGAAAATAAATATCAAATGCGACTGGAAATTATCGATTTGCAATTGGCTCAGAAAAATCGAAATCTCGGAATAGATTCCAACGTTCTGATTTTCATTCCTCAGAACCTGATTTAACAAATCGGAAATAAAAAAAAGAATCGAATTTTTCCGAATATCAGAACTGAAAAAATCCACATTTTTCTGCTCAATTTTTTGAACATTCTGAATGCTTTTCTTCTTGTCGGACGTGTAAAGCAATAATTCGTTCAATGGAAAAAGGAAAGCTTTTTTTTTATTTTTCGGAGCGTAAATTCCTTTGGCAAAGAAACTTTCAAAGCCATTCTCTCTACAAAAACAATGGAGAACAGCATCGTGATCTCCATATTTTGTATAAGACAGTAAAAAAACTTCTTGCGTCATTTATTAATTCACAACTGCAATTTTTGCTGTTGCAGTATCAGTCCCATCTTCGTTGGTCATTAGAACATAATAGATTCCGGAAGCTACTCTCACACCTCTTTGGTTGTTGAGATTCCATTCGAAATACCCTCCGTTTGCAACTGCAGAATGTACAAGATTGCCTGCTACATCTGTAATTCTGATATTGGTTTTAGCAGCCAAGCCTCGGATTCTCACATTGCCTTTGTATTGCGCATAAACCACAGGATTTGGATACACCAAAACATCTCCAAAGTTGGAAGTCACTTCCGTTACATCACCTTGATAAACCATAATACCGTCTAAAGTTGCGAAATAGACTTTTCCGGTTTTTTCGTCAATTTGAATATCCGTTACACTATCATTAGGCAAGGGAGAATTGGCTTTTGTAAAGTGATAGATTGTTTTGTCGCCACTTGGGCTCAGATAGAAGACACCACCTCCATCAACGGAAACCCATTTTTGATTACCCGAATCTGTTGTTATTTGTAATATAAATGCATCCCGGAACAATTCTTCTGCTAGACCATTTTCTTCAATTATTATATCATCTGTCTGCGGGCTGTCTTCTAGAATAGCAGATTTTGGATTTGATAAAATCCTCAAGCCTTCCATAGTCCCAATCCACAGATCATCATTTTTATCTAATGCAACACTTATACATCTGTCAACAGGTAAATTATTATTTTTATTCAAAAACTTGAATATATCGTCTGATGCATTAGTAGGTGTTTTATTATAATTATAAACCAACATACCTCCGCTTCCGAAAGGTACTGGCACATATAACATTCCTTCTTTGGTTAATGGTTTCTGCGAACCCTGATTTACCGGAATACTTGTTAATGCAAAGTTATCAGCCTGTCTGTTGTAATAATAAAATCCTATCCCAGTTGTTGTAAAAGTAACTGTACAAAGCAAATTATTGTTTTCATCAAAAGAACATCCTACTGGTCTATTAAGGTATTGTCCAATTGGGATAGTATTAAGTTCTGTAAGATAACTTTTTGTAAATACGTCATCCGTCATTTTGTAAATACCTTTGCTATTTGTCTCATGAGCGTAGTTTGTAAAGAAGACCTCAGAAGGATTGGAAGGATTAGGTACAACATCCAATACATTAAAAGTAAGGTTAGAATTTTGAAGGAAGTAATTGGGATAAATCCACTTGGTCCCATCGAAATGATAATATCCTAAATTTGCGGGGGGTGAAGCAACATCATAACTTGATCTCAAACCAGTAGAGACCCAGATTTGATTATTCAGCAAGGATAATTTATATGAAGAATTTTTGTAGGGACCGTCAGGCTTCAAACTATTCTTTTGTTCATTGTAGATACCGGAAATTTTAGTTCCCGTAAATAGTGTATTGTTGAATATTAAAGCTGTATTAATTTCCTCACCAGCATTAAAATTCTTTTGCTGTACACCACTTGTATTGTAAACATAAACCTGACTTTGATCTGTCACAATGATCTGGTTTTCTGTTACTTTAACATCCTGAATATTTGAAAAAGTTGGCGGAAGCGTGGAAAATGCAGAACCATTACCATACTGCACTCTATTAGCATTTGCATAAGCAACAATATTAGCAGCATCAACCTTTCTAAAATTACCTGTTTGTATCAAATTTGATCCAGTATTCCATTCAGAATAGATGGCAAATGTAGAATTGAGTTCGTGACGTTTCAGTCCCAAACCTGTTGCAACATATACAAAGTTATCTTTGATAGCAGATGCATTCACGGCTTCATAGGCGCCACCGCTCGCAAAAAATGCAGTATCTCCAAATTCTCTTCTGGAAATATTAAAAATAGATACACCATAACCAGCAGAGATCACCGCTCTATCACCATTAATAGAAATATGATTGATTTTCTTGGTTCCATTATATCCTGTAGCTAAAGGAATATCTACGATTAGGAATATCCCATTTGGCGTTATGACATCCAAAGATCCATTTTGATAGCCTACGATTCCTGTCTGTGTGGTAGCATTATAGTCAAAAGCCGATATTTTTACATCGTGCAGACCATTTGCTTTGGAAAGTTTCCTTATCTCCCCTGTAGATGGATAATAATAAAATATCCCATTTTCTGTAGCAGCAATTAATCTATCTCCATCGTTTCTGATGGTTAAAACGTTATTATACGAAAACAAGTCGCTCCATTTACTGGTCTGAGCGATTGTCATTAGCGTTGTAAAAAACGATATAATTAATAAAATTTTCTTCATCCTAAACTATTATGTTTTCATCTATTAACTGATTATTCCAAGAAATATTTTTCACATTCTTATTTTTATCAAAATAAAAATCCAATCTCCCTAATAAAATACCTGCCCAACCTACCTGATTGACAATGATATTTTTATGATCTTTGTTCTGAAGCGTGAGAGGCTCTTTGAGGAATGTATGTGTATGTCCTCCTAAAATCAAATCTATTCCTGAGGTTTTTACAGCCAAATGTTTATCAGACATTTTTTCGGGATCATCTTTATAATCAAATCCAATGTGAGAAAGACAGATCACGAGATCACATTCTTTCTCTTTTCTAAGGAAATCTGCATAATGCTGGGCTATCTCTATCGGGTCTTGATAAATGGTTTCTGCATAATTTTTCTTACCTACCAATCCGTTCAATTCAATTCCAACTGCAAAAATGCCGACTTTGATTCCATTTTTTGTGAAAATCCTATAAGCTTCTGTTTCTCCGTCTAATATAGTATTTTTAAAATCGTAATTGGAACAGATGAATGGAAATTTCGCATTGGGTAAAACTTTTAGAAAGCCTTGCAGTCCGTTGTCGAAATCGTGATTTCCCATTGTTGAAGCATCATACTTCATCATACTCATGAGTTTGAATTCCAATTCGCCTCCGAAAAAGTTAAAATAAGGTGTTCCCTGGAAAATATCGCCTGAATCCAGAAGCAAAACATTCTTTTCTTCGGATCTTATTTTTTGTATTAATGATGCTCTTCTTGCAAAACCACCTTGATTGGGGTTTTTTGTGTAAGAAGCATCAAATGGTTCTATCCTACTGTGCTGATCGTTGGTATGAAGAATCGTCAATTTATGAGTTGATTCTTTATTAATAAAATCAAGTTTTTCTGCCAGCAAAAGATTGGGAGCTAATGTCAATGCAAGACTTCCTCCACCAATATATTTTAGAAATTCTTTTCTTTGCATTATTCCTCCAATTTTTTATTTTTGAAAATCAGTCTTACATCGTCTGGCGATGAGATTTCCGGATTGTTTTTAAATTTTTCTAAAAAAAGATCGCGCATCTTGATTCCGGTCGAGATCATTTCGCCTTTGCTGAAAAAAAACATATTATCGCCACCAAGAGCCAGATAATCTGATGTTGCAATGTAATAGGTTTTATTATAATCTATTGTTTTCCCATTGATCAGCTTTTGAGATAAAGTCCCATTTTCTGTCTCAATAACAAGATGAGAAACAGGATTGTTTTTTTGAGTTTTCAGGTAATAATCAAACAAACCTTCCAGGTCTTTTCCATTCATTTTGATGATGACAATTTCGTTCTCAAAAGGCATCACTTCATAAATCTGCTTTGCAAGAATATCGCCCTTTGCAATAATAGTCCTGATTCCTCCAATATTTATAACCGCCGCATCTATGGGTGGAATATTATTTTTCTTCGCCCATTCATCTGCACCTTCGAAAGTATAATCTGCCAAAAGATTTCCAAGATTACTATTATCTCCCGATTTCGTAAGTTCTACATTGGTGTGGGAAATTTTGGTATTCATTTTACCTTCCAGCTCGTGTTTGTAAGGCTGGATAATTACATCTATAGCATTATCTTCTGATAACTGATCGTTAATGTAAATGTTTTTCTCGGTATGGACATTTACAATACTGAGGGGCGTTTTGCAGCTTACCAACAGCAATCCAATGATCCCGAATCCAAAAAGCTTGTTTTTCATTGAAAGAAATATGGATACAAATCTAATGATTTTAGACTTTTTAAACTAACTATTTAATAAATAGAACTATTACAGATTATTAATTCTTTGTAAGCAGCAATATGTTTTCGTTTTGCCGAAGTCCAAAATAATTATCCTCCTGAAAAGTTTTTATTTGAACATCAAAACCAGCATTTTTCAAACGCTCGGCTAATCCTTGTACAGAATAGATTCTGACGTGATCCTTTTGCCCAAAATATTTGAGTCTGTCTTCCTCTGTCTTTACTTCCGGATTTTCATAGATCTCTCCTTCTTTGAATGGTGTCTGGACAAAAGCTTTCCCTCCGTTTTTCAAAACCCTGTATAATTCTTTCATAGCTATTGCATCGTCATCTATATGCTCCAGAATATGATAGCAAAATATGCAATCAAAATAATGATCTTCAGTTGGAATTTTGGTAATATCGTATTGATATTCTGAAATGAAATCTGTTGACAAATCTGTTGGGAAGTATTGGATATTGTCTGCTTTTTTCAAACGCCTGTACAATGACCTTGAGGGAGAAAAATCCAGTAATTTTATTTCTTCATCATTAGAGTATTCTTTTTTAAATTCTGCAAACAACCTCCTGTCTCTGGGCATACATCCACAGCTTGGACAAAGTTTTTCCCTACGCTGATTCAATAAAAATTTTCGGAACTTTCTGTCACAAATTGTACATTGATGGCTATTTCCCAAATAAAAAATGCAAATAAATTTCCTGAAGAACAGTTCATTTTTGATTAGAAAATCTTTTGGAAGTATTTTTTTAAGCTTATTGTACATTAAACAAAAATAATAAATTAAAATTTCATGAAACTCAGATATGAAGCCTTTGCAAGATTTCATCGTGATTCATATGAAGGTAAAATAATACAAACAACATCGGTGTTATTAACAAATGCCAGACTTTTACGCCTCTCGAATTAATCTTAAAGTTTCCGGTTTCCGGGGTTTGGAATAAAATAATGAGAAATATGAAAACGCTGTAAATGTAAATCCATCTAAACCAATCTATGGCAAGATAGTAAAGCGGTAAACTCCAAACAATACTTATGATAAAGCCTGACAAATATTCTCGGAAATATTTTCTCTGGAAATAATAAACATAATACAGGATCTGGGAAACAATAACCACCAACTCCAGAAGATGCACAAAGAAAGATAATTTATATCTCAGTACGTGACTAAAATCATAAGCGAATTCTTGAGAAAATATATTTCCCGGATTTAGCCGAACGCCTCTTTCTAAAAGCAAAGCAATACTCTTTCCCTGATTAATATTCCCTCCGTAGATAAATATGACTGCAACAGATAAAAAAGACAATACAATTGCAGCAATAGAGAAAACACGATCAAATGAGTTATTATTTTTCTTATAGCTGATCCAAATCAAGAAAGGAAGATAAAAGAATGCAAGCTCGTGCATGAAAATGATGATTATATAACAAATAAGTGTAATCCAGTCATATAGTTTTCTATTGTCTGACATAGCATACCAATAGAAAAGCAAGACCAGTAATATCTCTTTGCGTCCGGAATTGGCAATCGTACATATAGGATAAAGCAGAACAAACGGTGATAAAAGAATCCCAAGCAGAAACAAATCTAATTTCCTCTTTTTTAGATTTTTATAAATCAACCAAAGAAAACTGACGTAACTAATAATCTGAATGAAAAAAATCTGACCCTTGAGCGGAATATTTACAGCATCTTGAATCATAAAGAAAAAACTCCCCGACAATCCTCGCCTCTTAAACCCGCCATCCTCATAATTGATAAGCCAATCCGATATGGTCCATTGGGAAAAGTCTAATTTAGTCTTGAGAAACAGCAGATAAAAAAACAAAGTGTATAGCAATGCTACAATAACCCAAAATATTTTCCAAACTTTCTGGCCTTCAATTTCACTCAGACTAACATTTTTTGAAAGAATATTGCTTATCTGGCGCAAAAGGTCATTTATTTTAAACATCTCAAGGTTATTTCACAGTATTTTCAGCAAATCTATAATATCAGATTGTCTTTACCAAAGCATATTACACCTATTTTTTCTTACTTTTGTTTTTTAGCAAGATTCTCTTATGGTTAATTTTTGGAATTACCCCAAATACAGTCTTTACTTTATTTGTTGCTTATCCTCGGTATTTTTTCTTTTCTATCCTGCAAAATTTCCTGCTGACGATGGTTTTTTCTATCCTCAGATTGCATTTAATATTGTTCATGCAAAAGGCTCATATTTCAATGACCTTTATCTTACCAACGGTTATCATCCGCTTTGGATGGTTTGTTGTGTATTGGCAGAGTTGATCAATCCGTTTGCTAAGCAAGATGTTGTTTATATCCTGTGGACATTTCAAGTTCTTTTTTTCTTTCTGAGCATTCATTTGATTACTCCTTTTTTTAAGAATAATTTTCAGCGTTTTCTTGTTATAATTGTCCTGAGCATTGCATTTTTAGGAATTGGAACTTTTTATCTTACAGAAGCACATCTTAATCTTTTGAGTCTCTGCCTGATTCTCAATTTTTTACAAAGACAAAAGACGAATGATTTTTCATTCGGGCTTCTTTGCAGTGTTTTGTTCTTAGCTAGATTGGATAATATTTTCATAATCATTCCATTAGGAATTTATTACTGGCATTTCAGAAGTTGGAAATTTTTATCATTCCTTAATATGTTATCGGGATTTACATTACTAGTATTCCCTTACATCATTTCCAATCTCTATTTTTTCGGGAGCATTGTTCCAATAAGCGGAAGAATAAAAAGCACTTTTCCGCACATTAAATCAGAAATCATCTTAGGACTATGGCAGAAGATATTTGTCGCAAGCATTTTAGCTTATTATATTTTACTAATAATTTCTAAAAACATCAATAACAGAACTCTCAAATTATATTTTCTGACAGGGAGCTTTTCACTATTACTGTATAATATTCTTTTCCAGAACGAGGTGATGCAATGGTATTTTGTCAGCCACATACTTGCTTTGGGAGTCTTGCTTTACGACATTTTCGATTGGTCAAAAATCAAAATTCCTTCTTACATCAAAATAGGAATATGCAGTCTTCTCTTTATTTTTTCAATGATTATTCCGGCTCTGAAAATGGGTGGAAATTTCAGCTTTGAAAAATTTTTCTTCTCAGATTCTCAAAAACTATCGTTCTACAGTCAGGAGCCTATAAAAGCTGCAACAGAGCAAATAAGCAAAATCACAAATTCTGGCTCACGTATATATGTCTATGATTTTCCGGGCAAATATGCTTTTTATTCTGATAGAAACTTCATCCCCGCAGACGGATTGGTCGGGAATGAATCTTTTTTTAATGAAATATCGGGGTCAACTTTTCAGTCTTATATGCTAAAAAATAAAATTGACTATCTCATATTACCCAGCTATTTTGCTTCCAGAAAAGGAACATTTTCCTTCGTAGGAATGGACGTTTCCGGTTACAAAAATGATCTGAAATATTTCATCAAAAACTCAAAAGAAAAAAAAAGGGTTTCAGAAATTGACCTTAACGATTTTGTACCAATTGCAACATTAGAGAATCCCGCAAAATTTTGGCAAACGAACTATGATAGTATCAAAGTTTATAAAGTTATAAAATGAATCAACGTCTACTATATTTTTTCTTCTGCCTCTCTGCGGTATTTTTTCTTTTCAATCCTGCGAAATTTCCCGCAGATGATGGTTTCTTCTATCCGCAAATAGCATTTAATATTGCAAATGGGAAAGGTTCTTATTTCAATGATCTTTACCTTACAAACGGTTATCATCCGCTTTGGATGATTGTCTGTACAATAGCAGATTGCTTAAATCCTTTCTCTAAACAAGACGTCATTTATATCCTTTGGGCAATTCAGCTTGCTTTTGTTTTATTAAGTTTTAAAAAACTGGAAATATTCTTCAGCGATAATTTAACAGGAAAAATAATCGGATTTTTTTGTATCAGTATTTTATTTTTTAGCTTCGGGACGCTTTATCTTATTGAGGCTCACCTCAATCTGTTTTGTTTCTGTTTAATACTTTGGTTTCTGGCAAAACAAAAAAACAACGATTGGCTTTTTGGTGTTTTATTTTCGCTAGTTTTCCTCAGCAGATTGGACAATGTCTTTCTTTTGGCACCTTTAGGAATTTATTACTTGATTTATAGAAAATGGGATTACAAGGTATTCCTAAAATCTGGAATTGTTATTTTATTGATTTGTGGCGCTTACTTATTGAGCAATTTCTATTGGTTTGGCAGTTTGGTTCCAATCAGCGGAAGGATCAAAAGCTCTTTCCCGAATCTCCAGCCTCATATTTTCTTATCGGTTATCAGTAAGTTTTTTTTAGGGATTAATATTATTTCGGTCTTAATTTTAATATTAGTTAAAACAGTAAAATTCCGTTCCCTAAAGTTATTTTTCGCAATTGGTTCATTAATACAAATTCTCTACAACATTGGCTTTCAGTCTCAGATTGGGCAATGGTATTACGTTGCACAGACTTTGGTTTTAATATTTTTAGTCGGCGATCTTATTTCATTATTAATAAAAAACAGAAATTCTAATTATCTTATTTATCCCACTTTAATTTTAGGAATTCTGATTTCCTGTGGAATTGGCTATTTCAAAATGAGCAGCAACTTCAGTCTTCAATTTACTTTAATGGATGAAAACTCTGAAATATCTGAAAGAAATCAAGAAGATGTGCAAGTCTTTGCTGAGAATATCAAAAAGAATTTACCCTCAAACTCAAGAATTTTCACGTATGACTTTCCGGGGAAATTTGCTTTTTATTCTGATATGAATATCATTCCTGCAGATGGATTGGTTGCCAACAAAACATTTTTTGAAGACCTGTCAACTATGAAATTCGATCAGTTTTTGAGAAAAAACAATATCAATTATGTTAATCTTCCTTCAGCTTTTATTAAAGATGACGATTACAGTTTCATCGGGATTTTCGTTAAAGTCAGAAACGGAAAACCGACTTATTTCATCAAAAATTCTATGACAAAGGAAAAGGTTGATTCTTTGGACTTGAACAATTACAAAGTGATGAAAACTTATAAAAATCCTATCAAAACATGGCAGAAAGAATATGATTCTATCACCATTTATCAGCTCAAATATTAATTGGGAAATTTTTCAGATTATATAAGTTCATAATTCGTTCAAAATAAATTAAATTTGGGAAAATTAAATTTAATATAAAAATGGGTCAGTTAAAAGGCGTAGGTGTGGCTTTGGTAACACCTTTCAATGAAGATCTTTCTGTAGATTTTGATTCTCTTACCAAATTAATCGATTATAACATAGACAACGGAACCAACTTCCTTGTTGTTTTAGGAACTACAGCTGAGGCTGCAACACTATCCAAGGAAGAAAAGGAAAAGGTAATTGCACATATCACAAAGATCAACAACAACAGATTGCCTTTGGTTTTAGGAATTGGCGGAAATAATACAGCCGAAGTTGTACAACAAATCAAAGAAACAGATTTATCAGATTTCGATGCCGTGCTTTCTGTTTCTCCATATTACAACAAACCTAATCAGGAAGGACTTTATCAGCACTATAAAGCTTTGGCGGAAACAGGTGTGAAAATTATTATTTACAATGTTCCTGGAAGAACTGGTCAAAATGTGGAAGCTTCCACGACTTTACGTTTGGCTAATGAGTTTCCCAATCTTTTTATGGTAAAAGAAGCCGCTCCAAACATCCTCCAATATTTCGATATCCTGAGACAAAAACCAGAGAATTTCTCTCTAATGTCCGGCGACGACGAATATACTTTGCCGGTAACTTTGGCTGGTGGAGACGGTGTAATTTCCGTAATTGGCCAGGCTTATCCGAAAGAGTTTTCTACAATGGTAAAATTTGCGCTAAGCCGCGAAGTGGATGAAGCATACAAAATCCACAACTCATTGGTAGAAATCACAAGACTGATTTTTGCTGAAGGAAATCCCTGCGGCGTGAAAACCATATTGGCAGAGAAAGGAATCATCAAAAATTACCTAAGACTTCCGCTGGTAGCAGCCTCTGAAGGTTTGCAGGAAAAGATTAAAGCTGAAATGGAAAAGCTTTCATAATAACAAAAAAGGTTCAGAAATTTCTGAACCTTTTTATTTTTATATATCTAATCTGATTTTATAAACATCAGATCCATTTCTCACAATGCCTTCTTCAAAGAATCCATTATTCTGCGGAATCAGTTCTATAAAATCAAAAACTTTACAATCTTTTGGCAATCCTGCGAAAACAAGCGTGAACCAATATTCTTTTCCGTGCGGAACATCTGTCCAGGCAGGAAACAAACTGATATTTTCAAAATGAATCAGCTTGGAAATATGATCAGAATTCCTGTCGATCAAATAAGTGGATGACCAGATTCTGATCTTCTCTTCCAGAAAAAACTCAGACTTGTAGCAGCAATGCAAAATCACCTGCTTCTCCTCTATCATTTCCGACTGAAGCTGGCGAAGAATCTCTTCATCGATCTTTGGTTTTACAATTGTTTCGCTCATTTAAATTCTTTTTGACAGA
>Ga0247808_10000752_pt1 | contig 15598 bp, 12 predicted proteins | sample UWRJL089202R1_FD_179914 | JGI IMG/M metagenome (GOLD analysis project Ga0247808, IMG submission 179914) | Plant litter microbial communities from Arlington Agricultural Research Station in Wisconsin, United States - UWRJ-L089-202R-1 | ecosystem: Environmental > Terrestrial > Plant litter >... | reverse complement strand
TTTATGTGACTAGTCTGCTTGGGAAGCTCCCAGACTGGGCCAGATTGACTAGGTGCATCACTTGCTGCATAAGCTGCCGAGCAGACCGATCTGCGGGTACGAATCGTCTCCGTTGCAAGCCCAGTGGCGGATTCTGTATGGCTAGCCTGTCACATTTGAAGATTGCCAGAGAATCCGGAACCACGAGCCTCTGTGCCTAGAAACCTAGCTCAACGGCCGCCTTTGACGACAGCTTCTCCTGCAATTCATCAGGAAGACCGGCAAAGATTTACTGGGGCGATAGACGAGCGAAATTCATGAACCAAAGGATTTTCAGAGGCACAGCTGAAAATCTCTGCTGGAGCTCGAATAGACGATTATGGAGCTTTGGCTTGAAGGCAGCCGAGATGCGTCAAACTGGCAGGGAGCAGCAGCGGGAGGCAAACGGCGCATGGCGAGCCTGGCCATGCTGTATCATGGTATTGTACATAATGCACGATGCAGATTCCAGTCAGTATTCGTGACAAGGCGTTTCTTGAATGCCTTCAAGTACGTCGAGCAATAACCACATTCAGCGCCCGCCATGTGGACGGGAGCCGGGCCGCCTCGCCACTCGTCCTCTTTGGGAAAATCTTACGCCTTCGTTCAAACATTTAGCTTCTGGTGGATATCATGGAGAAAGAGTTTGGGTCAAAAGGACATCCTCAGCATGGGCGACATGTGTCTGCTCTCGTAGAATAGATGTTGTGCGTCTGTGCGAGAATTGTGCATTGAAACTACAATACCGTGTAACAGTAACATTTGGTAAGTTTACCTAAAAAATTTGTTCTCGCCGGCTTCAGCCCATTGGAGCAAGAGATTTAGTCTAATATCATGGTTGCGATAGCTTCAGTTCAAATTTGGTTCTGTGTTTCCTAGAGTGAAGTATCACAATTCCACGAAAATGTTTCAACCCCATTTTTGCCTAGCTTTGTACACTTACAATCAAACAACGACAATCAGCCAGAACAGAGCACAACCGCCAAAATCTCTATACACAAGTCCTGAACTAGAAATCGGACGATAAGAGGTCAGATACCCATGCTCGCCGCATGAAACCAAGTCAGATCTACCACTACCATCTGGCATCCGGCGTCTGCAATCTCTATGGCTGAGACACCCACCATCAGAAGCGGCAATTTACATGGCGTACTGGAGCCAGAAGAAGCTCACCTACAATCTGTAAATACCCCGGGGAACCATCCGCAAACGGATTTAAGAACAAACGAGATAGATGCACTGTCCATTGAAGCCACTGAGCTTGAGCGAATAAAATCGAACTATCGACGTGTTACTACATCCCGTGGACGGGAGTCTGGTGTACGATCTATAGAGCCTCAAACAACCATTGATCGCTTAATCTACAGCGTTTCCAAATTCTGGAGGCTGCAAGTCAGCGTTATAGTCGCCCATGAAAACTGTAGAGATCATCTAGGTATGGAACAAGTCATCTCCTTGCCCGGGGCCAAATTACTCTAGTGAGGCCTACAATATGGAGTTTCCCTTGTCCGGCACCCGGGAGCCTTTCCTCCGCGCAGGCATCTACGCAAGTCATCTGGTATTCTGAGTTTATCATTGTATCACAACGTTAGCTACAATCCGAGCAGGTTTAGTAGTGCCAAGACCATATAAAGTCATCGTTTCATCTGGCGAGTTCGTACGAATTCGGCACAGCATACATATCGAACCATTTCTTTGCAAATTGTTCCGCAATCAATTCTCCAGAATACTTAGCTGACGATCGACGATAGCCCTCGAAAGAACCTTTCTCGGATACCTGAGAACCTCGCTTGCTCTGTCCATGCTTGGAATAATTATTGCGCAGCTCTTGTAGGTATATTTGGACGCTTTGCGGATATATTCTAACTTCGATATAGCCGTCTTCAACATGCTCCAAACACGAGTACTGTGTTCGGGTTCTACGTACTTGGAAAACCACTATCCTGTGTCTGCCAAGGTGCTGCAATCTACACACTCACAGTTGGTACCTTCAGAACATGGAGAGTAAGTATTCATGACCAAACACTGAACTCGTCCATCAAAATCTTGACGGGCGATGTTTTGTAATCAATGCTGGGTCAGAAACACACATGCTGGATCTACAAAGCTGTCATCAAAGGCTTTAAATTAATTACTAATACTTTTAAATGTAGACCCAAAATGCTATAGTACGAGGAAAAGCAATTACAGGTGGTATTGAGATCATACTGATTGCAGCAGCGATGTTCGCTGTGAGATTGCATTAATCTACATCAAGAGACTTCCACTAATCTTCCCGACAGATCCTTTTGACGTTCTTCGTGCTTCTGCTGGCAGTTGATATAACCAAAGAACACACATAAAGCTAAGAAAAAATCATACATTAAAGTCATACACTAAAGTCATCTAAGTATATTGTTTACTTGGAAGATCAAGTCCTAATTGTGGGCACCGGGGGAAGGGAGCCAACACGCAAATAAGTTTCCATCAATAAGGGTACATATCGCCGGTAAACCATATCGATTAGAGGTTCAAACAAACAAGCAACTGCATGTATGCAGAGCAGAGCTTAATTGCAACCGAAAGATGCGTATCGCACGTTTAGGAATGTTATCCGGCACGGGTGTGTCTACCGGTCTCCCACGGCAGTTTGGGATTATGTATAACAAAGTACCTGGTGTAATAACACCTTGACCCTGGAGAGGGACATGTGACTTGTACTAGTAGTAATGTACACCGAACATTTTTATATTGGCACTATGTTGTTGTGACCTTGAGTGTAGGAGTCTTTAGTCATGTGCTGAATATTCTGTGACGGAGGTATATTTCTCCTTCTTGGACTGTGAATGCAAACACGCGACATGAAACTAAAAAAATCAAAAGTCTCGGAAACGAAGCTGTCAATCGCTTTGTAATACTGTATTGATTTCTGAATCGACTTTCGCTAAATACGAGATGTGAATCGCCCGCAACTTAAGGCCAACAAAGCAAATTCAAGTTATATAACTGTAGTTATTAGAATAAAGAGCACGTTAGCTTGAGATGATAAATCTTCTATGGTAACCCTCTTGAGTAGTACTCTTGATTAGTACTCTTGAGAAGTTCTTCCTAAATTCATCCTCCAGCCTGCCTTTTACATATGATTTGCTTTATCGTGATAACATCTCTTCTTCAACTCAACTACTTACTTTCAAGACATGGTGGAATGAGCGATACCAAATCTCTGACTGATGTAGTAGAGCTAAAGTTCAATACGTTGACCCCTTCACCCTTCTTTCCCTGAAACTGACCTTCTTTAACTTCTTGAGATATCCATGATCGATTCAGGGTGGATTTATAGCTGAGGATAAGACCTCGACAAGATGACATATGAATAATGTCACGTGTGAAACCCACAGAAAATTATTTTAAGGGAATTGTGGGGTAAGCTAGGAAGGCTACTATAGACAGTGCATGTTCGTAATTGTCTCTTACGCCATAGGTATCTATCACTATGACCCACGCCAAAAACATCGTCAACCACAACTACAACTAGGGCTATCATCATATCATCCTGGATCATCTTTGGTCTTCCTATCCCCAGCATACAACCATTGCTAGCTACTTAGGCTGGCTGCCAGTGAGCTGCAGAAGCAAGTTGTTAAGAAGAGTACCGGCACATTTTGAGCGGCGATTCCGTAGAGCAGGATCCAATTGTTCGTACACCTCTTGCACCAGAAAATACGATAAAGGAATACCCTCACTACCGCCAGTATGGGGTGGTCCAAATCTACCCGGATTACGGTAATGCTGGCGATCGATGCAGCATTTTTTGTCTTGGAGCTTGGTGTTGGCCTGTTCGTTGGGTCTCTAGCTTTGATGGCAGACGCGTTCCATATGGTGAGATTGTGCGAGATTTCACACCATACCTAGAAAACTGACCTGAGCAAGCTGAACGATATCATATCACTAGCGGTCGGACTTTGGGCGGTTAAGGCTTCCCAGCAGTCATCAACAGACAAGTACTCCTTTGGTGTTAGTACAGCTCTCCAAAGTGGCAGAATCTAGCTAAACTAAAGTAGTGGTTACGCGCAGAGATCCTGGGGGCATTCTTCAATGCCGTATTTCTCATCGCCCTGTGCCTTTCTATCGTTCTCGAAGCTATCACTCGCCTCATCGACCCTCCTGCGATTAGTAACCCTGTACTCATTTTAATTGTTGGCTCGCTAGGTCTTGCGTCCAATCTTGCCGGTTTCTTTGTTCTTGGTGGACATGGTCACTCTCATGGACCAGAAGGTCATTCTGATGGCAATGAAGCACGAGCTGCTGAGGAGGGACACAGCCATGCTGGTCACGACCATGGAGCTGATGAAGAGGGAACTATTGGAGAAGTATTCCCAGAAGTCATAGTATCCAAGGTCAAAAGGACGCAACAAAATAGATTAAGCAAATTGGACGACAGTACAACCTCTAAGGGGAAGCACTCTTCAGGGAAGCACCGCCGTATTACCAGTATTGATCAAATGAGTATCCATCCCGCCAGTTTCAGACAAGATATCATCTCCCTAGGAAGACCTCGGCTTGATGGGATTGAGAGTGGAGATAATACTGCATCTGACAGTGAGATCGAAGAAGCGAGTCTCGACGATAGCATCCCAACCGAGACGTCAGCCCTTCTCCCCAAAAATGGGGACTCTAAGCGGAAACATGATCAGGACCATGGACACGATTCGCATTCCCATCTGCCTAGGCATGATTCCTTGCACGTCGAACACAACCACAATAAGCCTAAGAAGGAAGCTGCAGGAGGGCATAGCCATAACCATGCTGATATGGGGATGAATGCAATGATTCTACATGTTATCGGAGACGCGCTTGGCAATGTTGGTGTAATTGTATCTGCCCTTGTTATCTGGCTCACAACCTCTCCCTCTCGATTTTACGCTGATCCCGCTGTATCTCTATTCATTACCTTGATTATTCTTAAATCGACAATTCCACTCACTTCAGCGACGGCCAAGATTCTCCTTCAAGCGACTCCTGATCACATCGATGTTAACCATATCAAAGAGGACATCCAGCAGTTGCCAGGTGTTATCAGCTGTCATCATGTTCATATTTGGCAGTTGAGCGATACGCAGATAGTAGCTTCGATGCACATTCAAGTTGAATTCCCGATTAGCGAAGCCAGTGGCGAAAAGTATATGGAGCTCGCCAAAACTGCACGAAAGTGCCTTCATGCCTACGGCATCCACAGCGCAACCATACAACCTGAATTCTGTCTTGATAAGGATCACGATCATGATGGGCAGCCACTTGGTTTGGATGGTATCGTAGGGCAGCCAAGATGTCGTTTGGATGATGACTGTTTACTAGAGTGTGTGGACGATTGTAATGCCAAAGGATGCTGTCCTTCTCCAACTACAGCTTCACAAACTGCAGGATCGCAACATTCTCATGATCACGACCATGACCATGGTCACTCTCACTAGACTTTACTGTGCACCAAGACACGAATATCTAAATAAGAAATTAGGTCGCTTAATTGGGCGTTATGGAGCAATTCAGTGGGAAGATATAGATTTTCTTTCTCAGTTTGGCAACTAACTCTAGCAATGTACTTTATAATAAGTCAAGCGTAATGCAAATTTGTAGTTTATAATAGTGTGTTTGTTTCCAACTTCCGTTGCTCGTCAGGTTGTAAAGCGTACTATAACATAATTATATTAAAAAAAATATTAAAACAATTGGAACCATTTTCGCGCGCAACCAAGTTCTTCGCTATTGAGACAACAAGTTTCACTTAGGCCTAACTACTGACATTTAACAAACCCTTGTTATCAGTCAAACCGTAAGGTCTCCTGAAATGACTGAATTCAATATTAGTTTTGCCAATATATTGTTACATCATTTCTAGCTCTTGATGCCTTCTTTGCACTGTTCTTTGTATGCATAATTGGTCTGACCTTATAGGAATTAGACGATATGGGGTGAATCTGGAGCATACAAGGAGTAATTTCGTTAGCTTCAAGCGTATCGAGAATAAAGATCAATACGTTTTGCCCTAGGCACTAAATTGCACCAAATAAATGGTATGATGAGTGTTGAAAATCAGGAAAAGTGATTAGGGTAAATGAGCCACCGAGGCCACCGGGGCCGAATCTAGTCAGCTATGAATTAGACTAATTGAAGCGCCCAGATAACGTTGTCTTGCGATGAATGTTTGAGAAACTAAATTTTAATACTCGCTTTGATTATATAGAGTAGATTTATGATATCATGATTAGTGCTACTGCAATAAAACTAGAAAAGTAAAAATACAAGCCAGAAACTTTTATTACACATAATCCAGGCTGCTTCTCTGTTACAACAATGTTTAAACTCATAATTTATTAGTCTGTCCAGTTGACATGAAAATGGGCAGACGGAATGCTTAGAACCCGGACCAACAAACCTTCTGACACATCTATTCAAATGGTTCGAAAGCAAGATACTCGGGCTTGTACAGTCATTTATCGAGTAGATAGCTCTTCATAATTCTGACATATTCGAAACTTATATAGAGGCTAGCACATGCAGCTAGGTTACATTAGCTGTTCAGCCCAGTACTGTGTAGAGTAGTTGCCGACGGATGGATGTAACCAGCATAGAGAACAATATATGGTTCCAGCGCTGCCAATTATTAGAAACACCGAAGTTATTTTCTTTAAGGGGCTTAAGCGGATGTTTCGCCGCCAAACGCGTTGGTATTTTCTGACTAATGAATCTGGCGTCAAGGCTGCAAGGCTGACATTCAAGACCACGTTCAAACCTAACCGTTCCTATTCAAAAATGGCTCGCTTTCCTTTTTCCATACCTACTGTAGAGGCTTTCGCTATCCCTAGTGTTTCTGTACTTATACTGTTTCTTTCTTATAGTTCACAGTGTCTCTTTCATTTCATTGAACCCGGTCCGTTGAGCCGTAACGAAGCCCTTTGGTTCAATCTCTTTGTTTTAGGGATATGGTGGTGTTATAATTTGGCATGCACTTCAGATCCGGGACCCAAAGGATGGGCTGGGAGTAGGGTTGCAAGAGGTAACGAAGTCACAGAAGGTGAGGGTGGAAATGCGCAAAGAAAAGAGGAAATACGCTGGTGCAAAAAGTGCGATGCACCTAAACCACCAAGAGCTCACCATTGCAGGCAATGTGGCCGGTATGTATCCCAGACGCTTAGAATAGTACGTTGACCTGACAAAACGAAGCTGTATACCAAAGATGGATCATCACTGCCCGGTCAGTAATTGTCTCAAAAGAGAATCCTCCGATTAACTTCGACGATATCGTTTATTGACAAGATATATAATAATATGACGTATATCTTGCGAGTAAACACATCCCTGCTCTGCCCCAACCACTTCATATTACATTCCAGAAAGACTGACTCCGATCTTCTCAATGATCAGTGGACTACGAATTGCGTATCGCACACGAACCTTCCTCACTTCCTTCGATTTTTGTTTTACGCAGTAGTCAGCATGTCAATTCTCGAATTTCACCTTTACCAGCGTGCGTTATACATATGGGACAATAGGAACTTACCAGCCTATCTTGGGCCACCAGTTTGGGGTATGGCACATCTTTTGGTCCTTATAATCGTCAACAGCTTAACTCTATTTGCGTTAACGGTTCTACTTGTTGGAGCTACGCATAGCCTAGCAATAAATACAACTATGATCGAGACCTGGGAGATAGAGCGGCATGAAGCACTGGTGGATCGATCTCGAAAGCTTGGTGGTTACGTATACGCTAGTAACGGGAAAAGGGTACGAGTCCAGCATCAAGAATTCCCATATGATATCGGAATCTGGAAGAATTTGGTTCAGGGAATGGGCACAAGAAACGTGCTAGTATGGCTTCTACCCTTTGGAGGAGCACCGAGCATCAAACTTGCAACAGACTGGGAGGTGAACGGGTTTGAAGATGCAGATATGCTATGGCCACCATTGGATCCGGAAAAGTTACCGAAAGCAGTACGGCGTATTGATGAATCAGGTTTGAGAGATTACGATACCCCAGAGGAAGAGATGGAAGCTTTTAGAAGAAGACAAAAAGATGACTTTGTAAGACGAGGATGGGGTGAAGATGGAGCCCATGATACCAATGAAATTCGTAGACGCTACATGTTTGAGGACGAAGAACCCTCTGGACACACAGTCAATGTTGATGCGAGGTGGACTAATGCCGAAGGAGATCGTCTAGCTGACTTTGGCGTGGACGAGGATGAAAATGATGATGATGTACCACTAGGAGAGTTGTTGCGGAGAAGGAAGAATAAAGACCTATAGATGAATCTAAATAAAACCAGATGAATGCAGGGTGGCTCAAGATTGATTTCAGTCACAGAGTACTGGTGATCTGACTCACCACGTTTGTTCATTGTTCAGCAGATTTCACTGTTTTGTAAAATTTTAATTTGTAAAACAATATCAATCTGCTGGCAGCGGTTTACGAGGAGGACTGCCAAGTAACGCCGATAAAGCTTAGCAAGGAGATCAATAGCAGGGGTCTAGCTGTAGAGCTTCGTCACCTAGTAAGGTGAACTACGACAGTTGACATCTCACTACAGCTTCTTGTATGACCCTTCGCAAGTCTTCAAACCACACCTATGTAAATTTTCTGAACGTTCACAACCGTCAAACTACATTTGAGAATTATCCGAGTGCTTAAAGTTAACCTCACGCAAACAGTCCCGTCACTGCCCCGCTAGTCTTAATATCAGGTTTCGTCAAAGTTATAGCGAATATGTCTGGTTACGACAGAGATAACTCTTATCAGCAAGGTCGTGAAGATGGAGATTATGGAGGTGATTTTGCGCAGATTCAGTAATGCTGCTGCAATAATTGGCTAACTGCTTTGAAGGTCGGAGTGAAGAACGACTTGGCTACCAAGGAGGATCACAAGGCTCGTATGATACGCAAGGCCGAGAAAGCGGAGGGCAAAATCAATCTTATTACGGCGATCAAGATGGGAATACTCAAGATAGTTACAGCCAGGGAGCGAACTATGATGAACGTCAAGAAGATGGTCGTCAGCAAAGTCGGTATGGAGGAAATGCTCATAGTGGCAAGTGAGTGATCACTAATATTGTTATTTGGGAGCCTTCAGCTAATTTCCAAGTTATGGAGGAGGTGGGGGTTATGGCGCTGAAGAAGATCTTAGCAGTGCTGCATCTCATGCCGAGCAACATGCTGGAAGCTCTGGAGATTCATCCATCTTCTCAAGTGTGTTGAATGCCATTGGGCAAAACAAGCACAATATTCAGCAACAACCTGTTGACGAACAAGGTCAGTTCACTCACCAAGTTGTACTTTATTTTATAATTCTTCTGTATTTCTTCTGTTGTAATTTGTTTGCCTTGAACTCCGTCACACGTTCTAATGCATACCCTTCTAGATGCTGTACAATCTCATCAGCAATTTTTCGGAGGCGGTGGTGGAAGCCAGCCAGCAAACTCAGGTTCCATGGGCTCAGCTGCTGCTATCCAAGCACTGAAAATGTTCACTGGTGGTCAAAGCGGAAACTCACAGAGCGGAAACAGCCAAAATGCATTCATTGGGATGGCCATGGCACAAGGTATGCAGCACTAATAAACTTCAACTTCAATACCCAGGGGTTTCGAGGTTGGAATTTTGAGAACTGACCTCTTCTCTCGCAGCTAGCAAGCTATTTGAGCAACAATCATCTCAGGGCAACATCGCCTCTGGAGCAAGCAAAGAGTCTGCAATCCAACAGGCTGGCGAGATGGCTCTGAAGCTGTAAGAATTTTTTATTTGTTTTAAAAAAAGAACTGCTCTCTGGATAAGAGCTAACAAGATCCCATAGATACATGCAGTCTCAGGGTAAATCCGGTGGATCGTCTGGATTTCTGGGACTTGCCTCTAAGTTTCTATGAATTTAAAGCAACGTTGTATTGAATAGTTATTGATAACAGAGAAAAGGCCTTCACTGTAGAAACAACAACGTTAGTCTGCCTGATTTTCTTTCAGCACACAAAAGTTGAGAAATATGTATAGTCAGTGTTATCCTTTACAAGGACATTCCCATCATACTTCCGAAGTCATGTCATATCTTTTTTGGTGAAACATCTGGCTTGAATGGTAAGAGCTTATGCAGGACTATTCTTTTTACCCAAGTGAACAAGTTCTACCACCAAGCACATCTTTCATTTCCTCATTCCCTTCGTAGTTCCCTCGCACCGCGCAACTTTCCCCGATGCACAAAGTTCGTGACTTGGCCATACCGCCCCCACCGCTCGTCGATGAGCTCCCACCGTCTCACCATCTTGAACTCTCTCAGGCCGCTCCAATCGCCAATCACCTGGAACAAGTTCCAGCAGCCATGCCGCGCGTATTCCAGCGTCTGCGTGTAGAGGTCGGGAACGGCACCGTGCACGGCAAAGTGTGCGCCGTAGATGCATGGGCTGCTGAGACCAAAGGCCACAGAGCTGACGGGGTCAAGGTGCCCTGCGATCTGGCTGAGGATTTCAAGGGGAAGGGTCTCCAGGGTTGGTTTGCATGGAGTGCTCTCGCTGCATGGATTGTCTTCTGGCATGTTAGCTTAAATGGCACCGCTGCCTGGCTGCACATCATCCGCTAACCTATTGGGTTCATTGTTAAACAAAGATTGCTTGCTTGAGAGCCTGGCATTTTCTTTTGTGTTGGGAAAGAGTAGGAACGGGGCACAAGAAGGTCAAAAGAGGGCGGCGACAGACTTTCAGTGTCATAGGACTGAAGCAGTTTTCCTTGGAGCCTAGATCCTCTACAAGCCATGCGCCCACGACGATGACCGTTCAGGGCATGAATTAAACTCGCAAGGAGGACATGCGAACAAATACACGGAGAACAAAGTTCTATCTTCACCTCGCTAGCAGAGTTGACTCATGGTAGATCAAGTGGTAAGGAGCTTTGACTTGTGTCTGCCAGTATTGCAGACAGCCAAAGCATCCTAATGGTGTAGAACATAATTAAACAGACTCTTAACTATTGAGCCAATCTTCAATGAGTAGCACTCGCTCGTATAGAAGAAAAGAGAAGAGAACGAAACGAGGACCGTTAAAATCACCCTAAAACACCAAGAAGAACCTCAGAAGCAGACAACTACTGGAACGTGTGAGGGAAGCATTTTCGAAATATATATTCTCATTGATCTTATAATTATACTCAATCCAGTGGTCCAAAGCTCCTCAAAAAGTGACTCGGACATTCGTAGCCTATAACTTGGTTAATATAACTCGCCAACGATCGGAGCTCCAAGTACTTACCTGCAGGGTTCTTATGAAGGTATTCTTGGTGATAAGCTTCAGCATCCCACCACTGGCCCGCGGGCAAAATCTCAGTAACGACCTTTCCCTTCCACCATTTTTCATTCACGAGCTTCGTAACTTCCTCCGCGACACTCTTCTGCTCGTTATCATGGTAGAAAATGCCAGAGCGGTATTGCGATCCCCTGTCTGGACCTTGCTGGTTCTCGGTTGTTGGATCGTGCATCTTGTAGAAAAACTCAAGTAATTGGCGATAAGTGATTTGAGAGGGGTCGTATGAAACTTGTAAAGCTTCGGCATCTGTTACGTTTAGTTAGTATCATTGTCGCAGCAGCGTAAGGCGAATTACTTACGACCAGTGTTACCTGAGCATACAGCTCTGTAACTTGGGTTCTTTGAGTCCCCACCAATGTATCCTACGCGCGCATCATACAGTCCCTTTCCCTTGAACTCCTTCCGATACATATGTTCCACGCCCCAGAAGCATCCTGCTGCGATGGTAGCTTTATGAGCGCCTTCGGGTATCGTGGCGGGTCCGGTGGCAGAGTTTATCCCAAGGCTGGTGGAGGAGGTGAATGGGCGCATGAGGCGAGACATAAATGTCGGCATAGTGTAAGCCATCAGAAATACAAGTATGGCGGATACGAAGGTTCGAGTGAAATACAGATTGGCGTTTTGTCTCCGTGTTTGGTCTTATGATTGAATTTGGGTAAATGTCAAATTATGTTGTTGTGTAGTTGGAGCAGAATGTTAAATGATTCTGACCGTTTATATATGTGAATGGTGACGGCGATGATTTTGTAGCTGTCCGAGGTCCTTTTCGTGCTGTACGCCACCAACATCCCTGAAGCATTATGGCAGGTGGGCTGGCAAGGCTGACAAATGTCATAAACCATAGCCCCGCTATCTTCCACCCATATTCCAAATAATATTAGCGTTACAGGCAACCTGAGCTACGTTGATGAGGAATTCTTCAATCCGTCTATTGGAACATAAAAGTGTAGACATCGCAAAGAGAAGAAGTTGCCCGAAGCTATGGACCTCAATTCACAGCGAGATATTACTAGTATAATTACTATTGAAAAATTCATCAATTCACATAGAAATTCCACATAGGTTTTTAGTTGCCATTTGATTTTTTTTTGATACACTTGGTTGTTGAAATAAAAGAGAGGAGACTATCCTGATCTTTGGAAAAGAACCCGCTCCAACGCCCCTAAAATGACTCCATTGATGCTTTGTTGTAACTGCCCATTTGTACACCTTCTCATCTCATACTACACTACTTTCTCCGACCTTGTTGCATCATTAAGATCTGTACCATCCGAATGAAGATGTTCAAGAAGTCCAACTCCAAACTGATGCTTTCGTTGACAGGATCCTTTTGAATTAGACCACGTTCAGCCATTCGGGCATGAGCGAGAATCTTCTGAACGTCATAAAGTGTGAAACCTCCAAATACAGCCAAGCCTCCATATAGCCAGATATTCTCAGTGAAGGCTAATGTGCGGACTGCAGTGGTTGGGAGGACAAGAGGGGCGAGGCCTGAGACTGCTACAAGAGCAACACCTGCTAGGAGAGGACCTCCGAGATAGAGATACTTCTCCTGTTTCGCGGTGGCTCCTACAAATGAGATTGAACCCATCATTGCCAAGGTGTATAGGCCAGCTCTACCGATGATGGCTGGAGGCGCCATAAATAGAAGAGGTGCGACAAAAGCGGCTTGTGTAACACTAGAAATGTTAGATCGGTGACACGTAGAATTGGATTTTTTTTAACTTACTTGAAAGCAGTCCAAAGGCCGTATTTCTGGATGTAGTTGCTTGGGTCAGTAGCGCGTGTACCCATCATAGTTCCAATGGAGAGACCAAGACCACCAATGGCAACAACCCATGGGTTGGTAGCCATAAGTCTGTAAATGAAGCCACTTTGGAACATTGCTCTGGCAGATAGACCAATAATACCGATGCCCAATCCAGTGTGTAGGAATGTATCGTTTAGGTATGCTCTTTCAAATGGGGGCATACCGCCATCCTCGCGCGTTTCCCGGTTGAACACCAAATTGATTGCGATCTGATAAATCTGTTAGTCTACTAAGCTTGTTGTTTGATTTCTAGATAGCCATACCAAAGTTCCTCCAAACATTGCCCCTCCAATGAGCAGCTTCTGCGTCAAGTTGCCTCCGCTAGATACCACTGGTGCCTGCATATATGTTCTTGATTGTCGGAAAACATTTCGTGCTTTGCTAAGGGTGCTGGGCGCCGTGGAGCGAGACGAGAAGAAGTTCGTAGCAGGTCTTGCTTGGTGGAAAGCCCGGACAGGTGCTGATTTGGATGCAGATTTTGACACGAGTGACACAGCTGATGTGAGCCGTAGTGGCTGTCGCATTGTGAACGCCATTTTGATTCCAGTTAGCTCAAAGTTGTGTTGTTGTAGTTGAAATATTTATTGGTGGCAAGGGTGAGGGTTCTAAGTGACGTTTACTTAACTACCTAGCCAATATTCTGGTAGCTTCTTGAAGCTCAAATACCGGAGTTAAGCAAACAAGGCTAAACCCGAAACCTGATCTCGTGATCCCGTGATTACAAAGGTAGCAGGTGAAGGATTAATCTAACGCATAGAATGGTAAGGAGAAAGAAGTAATGTGAATCAGATGAATATAGTACGCAGTGACTCAATGAGCGTTAAGAATACACGTCCTATTTTCATTTGGTGAAATCTACCTTGTCAAGCGAAAAGAAAACTTTATCACCATATGGCGGATCATTAACGAGATATGTTATGAAAGTGTTTATTTTCTTACTTGCTTTTATTTCCTTATTTCACTATCAATAAGAAATCACACTGTTAAGTTATGAAAGATTATAGTAAATCTGTACTTCTAATGCTTACTGAGTTTCAAAATGACCTTGCCAATGTCAGGGAAGAAAGCACTTATTACATCTATTCTCAAATTCGATTTATAGATCTTGTGAAATGACCATACTTTCATTAGAGTTCATTGAAGATTGAACCAGCCCATAGGACTTCATAACACTCCGTTTCGTAAGACTTAGTACCTACGTTTTAATTGACAGACCAGCATTAGCACAGGTACTTTCGCTGCAGCGATGGAGTTGTCAATACTAGGTGCGAGATCTATGATCGGAAACGGACGTGCTGATGTTGGCATTAATGCTCAATGAAACAATGAAAGACTACTTCTCATAGCAGTAAAGGTTACACGTTGAATTTCTTACGACGAAGTAGAAGATGTCCTTAGCATTGAGTAAATGTAGTATGGCTTCCAGTGAATACTAATTTGGGTTTGACTCCAAATACGTCTGCCCTAACTGGTTATCAATGGTTTCTATCGCCTTCCCAAAAACCTTGAGAAGAAAGAACAGAGGACCGGGGAAAGTTATTTTGCAGCTGCCAAATTTTGACATGTCTATTTAAAAAGCCGCAAAAGCCACGGACGCTTTTGGTGTAGACATCGAATTTGTAAGTCCACCACTTGGTAACTACACGTTGCACATCATGAGCAATTTCAGTATATCCCTACAGATGCATTGCACGGTGTTTAGAATCACCTCTATTTCTCCGGTCTGATTACAAACACACGGGAAAGCAGGTGCTCCTGACGACCGCTACAGTCACTCTTCGGCGGTGTATCCCAATCCGTGGTTTGCATGTTGCCAACGTCAGAAATCTCGACTCCACCTGCTGTTAGATCTGCATGTGCTTCGCCAGCTCAGGCACCTACCGCTGTAGCAAGTCATGATGCATGATTGGGGGAGGGTATTAAGGCTGGCTTAATGTTGAGGGTGTGGAGTGCGTGGAGTGTGTGGGAGGTTCCTGAACCAGAACGGCAGGTAGATAATAGGTAAAGGGGTAGTATTCGGTATTGGGTATTGGGTAGTAGTAAGTCGATAGGTACGAGCGGGAAACGTCGTACATTGAACTGTACAGTAAAGTACGGCACTGCACTGCACTGCAGGCACAACAGGCACAACAGGCACAACAGGGCTGACTAGGGATGAGATGGGATGAGATAAGATGAAACTGTCACTGCCACCTGTCCTTCTAGAAGCTTTCTGGAAGCTTTCGCTTGTGCGTCCGCCCCTGAACTGAACCGGGAGACAGGACTGACTATCTATGGATTCCCCCCCCTCTAATTCCAACGTTGACGTGCCGCTGGCTGGGGAGGAGCTGGGGAGCTGGGCTATACCATCCTACCCTATATACTTAATACCCTCTATATGAAGAAACTCAATAATCAGATTCGGGGCATCGAAGGATGACTTTGCTAAATGCTGGTCGTGTCACACACAGCAGAAGGA
>Ga0247808_10000751_pt1 | contig 15604 bp, 13 predicted proteins | sample UWRJL089202R1_FD_179914 | JGI IMG/M metagenome (GOLD analysis project Ga0247808, IMG submission 179914) | Plant litter microbial communities from Arlington Agricultural Research Station in Wisconsin, United States - UWRJ-L089-202R-1 | ecosystem: Environmental > Terrestrial > Plant litter >... | reverse complement strand
GAACGCCATAGTGGTCGGCGACGAGGGCGTTGATGCCACTTTCCCCGACCTCTGTACCGTTCACCCGAGCGCGCGAGAACACCTCGGGGTTGTAGGTGTGCGAGAGCGTTGACGGTTTGCCCGAAATGGAGCCGTGGTAGCCGACAAAGAAGACAGCGTCGAACGACGCGTCGAGTCCTTCCATCATGTACATGGGCTTGTGGCGCCCGGAGATGTACTCGGCTTCTCCCGCAATGAGGCGCGGGTCGAGGTTGGCCATACGGCTATGCGAATCGTTGAGCACGATCTCGGTCGCGCCCCCAGCGATCGCTCCCTCGATGGCCGCATTGACCTCGCCCTGCAGCAACTCGCAGCCGAGACGGTACCCGTCACTGCCGGGCCGGCACTGGTCCCAGTCGACGATTCCGGCGACGCCTTCCATGTCCAACGACATCCAAACTTTCATCTGGTGGTACTCCTTGTTCGGATCAGACTCGCGCGACGGCGAGCTCGGTGAGTTCGGACGCCCGGATGCACGCACTGAGGTGTGCGGGGGCGACCGTCTCGAGGGCGGGATCAATGGTTCGGCAGGCGTCGGTCGCATACGGGCATCGCGGGTTGAATCGGCACCCGCTCGGCACGTTGAACGGGCTCGGCGGCTCGCCTTCGAGTTGGAACGCCTCGGTCACGCTGCCGGCACTCATTCGCGGGATCGAGTCGATGAGCGCACGGGTGTATGGATGTCTCGGATTACGGAAGAGTTCCGCCGTGTCGGCGACCTCCACGATGCGGCCGAGGTACATCACGGCGACGCGGTCGCTGAGGTGCTGCACCACCGCGAGGTTGTGCGCAACAAAAAGGATGCTGAGTCCCAGATCCCGGCGCAGGGACGCGAACAGGTCGAGCACCGTGGCCTGCACCGACACGTCGAGCGCCGACACCGGTTCATCCGCGATCAAAATATCGGGCCGCACCGCGAGTGCACGGGCAATGGCGATCCGCTGGCGTTGTCCGCCGGAGAACTGGCTGGGATACGCCTCGAGTGCGTCCTCCTCCAGCCCCACAAGATTGAGTAGCCGCTTGCTCTCCTCGTGCACCTGCTTGGGTGGCACAATCGCGTGCAACAGCAGGAGTTCGCGCAGCATCGAGCCAACCGTGAGGCGAGGGTTCAACGAGGAATAGGGGTCTTGAAACACCATCTGGATACGACGGCTCTCGTCCTTGCCCCGTCGCGCGGGCATGGGGGCCCCGTGATACTCGATCTCCCCCGCACTGGCGGCCGTGCTGCCCACCAGGATCTTCGCCAGGGTGGACTTGCCCGACCCCGACTCCCCCACCAGCGCAAGGATCTCCCCGCGGTTCAACTGCAACTCGACGCCGTCGAGGGCGCGAAGGGTCGCTTTCTCCCCGCGGTGGGAGAGGCGGGATAAGACGGATGTCGAGAGGTCGTAGTTTTTCGTCAGGTTGGCGACCCGCAAGACGGGAGGATCGCCTGCGGATTGGTCCGCGATGAGCGGCTGAACGTCGGGAATCGTCATCGGGCAACCAACTCTCGGGATGTGCGATCGGCTCTAATGCACGCAGCGCCATGGCCGGGTGCGACAGTCTCCATGGGAGGCATTGCCGTGCGGCAGGCCTCGACGACAAGCGGGCAGCGTGGTGCGAACGGGCATCCGCTCGGTCTCGACGCGACATTGGGCGGGAACCCGGGAATCGGGATCAGGGGCCGCTCTGGTCGATCAAAGTCGGGCGCGGAGTCGAGCAGACCCTGTGTGTATGGATGCCGGGGGTCGCGGAGAACCTCCCGCACGGTGCCCGACTCAACAATGTGTCCGGAATACATCACGGCGAGGTCGGTGCAGGTCTGGTTGACAACCGCGAGATCGTGGGTGACAAAGGCCAGGGCGGCACCCGAGTCGTCGCAGAGGTCTTCGAGCAGCCGCAGCACCTGGTGTTGCACCGTTACGTCGAGCGCGGTTGTCGGCTCGTCACAGAGCAGCAGCCGCGGGTTACACGACAGTGCCATCGCGATCATGATGCGCTGACGCAACCCTCCGGAGAGTTCGTGCGGATACGCTCTCGCCCGACGGACAGGATCGGGAATGCCCGTCTTGGCCATCATCTCTATCGCGCGCGTCATGCTCTCGGCGCGAGACATCCCCAGATATCGGCGCGGGCCCTCGGCAATCTGCTCACCGACACGCACCACCGGGTTGAGGGCGGTCATCGGCTCCTGGAAGATCATGGCGATCTCCGGGCCCATCAGTTTGCGGCGGCTCGACCGCGGCATGCCCACGAGCTCGGTGCCGTTGTAGAGGATGCTGCCGGAGAGCACTTCTACGCCGCGGGGAAGGAGGTCGCCGATCGCGCGAAGGGTCAGCGACTTGCCCGATCCAGACTCGCCCACGATTCCGAACCGTTCACCCTTCGCGATGTCGAACGAGACATCATCGACGATGAGGGTCGGGTCAGCCGAGCCGCGTTTGACCCCGATGGACAGGGAGCGCACGCTGAGGAGTGGTTCAGTCATGGTCATTTCCTTCTCTCCGGGCTAAGCAGGTCGGACAGGCCGTCGCCGAGGAATGAGAGGCCGAGGCTGGCGATGACGACCATGAGTCCGGGTATTGTGGCCTGCTGCCACTGCGTGGTGATGAATTCCTGGCCATCGTTGATCATGCTCCCCCACTCGGCCGTGGGAGGAGCGATTCCGAGGCCGAGGTAGCCGAGGGTGACGATCGCCATGATGTCCATCACGATGTCGCTCATGCCGTAGATGATGGCCTGCGACAGCACGTTCGGACCGATGTGCTTGACGAGGATGCGGCCATGGGACATGCCCCCGAGCCGCGCCGCGGTGACGTAGTCCTGCTTCTTCGCGACGAGCACCTCGCCCCGCACGATCTTCGCGTACGACACCCAGGACACGGCAGCGGTGGCGAGGTAGATGCTCGTCTCGCCGGACCCGAAGATGAACACCAGCACGATGACCATCACGTAGAACGGGAAGGCGAAGAAGATGTCGACGATGCGCATCAGGATCGTGTCGAGCCAGCCGCCGAAGTACCCGGCGATTGCCCCAAGAACCGATCCAAACACAAACGGGATGAGCACGGCAAGAAAGCCCACTCGCAGGTCGACCTGCGCCCCCCAGATGAGCCGGGAGAGAACGTCACGGCCGAATTTGTCGGTGCCGAGCCAGTGCTCCGCGCTCGACGGAGCGAGTGTGTTACCCAGGTCTTGGGCGATCGGATCGTATGGTGCCAGCAGAGGGGCGAGCACCGCGATGAGCACGAGTGTTCCGACAATTACGATTCCCGCCATGAGCGCACCGTTGCGGTACCACGGCTTGATCGAGCGAGAACGCAGGGCGCGACGCTGCTGTTGGCGGGCGTTGAGCAGCTCGGCCGGAGACATCATGTCTGGTCCTTCGAAGCGAAGTCGACCCGTGGGTCGAGCATCGTGTAGATGACGTCGGTGAGGATACCGACGACGACAACAAAGAGCGCGACAAAGAGTGTCACACCCTGGATGGTCGGGAAGTCACGGGCGAAGATGGCGTTGATCATGAGGGATCCGAGACCAGGAAGGGCGAAGACCTGCTCGATAACGAGCGATCCCCCGACGAGGTAGCCCAGGTTCACACCGATGACCGACACCGTCGGGATTGCCGCGTTTCGCAGTACGTGATCGCGCAGCAGGGCGACGCCGTATGCCCCCTTCGACTTGGCTGTACCGACGTAGTCAGAACCGAGCACATCGATCATTGATGATCGGAGGCTGCGGATGATCGTTGGGCACATCGCGATCGCCAGGGTGAGCGCGGGCAGGAAGAGAAAGTACAGGTGATCGACCATGGTCGTTCCGTATCCGCCCACCGGGAAGATCTTCAGGTTCACCCCCAGGAGCAGGATGAGCATAATTCCGACCCAGAACTGCGGCATACCCTGACCGAGCAACGTATACGAGCGCACTCCGAGGTCGCGGGCGCCGCCCGGACGGAAGGCGGCGAGGGCCGCAAGAGGGATGCTGATGATCAGAGACAGAGCGAGTGCGTACCCGAGCACCGACATTGTGACCGGGATTGCCTGCATCACCAGATCGGTGACCGGCAGCTGGTAGGTGAGGCTCTGGCCTAGGTCACCGTGCAGGAGCCGGGTAAGGAAGATGACGTACTGCTCCCAGATCGGACGGTTGAGCCCTAGTTGTTCGGTGAGAGCGGCGACGCTGGCGTCCGTTGCGCGCTCTCCGAGCAGGGCGAGCGCCGCGTTGCCCGGAAGCAGGTGGGCCATAAAAAAGACGATGAGGGTGACTCCGAGCGCGACGGGCAGTGACTGCACGAGACGTCCCGGGATGAATTTGAGCCGGTCAATCATGGTCCTACTCCTCTCGAGGGATGGCCTGGTTGTGTCGGGATGTCATCGGGAAAGTCGGTCGGGGTGCCGCAGCATTCGGCTACGGCACCCCGACCGGTGGATCAGGAGGTCTTGGTGACGTCCTCGAGGTGGTAGTTGCCCAGCGGGGTGACGTGGAAGCCGTCGATCTTGTCGGTCGTGGCGTACACGTAGGGCGAGTAGAACAGGTAGGCCAGGAAGGCATCCTCGCTCAGCTGCTTCTGCAGCTCGGAGTACAGCTCACCGCGTTTTGTGTCTTCGACCTCGACGGCGGCCTCGCGGTTGAGCGCGACGACGTCGGGGTTCGAGTAATACGTGAATGCGGAGTGCGATCCACCGTCGGGGTCAACGGCGAAGGAGGTCCACTGGTCGGGGTCGGGGATGTCCATAGTCCACGCGGACCATGCCATGTCGAAGTCCGAGTCGAGGCGGGCCTGCTTGTTGGCGGTCGGGTCAAGCTGCACAATCTCCAGCGTGATACCGATCTCCTTGAGTTCGGCCTGCATGATTTGGGCAATGGTCGCCTGGTTCGCGTCTCCGGAGCGGATGAGCAGGGTGGTCGAGAAGCCGTCGGGAACGGATGACTGGGCGAGCTCATCCTTCGCTGCGTCCACGTCGTACGACGCTCCACCGGCGTTCTCATCGAAGTACGGCGTACCGGGAGACAGCAGGGAGTACGCGGCCTCGCCGTTACCGAAGAGCACTGCCTTGATCATTGCTTCGCGGTCGATCGCGAGGGAGATCGCCTGGCGAACATGCACGTCATCGAACGGCGCACGCTGCTGGTTGAACGCGATGTAGTCGATCTGGGTTGAGTCGAACGTCTCAACCTTGACTCCGGATGCAGCCTTCAGCGAGTCGACGCTCGACCAGTCGGGGGTGTCATCGATGTCGGTCTGTCCGCCCTGCACCTGCAACTTGCGGGTGTTGGAGTCAGCCACGACGTTCCAGGTGACGCTGTCGAGAGTGGGCTTGCCCTTCTGCCAGTAGTTATCGTTTTTGACGACCTTGACCGACTGGCCGGGAGTCCAGGAATCCCAGACGAACGGACCGGTGCCAACGGGTGCCTTGTAGAAGTCCTCTGCGGTTTCGCCCCCGTAGTTCTCGGGAACGATGCCGTTGGCAAAGATCGACAGGTCGGCGATGAGCGGCGCCCATGGTCGCTTCAGGGTGACGGTGATTGTCGTGTCATCCACCACGGCCACATCAGAGATTGCATCGTTGACGAAGCCCCAGCCGGCAGCGCCCGACGCCGTGTTCTCGTCGAGAGAGAACTTGACGTCTGCCGCCGTCATGGGATCTCCGTTGGAGAACGTGACGTCGTCGCGGAGTGTGATCGTATAGACGAGCTTGTCATCGGAGATGGTGTAGTCGGTGGCGAGCCAGGGCTCGACCTCTGACCCGTCTTCGCTGACCATAAACAGGGGTTCCATGATCTGCTGCATCACGCGGATCGAGTTGTTGTCGAACGTTGTCGTTTTGTCCATCGCGATGATGTCCGCTGACCTGGCGATAGTGAGATCGCCGCCTGCAGTCGATCCTCCCGAACTGGTTTCCCCTGCAGCGCATCCACCGAGCGCGAGGGCCGCTGAAACAGCGATTGCAATCGCAGCTCCGGTCTTTCTTCTCATGCTGTGTCCCATCTTTTCGCGCCCGCCGGACGCTATGTGATCGAGGCCAACGGCACTGCACACGATCCGATGAAGGCCTCGGGTACTTCCCCTTGAGAGGGATGCCGTACCTCGTTATGAACGTAACACTATGGTCCAATAGCGCGTTGTTTGTTACGTTCGTAATAACATTACCTGAGTGTTTTTCACGAGGCTCATTTGTCTCAATTTATGAGCTGGAACGCCCGCGTGAGGGTCACTGCTCCCGGTCGCATCCATTCCCGTTATGGGTTTCGTTTACGAGTCTGAGCTGAGTCATCGCGACGGTTAGCAGGCAGACCCCGTCGGCGTGAAGGGCCGCTCAGCAGTTAGTTCGAACTGACGAGCTCGTAATAAGGCCGGTCGAACGACCTCGTGCAGTACCTGATAGCTGGAGCAATTGATCAGCCCCAGATTGCACGTGTCACACATTGACTAAAGGTTCTCCGGCACGATTTGTCCGTCATGACTCACTGGATGATGTGGTCTACGTGCAGGGCTGCTCCGTTGGACTCGAATGCTCCACATCCTGAAGCGTTGATTGTTCCTCCCCGGATCGTCACCAAAATCCAGATCAAAGAAGGCTAGATCATGACCACAGCGGAGATCATCACGGCCGCGGTCTGCGTTGACACAATTTTGTTCCTCGACCGGCCAGCACGCTTGCCATCTTTTCCTCACGCTTTTGCTGGATCGCGTTCGCACTTCCCTTGAAGCTGGGCCAGCATGGTCACTTATCACTGTCGGACTGGTAGAAACGTGTCGCTGTTCGTCGCGTTTAGCTGGTCCGTTTCAGCACGTCCCCGATAACTCGAGCACCGTCGGCAAACGCCCCGGCATTCGGACCGGAGTAGTTCAGCCGGATGAAGGGACCTGTCGGTTCCGCCGGGAACCAGTCGTTTCCTGGCGCGATGAACACGTTTCGATCCTCGCAGGCACGAGTGATGTCGGAAAGGTCCGTGCCGTCGGGCAGCCGATACCACAGGTTGAGTCCGCCCTGCGGTGTCGCAGTAAGGTGAGCAAGCGGCGCGTGCTCCGCCATGCTGTCGATGAGCAGGTCTCGTCGCGAACGCAGTTGCTGCTGCACCCCGCGCAGGTGCGTCTGCCATCCGGGTTGAGTGACGACGTCAAGCGCCGTCGCCTGCAGAATCCCGCTCACATACATTGAGGCAGCGCCGCGATCAGCAAGTATTCGCTCGCGCGCTGGCCCCCGCGCGACGACCGCCGCAATGCGCACCGCCGGCGACACACTCTTCGTCAGTGATCGGATGTACACCACGTGCCCGGCATCGTCGAGCGCGGCGACGGGCTTAGATGTAGAGGTGATCCCAAAGTCGTGCGCCCAGTCATCCTCGATGAGAAACGCCCCGTGCACGCGGAGCACCTCCAGCACACCCTGCGCTGTGACGGTCGACCACTGCGCACCAGTCGGGTTCGCGAAGTTCGGCTGCGCATAGAACGCCCGCGCACCGGTCTCCTCGAATGCGCGCGCCAATTCATCCGGGTCGGGTCCGTTGGGTCCGGTGGCGATGGGGACGACTCGCACCCCGGCCTGCGCCGCCGCCAGTATCGCTCCCCAATAGCTGGGCGACTCAATCAAGAGCGGCCGGTCTGTTCCCACTAGCGCGCGAAATATCGAGCTCAGCCCGCTTTGACTCCCCGGCAGAACGACGACGTCGTTCGCCGTTGCTGGTGTAACCCCAACCGGTGTGGCACGGGCGAGCTCCATCGCGAACCATGACTGCAGGTCCTGCAGTCCGGATGCGAGTGATCGCGAAAATGTGGCGTTGCTTCGGGATGCTCGGACAAGAGCAGCACGCACCAATCGCTCGGGCAGTAGCTCCTTATCCGGATAACCGGCGTGGAACTGGATGGCGCCGGGCGGAGTGCTTCGCATCGCGACCGTCGAGACCGGAAGACGGTTCGGCGGCGACTTGAGTGCAGCGCTCTGCCACCCATAGTCCTGGGGGCGAGCGGTCCGCATTGTGCGCACAAACGTACCTACGCCAGGTCTCGTCTCGATGAGGCCTTGGCCCGTGAGCACGCGCAGCGCCTTCTGCACCGTGACCGGACTCGCACCGTGCCGCGCTACCAACTCACGCGTGGACGGGAGACGAGCGCCCGCCGGGGCTGAAACGATCCACGCGCGCAGTTCATTGACGATACGACTACTGCTATCGTTGTCCATGACAGACAAGAGTAGCGCTACTCTCAGCGCACGCCCACCGATATCGTCCTCCCGTGCGGGACTGGCCTGGGGTTTCCTCGGTGTCCTCGCATTTTCGTTCACCGTGCCGTTCACGCGGGTGGCCGTTGACGGTATGTCCCCGCTATTCGTCGGATCCGGTCGAGCCGTCATCGCCACAATCCTCGCCGCTGCAGCTCTTGCCGCCACTCGACAACGACTCCCCCAAGGAATTCAGTGGGCTCGTCTGGCTGTTGTCGCCGGCGGAGTCGTTATTGGCTTCCCGCTATTAACCTCCTTCGCCCTGACTACCACGTCCGCGAGTCACGGCGCTGTGGTGATCGCTCTTCTCCCAGCGGCGACAGCAGTGATGGCAGTCATTCGCGGCAAGGAGCGCCCCTCGGTTTTCTTCTGGGTCATGGCCGGAATTGGCGCGGTGGTCGCACTGGTCTTCGCGTCCATTCAGGGCGGCGGCCTTTCCGCGCCGACGCTCTCGGACTTGCTCATTTTTGGCGCAGTCATTGCCGCGGCCATCGGATACGCCGAAGGTGGCCTACTTTCCCGCGAACTCGGATCGTGGCAGACGGTGTCTTGGGCGCTCGTCATCGCGTCCCCACTAATGGTCGTGCTGACGATTGTCGCCATTGCGCAGCAGCCCGTGAGTGCGACACCGGCCCAGTGGGCCGCATTCGGCTACCTCGGAGTGGTGAGTATGTTCCTCGGCTTTGTCGCGTGGTACCGCGGACTCGCTATCGGACCAATCGCGCGGGTCAGCCAGGTGCAGCTCGTTCAACCCGTGATCACTATCGTGTGGGCAGCCCTGCTGTTGGGCGAAGTACTGACCTGGTCAACCATTCTTGGCGGACTTGCCGTGGTGTTGTGTGCGGCAATCGCGGTGAGGGTGCGCCTCAAGCGTCCGCCGGTGGCGAGTCCCCCGCCCGTCGCATCTGTGACGAAACCTCTCCCAACATAGCAAGGACCGTTGTATGTTCTCCGGACTCAGCGCTTTCCCGCTCACCCCTCGACTGATGACGGTATCGATGAAGCCGCCTACGCGACTGATACGTTGCCTCGTCAACGCGGGTGTGGACTCCATCGGCGCTCTCGGCTCTACAGGGAGCTACGCCTACCTCTCCCGAGAAGAGCGAGCGCGTGCCGCGATCGTTGCGGTAGACAACGCAGGCGACGTTCCCGTCATCGTCGGCGTTGGCGCCCTTCGCACTCGGGACGTTCTCCGCCACGTCGAAGATGCTCAGAATGCCGGCGCCTCGGCAGTCCTCCTCGCACCCATGACCTACCAGCCGCTGACTAACGATGAGGTGTTTGGTCTCTACAGAGACGTGTCCGCAAATCTCTCCGTGCCGCTCGTTGTGTATGACAACCCCGGAACGACCCACTTCCACTTCTCCGACGAACTCCACGCTCGCATCGCGCAACTCAGCTCGGTCGCGTCTATCAAGATCTCGCCCGTCTCTTCGGATGTGGATGACGCGCGCACACGAATCGCGAGGCTGCGCGCACTCATCCCCGCCCACGTGACGATCGGTGTGAGTGGCGATGGCACTGCTGCCACCGGACTCCTCGCTGGAGCCGACGTTTGGTACAGCGTTCTTGCCGGGACAATGCCGAGCGAGTGCGTTGCTATCACTACGGCAGCCCGCGCTGGTGAAACGGAGATAGCGCAATTGCTGTCAGACCGACTCTCGCCCATCTGGGATTTGTTCGGTCGCTTCGGTAGTTACCGGGTCGTGGCGGCTATCGCCGAAGAGATGAATCTGATAGCCGACGGCCTGCCGAATCCGGTAAGAGGACTGGAATCGAACGCGCGGGCAGCGCTCGGATTGACGCTCCTCGAAGTCAGAAGTCTCCTGTGACCGGGCGCTTTCGGAGCAAAACTGAGCGCACCCCGGAAGGAACAAGCGAGATGCAGCAATACGGTAAACGTATGCTGCACCCCACTCGTGACGAGGTTGCTAGGCTGCGTAGCCCTTCACGATGCCTCGGATCTCATTCGCAAACTGGTAGATCTCGTCGAGGGACTCAATCGGGTGTCGCGTTTCGATCTTTTCGGCGTCAAAAAGGCCGAGATACTTCTGCTTCTTCCCATTGAAGTGGAGGCGAGCAATCGGCTTCCGGTTGTTGTCGTCCAGAAGCACAGCAAAGTATGACTTGGCGTCGCGATGGACGACTCGCTGCGGCCGCACTTCACTACAAGCGATGGCCTTAACGATTTGGTACCCCTCGAGCTCTTCGAGCGTGGTATCGAGTTCGGTATCGCGGTCAAGGTCGTCCTGTGCAACTGGTTGGCTGGTTACGGCTTCGGCCTGCGCGCTCACGCTGACAGGCGTGTAATTGGCTGAGCCAAGCGCAGTCTTGAGTCGGTCGTTGACCTGATCGTTAAGGAACTGCTTCGCCGCTTTTGCAACGAGGATAGTGAACTGTTCACGAACCTTCTGAGTGAATTGGCCATCGTAAACACGAGTCGTGAAGAAACGAACCCAGTCGTCCTCTGGATTGCGAAATTGTGTTGCAATCGCGCGCTTCAGTTGACCGATGTACTTCAATTCGCCCGCTGCGCTGATGATCGAATCGAGGTCAAACACGCCTTTCGAGAGTTTGACCAACTCCGGGATGAGAGTCTCGTCGATGTCGAGAAGGTCCAGCACGAGGAACGGCTTTTCGTCCATACGGTTCGGTGCATCAAGGTCGGTGTAGAACTGGTAGACCTGTCCGTTAGTGAGGACAGCGATGCGCGCGTTGGTGACGGCAAAATATCGGAAAAGCTGTGAGGCGTGCTCGATCTTGAGCGGTTCCGTGGATTTCTTGCATTCCATCAGTATTTGTACTTCGCCATCGCGCATGATCGCATAGTCGATCTTTTCGCCTTTTTTGACCCCAACGTCCGCGGTGAACTCAGGCACAACTTCCAACGGGTTGAACACGTCGTATCCGAGAATCGTCGAGATGAACGGCATGATGAACGCATTTTTTGTGGCTTCTTCGGTTTGAATTGCCTCGCGTTGATTGCGGACCTTTGTCGCGAGTGCTGATAGAAGTTCTGCGAAATCCATTTGTCCCCCTGCTTGAGATGCGACTGATGTTGGCCCCATCGCCAGACTGTGCGCGTTGTGTTGAATATACGCAATGTGCGCGCTGGTCTGCATGTTTTTCTTTTTTATCCCGTGGCACGCCCAGCCGAACGCCGAAGTGAAAGCGCCGTCGGACGGATTCATGCACTCCATGAGACTGAGCTACACGGAAGCGGTGACTGCGGGTGTGTCGCCGAAAAGTAGCCACTGGTGTACACGATTCACCGTCTTTCTCGTCCACTCGTTCACTACGTACCTACCCGTAACGAGACTGACCGGTAACCCGACCGAAATAGTCACGGACAACAGCGCATAGGCAGATACTCTGAGAACAACTCAAGTGATGGAGACACAATGGCGCGACTGTTCGGGACGCCGCCCGGAGTGAGAGTTGGCGATCTCTTCGGGAGCCGTCAAGAGCTTCACCATGCCGGCGTGCACCGGCCGCTCCAAGCAGGAATTTCGGGAACTCGCGCAGAAGGTGCCGATTCGATCGTTGTATCTGGAGGATACGAGGACGACGAGGACCACGGCGATTACATCGTCTACACGGGGCACGGAGGTCGCAACGCCGACTCGCGTCGCCAGTCCTCGGACCAGTCCACCGATGCGCCTGGAAACGCCGGGTTAATCACGAGCATGGTGAAAGGACTGCCAGTACGCGTAGTCCGCGGATCTCACCGCAATGCGCCATACTCGCCACCCGCTGGTTATCAGTACGCGGGATTGTTTGCTGTTGCGGGAACGTGGGTTGAAGAAGGAATTGGCGGGTTCAAGGTGGTGCGCTTTCGGCTGGAGCGTTTGCCGGACCAACAGCTACTGATTACGTCGATCCCGTCGCAGATTGACCCAGCGTTCTTGACCACAACTGTCTCACGGCGCGTGCGTGACAGCGCCGTCGCCCGATTGGTGAAGTCGATGTACGGCGATCGATGTCAAATCTGTCGGTCGAGCATCACAGGGTACGGCAACCGCAAGTATTCAGAAGGTGCTCATGTAAGACCATTGGGGCGACCTCATGTGGGCGACGACGCGCTTGATAATCTTCTGTGCCTCTGCCCCAACCACCATACCCAGCTAGACATAGGCGGGATGGTTATTCAGGACGATTTCACTGTCGCCCACACCCGCAACCTCGAAGTCTTCGCGTCACTGAGGTTCGATCGAGACCATTCGGTACGTGTTTCGAATGTGCGCTACCAACGTGAGCTCTGGATACCGCCGGAGCGCACCGAAGACGATATCGCGGCAACACCGGCGCTTGAGCCGCCAGCAGCTTGAAACAGTCGCGGCACATTTGTATCAAGGCAATCCGGTCCTCGCCGGATCTATCGATAACCGGCGAGAGCTATCGATCGGCTGGGATGAAATTCCGCAGGTACGTGCGCAGCGCTGGATCAGACACGAATACAAAGGTGCCCCTGATGCCACGGGTTAGCAACACGGCGTAGATATTTCGCACGAAGCGAAGGAGGTCGTCGTCGCTATACACCTTGCCCAACACTGCGTTGTTCTCTTTCCCCTTCTTATCGAAGTAAGAATTTCGATGAACGAATAGCTTCCCTGCGGTGGTGTCATATCGAAGGTCAGGCCCGATTATTACACCGGCGTAGTTGAGGTCGTACCCCTGCACGGTATGAATCGACCCGACTTCGTCGAGGGATCTTGACGACGCGATCCAGTCAGTTTGAGTACTGTTCCACCGGAGCTGTCGTCCGTCGATTTCAATGTCGAACGCCGACTTATCCGTCTTGGTTTTCCACGGCCAAGCGAAACCCGCCACGAGCCGCGCAAGGCCAACCTCCACGTCTTTCTCGCGAATTGCCTGCTGCATATCCGCGACGCTGTCGAACATACGAAAGTCGTAGCCGTCAAAAACCTCTCGATGAATTTCGAGTGGACCGCCAGCACTGGTCGTTCCGCCGAGGATCCGACGGATGTATGAAACGTAGTCGGCACCTGCCTGCACGCGCATCTGAGAGACCAAGGGATAGTGCCGATGCGAGGATCGTGCGGTCGACACTAAGTCGTCGAGGATCTCGGGCGGAAGATCGGCGGGCCGTACGCTCTGAGCCGAGTCCAGCAGGAAGATCTGATGGGTACTTTTAGCGCGGATCCAGTCCAGTTGCGTCTTGGACGTATCGTCGCGGCCAAAAAGTGTTTCCGTGATCACGCGGAACTTCTGGTTTTGCACGCCTGATGGCTGGTTTGCACGCTGGTTGAGACGGTGGGCTTCGTCGACGATGAGTAGGTCGAAGTGCTTGTTCGAGGAACCTACATCGAAAGCGGTCATCACCATGTCTGGGTTGAGTCCGGGCGTTTTGCGAAACACCTTTTTGATGGACTCACGTAGGGATTGTTGCGGAACAACCAGACCAATCTCAAAAGCATTCAATAAGTCGCGCGAACCGTCCAAAAAGAAGTCAGCAAATCGCGAGTCGCTATCAAGATCGTCGTCGGGCAACGAGTCGCGGATATCGACAAGGAGCTTCATCAAGTAGATCCCGATAACTGTCTTACCAGTGCCCGGATCGCCCTGCACAACTGTGGTACTACCCGTTCGCAGCTGGAGATCGGAGAACAGCCCCTCCAGGATCCCTTCCACCGCAACCGCTTGATCTGGCGTGAGGGACTTGAACGGCGAGAGCTTGAAGAGGTCGCTGTTCTCGATCTCAGGGATACTGCGCGAAAAAACTCCGTCTTGAGCGAGCCGCTCAAATACCTGGCGGAATGATTCTCGATAGAGCGCGCGGTCGTAGTAGTTGCCCTCGGCTATACCGTGATTGCCGTTCAACACTTCGTATGCTCCATCGCCAGCGAGCAATCCGATGAGCTGAGCTTCCAAATCCAGGCACGCGGACTTATTGAACGCTTCGTCGACGATGACGCGAACGTTGCTGAGATGCTGCTTTTTTGTCGAACCCAGGTGCTGCCGCATCCGTGCCGCGGCGTTGCGTGATTCACCTACATAAACGTCGTGAAGTACTGCCGCTTTCGACGCGCGCGGGGACGCCACGTTGTCCAGGATGTACACGACCGGCCAGTCAGTATTTCGGCCGTCCCGTCGAGCCCATGCGTCGACCGCCTGTCTTGTGAAGTCGACCCGATCGATATCAAAGGGCGTCATATTTGGTACTTCGTCCTCGTGCTTTGTCGATCGGGTATTTTGACCGCGTAACCGCAAGCTTGTCGCGCACAATCTGGTTTGGATCTACACCAATTCGATCCGCGAGCAGTAAGCAGTACGTAAGTACGTCGGCGAGCTCTTCGCTCACTCGGTTGGTTTCCGCTTCGGCACTCCATTGGAAGCATTCGAGAAGTTCCCCCGCCTCGATCGAGACGCCTTTCGCGAGGTTCTCGGGGCTATGAAACTGTGCCCACTCTCGTTCGGCAACAAACGCCGCGAGCTCGTCGCGGAGTGACGGGTCAATCATTCCGTCAACCTATCAGTGCCCTCTTCCTCTCCAACCCGCGAACGCGGCACCGCACGAGCGCTTTCATGCAGCACCGTGTTGCAACAGAGCGGAATGTGTCAGGATTTCTCAACACCTCCTAGCCAGTACCGTTTTGTTCCGCCCGCCCCGACTAGATCAGGGAGCTCCATGAGCATCATCAGCTTTACGCCTACGCACGAGCAGTTCAGCTTCACGTTCGGGGGTGTCGAGCCCGTGATGCGAATCAAGCCCGGCACGGTTCTAAGTCTCTGGACCGAAGATGCCTACTGCGGCCGCATCACCTCGCGGGACGACCACGCCAGCAGCTCGCTGGTTGCGCACGAGCTCAACCCACAGACCGGCCCGTTCTACGTCGAAGGTGCTGAGCCGGGCGACACCCTCGCCGTGCACATCGTGGACCTCACTCCGGCGCGCACCTGGGGTGCCTCGTCGTTGATCCCGTTCTTCGGCGGTCTGAGTAGCACTCCGCAGAGCCCGAGCCTGCATCATCCACTCGACGAACGCACCTGGATCTACGAGTACGACTCCGCGGCGAAGACCGTCACCTTTGATGCGCAGGGCAGCGACTTCACCGTCGCACTGCCGACGAACCCCATGCTCGGTACCGTCGGCGTTGCGCCGGCTGCAAACGAGGTGCGAACGTCACTCGTGCCGGAGCGCTTCGGCGGCAACATGGACACACCCGAGATGCGCGCCGGCGCCACCACTTACCTCGGCGTGAACGTCGAAGGCGCGTTGCTCTCGCTCGGTGACGGGCACTACCGCCAGGGTGAAGGCGAGTCCTGCGGCACGGCGGTTGAAGGTGCCATGAATGTCACCGTCATTGTGGAGCTCATCAAGGGCGGCGGCCCCGGCT
>Ga0247808_10000750_pt1 | contig 15607 bp, 16 predicted proteins | sample UWRJL089202R1_FD_179914 | JGI IMG/M metagenome (GOLD analysis project Ga0247808, IMG submission 179914) | Plant litter microbial communities from Arlington Agricultural Research Station in Wisconsin, United States - UWRJ-L089-202R-1 | ecosystem: Environmental > Terrestrial > Plant litter >... | reverse complement strand
CATGGCTATTCACCTGCCGCTCTGATTGCTAAATCCATGAAGTTCACGGACGAAGGCTTCGCGGATTCACGGAATACAGGAATAGTAACTGAGGTTCTGTAAACGCCTCTGGATGCGTAACGTCTCGCGGCGGAGTCAAAGCTGAGCGGCTGGTCAGTAACAACATCAGCCATAAAGCCCTCATCCGAATCAATCGGATCGCGGAAAACATCGAGCGAAACCTCACCCGCCAAGTAGCCGTCTTGAGTCTTTTGGTCAGACTGCCAAGGTGTCTCGTTCAGGGCGGAGATACAATCAGAAGCAGAGATGCCATAAAGAACAGGTCTGGTGGGCGGACACGATTTTCTGCCTAGGAATAGTGTCCTTGACGGCTTCTTTAGCGCTAAGGCGATTTCCTCAACAAGGGCTTCATTTGGATTACTTAGCGCTACAACAAAGACGGCATCTGAAAGATAGAACCTCTCTGTAACGCGAGCAATTCTGTCTCCCTTGGTGGGCTGCTTCAAGATGCTTACCGTGTGATAGTCGCGCTGCACTACACCGGGCGAATCCACTCGAACACCAAAAGAAGACGATGCCAAGTCACTGATATCGTCGTTTCTTTCGCGCCCCATAGCATTAGCTATCAGACCAATCACTCCGCTCTTTGTCGGGTAGTGATTGGTGGCGCGCGAATGTCCGATAGTGGTGGTTCCCCAAGATTGAAGAACACCAGCTAGGACTAGTACGACGGTTGACATTTACGCAGACACTTCCTTCTTAATTGACTCAATAAGGTCAGGAAGAGAAAGCTTGGTAGCGAAAGGAATTTCAACAGACCCATCATTGATGGTGAAAGCCGCCTTTGGCGTTCCGTAGTTTGCGTTTAGGCTGATAGCGTTAGAAATGAGTGCTTCCGCAGCATCACGCTCGATGCTATCGCTCTTGATAACATTGGTGAACGCACCTGCCAGAGATAGAGGCTGGTCTTCCGATACTGTTACCAGAACAAAGCTAGGGAGTGTTCTGGCGGCAAAACTGGACTGCTTGCCAGAGGGCATCGAGCGAATGAAGGCATTGATAAAAGCGCCAGCCGCCTCAACTGCAAATGCTGAATCTCCATCAAGGTTTCGTGTGAGGGCTGATGTGTCAATACACGCATGTCGGTATACAACAGAAGAAACAAAATCGACCGAACCCATGATTTTAGTCTTGCCAAGCGAGTCATCGATTCCAACGAATGAATCTCTTTGCGCGGCGTACTTCTCTACTCCGATTACGTGCGCAACATTTGCTGCCGCTTCAATGCTCAGTTCGGGCTGGGCAGTCATCATTCTTCCAAAAAGTGCGATGTCTACGGTGTTCTTGCCAACCAAGGCTTCTTTTGCTTCTGCGATGGTGAGGGTCTTCTTATTGCCATCCACAACGTCCACAGCCATCTCTACCAGAGACTCTAGCTGTGCTGGGCTGTAGAACACGATCATCTTGGAGCCGGTGACCGATGTGGGATCTACTCCCTCGTTCGCCTCTTCTGTCTTCTCTGCCACGCCGAGAACGACCTTGGAGAGCTTGTTGACCACAGAGTTATCGGCATCCGGTCTAGCGACCCTAAGAGCCTTTTCGAAGTCAACAGGAAGCTGAGTTGTACGACAGCCGATGTAGCTCGCGTCATAGTTCTCCGCAAAGAACTGCCGAACTGCGTACTTCCATGACTGCGAAGAAACCCGGACACGCTCTGTTCCTCCAAATAGAGCTTTCTTTGGAACTCCGGCATCATCTCTGTTTAGAGACGAGGGCGGAAGGCTCTGGATAGCATGGATATTGATGAAGTTAGTCATATGGTTTGTTTCTCCTGTCCGAAGATTAGCTCACTAGGCGAGTTCTGTCAAACCCAGTTGTCTTCTCCACTAGAGCTTCGGCTATATCCACTCTGCACTCTGCATCTTGCAGCGCCGTACCCATATTAGCTAGCGTCCCAAAGTCAACAGGAAGACCCTTAGAATTGATAACGCCAGCGATGCGCCAGAGAGACTCCCTCAATTGGGAATCGTCTCGTGCTTCGAATAGTGCGTTGATCCTTTCATCAAAGGCAAATCCCGCATCTCTCTTCATCGGAGCAAGCGACGAGTAGGTAGTGCTTTCGTTGATATGAGTAGAGCGTCCGTCAGAGAGGTGCTTACGCTTCGACCATATATCAAGAACACTCTTACTCACATCACTCATGGGAAGATTAGCCGCCCTGCCGGTTACATTGTTCTTGATAGCCCAGCGAACCAAGTTGCCGTCTTCATCATCGCGGTCAGCCCTCTGGTAATAGGGGGCTAGAGTACGCAGAAGCCTGTTTCGAGAAGCGGCAATGGAGAACACCCGCTTCTCTCCATTTACGACTCGCCATATTCCGAGCAACTCGCTTGCGGTGCTTTCTTCTGCAACGGAGCGTGATATAGCCACAAGCTCGTTAGCCAGTTCAGTTACGACCAGCGCAACCTGTTCGGCGCTACCCTCGGAGGTTGCCGCCTTGAATAGTTTGTTGAAAGCCTTATCGAGTGCATTATTGGCAGGCATCATCAGAGCCTCTAAGTGAGTCTCGCTCGCTTCTCCATAGCGCACGAGAAGACTGTCTTTGGCGAACCCAAAGTAGCTCGAACGAACCATCTTGCTCATGCGTGCAGAGGCATCTTCTATCTGTGCCGTAGTTGAGGAATCGTGCAGTCGAGATAGCGAGGCTATGGTGATGCTCTTGTCTATAACACCCCGGAATGTCTGCGCGCGGTCGTCGGTATTAGCTCCGATGATTCGTATTCTCGCGGGAAGCTGTATGCCTAGTATATTTACGATCTTAGCCGCCCAGACCACATTGAGTGGCGCTAGGAAGCCCTCACGGGTCTTGGGAATCAAGGCTGGGACGTTCTGCCAAACAGAGTCTCCCATGAAGTGATATGCCGCCATTTCGCCCTTCGATGTTTCCTTCCATGCGGTCTGCGTTTCGTGATGACGAGCCATATGAACTTGAGAACTCCTACTACTTAGCGAGTTATTCTCTGACGCAACAACACCAACAACCTTGCCTTCGGACTCAACCAAACGAACACTCTTGGCGAACCATGCGAAAAGCTGTACCTGACCGACTGGCTTGGCAGATCGGTTTATCAGGACAGGCTTCCCCAGTTCTTCATTGGCTTCATAGAGAACCCTGACCTTTTGCGCATAACGGTCTTCCCAGAATGGCGAGTCCTTTGGCTTTAGTTGGCTTGGTACAAAATTCAACAGAAGAGTCTCATAGATGTCTCGACCGGCAAGCATGGTTACGCCAATAGAAGAGCACCACCCTCGATGCCCCTTTGGATACACGCGCGGGACTGCATCCTCGTCTGTCGGATAGATACCGATAACAGGACTGAGTGGGGCTAGCGTTGACCACGAATGGTATGTGATGAGGATTCTCGCCGCCTCCGCATATCCAACGGCTGCATTGAAAGGACTGTTCCTAAAAACACTAATAAGGTCGCCATCTGGCATGATCTTGCCCAAGCTACGTTTTACGTCAGCCAGAGCGCCTTCATTACGACTGCTGTATTCAAGGTCTGCTATCTGAAAGAATGGTCGCTTCTTGTCGAATAGGTCAAATCTCGACTCCCATTCGTCTAGATAAGAGTCAACCGAGCGAGATAGTGCTGATGTTTTGTCATCCCACAACATCTTCCATAGTGTCACATCGGCATTTTTGGCATGACTCTTCTGAGACTCGAAAAGTGGTGTGAGCGCTCGATACATTACGGCGAGCACCAGTCGGGTAACCGCCGCAGTCTGCATCGGGTTGTCACACTCGATTGAACGTATGCTTCTAGATTCCGAGAAGAGAGTTTTGAGCGAAACCAAGTCGTTCTTGCCATCAATGCGATTGACAGCAATCCAAGGCTCATTTACGAGGTTGAACGATGTCACTTCACAACCTTCATTTCCAAACCTCTATCGTGGCTGTAGTTGATGGAAAACTTCTCGCCCTTCATGGTCATGTTCTCTCGCAGCACCAAAATCTTCTTGTGGCGGAGAATAGGGATGCGCTTCCATGCCTCAATAAGATCCGTGTCAAACAGGACGCTTTCAGACTCCAAGGCATCAAACTCCTTGGCTCGTAGACGCAGCATACTTGCAGCGACAGCGAGAGCGGTTTCGTGCGGCGGCTTAATATCGAAGTCCACTGCTAGGCTAGCGCCACCGAAGTCTCCATCGAGCGTTTGGATCTGTCCTCGACCATCTGACTTCAGAATGATTACCTCTTCCTCGTCTTCAATATCTCTGACCTGAGCCAGAGCCTTCGACTCTGTATCTCCTACATCACTGTTGATGTGACCCTGCCAATCAAGAATGTCCGTCTCAGGAGAAGGAAGCAGGTAGTTGCTATCAGCCTTTTCCTTCTTCTCACTGATGAGGTCGCGCCATTCTTTCTCGGCGGTCTTCCACTCTTCCTTCCATCCTTCGGGCGCTCTAACTCTATCGCCGTAACCACGGCGCACGAGCATAGAGATATCCCTTGGCAGGCGAAGGCGCTTGTCGTCCTGTAGTGCGTATGGACGCAATGCGTGAACCGCGCGATAAAGGGTCTTTAGCGGGTAGATACTTTCTGCGGCATGGTTGACATTGGGCACTCCGCCTTCCGAACTATCCCAGTTAGATACTCCCGCGATATAGAGGCGGGGCTGCTGGAAAATTCTGGGTCGGGTCGGAATGTTGTGACGGTGCGTTCTACCCGCACGCTGTAGAAGAGAATCAATAGGCGCAATATCAGAGATGCTCTCGTCAAAGTCGATATCGAGCGACTGCTCCATCACCTGAGTTCCTACCACGATGAGACGCTTGGGTCGCTTGGAGTATTCTTTTCCTAAGTAAGTATTGAGCTTCTGCTCCTTGACCGCCCTATCCAGACCGATGAATCGTGAGTGAAGAAGTAGTACCTCAACCTCGATGTCTTCATTAGCAAAATACTTAAGCATTTCGTCGTATGTCTGCTGCGAACGCGCAACGGTGTTTCGGAAGATTCCGATGCATCCACCGTGCTGGAGCTTGTCAGCCAGACGCTTAGCTAGCTTCTCGTCGTTACCGCCACCGGGTAGGACGTTCAATTCAAGAGGGTGCTTGCTTGAAGCGCCCTCGGTGTGATGAACGTGAACACCGTTGGTGTCTAGAACAGAGATCAGCGGGTATCTAATAGTTGTCAACGGCGAAAGGTCGATACCACCTACATCATTCCTTGACTTCTTGCCCTTTGCTACCTTGGTGATATCCAGAGTAAGGGGTAGCGTTTCCTTCGCTGAACTCATGTTCTTGCGAGAGTTCAGTCCGTTGTTGTACGCCGCAACAAGATCCTTTCGGATGTCTGTCGGAAGCGTAGCGGAGAGAAGCACGACGGGAACGCCGTAGTAGCCGAGCCACTGCAAGGCTCTTGCCAAGAAAACATTCATGTATGCGTCATAGGCGTGAACCTCGTCAAGGATAACAACCTTGTTGGCTAGCGCAAGGTGCCGCAATGTCACATGGCGTGAGGCGAGAGCGGAGACGAGAACTTGGTCGATAGTACCAACAACGAAGTTTGACAACGGACCGAGCTTAGTTCCCTGAGCCAACCACCGGTTGACGTGACCGCCATCGATTCCTTCATCCTTAGCGGCATCAAGAAGTTCAGAGAACGTTCCGTTCAAACCCGACCGAGAGTGAGAGAGGTACATCGACATACCGCTTCTGCTCCCCGGTAGATTGCTAACCCAGCTTCTTGCGCGGGTGAAAATTGCGTCAGAGGTGGCAATGGTTGGTAGAGCCACGAATACTCCCGAGGCACCCGTCTTCTGTGCCATAACCTCGGCAACGCCTAGTGCCGCTTCGGTCTTTCCTTCCCCCATCGGCGCTTCGATAATAACCAGACCGCTACCTTCCATTGGACGCACTGCATCCAGTGCGGACTTCTGAACCGGTCGCGGAGGGAATCCAAAGCGAGTGTGGAAGAACTCTGTGCCAGCATTCGGAGGTACAGAAGGAACCCACTTGGAGGGGATGGGAAGCAAATTGAGCGCTGTTACGGCGCGGGTCGTTTCCTTCTCAACATTGATGTCAAGCGTCTTTGACTTGAGCGACATGTTACAGCCAAAGCCCTGAGAAGCTCCCCAGTCGGCAGCAACGACGAATCCCATAAGGATAGTCTCTGCCGATCTGGACATTTCCATGTCAGCCCAATCAGCAAAACGCTTGTTGGCACCAGAGATAACCGCTGCGTAGTCAAAAATCTCTCGCTGAACAGAGAGCCACAATGGATCTGAAATGCCCATGATGTCTTCACGCCCAACACATGCAGCCAATAGTTCGTGTGACAACGGGTGACCGTGGTGACTGCCGACAACAATTGCGCATGAATCAGCTACCGCCTCTGACACACCGCTCTCCATCAGAAAGCGCTTCACCAGAATCGCAGAGATTACCTCATGCCTGATCTGGGTTCTGTCAAGACCTCGCGGGACATGAAGACCATTCTTTGCCATGAAAGCATCATTAAGCTCGTTGACGTAATCCTCTTCGTCCGCAAGGAATACCGGAGAAGCCTTGCCGAGGTCGTGTACCCCCGCTAGAAATATAGCGAGTGTTCGCGCGTCCTCATCGCTGTCGAGAGCAAGCGATATATCTCGCTTGGCAGTGTCGGGAAGGTATTCGTCGTAGAGACGAGCAGAGACAAGAGCCGTGTCAGCCAAGTGTCGATGCAGCGGCATCCAGAAGGTCGTATCAGACCCCTGCTGCGTCTTTCCCCATACCGAACGTGCGGCGAGGGAAAGCGCTTCTGCTTTACTGGCTACGCGCTTGGCGTGCTTTTCATGTGTCGGTACCATCATCAGATGGCGATAATAGCCTTATATCCGACAAAAAGCAATTCGGATTATGAAGTGGAAGTTAGGCTCTGAGCGCCAGTGGTTACAACCTCGTCAGGTGATAGCGCACCAGACTGATCATCACGGCACTTGGCTGCGATAGCGTACACAGTGGTAGTGCCTGACACCTTGTGAGCGTCATTAAGGAATTCTAGGGACTGGTTAGTAGAGTTTGACCAACCAGCGCTTGTCTTTTCGGGAGCTTCGCCAACCGTAGCTCTAATTTGATAAGCGGGTGTGGTTCCTGCTGCACATGTGGCTACAGTCCAACTCAACAACTCTTTGTCGTCCGAAAGAGTCGGGTCGGACGGAGTGGTGGAAGGCGGCTGGATTCGGTCGGGAACACTTGGGATGGTGTCAACATCGGGAACATATCCATCACGGCAGGTAACTGGGATCTCTAGACCTGCTTCTTCTACCGGTGTTGCGTTATCTGAAGTTACGTAGAAACGCTTACCGTTCTTCAAATCTGCCCAGATTACATACTCGCCTTTATAGCAATCGAAGTTAGATCCTGTTGATTCAAAGGCGAAACTAGAGAAATCGTAAGGGTACTTCCAGTTAGAAAGGTTTGGAACCTCTTGCCCAACCTTCGGATGCCCCACAGGGTAAACGGAGTCGTCATTCTCACCGGGAACAAAATTGGTGTTTACGAAACCATTGGCTGCAAGCCAAGCCTCTTCTGCAAAAGCAACATTACCTAGCTGGCTTTTGACGGTGTTTTCTTTCTGGCTGTTGATGATACCCGGCATGGTCACGGTACCAGCAGCTATAACGATAGCGCTGACTGCCACTGTGATCGTTTGCATGATCGAAGACTCAGCCCTATCGCCACCCATAGAATTAGCTAGTTTTGCGAGCCAATTAGTCATCAAATCCACCTCAGAATTTTTGAATACCGCGCCGTAACAACGGTCACAGTTTGGTATCACTCTACACTACCCGCTTACTCGACCCCAGAATTATTGGTAACATCAGGATATGAGCACATCAATCGTAATTTTGGCAGCAGGCAAGGGAACTCGCCTCGGTATGCCGTTCCCCAAGCCATTGACCCCGCTCTCAGACGGAACTCCGATTTTGGCTCGTGCCCTTAGTTGTATTCACGCTGAGTTTGGCGCAGATCCGGTAAACATCGTCGTCGGCTTTCAGCTAGAAAGAATTATCGAGGCTTTTCCAGATGAGCAGTTCGTCTACAACGATCAGTACGATGTAACCAACACTTCAAAGTCTCTATTGCGAGCTTTGCAGGCAGTTCCTCGCAAGAACGGTGTTCTATGGTTCAATGGTGATGTTGTGTTCGATGAGACGCTTCTTCCTCGCATTCGTCACTTCATTATGGAAGAGCAGTCGTTCGTTGCTGTGAATACTGCATCGGTTTCAGACGAAGAGGTCAAGTACACCGTCGATGAACTCGGTTTCATCGATTCACTATCCAAGGTTGTTGACAGCAATGTGGCGCTTGGTGAGGCGGTTGGAATCAACTATGTCTCACCTCGCAACAAGGAGAAGTTGATTCGTATGCTCAAGAAGGTAGACGACAACGACTACTTCGAGCGTGGTATCGAAAAGGCTATCCAGCTAGGAGACTCTAACTATCTTCCTGTTGACATCTCACGCTTCGGTATGGGTGCTATGGAGGTTGACTTCCAAGAAGACCTTGCGCGTGCCAATGCCGCTCTGGATGCCAACTCGCGCTAAAACTACCTGCTTGCTAGTGCTATCTCGTCTAGGTCTACCTTCTCGGGGTTTCCAAATCTTTTCGGGAACTCACCAGATATCCAGCGACCGGATGTGTCAGCGTCACTGTAGTATCCCCAATCAATACCGTGATCGTCAAACCAGTCCGATAGCTCTACAAGAATCGCTGCGTGCAAATCCTTGGCATCTCCTTGTAGCTTGCTAACAAATCCAGAATCAGTAGATAGGGAAATCTCGGCGTAAGGAGTATGGGGGTTTACGTAACCGTCATCATCGTCGTCTTCAAAAAGCGGCGAGCGACCGTCATCCTCTCCGAACTCCATTGCCACCCTAACCGGGAAGCTGTCGTCTTGGGTGAAGTACAACTCTGTTGCGTATTCAGCCGCTTCTATAGAAGAGTCAATACGAAGGATGTCGCGTAGTTGTTGGAACAACGCAGATGCCGGTACCCGAGACTCTACGGATACCGTTGTATTGTGCCTAACAGCTTGATTCATAACCATGATGGTACAACCCGATTCTATCTATTTTTGAGAAATCGGACTGTATGGTTGCTACCGGATATACTGCGAGGGCAAGAGATGAGAGGTCATTATGGCTAAAGAGGACGACTTGTTTGCTGATCCAGCAGTAAGCGGCGGCAAACCAAACAGATATGAGGTTGACCTCAGCAACATCCCTACGTCTCCCCGCGAGATAAATGAAAGGGAAACGGAAGACCCCGAGTGGAATATCAATGCCACTGGAGTTCCAAGACAACAGCCACAGCCTCGGGAACAGCCTCGATCACGCGAAGAAGAGTTTCAGGGCAGACCTAGAGGCGAGCAGGGCGGATATCGGTCTGAGGAATTCGAATCTCGTGATGGTAGACCAAACAGAGGTAGACCGGACGTAGACGACCGCCCCAACGGTCGCTATCAAGATTCAGACGATGACGAATATACCGATGACGATGATGACATGGGTGATGACAAAGCTCCGTTCAAGTTCAGTCCCAAGGTGCTAATACCGAAGTTCATGGAGCTAGACAATAAGAAGAAGGCTATTGTCGGCGGCGCGGCGCTGATTGCGATCATCATTATCATCGTGATAATTTCCAGCATCATTTCCTCCATCTCTGAAGCGGTAAATCAGCCAACGCCGGTAACCAGTCCGAGTGCAACCAGCGAACCGCAAGAGTCAAGCACGCCAGATCCGGTACCACCAGTAGAAACAGAGTGGGAAGCTATTCTGTCTACGACGATTGGTGAGGCTGGGGTGACAATCGACGGCGCAGAGATGGTTGCTGAATCAATCAAATGTGATGTGGACGCTACTGATAAGAACGGAACGCCGGTTGAAGCCGAAAATGGCTCATGGTGCAGACTTGAGTTCTCGGCTAAGAATGTATCGTCTTCCGTCCTAACAATATCCTCACAGAGATTTGTGATATTCGATATCTCGGGTGAGACTAGCTATCTAGGAAGCACTCGATACGCCGATGTAGGTGGCGGGAATGTCATAGCTAAGATAGCCCCACAGGAATCCGTCTCAGGCTTTGTCTACTTTGATGTACCAACTGGCACCAAGGTATCCGAGATACAGATGTCAACGTTCGGCAATACGGGTGGCTCACCAATTAAGGTAACCGTCCAGAGCAAAGAAGACGTGGATGAAGAACCCGACCCAGATGGTACTGCTACTCCCACTCCTACCCCCGCACCAGAGGAAACCAGCAAGCCGGAAGACGAATGTATTCTAGACGCACTATGCGACTAAATACACAGCATTTCATCAGGTAGCTTATCTATCTTTCTTCCCATAAGAGGATACGATACGAAACATGTGGCAGCGAAATCAAACGCAGCCTGAGCGTCTTCAATGGGTAGGAGAGCCGGGTAACGGATACACCATACCCATCAAAACAGCGATGAAAGAAATCAAGCGCGCAAAATACAGATCCGACATACAGGACGCTGTAGACCAAGCTGGTATAGTCGCAAAGGTAAGGAAAGAGCTTTCTCATCTGGAAACAGAGCTTGGTGAAAACGAGAACGTTCTCGCGCTCCTTCCCGCAACATACAACGACGAGCGGGGTCTTCTGGTAGCAACAACTGAGCGTCTGATATTCATGTTTGAAGGCTGGGTGAACAAGACTTTCATTGCCTATGATTATCGAATAGTAACCAAGATGCGATGGCTCGGGGGATTCATCCTCGGTCGGATGAGGATATATACCTTCGGCGCAGAGACATCAACCAAGCTCACATCGGTTTGGAATCCTGTAGGGAAGCGATTCGTCAAGATTGTCAATGACAAGACCAGCCGCTACACAAACATGAGCCGTGAACAATACGAGGTCAGCCTCATAGCGTCCCAGTTACCGAAGCGAGAGTACCAGATACGAGAGAACGATCTGATTGCGGATAAAATCGTTGCGCTCGATAAGCTTTATCACGACAACGGCATAGAACGTGAGTTGTATATCATTCAGAAACGCGACCTACTTCTCAGCATGACATAAGAAAAGCCCCGCATAGTGCGGGGCTTTTCTTCTAACAGAGTTACTCGGTTCCTTCTAGTGTGGGGTCAGTAAAGAAACTATCCACCCACGGAAAAACGAAGAGCATGAGGGCGGCAATAAGAGCTATGATGACTAGCGCAAAAATAACAATCTTCAGCCAAAGTGCTCCGGGCAAAACCCTCCATAGAGCAGTGAACATATTAGAGTTCCTCGCTGTAGGTAGGCTGCGCAAGCTCTGCCGGATCGATGGCGACTCGGTGGTCTGCTCGGTCGGACGAGTTCTTGAGAGCCACACCAAACTTGCCTTCGCCGTTTCCTACAGCGAAATTCAGTACGTGAGGGCTAGCGAGGATCAAGGGAAGAGTTGTGCCTAGGTAGTCCTCCATCTTAGAGACTCCCTGTGAGTGCAGGTCTTGGCGATGGGCAATCGGCTCAGAGCCGAGGTTGTCGTAGACAGCTACAACCTTAACGTCGTAGGGCTGGTTGGGAATTGTGCTGGATTTATAGGAGAAGATAACCTCTGTTGCTTGGGGAGCCTGTGCGCTCACAAAAGAATCGATTGAGGCTATGATCTTGTCAGCCGTGTTGTCAGACATCATTCTTCTTTCATTCATTGTTGTAAAGAAAATCTACCATGAATTAGACCTTATTTACGCGCAGTTGTCAAGACCTGTCGAGCCTTTGGGAGATAAGACCGAGGTAGGGCTTGTAACCTTCCACACCTATTGACCTTATTCCCTCAATTCGTGCTGCCTCAATAGTGGTGCCTGATCCGATGAAAGGATCAGCTACAACTCCGCCAGTCGGTGTGACCAGCCGAACAAGCCATTGCATAAGTTCGAGCGGTTTCACGGATACATGGGTTTCGCCATCTTCATCGACAGGCTTCTCCGCCTTGGAAGCTTTCTTGTGATACATAAAAGCAGGGAAATACCTCGATGTAACGCCAGCACCGTTCTTGGAGGGCGAAAGTCCGGTACTCTCCGCAAGAATTCTTACAGGGCAACCATCGACACATTCGTATACGCTAGTGCTGAACGAAATTGATTGAGATGTGTAGTCAGGTCTTTCTCGCTGTCCGAACCCCGACCACTCTTCCGTGCGGTTTCTGACGAAAGAGTCCGCAACCTCCCCCGTCTTCGTACATTGATCCGTGTGAGCAAGGACAAAGTTTGGTGTCCACCTACCCAGAGGCTTGCCGTCTTCGTCCTTAGTGGAGGTTCCCACCCGTGTAGCGTCGATATTAAGAGCGCCTACGCCGTGCTTCAAGATGTTCTTGGCGATATTGCTTTCACTGGCAGGCTTGCGAGCGACTATTATCGGTTCGAAGCTGGGCTTCATAGCGGTTCCGTAGCCATCCCATTCAGAGGTTACTTCGGAAGCATCGGCTATCTTTTCGATTTCCTTCTTGATATTGCGTGACTTGGGAAAACCTTGACTCGTAACCCATCCAATCCCATCCTTTATCTCGAAACCTCCGAGCCGGATAGAGATTCCCATAATGTCCTGTGTTCGAGAGCCAGCAAAAGAGAGTAAGTAACCGCCCGGTTTGAGAATACGGAAGCATTCATCCCATAAGCTCGGCGGCGGAACAAACTTATCCCATTCCATACCTCGGAAGCCCTTACCCTTTACTGGTATGTATGAACGCTCGCCTCCAACCCAGTGAACCAGAGCATCCGTTATCTTCGCCGTATCAAGCTCTGTGAGAGCGTAGGGCGGGTCTGTAACCACCGAGTCAACAGAGTTGTCAGGGATGTTTTTGAGCGCCTCTAACGCGGTCGAATGAAAGATTACCGTCTTCTCATCGCTATAAAAGGGCTTCATCCCGTGCTTCTCTCTTTTCGAAGGGAACGATAGCATTTATAGGCTCGTGATGTCCAATTTAGAAAGCAAACCCGTGCTAGCATGACCGCAGTTCAAACACGAAAGGTTTATCTATGTCTAGTCGCTTCACAATTCAGACCAGAAAGTTTCTGGGTCTGCTTGATGATCTTCTGATTACCGCCAGCACGAAGGATGACGAGCCAACGTTCAATGGAATCCACATCTCGTCCGCACGAGGACCGTGGGATGACGAGCCGGGTGATGTTGATCTTCTCGTAGGCATCTCAGCCAACGGTGAAGTCTCCGGTAACACTTGGCTTCCCGGCATTGGTGAGATTGAAGAGGGGTTCTGGTCAGTTGCCAATGTCAAGAACACCAAGTTCGTATTCACTCCCCTTGCCAAGAGACATGACAAGGAGAAGCCGGAAGACCCCCATCACGTCAACATCATCGTGGACAATGGTTTCGTCACCATCGTTGAGGAAACCGCCGACGAAGCAACCGAGCTACAGTTCCCGCTGGAAGACACTGACTTCCCTCTTTCTGGAATCACAAAGCTGATTTCGGGAGAATATTCCAACACAACTCCCAAGGATCAGCATGGAAATGATGTCGAAGATGGCGCTCTGACTGTTTGGAGTCCGGCATTAGGACTCGTTCTGAGAGTTGCAACTCGTCGTAAGGAATACCTCCGACTCTACAGGGGAGATCATTCAGCCAAGCTTCACCTTGCTCAGATCGGAAACACATGGCGCGGTGCTATCAAGCCTTACGTCCCTGACGCTGGCTCGATGGATTCGCAGCAGCCGGACGCAGACCTGTTCATCTAAATCTAGGCATTCTTTGGGCGGCATGACTTCTGTTGTGCCGCCCAAAGTATTTAATCAAGCCTAATCGCTACGTAGCGATTCTCACTTTCTTGATTAACAACCCTTACGCGCTTGTGAGAGCCGAAGGCACCCAGAAGGTAGTAGATGTCAGCAAGCCTGTCAGATACGCTGTCAAGCCTCTGTAGCTCTTCCTCTGTGCCTAGCTCGTCGCTGCACACACCGCCATCATCCATAACTACTGCGCGGTTCATTAGATAAAGAGAACCACCGTCCAGTTCGAACTCGAATCGGAATTCAACAGCACCTTTGAAAACCTTACGTATCATCTTGATGGTTTCCCTCTCTTCCACATCAGGAAAAGCAGGGTGATCAAAACTCTGTGAGTTGTCTGCGGCGCTACGAACTGAAACCTTGCGAACCTTGTCGGAACTCACTGGCTCTAGTTTCTTTCTAACGGTGTTTCGCTTTCCGTTTTTATCGATAATCTCTACAGGTTGTACAACAGACATCAAGGGTCGCCTTTCGGTGCTACCTATCAATCCTAACCAGAGGCAGTGACGTACAGTTTGGTAACCAACTTTAAAAGCCAAAAGCCGCTGAAAATATATCTTTCAGCGGCTTTCGATTAGTTGTATTGCTCAGCTAAACGCCGAGTTGTTCTCTTTGGCTTTCTTGTTGAAGTCTAGCTCGGGATCGTTGTACCCTAGCCTGTCGGTCTTAGAGAAGTGGATACCGGGAATGGAAACGGCTTCCTTATAGTCGGTAACCACCTTGGCTGTGAAGTGATACTTGGTGAACATATCCAAGTCAGTGCTCACCTGTTTCGGCTTACCAGTGAACTCGACAACCATGAGTCGATGGGTGGGGAAGTCCTCGGACTCGTGAGCGCCGAAAGGAACAAAGTCACTGACGGATTCATCGCGGAGCATCTGCCAGAATCTATTGGTTCTTCGGATAGGAACCATGACGCGAGCCATCACTGATGTCTCGTCATTCTCGCGGCTCTGCGGGAAGGTTCCCGCCTTTCCGGTGGGTTCATTATTGACTAGCAGGGTCATTTTTGTTGCCTTCCTTACTTTGACCAACAATAACACATCCATCCGACCTATGAGGTTGGAATTAAACGCCGCCAAATACGAGATAGATGAGCAACGCTATGTTAAGGGGTATGTAGAACCAAACCTGCTCAACATTGTTGAATAAGTCTTTCCAGCTAGATCGAAAGGTGTTCCTTTTGCTTCTGAAAGAATGCAATGCCGAGAACACAGACATGAAGACTAGGATGAGAAGGGCAAGTGCTAGCTCAAAGAAGGCAAAGCTTTTCAGGAAATAGCCGATGATGTCATCGTTGCCAGACACGCCTATGTATATTGCTATAGCCGCCGCAAGCAGTGTGCTCAAAGCGCCAGAGAAAAGGGCTACAAAAGCGAAACGGTGCCCCGTTGATACCCATTTGGAGTCATTGACGTGTGGGGGCACGAATTCACTCCATTCTGTAAGCCGCCTGTCTAGGCAGTGTCAGCATACAGGAAGTCTTCGTCATTCACAATGTTGTTTCTCTGACGATAGAGCATAATGGCATCCTCGATGGTTCTGTTGGTGAACAGAGAGTCGATAATGATGTCATCATCCATCACTCCGGCTGAGTGATAACGGGCAAATGGAATCAAAGCAACGTCTACTTCGAGTACATTGATATAGCGCTCGGTGTTGCCACCAAAAAGTGAGTACCAAGCCGCGCAGTCGAACTCCGTAATTCCAAAGTTGCGACTTCTTTCAGCCTGCTCTCTAAGAGCCTGCCTACCCGCAACGCCTAGCATCTTGTTGCGGGTAGCAAGCATCTTACGAAATGTGTG
>Ga0247808_10000747_pt1 | contig 15621 bp, 15 predicted proteins | sample UWRJL089202R1_FD_179914 | JGI IMG/M metagenome (GOLD analysis project Ga0247808, IMG submission 179914) | Plant litter microbial communities from Arlington Agricultural Research Station in Wisconsin, United States - UWRJ-L089-202R-1 | ecosystem: Environmental > Terrestrial > Plant litter >... | reverse complement strand
ATTCAGTTTTTTACTATTCTCAACCTATTCCTTTGCTCAGGAAACGGAATTTGGCAGCTCCCAGAACGGACTCATATATTCCGATACCACTATTCATCAACTAAAATACATTGTTGATTCTCTCCATCTCAAATTCAAAGTTTGCGATTTGAACAGGATCTACCATTCCAAACTGCAAGCAAAAGCTCATTTTATACACCTAAAAAAAGGTGCAGTAAAAGAAGCAAAGAAAGATATGGAAGCTGGAATTTCCTTTAACGATTTTGTAAAAAAATACAATCACGCTACGATAGACGAAAACCTGGTAGTTGTCAAATTTGAATATACCGATTACAATGAAGATAAAGTCATTGAATTCAGTAACACTTCATTAAACCACGATGAACATGAATTGACTTTCAAAAAAAGCAAGTTCAACTATAATATTAAAGCATTAAAAGGAAAATGGTTATACAAAGACTATCCTAAAGATGAATACACACCTGAATCTATTTCCGCTTTTTATGTCTTAGAAGAATTTAGTCAAAGACCAATTCCTATTGAGTATTCCCATATGATCCAATATTCCGATTGTATGGTAGACACTTCTACTCAAATATTCTATGATGATGCAAAAGAAAGTGGCGTTAGATATGACAATCAGATCTCTTCCAAAGTCACTGAATTTATGGATTACATGAACGAAGCGACGGGAAAACCCCATTATAATTACGAAGCAGAAAAAGGAAAAACAGAGGCAGTTAGAGATTCTCTTTATGCCCAATATCGAAAAAACTACAGGCAATGGTATTCGTTAAAAGCACAAAAAGCAGATAGTCTTAAATTAGCAGACAAAAAATTCACTACACTATTTCGGGAAGCCGAAGCCGAGGCCCTTTCCAAAGGAGGAACCTATGATGAATTTGAGGAATACGTTGCCATTTATTCTTCCAAAAAAAATGCATTGGAAATGAAAAGACACCGCATCGTATACGGAGGATGCAGTCAGGATAGAAGTCCGAGAGTACACGCCTTAAATATTGCCCTCTTATCTGCAGAAACGGTCAATTGGGAAATCTTTTTACGTGCACATTTAGATATTATGAATGACCGCTTTGAACGCGCCAGTGATGGGAGTTACGCTTGGAAAGAAAGGAAAACATACATTAAAGAACTGGAGGTACTGGATATTAATGTGATTGATCTCTTACTAGGTATTAGTCTTCGAATAGAAGATCCAAGCAACAACCATTATTACGGAGACATTGGCCGACTAGGAAGAGCATTGTCTGAAACCAAACAGCCAATGGAAGTAGAAGAAAAAATGCTGCAAATGATTTCTAACGATCAGCTGGATGATTACAATAGAATTATTATCTATTATCTTTTCTTGAATTATAATTACAACTTAGAAAATACAGAACGAAAAGAAGCAAATAAAATTAAAATAAAAGCAGTTGAGAAGACCTTGCCAAATTACATCTATACGAAACTATTGGCAGGCAAAAAGAAAAAATAAAATTGACCTACATTCTCAAGTTGTATTCAGTATATACAATGGGAAGCGTTCTGCCGGAAAAGGTGCAAGCCGAAGCCATAAATACTTCAAAAAAAACAAAAAACACTCTCGATTTCTTACCATATAATTCCTCCTTTTTTATACCTTGTCTTTTCATACACGTTCTATTACCTTTCATGAAAAGATTGTCCACCCTATTGCTCGGCATGGTTTTGCTTTCGCAACCACTTGCCGCTCAAACGCCTGTTATTTCCTCTTCAGATATTCTTCAGAAATTACAAAAACTCAATACCGTCGGTTCTATACTGTACGTTGCCGCACATCCGGACGATGAGAATACAAGGCTGCTTCCTTACCTGACCTATGAGCGTAAACTGCGTACCGCTTATCTATCCCTCACCCGTGGAGACGGCGGACAAAATCTAATCGGAAAAGAACAAGGTGAACCGCTGGGATTGATCCGTACACAGGAATTGCTTGCTGCCAGAAGAATAGACGGTGCCGGACAATACTTTTCACGCGCCAATGACTTTGGCTTTTCTAAAAATCCGGACGAAACGTTTGAGATATGGAACAAGGACAGCATTCTGGCCGATATGGTTTGGGTCATCCGTACGTTCAAACCCGATGTGATCATTACTCGTTTCCCTACTACAGGTGAAGGTGGTCATGGACATCATACCGCTTCTGCCATACTCGCTGTAGAAGCGTTTAGTGCAGCCGCAGATCCTAACCGTTTTCCCGAACAATTGAAATACACCGAAGTGTGGCAAGCCAAACGTCTCTTTTGGAACACCTTTAATTTCGGCAATGTCAACTTAACTTCTGAAGACCAAATCAAATTAGACATTGGAGGCTTCAATCCTTTACTGGGTAAATCTTATGGAGAGCTCGCTTCTGAAAACCGCTCCATGCACAAGAGCCAGGGATTCGGTACAGCGAAGACACGCGGACAAACGTTTGAGTACTTCAAACAATTGGGAGGAGATGCTGTAAAAAAAGATTTGTTTGAAAACAGCAACACCGGATGGAGTCGTTTTCCTGCCGCAGCTAAGTTTACTAAGACCATCGACAAACTGATTACCAAATTTGATCCCTTGCATCCCGAACTTACCGTTTCTGGTTTGGTGAGCTTGTACAAACAATTACAAGCACTCGATGAAACAGATCCTGTCTTGCGATGCTGGAAAAAAGAAAAACTAAAAGAAACAGAAAGTTTATTGCTCAGCTGCTCAGGATTGTGGATGGAAGCGTATGCCGCGGATTACATCGCCATTCCAGGCAGTGACATAGTTACCACTGTACAAGTTCTCAACCGGAATAAAAATCTGGTGACATTAAATACCATCCGTTACATCCATCAGGACAGTACGCTATCCTTAGCCTTGAAAGCCAATGAACTCTATACCTTTAAACATACTGGAAAATTACCTGAGAGCTTGGCATACTCCAATCCTTATTGGTTAAATGAGAAACACAGCAATGGCTTGTACCGTGTCAACGATCAATCACTGGTTGGAAAAGCAGAGAACGATCCTGAAGTATGTGTTACGTTTAATGTAACCCTTCAAGACCTAAACCTGACCGTCGTAAAACCGGTCGTGTACAAATACACCGATCCTGTGAAAGGAGAAATTTACAGACCGCTGGAAGTATTGCCTCCCGTGACGGTAAACCTGGCGGAAAAAGTTTATGTGTTTACGGATACAACAGCCAAACATATTCCTTTTATTGTGAAAGCGAACAGAGCCAATGTCAATGGTACCTTATACTGGAATCTTCCTATTGGATGGACAGCTACATGTGAACAATCTTCCTTCATACTAAATGCCAAAGGAGATGAAGTGACGATCGAAGTATTGGTACGTCCGGGAAAAAATAGTTTGGATGGCAAAATATTGGTTTCACTGGTATCAGAGAATTCCCCTTTCTCCAAAAGCATCACACGTTTGGAATACGACCACATCCCCTATCAATTTATACTGAGCGATGCGGAAGCAAACTTAGTCAACATCAACTTAAAAACTTCCGGTAAACATATTGGTTACATTCCCGGTGCAGGAGACGATGTGGCTGCTTGTCTCAGACAGGTAGGTTACCAGGTCACCCTACTGACCGATGAAGTGCTGGACAAAGGGAAACTATCTCAGTACGATGCCATCGTGACAGGAATACGTGCCTACAACATCAATGACCGCTTGCAGGTCTATTACAATACGTTGATGGAGTATGTCAGACAAGGAGGAAATCTCATCGTACAATACAATACGAATAACCGCATCGGACCTTTGCTTGCGAAGATCGGACCTCATCCCTTTACCATCTCCAGAGAACGAGTAACCAATGAACAAGCGGAAATTCGAATACTGAAACCAGAACATTCCGTTTTCCATTTTCCAAATGAAATACGGAACGAAGACTTTAACAATTGGGTGCAGGAACGCGGCATTTATTTCGCCAGTGAGGTAGACAAACAATACGAAAGTCTGCTTTCATTGAATGATCCGGATGAAAAACCCAATGAGGGAAGTTTGATCGTAACGAAATACGGCAAAGGTAATTTTGTGTATACCGGACTGGTCTTCTTTCGTGAACTACCGGCAGGGATTCCAGGAGCTTACCGTTTGTTTGTGAATTTACTAAGCCTTCCTAAAAACAAATAAGATGTCGCACAAAGAAGAAAAACCACCCTTCTTAGGCACCTGGAATAACGTATACGCACTCGTGATCGGATCACTGGTGCTGATGATGATATTGTTTTACCTCTTCACTCAATACTTCGCATGAGCCTATTAGACTGGGCTGTACTCGGACTTACTTTGCTGTGCATTGTATCCTATGGTTTATGGAAAAGCCGCGGCGCTAAAAACATTGAAGGCTATTTGCTGGCCGATAAAGAATTGCCCTGGTATCAGGTAGGTTTATCGGTGATGGCTACACAAGCCAGTGCCATCACTTTCCTTTCTGCGCCAGGCCAGGCTTACAGCGATGGCTTGCGTTTCGTGCAATTTTACTTTGGTTTGCCATTAGCCATGGTTGTGCTGTGTCAAACATTTATTCCAATTTTCAGAACACTCAACGTTTACACAGCCTACGAATATTTAGAAAAAAGATTCGACAGTAAAACCCGATCGCTTACTGCTTTTCTTTTTTTGCTGCAACGTGGATTATCAACCGGCATTACCATCTATGCTCCTTCTATCATTCTCTCTACCATCCTGAACATCGACATCACGTACACGACATTGTTTACAGGAAGCATCGTTATTCTCTATACCGTATACGGGGGAACAAAAGCCGTATCTTATACACAGATGTTTCAAATGGGCATTATCTTCACCGGACTGTTCATAGCGGGTTATATGGTCGTGCATTTATTGCCGGCACATGTAGGATTTATAGATGCCCTGCAGATTGCAGGTAAAATGAATAAACTCAATGCCATTGATACCACCTTTGATTTGAACAATCGTTACAACATCTGGTCAGGAATCATTGGTGGATTTTTTCTGCAGCTTTCTTACTTTGGAACAGATCAATCGCAGGTAGGTCGTTACCTTACCGGTAAATCTACCACAGAAAGCCGGTTGGGATTGGTCATGAACGGACTCGTAAAAATACCGATGCAGTTTTTGATCCTGTTGATTGGAACATTAGTTTTTGTTTTCTACCAATACAATACTCCCCCACTGTTCTTTAATCCAACAGAAGTAACACGCATAGAGCAAAGTGCTTATAAGATACAGTACCAAAACATTGAACGTACTCACCAGGAAGCACACGCAAAAAAACAAATGCACGCCGATCAATTGCTACAGGCCATCGATCGCCAGGAAAAGAAGGCCGTTGACGAAGCACAGCAACAATTGTTGCAGGATGAACAACACACTACTCGTTTAAAAAACGACGCCATCGCTTTGATGAAAAAAAACGATGTAAAATCCGATCCTAACGATACCAATTATGTATTCCTGAGTTTTGTCACACATTATTTACCACATGGATTAATTGGTTTACTGATAGCCATCATACTCCTTGCTTCTATGGGTTCCACCGCCAGCGGAATGAATTCTCTGGCTTCTACAACAGTAGTGGATTTCTATAAACGTTTCGTTAATACTGCCGCGGATGCGAGCACTTACCTCGCTGCTTCCCGTTGGTACACGGTCGGTTGGGGGATTTTCTGTGTAGGCATTGCGCTGTACGCAAGTAAGCTGGGAAATTTGATCGAAGCAGTGAATATTTTAGGTTCGCTATTTTATGGAACAATCCTCGGTATTTTTCTCGTGGCTTTTTATTTGAAAAAGGTAAAAGGTACCGCTGTATTTTACGCCGCGCTGATTACAGAAGCATTCATTATATGCGCCTGGATGACGGACCTGATGGCTTTTCTATGGTTGAATGCGACCGGTTGTTTGTTGTTGATGACACTGGCCTCCTTGATACAAACGTGTCGTAAACCTTCACTGGATAGTTAATCCATCTGTCTTGCTCCTAAATCCCCTAAAGGGGACTTGTTTATTATTTATTTCGTGGCTATAAGGTTTTCGTCCCTCTGAGACGAGTAGATGGAATTAAGCGCAAACGTTCCAGAGGGACAAAAGTCTTATAGAATTATTTACTTTTTTAGAAGCCCTTTAGCGGATTTAGGAGCAAGACAGATGTGCTAACAAAATGGACAATAAAAAAAGCCATCCACTTAACGCGGATGGCTTTTTATAATTTTATAGAACAAACTATTTTTTACCTTTTGTATCAGCAATCATTTTTTCTCCCATCTTTACGTAATCTTCGTTGTTGGCTTCTTTTGCTAAGGCAACTACTTTTTCAGCAGATGCAGCAGCACTTGCATTGTCTTTCAATTCATACTCGATACGAGATTTTGTCATCATCACCCAGAATGCTTTTGGATTTTGTTCTACCGCTTTGTTTATCCAAACCAATGCCTGGTTCAAGTCTTTCTTATTTTCTAAATAATAAGCAGCTGCCTGAAAATAAGGACGAGAATCAGCAGCCATTGTTGATTCAATGTTCTTCATGATTTTCGAATCGATCTCAGCTGTTATTTTAACCGGTACACGTGTTTTATCCCAAAGGATTTCCAATACCAGACTGTTAGACGTTACATCAGCCAAGTTGATAGTGAATGTTTCTACAGAAGAAGTCAAAGCTGTTGGCTTAACCACTACACGCAATACTTCGTTTTCTGCTTTGTAGCTCGCTACGTTTCCGTTCAATGCAAGATCAGAATACAGCATCACTTCCCAGCTGTCTTTGTTAGGAACGGTGTAAAGACCGTAAGTACCGGCTTTCACATCTTTGCCTTCAACTTTTACATCTTCTGCAAATGTCAATTTTGTAGTTCCGTTGGCACCGGTACGCCATACTTTTCCAAAAGGAACAAGTTCACCAAATACAACACGTTTCTTTACAGACGGACGAGAATACTCAACGGTTAAGTCTCCCAATGCAAATGCTTGCTTGATGGTTTGAGAAGGGCTTGGTGCAGGAGTTTTCAAAGCGGGTGCCTGAGCCTGTACCAAAAGAGTCGAAAGAGAAAGAGCAACTGCTCCAATGAGCATAACTAGTTTATTCATTTTCATTTTTTGTTTAAGTGGACGAAGAGTAGATATTATATTTGTGTATTCAATTAAAGAAGAATGAATCATAAAGATCCTTCATAAATAAAAACCTGCCTTAAGAAAGTTTTTCAAATTCTTCACGCAATTCTTTTTCCCAAACTGTAGAAACGGTATTTAATTCGTTTAGCGCTTTACCAATCTCGTCCTTATTGCTTTCCTTGCATTTGCTTTCGAGCGTCACCAGAGCTTGTTTGTAAATAGCAGAGTCAAAAATATCTGCCGAAGATTTAAGCATGTGAGCAGTTGCTTTCATCTCTGCAAAATTATTGTTTTCATAAGCTGAGTTCAGAGAACGAATGGATTCGGCATTAAGTTCCAATACATCTTGTATAAATTCTTTGACTTGTTCTGTATCGTTCTTTGTAGAACTCATTAGAAATTGAAGGTCAACATATTTGGCAGCCATGGCATTATAATTTTGGTACAAGTTAAATATTTTTTGGGGTGTAAATCCAACTTTTTACAGAAAAAGAAAGGCCGCACAGATGTTTCAACTCACTGTATACAATAGCATTACAAACCACACACATTATTTTTACAAGGACTGTGCCCTATTTTTAATTTTATTTCAGTTCACTAAAAACAGAACCAAAAAAACCTAACGAGCTTTATTCCAATCGAGTAAAAAACGATAAACGCCTGAAAGCAGCCATGACAGCTGCTTACCTACAGGTAAGTACCCAAAATATTCATGGACGGAATCCGTCTACAACCCTATTACGGATCCTTTTCATTAATACCGTGTGTATGAAAACAGTTTTACGGCAAATAATGCCAGGTTGGCAACATTTCAAAATAGCGATCAGTATGATCCTGCTTTCACTTTTTACGATCGCTTGCGACAAGTTTGAATACAGTCCTTACCAAACGGACAATGCCAACCGCCCAGACAACCTTAACAATAAAAATATCGAAGCGTTATTATCAGCAGAAGCGCATGCCGACGATACCGTTCGCTTTATTTTCACGGGAGATTCTCAACGTTTTTACGATGAATTGAAAGACCTCGTAACAAAAGCCAATAGCCTTCCCAAAGTAGATTTTCTAATACTGGCCGGAGACATTACTGATTTTGGTTTACTGCAAGAATTCATTTGGATCAATGACGAATTGGAAGGGCTGAACTTTCCATACATGGCTGTAGTCGGCAACCATGACCTGACTTCCAACGGATCTGTCATTTATACCAGCATGTTTGGTCAGAAAAATTTCTCCTTCGTTTATAAAAGACATAAGTTCATTTTTCACGATACCAACAGCCGTGAATACAATTTCAATGGCAGTGTTCCTAATATTCCCTGGCTAGGCACTCAATTGAACGACAGCAAAGCCGACTGGTACATCGGCGTTTCACATGTTCCCCCTTATGACGTAGACTTCGATAAGAACCTTGAAAATCCTTATAAAGATCAGTGGGCCGCAGACTCGGCATTCATCTTGTCGATGCACGGGCATTTGCACACCAGCGGCGATAGTCACATGTACGATGATCATGTGCGTTACATCAACACGGCAGCGGTGCAGCAGAGAGAATTTATATTAATGGAACTAGTCAATGGAAAAATAAACAAGCGAATAATTTATTACTGATGAAACGCTTTTACTTTATAGTGATACTGCTCTACATGAGTCATGCAATGACTGCACAAAACTTGCGCAAGAACACCTCTTACGGAATACAATACGCAGGCAGTGTAGGATTCATTTCAATGGGTTACTATAAACACAGCGCCAAAGGCAAAATCAGTATCGGATTGGTATATGGTTTTACACCTAAAAAATTTGGAGGTCCTTTAGGATCTCTTTCTTTAAAAGTGCGGTATGATCCCTTTCATCTCAAAGTACACCGCAACATCAGTATACAGCCCATTCAAATTGGTTTTTTTCTCGCTCAAAACTTTGGAAAAAACATTGATTTCAAATGGGGATCAAACTATCCCAAAGGTTACTATTGGTGGGGCAGCAGCTTCCGGCAGCATGCTTTCATCAGTACACAAGTTTCCTTTACACTACCTAAAGGTTATTTCAGCAAAGCCTCTTTTTACCTGGAAGCAAATACCAATGATCTATACCTATACAGCTATTTCTCCAATAGGAATACCATTACGCTTTATGATATTTTCTTTTTCGGGATAGGCTCCAGATTTTACTTGCGCGAAAAACAAGCACAAAAAAAAGCGTACCACAGGTATGACCTCTGATGTATTTATAAATTGGGATCTTTCTTATGATTTGATTGTTATGACTTGCGCTAGGGATTGAGCCATTGTTTGATCCGCCGAAAAGGTGGATAGCGGCGAAAGCTGCGCCCGAAGGGAACGTCATGATCTGTTAAAAAATCTTTATATACTTATCTCTTCTATTAAATCAAGTCATCCGAAACAAATCTTAAAACAGAATTAACTTTTATTTGATAAGTATGTTAGTGAGTATAAGTTTAAGGGCGTTCCCTTCGGGCCGGGCTTTCGCCACTCGCTTCCCGAAACAAACAGATGGTTTCAAAACCAACTTGCATGTCGGGAGAGCTCATACAATGGCTCAATCCCTAACGCAAATAAATAAATTCAGTACTATGATTTTTTGAAAATCACTTTATAATCCGCTATAGCCTGATGCAAAATTTGTTTGGCAACATCTGCATTTTGAAAATCTTCCACAATCACTGTTTTATTTTCCAGCTTCTTATAATCCTCGAAAAAGTTTTTAATCTCAGAAATAAAATGCTCCGGCAATTCTGAAATATCATTGATGTGGTTCACACTCTTATCGTGTGCTGCAACGGCGATGATCTTGTCATCCGCTTCTCCCCCGTCCAGCATACGCATCACCCCAATTACTTTCGCGGGAACAATGCACAAGGGAACAATATCAATCTGAGAAATAATCAGGATATCCAAAGGATCATTATCGTCGCAATAGGTTTGCGGAATAAAACCATAGTTGGCCGGATAATACATGGAAGAATACAAGACCCTGTCAAGAATCAATAAGCCGCTTTCTTTATCGAGCTCGTATTTGGCTCTTGTGCCTTTAGGAATCTCGATGATACCGTTTACAAAATTGGGAACGTCTTCTCCGATGGAGACACTGTGCCAAGGATTTGCACTCATAGTAATGTTTTTTATAGTAATTGGATCTCAATTAGAAGGTCCTAAATATAGTGATCTTCCCTGAAACTAGATGTACGAACATAAAAAAAGTCCCGCTTTCAACGGGACTTTTTTATGTAACCAGAGCTGATTAAGCCACAAAATGCGCTTCTGATGTGATCGGAACGCTTAATGCTTTAGAGATGATACAATTTTTCTCTGCATCTTTTGTAATGGCTGTAAATTCATCCGCTGTGATACCCGCTACTTTTCCACTGATGTTCAAGTGTATTCCCGTTACATCCAATCCTTCCATAGATAAGATCGCTTCCGTATCGAGCGAAGCAGGATTCAATCCTTTCTGAGTCAATATAGCACCAACAGCCATGGTGAAACAGCCCGCATGTGCCGCAGCCAGAAGTTCTTCAGGATTTGTTCCTTTTTCACCTTCTTCAAAACGAGTCTTGAAACTGTAATTGGTGCTTGTTAAAATTCCACTTTGTGTAGTCAAATTTCCTTTACCTTCTTTCAGAGTACCTTCCCAATGTGCTTTTGCTGTGCGTTTCATATTTTTATACCTGGTTTATGTTTGAATGTCCTAAACGACAAACTCAAGGTTGCTCATTTTTTTGTAAATGTCCATACCTGAAAGGATTAATTTGAAAAATAACTGATTAAGATTTTTTAATTCTAATCAGTTCAAAATAAATGTTGTGTTGAATCAAAGATTTGAGTGATTAAAGCCTGCTAAGATCTGAGCGTGCCCCTTCGGGTCGGGCTTTCATTCCAAGTCCTCGCTCGGATCAAACTTGTTTTATTGTCTAACCTATTGGCTCGCTGTGGGCTTTCCATTCAATCCCTCACGCAACAATCGTTCTGAACGTCAAATTAACTCTCGGTGTTTTTACTTTGGTTGTTTTGGGTAAGCTGTGTTGCCAATGCGTTTGTGTAGAGCCTTTCATCACCAATAGACTCCCGCTTTCTAATAAGACAGAGACTGTTTCTTTTGTTATTTTATGTTTCAAAGAAAACTTTCGTTCGGCACCAAAGCTAAGAGAGGCAATTGTTGTATTTTTCCCCAATGATTTCTCATCGTCGCTGTGCCAGGCCATGCCTTCGTTTCCATCGTGGTATAAATTCAACAAGCAGGAATTAAACTTCGCCTTTGTTAGTTCTTCTACCCTTTCTTTTAACAACATTAATTCTGCAGTCCACGGCAATGCATGCTTGGTAGTATTGGAATAGGTATACGAGTAATTACTGTCACCATACCAGGCGGCTTTTCTTTTGGTAATGATATGTTTACCATAAATAATAGCTTCATCGTTTTTCCATTCTATAGTACTTAGCAATTTCTCTAAATAGAAATCCGCTTCTTTCTCAGAAAAAATCTTTCCGTAGTAATTGACGATACCATCCTGTGGCAATAAATTTTCCATTGTATTATTATTGAACAAATTCATACTTCCACATTAAATAGTCGCTCTTCATGCAATGTCCGCAAGGCCTGTAACCTTCAGCAACAGCCTCTTCCTGCGATGTAAAAAAGACTCTGTTTGCTTTCTTCATTCTTTTACCTGATCGACAACTTAATAAGCCGTAAATTTTCAATCTGGTATTGCCGGCGCAATGAATTTCTTGTTGTCTGATTTTATTTCGAAGTACAGTATCCGCTATTTCTATATGCTTTACCATTTTCTTTTATAACTTAGCGAAGCTCTTTGATAAAACAAAATAACGCCAGTTGAAGGATATAAAAAACCCGAAACTTGCTACCATCTCATTAAATCATCTTAACATGTCCTACTGCAGTGTCATAGAATTTATGCCGGAAGAGCGAAAAGCCTTTCACAAAAACTACCATGACAACCATTATGGTTTTCCAATACACGATGACAATGAATTATTTTGCCGGCTCGTACTTGAAATCAATCAGGCAGGATTGAGCTGGGAAACGATCCTGAAGAAAGAAGTTACGTTCAGAAAAGCATACCATAATTTTAACATTAAAAAAGTAGCGGCTTACACAGAAAAAGACAGAGAACGATTATTGGCAGATGCCGGTATCATTCGCAATCGCCTCAAAGTAAATGCGGCAATAGAAAACGCGAAAACTATTCTTCTTCTACAAAAACAATTTGGATCTTTTGAAAAATGGCTGGAACATCACCACCCCAAAACAAAAGAAGAATGGGTAAAATTGTTTAAGAAAACATTCAAATTTACGGGTGGTGAAATCGTCAATGAATTTTTAATGAGCATTGGTTATTTGCCGGGAGCGCATAGCGCAGAGTGTAAGATTCATAAAAAAGTATTGAAAGCTAAACCTTTGTGGGCGGAGGTTAAGAGTAAAAGTAAATAATACAAATAACATCCATGTCTTCAAATCATTTGGGATTAAGGAATACATATTTGATATACTCTTCTATTACATTTTTCATCGTTTTAAATATAATCAATCCTAGCAGTCGATAATAGACAAAGAAAAAACCTGCATTATTCGCTTATTCAGAGCAAGTTATAAGTTTACTTCAATATCCTTTATTTTCCATTTGCTTAAGTCAAACGCATTCCTTAGATTTGCCCTCCCTTAGTTTTAAGGCGGTATTCAAACGGAATGCCTGGATGGCGGAACTGGTAGACGCGCACGACTCAAAATCGTGTACCGAAAGGTGTGTCGGTTCGATTCCGACTCTAGGTACTAATACTAACATTAAAGCCTTGTAAAGTAATACTTTGCAAGGCTTTTTACTTTTAAGGTTGAGTAATAGATCAAGTTTCCTTACAAGCTTATTACATCGTATGTTTTATTGGATTTTTTAATTAAAGGATCACTGCTTTATAGGAATATACAGCCTACTTTGTTCTTTTCGCGGTCGCAGGATAAACTTTATGATATAGATCAAGCCATACGATATTAAAAATGCCTTTAGTGCCTATAAATCCAAACACCCTAGGAGCTTTGTCTTCTCCAGTTCCGCTGTAGACTGCGAATTGATATATATCAGGAAGTTCATAGTTGCCCGGTCCAAATTCCTTTTTTATAGAAGACTTAAACTTTACTAAAAGAGAATTTACTTTTTCATTTTGAACAAGATGAAAATGATATTTTGTATCATTATCAATAGCATGAAATGTAAGTCTTGATAATTCTTTTTTGATTTCGAATAGTTTAAAAAAATCTTCTTTGTCAATATTGGGATTATTGTAACAGAACTCTTTGCTGTCAAGTGAAAGATACCGATATGAAAATACGGGCGTCGTTTCCTTAATAATGGATAACTTGATTTTTTTTAAATTACTTTTACTTTTCCCCTTACCGCTAGGCACAGGTATAGGCTGTAATCCCTCTAAAAAATTCATATTCAGTCTTTGCTAACTCAACTATTAATTTTTAAGTAGCTTTTCATAAAAGGATTTCATCGTGCTAAATGAAATAGCTTCACTTGAAATCGCAAAATCAGAAAATCCTTTTCTTTTTTCTAACCAAGGTTGTTCACTATGGCTTATTAATTCCAACTGATATGCTGAAATTGATCCATACTTAACTAATACAGATTTGACCAACTCCACTTGTTCTTTTTTAATATCAAGCTGTGTAAATACATCCGGCTCTGTGAAATCAAAGTCTACAGGTTTAAGAGGATTTGCTCCAAACTTTTTGTACTTATGATAGGCAACAGGATAGACAGGACCATGGGCCCATGCCTCTGGTTTGTCATCAAACAAGTTTTTATCAAAATACACTAGATGCCAAGCCTGGATATAATAAAGAAGCTTTTGCAATTTCTTATTAGAGATGAAATCACCCTTTTGAGAAAAATGGCTTATGATACAATCAGCAAGATAGATGATATCTAACTTTTTCATGATCTAAGAGGTCAGAATGAACAATTAAAGAGATTAAAATACACTATTGGCTTTTACGAAATACCAACATCTTGTGTTATACAAATAACGTGCAATTACTTGTCATTATGAAAGTAATTGCACGTTATATTTGGGTATGTACCAAAATATAAAAGGAATTTAAAGCCATAAAGTTGTCTGATACACGATAAAGCGGTTTTTTATTAAATCAGAAAATAATCCTATAACACTAAAAAATGCTGATAATCAATCTGCCTACAGGATGCCAAAAGGAAATTTCTATATTTTAATGATAGCTAGGTCAGGGCTTCCCCTTTTATAAAACTATCTGGGACCATCAAATCATTAGTTGGCGACACAAGACTGAAGTCTTTGTGGAAATAATTCAAGAGCATTTCTATAAAACGACCATGGAGTATACTGTATTTTGCGCGCTCCTTTGCAATACTTTCAGGAAATTTGATTCCGAATTTAAGTTGCCCGGCAGTCTTTTCTATATCTACCTTTGAAATAAAAGTTATTCCCTGCCATTGATTGCTTGTAGTCGATGTATGCGTAAAACTTTCAGTGTTCGAGTCATATGTCCACGTATTCAAGATGCCCCCCGGTTGCCTTGCTGCATTGCGGATCTTTGTTAAAAGTTCTAATGGTTTATTGGTAGTTATATAGATAGCCATAAACTAAGTCTAAGATGTTGGCACTTGTTTATTCTTTATAGCTTTTTTAACATTTTCAATGATCTTATTTATTTCTATTCTTTTGATAGGAATCTGCAAAAAACCGGAAGCAAAATATTCTGCCGGTGTTATTCTTCTCCAATTCTCTTTCACCTTTTCTATATCATGATCAGGGAACTTCTCTATGAATTCCTTCTCGTGCTCATCGAAATATGTTTCTGTTGAAGGGTCACTTGGCCACGATTCAAATTCGAAGTACACTTTTGATTCTATGTATCCTAAAACGACATTCATACAAAACCCAACGCAAGTCATTATTTGCGGTAAATTATTTTTTGAAAAATAAGTTCCCGAACTATCGTAGTAGGAACCATCATATGAATATCCAAATGTAGGTTTTGATTCCTTTTTTATAATCTTACAGTGAGATAGAAATGCAGCACTTTCATCAGATGAAATAAAATCAAAAACTTTATGGAAGTACCATTCAGATTTTGGCACATCGATTAGACCCACGCCTTGAGGTATAAAATGGAATAGGAAATACTTACCATTGGTTGAAATTATGAGCCCGGCATGAGTTGCTTCACCCTCTCTTATTTTAATGGCAACTGCAACAAAATCCGAGCGGAGATCATTTAAATCCGAATTTATTAAGCTAGCGTCAATCTCTTCGATTGTCAGAGAACTGGATAAAAATATGTTAGGTAAGTCTTCCATTTCCCAATTTGGATTCTAGTAACTCTTTAATTTCTTCCCTCATGTCTATTAAGTCGGGATGCTGCTGAAATGATTTTGTGATTATCAATATTGTTTTCAATTCTCCCACACTAGAACTAGCGTGA